>Ga0247843_1000327_pt1 | contig 114163 bp, 98 predicted proteins | sample LaCruzMarch2017__FD_192420 | JGI IMG/M metagenome (GOLD analysis project Ga0247843, IMG submission 192420) | Freshwater microbial communities from meromictic Lake La Cruz, Castile-La Mancha, Spain - LaCruzMarch2017_8m | ecosystem: Environmental > Aquatic > Freshwater > Lake | place: Spain...
ACGAAGAGCACTGAGTTTTTTGCTGATAGCTTTGCTTCGCTCAAATATTGAATACAGTGTTCTCAGCGGTCACGGTGACTGAGCCTGTCGAAGTCGAGCCTGTCGAAGAGAGGTTGTAGCAAAAAGAACATAGATTTTTTTCTGATGCTTCTTTACTAAAGTTCTAAAAGTATGACGTTTTGAGTAAACCTTATTTAATTCTAAAAAGTACTTTTCAGAATCAATATGAAAAACAAATGGAATTTGAGTTTTCTTAATTTACAATCTTAAATAGCACCAAAAACCACCATTTTCTCTAATGTTGGAGTTGGACTTCCTCCCTTTTGTTCAATTGTAATGGCAAACGCCTGCGCTTGCATTAATTCAGGGAATTTTTTTGTGCTTTGCAATGAATCGTTGGAATCAAAAACGCCCATATCCATTGGCTTTCCATCAACCAAAGCCCACAATTGATATTGCTCATTTGCAGGTAAACTAGCCAGTTGATTGGTATAAACCATTACATCTACCGTTTTTACATTCATAAATATAACGGCCATCTCATCAGCCTTACCAGTTTTGCTGTTGAGCAAAATCTTGTGTGTTTCAGGCTTTTGAACTTCTGCCAAAAGGTGTTCAGAAGAAGTAAATTTCACTTTAAGGTCAGCGTATTCTTTATCTTTTGTTTCTAACTGTGAAGCCAAATCATTAATCGTTGATTTATATGTTGAATTTTGAAACAATAAAAAACCGCTTGTAAACAACAATGCAATACAAGCTGCTGACAGCCAACGCACTGCTGTTAAGTATCTAGGCTGTAAGGGTATAATTTTTACTTCGGGTTCTGAAATTTGGGCTTTAATTTTTGGGGCTTCCTGCTTTTGATTATTTTCTTCAAAAGATAACTTAGAAAATATCTTGTCTTTTAAAGCGGGGCTTGGTTCTTTGGCATGCACTGTTGCATAAGCTTCCAAACCCAAAAGTATTTGGTCTAGCTCCTCTTGCAACTCAGGATATAAAAGCAAATTGGCTTCTACTTCTTTCATTTCTAAAGAAGAAAGTGCACCGAGAGCATATAACTCTAAGACACCAGATGCTATGTATTCGTTAGTGTTCACGGTGTATCGAAAAGTGTTCTTAATTTTAGTATGGCTGCACGTGCCCTGGTTTTAACTGTTCCCAGCGGAATATTCATTACTTCTGCTACTTCAGTTTGGGTATATCCTTCAAAATACATGCGTTCTATAATTTCTCTTTGTTCAGGAACCAGTGAATTTACCAATTTTCTTAGCCCAATATGGTCTACAGAAATTCCAGTAAATAATTGATTATTAATAACAGGTACGAGATCGTCGATGCTTCGGTTTTTATTTTGATTTTTTATGTCCGAACTCCTTATTTTATCAATACAATAATTCCTCGTTACATTCAATAACCAAGTATAAAGCTTGCCTTTAGTAGCATCAAATTTCTCTATGTTGTGATATACTTTAATGAATACATCTTGCAACACATCTTCGGCTGCTTCATCTGGTTGTATCATTCTCGAAATAATACCAAAAAGTGCAGCCTTGTAATTATCGTACAAGTATTCAAAAGCAGCTTTGTCTTTTTTAATAAGACTAGCTACTAACTGATTTTCTTCTGTATATGTTTCTGTGAGTATCAAACTAGGTTGGCAAATTTAGGGTATTGCGTTTAAATAAATACCGCATTTAATCGTGTATCCATTTATATGTGTATTTTTCTCCGCTTTTCGAGAAACAATTCAACAGATACAACCCCTTCGATAGAAAATTAGTTTCAATAATTATTTCTTTTTGATTGGTAAATTTAGAAACAAGTACACGTCCGTTCAAATCTGTAATTTCCAATTTAGAAGGTACAAACGCTAATTCTACCAGCAATTGCTCATTTCCTGGATTTGGAAAAATTTTTATTACGCTATTTACATTTAAGATTCCAGTTGAATTTTCGCAATTACTTTGTTCTACCGTTAAAATCCGTTCCCCAAAAAAATTAGTAATTTCATTCACCCTTTCAGGAAAATTTAAAATGGAATGACCGGGTGGCTGAAGTAAGCAATTTGGAGCTCCATTGTTTACAATTGCATTTTGAAATTGCACTGGTTCTGGGCTATTTTCTATCAGTGAAGTAATTGAACACGAGCCGTAAGACCATGGCATATTCCAAATATGAGCGCATCCTAAAAATCCTAATGGGTCTAAACAGTCGTAACTAAGATTCGATAATATTGGCGCTCTGGCACAAGTCACTACTACATCAGCTGTTTGATGAAATAAATATAACAATGGTGCTTCATCTACATATTGCTCTAACAAGTTAGTAAGCATTCCTCCATAGAAATTTGCTACACCATTTACTTTCGAAGAATTACCATTTAATGCAATATCTCCTTCAATACTTCCCAAATCTGGTCGAGTTCTGCTAATGCTGGCATTTGTTGCATTAAAATAATTGTGACAATAATTGAGCGAATTTGCTGGCTGTTCTGCATCAGGAATTTCAAGCGCTGTTGTTGGTTTTTCCGCATTTACATCTAAAAATGCGGCAGCAAGTGCACAAAATCCACCAGCACTTACGCCACTTAAATAAGTATTTTCTTTACAAGTAGAATCTATTGCGGCCCTACCTTTCATAAACCGAACAGCACCTTTTACATCTTGCATTCCTCGGTAAATAGCGCGCACAACTTCGGCTGAATCTGCAACATAAGCACAATTTGCCTCTGGTGTAACCAAGGTGCAAGTTGCGGTATTACTTCCGCCTCCAGCAGATGGATGCATTCCTAACCTATAATTAATTGAAGCAACAACATAGCCGCGCTTTGCAAAAAGTTGCGCAAGGCTTTGCACTTCACCATCTGTTTTGGTTCCTCCAACCCAAGCTCCTCCATGCACTAAAACTAGTATTGGTCTTTTAAGATTATTATCTGCTACAGGTTTATAAATATCTAATTTTAAAGTGTCTTCATTTCCAGCATAATTAGTAGCAATGCCATAAACAATATCAGTTTCAACACTATAATTAAAAAGTTCTTGCGTATACGGAACTTGACCCGTAACATTTAAAAATGCCAACAGTGAAAATAAAGAGAAGAAACTTTTTTTCATAAAAACATCAAGCTGATTTACTTTCCATTTGCTTAATTATGCTACTAATTTCGGCCTCTGTGCTTCTTAATTTCATTTGACAAAACTGAATTAACTCAGAAGCGCGTTTTACTTTATCTGCTAAAACATCTATAGTTACACTATCGTTCTCAATTTCTACCGCAATATCTTTTAATTCCTGAAAAGCGATTTCATAAGTCAAATCCTCGCTCGGTGTTTTGCTGTTTTTTGGTGACATTGCTTGTTATTTGAGAGTCAGACAAATATACGGTAATGCTATCACCAATATGGATGTTATCTGCATTGGTTAAAATTTTTGTGTCTTTCTTAACAATGGCGAATCCTCTTTTTAAAGTTTGTGCGGGACTTAACAACCTAAAAAGTGTGGTGTAATTCTCTAAAGCCAGGGTTTTATTCTCAATTTTACCTTTAGAATCGTTGACAATATTTGTTTTAATCAACTCCAAAACATGGATTTGTTGTTGAACAATTTGTTTTGGTTTGGAGGTTAAGTCGGAAGTTAAAACTGCTAATAAACGCTTTGCTTCTTCTACTTCTTTTAAACTTAGCCTGCTAATGCCGTTTTGAAGTTGGGTTAATCTATTATAACTACTATTTAATTTCTGCTGAGCACCAATTATAACGGCCGTTTGCAATTGTTGAATCCATTGTAATTGGGTGTTCATTTTTTCTTGCACTTTAATTACCAGCCTGCTTTGGTAGCGCAAGAGATATTCTTCAAACTTTCGGTTATGTTCAATGATAAACTCAGCAACTTTAGTAGGTGTTTTTAAAGCTGTATGCGCCATTAAATCAGAGATTGATACATCTTTTAAATGGCCCAAACCAGTAAAAATAGGTATTGGAAAACGAGCAATTGCTTTTGCTATAGGATAAGCATCAAATAATATAAAATCTGTTTGTGAACCTCCACCTCTTATTACCACCACCAAATCAAAATCTTTAATACGTTCATAAATTTCTAAAAATCGCGTTACAATTTGTTTTCCGTTATCATCGCCTTGCACATTTACATGAAATAATTCGGTTTCAATTACATAATGATGCGGATTCTGCGAAATGGTGTGCAGAAAATCCTGAAGTCCGGCCGAGTTTTGCGAAGAAATTACGGCCACTTTTTGTAACACTAAAGGCAGTTTTTGCAACTGATTTCGGGTGATATAACGCCCATCAACCAATGTTACAGCATCTGTATTTTCTTTTAAAAGCCTTGCTAATGTTGCATCACGTTGTTTTTGTAATTGGCCAATTGTAAATGAAGTATCAATGTTTAAAAGATTGGCGCGTAATCCATAAACAGGGTGAAAACCAATAGAAACATTGCAGAGAACCTGAATACCATTTTGAAAAGTCTGACCTGTTACGAGCGTAAATTGTTCAATTTCGCTGTAAGCTTGGTTAAAGGCGGCGGCTTTTAGTTGGGCTGCCATTTTACCAGATGCTTCTTCTTTTTCAATCAGGTCGAAATAATAGGTGTTTTTTTGAGCATAATGAGAAAGGCTGGCAATTTCTGCCACTACCCAAAATGTTTGCATCATGAACTTTTCTTCAATGGTTTGTTGAATCCATTTGGTGAGGTCAGATAGCTTTATATATTTCTTTTCGGTGTGCAAAACGATACAATTTACCCAAATAATTCTTTCAAGTCTTCTTCTGTTATTTTTCCAAAAGTATTGGTATGTTCAATAACGTCAAAAGCAAGACGTGATTTACGTTGCTGCAATTTCAAAATCTTTTCTTCAATGGTATCTTTTGTAATAAAACGCCATACAAATACGTGCTTTTTTTGTCCAATTCTGTGAGCACGTGCAATTGCTTGTTCTTCAGCCGCAGGATTCCACCAAGGGTCAATTAAAAAAACACAATCTGCTTCTGTAAGATTCAATCCTGCACCTCCAGTTTTTAATTGAATTAAGAAAACCCGATGTCCTTTATGCTTATCGAATTCAGAAATAACTGAGGCTCTGTGTTGTTGAAGCACTTCGCCAGCTAAAAAAGAAAAAGGAGTTCCATCAATCTTTAACTGTTCCCTTATTAAATAAAGGTGTTTAACAAAAGGCGAAAAAATGAGCACTTTTCTATTCTCATCTTTAATTAATGACAATCGGCTCATAATTTCTTCCAGCTTTCCCGAACTACCAGTATAATTGGTATCATTTAGCACAGGATGAATGGCCAATTTTCTCAATTGCATTAAACCACGTAGAATCATAATTTGACTACGGTCAATTCCTTCACTTGCAATAACCTCCATTATTTTATTGCGATAAATAGACTTCTCACTTTCGTACAAATCTTTTTGCTCTGCATTCATTTCGCAATAATTAACATTGCGCGTAATGTCTGGCAACTCAGGAGCAACTTCTTCTTTGGTTCTTCTTAAAATAAATGGTTGAATAATCTTTCTTAACTTTTCGAGCTTGGTAGCATCTTTCTGCTGTTCAATTCCAACCACAAACTCTTGTTTAAAATATTTAAAACTGCCCAATAAGCCAGGTTGCAGAAAAGTAAGTTGAGACCATAAATCCGTTAGTGAGTTTTCTACCGGAGTTCCTGTTAAAACAACCCTTTTATTTCCTTTTAGCAGTTTTACTGATTGAAAACTAGCTGAACTTGAATTTTTGATTAGCTGGCTTTCATCTAAGATAATATACTCAAAAGTGAATTTCTGTAAATCCTTTACGTCATTTCTAATTACGCCATAAGTTGTAAGAATTACATCGTAAAAATCTATGCTTTCTTGAATAAGGTTCCTACGCTGACCCAAATACTTATACACTTTAAGTTGAGGTGCAAACTTTTTTAACTCATTTTCCCAATTATAAATAAGAGATGGAGCCATTACAATTAAGTTGCAGGCGCTTACTTTCTCAGGTGTTACACTGGTGCCATCCTCAAATATATCAAGTTGAATAAATTGAGTTTGCCTGCTTGCTTTTGCTTCTTTGAGTATTACAATATTTTCTTTTACTCTTTGCAAAACAGCAATTACCTGCAAGGTTTTACCAAGGCCCATGTCGTCTGCAAGACAAGCTCCTAAGTTTTTTTCTGCCAAATGGCATAACCAATCGAATCCTTTTTTCTGATAATCCCTTAATGCTCCATTCAAACCTGAGGGAATATCATATTCAGGCTTATTATTCAGTCAAGTGATTGTTGCTTTTGCACTTGGTTCAATTTCTCCATTCAATAATGGATGTCCTTGCAAAAGACCTTGGTGTTGTTTATGAATCCTAATAGAAGTTCCGTTGCTTTCATCAACTTCAAAAATATCAGAATATTGAACGAACCAAGCTTCAGGCAAAAGAAAAATTCTTCCGTCTGGCAAGAGATAATCGCGTTTTTTTTCTTGAATATTTTTTTTGAACTTAACGAAAGGTATTTCGAACGGGTCAATCAATACTATAATATGAATATCAAACCAGTCTTCATTTTCGCTGATATTTTTAGTAAGTAGTTTTGCCTCATCAAAACTATAGTGTTTTCTTGTTTGATTCGCAACTATATCAATATCAAACTCAGCCAATTCTTTCCTATTTTCACCTAACCAAGCAACTAATTTCTCGAAACTAATTTTACTGTCTTTCAGTGAATTAGGGATAAACCATGATGGTTTTGACACAATTAAATCTAATTTTCCGAGTAATTTTTCAATTTCCTTTTCCCATTTAAAATTTCTTTGAAACCTAACTAATTGCAATTCATTTTCATGTTTTTGCAATTTCACAATCACCTCATTTTCTTGCGCAGAGGTTACATAAAAGGAATCATAGTAATAGCCAATTTGAAATACTGCATTATCTGATAAATCTTTTTCAATGCTTAAAACAGCCTTTTTACTTTCGGGAGTTTCTTTCACATTAAAACCTTCGTACCGAACATCAAATTTTTTAGACGCTTTCAGCATAAAAGAACTTAGGTAAACTTCAGATAATCTGTCGGGAATTAAAACCTCTTCTTTATTTAAAAATGGCGTAAGCTTTTGGCCATCGGTTGGGTCAGAAAAATGATACACATTATCCATGTGTTTTAACCATGCAGGTTCATTACAAATAACTTCAGTACCTGGTTTTTGTAGTGAAACTATTTGCTCTTTGTAACGCATTTCTAGTCTATAAGAAATACCGTCTTCTGTTTTACTAAAAAAATAAGTGAGTTTAGCTGGAGTTTCTAAAACATTCAATGGAATCATTCCCGGATGATCAGAATTGCGATTTTTCCAATACACTCTTTGGCCTTTTAAATGGGCCAGACAATAAGCAACTCTTTTATCAAAATAGGCTGAAACTATTTTCAATTGCTCTTTATCTTTTGAGAGTTTCTCTTGAAAAACCTCTAGTTTTACTTTTTTAGGATTAAAATGCTTCTCAATGTTTTTAAGTGAAAGATCTTCAATCTTCTTAATTATCTTAACCTCGTTATCTGTAAATGGGTATTCATAATCATTAATCATTTCATAATTAATGCGCTTATATTGATAAGAAAATGCATTGTTATCTAGCAAATCAACAATAAAAGCTTCGAGACTTAAGCCATAAGTCGGGTGTTTAAAAAAACTAAAAATAAGTTGTGTTTTCACGATTTTTTCTTAGGCACTTTGCAAGAATTAGCTTGCATCTAAACCAACTACAATTTTACGCAATCAAACGATAGCTTTCTTTGAACTGGAATTTATTTTATAAGAAAATGCATTTACATCTAATAAGTTAACAATTCCTGGCTTTTTACCTTTTGTAAAACTGCCTAATTTCGTTGAAAAACCAAGATAATCTGCACCATTAAGCGTTCCCCATTTTAGCAACTCTTCAATTTTAATTTCTGGATTAGCATTTTGAAGTATAATAAGCTCTTCTACAATGTCTAATTGCGAATTAGAAGCTAGGCTGTCGGTGCCAATTGTAATTTGATTGGTGTTTTTTCGAATCCATTCAAGATTAGGCAACTTGTTTTCTATATAAATGTTAGCGGCCGGGCATAAACAAAAATAAGTGTTACTATTTTGTTGAATGGCTTTTTGAATATCTGATTCACTGCTAAATGTATTGTGCACCAGTTGTAAGGGAATTTTTGACGGAAAATAAGGCAACAGCGTTTCTAACGAAGATTCTCCATTTGCTTCAAAATGTTCTAATGGAATACTCATTTTCTCAAATCTCTCCACCATTTTTCCGGATTTGAATTGAAATAACTCATTTTCACTTGCAGACTCTTGATTATGAATGGTGAATATTCCATTTTCCATTTCCAGTTGATGTACAATTTTTTTTAAAAGCGGAATTGAAACCGAATAGTTGGCATGCGGAGTTAAATTGCCTTGGTTATTCCGTGGTAATTGCTTCAACATTTCAAGTAAATTTCTTCCCGAATCAAATGCAACATTTGCTGTTGCTGGATTAAATCCAAATCGTTCTATAAATGTGAAATATTGAATTTTTGAAACGGCCTTTATCTTGAAAGAATCGCTGCCGTTAGAAATATCGCCAACAGCAACAATTCCATTGGCCAACATTTCTGCGTCGGCAGCTTGAATTGCTTTTTGTTTTTCAGGATCTGATGCTACGTTCAACCGCATCAAATCCATCACAAATCTATCTAAACCAGTATGTTGCGGAATTTTGCTTTTGAGATGCGACAATTCTAAATGACAATGTGCATTTACAAAACCAGGAACCAGCCAACCTGTGAGTATTTCTGCATTTTGCAAGCTATAATCTGGATGTTCTGGCGACAAACAAGCGATAATAGTTCCATCGTCTTCTGTAACTAACAATCCGTTTGGAATGCTTGCTTTATCTATTGGAAAAACTACATCAGCAGAATAAAGTTTCACGCTTTTTAGTTCAATTGTATTAAATATATAACTTGCTCAAAAATACGATTGAATGTGCATTTCAAAGCATTTTTTCTTTATAATTCTTGTACTGCTAATTTCTTTATTTGAATCTTGCAGGGGTTATAGCGTTGCTCCTAATGTTCCAAATTATTTTACAAAAGCAAAACAGTTAAATATAAATGCAGGTAACAGTAATTTAGGGGCAAGTGCTCAAATTAACTATTCATTTACTAACAAACATTTTTTAAGAGTTGGAGGACTAGCTAATACTACATCAGGACTTTATGGACCTAATTCAACAAACATCAATGGGAATATTGGAATAGGAATTTACTCTGGAAATTTGAGAGATACTTACAAGCAAACTTCTTTAGATTTCTTTTCAGGTAAATATGAAAGTTACTATTCTTACTCTAATTATCAAGATTATAAGTACTTAGGAAAGAAATACAAAGTTCCAAGTTATATTAATGCAATAATCTTGAGGAAGGCTTTTATGTCATTTTCTCCAAAAAAGGAATTTTACTTCGGGCCACATATTGGAAGCGGGATTGGAATTATGAAGGCTGTTCAAAAAACTCTTGATTCCGCCGATGTAAATATTAATTATACACAGTTTATTAGCGAATTTGGTTTAATGTATTCAAATCAAAATGTAAGCGATGGAGATTTATATTTTAATTTCTATGTAAATGTATCATTAGTTGGTGGACAATGGGCGGGCGTTTTTTTTAGTGGGTCTTTAACATATAGATTAGTGAGGTAGAATTTCCGCTATTTCCCTTACATTTGCAGCATGTTAGCTCAAAATAAACCCGATATTCGTAAACTTTCTTTGGCAGAATTAGAAGAATGGTTTAAAGCATCAGGTCAACAAAAATTCCGTGCAAAGCAAGTATACGAATGGCTTTGGCAAAAATCGGCATTGGGTTTTGATGCTATGACAAATCTGAGCAAAGAACTACGCACAAGTTTGAAAGAGAACTATGTGCTGCATGGAATTTCAGTAGCTAATTTTCAGAAAAGTTCTGATCGTACCATAAAAACAGCGTTTAAGCTGCACGATGGGCCTGTGGTTGAAGGCGTATTGATTCCAACTGCAACGCGCATGACAGCCTGCATTTCTTCGCAGGTTGGTTGTAGTTTAACCTGTAAATTCTGCGCAACAGGGAAGTTGAAATTACTTAGAAATTTAGAAGCAGGAGAAATTTACGACCAGGTTGCAGCCATTAGAAAACAAAGCGAAACTGAGTATGGCATTCCGCTTTCTAACATTGTTTATATGGGAATGGGTGAGCCCTTACTGAATTATAAAAATGTACTAGAAAGTGTAGAAAAAATTACTTCGCCGAATGGATTAGGCATGTCTCCGCAACGCATTACTGTTTCAACTGCAGGTATTGCTAAAATGATTGTGAAATTGGGTGATGATAATGTAAAGTTTAATTTAGCCCTATCGCTACACGCTGCTAATGAGGAAAAACGCAGCAAGATTATGCCCATCAACGAAAGCAATAATCTCGATACACTTGCAGATGCGCTGCAACATTTTTACGATAAAACAGGCACCAGACCTACATTAGAATACATCATTTTTAAAGATTTTAATGATGGTTTATCCGATGCAAAAGAATTGGAAAGCTTTGTAAAACGCGTTCCTTCCAAAGTGAATATTATAGAATACAATCCTATTGATGACAGTGAGTTCCTGCGCTCACCAGAAGAAAATGTAAATCGATTTGTAGCTTATTTAAATAGCAAAGGTGTAATTGCGAATGTGAGAAGAAGCAGAGGAAGAGACATTGATGCTGCTTGTGGGCAATTAGCCAATAAAAATAAAGATGCTGGTCAAGTTTTGAAAAAGGCTATTGCATGAAGTTTTATTTAGCTTTTATTCTATGTGTTTTTTCTTTTAGCAACCTGCATCCACAAAAAGCCAGTGAAGGAGAGGCATGGCAAAACCAAAAGAACTTTTATCCATTAAAATTTATTGGAGAAATAAATGATAAACTAATGCTGGCTTATGGCGCAGCAGAAAAAGGCAGTTCCCACATACAACATATAGACATCGAAACTATTGATACTGCCGCACTAAAATATGTTTCTACCAAAAACTTTCAAAATGTATTTAACGACAAGTTCGACTTTTATCCCGAAGACATTCAACTTAAAAATGGAAAACTAAATTTTTTAGGTTCTACTTATGATAAAAAGACAAAGAATAATGTGCTTTACCGAAAAGAAGAAACTGATTCGGGAATTTTAAGTGAAAAAAAAATGCTTTGGGAATACCCTTCCACATATTTTGAAGCAAGTAATAAGAAATTTAAATTTTGCACCAACAAGAAACAAGATTTACAACTTAGCTTGGGCGTTCAAACCGGAGGAGAGGGAAATTATGTTGTATATTTTGCAATAATTGATAACAAGTATAATGTCATTAAAAAGAAAAGTGCCTCATTAGATTTAAAAGGAAAGGCAATAAAAATTAATCAGTTCTCTATTGATGAGCCAGGAAATGTTCATCTTTTGGTTCAATATCAGCGCAGTGAGGACAGTTTAGATTTAGGTTTTTCCTTGTTTGCATTTCCAATTTTAACGGATGATATATTAGAGTATCAACTTGATTTGCCAGAAAAACAGATTACAAGTGTTTATTACGATTTAACAGAAAACGACCATTTAAAAGTATGTGGATTATATCAAACTGATTTTAAGAAAACCGAAATTTCTGCTGGCACATTTTACATGGACATTGATAGGGAAACTGCTGAAGTAATACAAAAAAGCATTGTTCCGTTTAATGCTTCTTTTTTAGGCAATTTTTCAGGTGAATCAGTAAAAATGACCAAAGATGATTTCAAGTATTTAAAAATCATCTTAGCATCTTGCAATAAAGACGGGAGTTTTCAATTGTATGCAGAACAAACTCAGGCTACTGAACTATGTGAAACAGATTACAGATCGGGTTTACAGATATGTAAAGACGAGTTTAAGTCTGATAAAATTTTAATAATAAACTTTAATAGCAGTGCAAATGTAGATTGGTTTCAATGGTTATATAAAAACCAATACTCTTTAGATGACGAAGGTATCTTCCTGTCTTTCAATCTAATACAAGAAGAAAAATCTTCTCTTTTTGTATTTAATGAACTTGCAGAAAAGAAAAAGCAAGAGAACCAACTAAGTTCAAAATCCGCTACTGTTTTAAAAACTATAAGTATCAATACTTCGGGACAGTTCCAAGAAATTGCTTTTCCTCTTTTCTGTAAATTTCCACTATTACACAACACTTATTTTGAAAGCAAATCTTCTGCTTATTACTTTTTGAGAAGTGACTTGAGCAACAATAGTATCCTAAAAATTAAATATTAAAAAGCTGCTTTCATTATTCTTTTTACAGCTTCCGATTTTCCCATTGTATAGAAATGAATACAAGGAGCGCCAGCTTTAATTAACTCTTTGGTTTGCTGAATTCCCCATTCAATTCCGGCTTCCATTACTTGTTGGTTATTTTTACATTTATCTAATTCATCAGCCAATGCTTCAGGAATATCAATATGGAATGTTTTGGGCAAAAATGTGATGTGCTTGAGTGTTGTTATAGGTTTTAATCCTGGAATAATTGGAACTGTAATTCCTGCTTTTCTGCAGGCTTCAACATATTCGAAATACTTATTATTATCAAAAAACAATTGAGTTACAATATAATCTGCCCCAGCATCAACTTTTTCTTTTAGGAATTTTAAATCTGTTTTTAAATTTTGGGCTTCGAAATGTTTTTCGGGATAACCTGCTACACCAATGCAAAAGTCTGTAGGAATTCCCTCCACTATTTCGTCGTCGAGATATCTTCCATGATTCATTTCAGAAATTTGTTTCACCAATGTGGAGGCATTAGCATGCCCATCTCTATCTGGAACGAACGTACCTTCGCCTTTTACTGGATCTCCTCTTAGAGCCAGCACATTATCCATTCCGAGGTATTGCATATCAATTAATGCAATTTCTGTTTCATCTCTTGAAAATCCACCACAAATCAAATGGGGAACTGTATCTACTTTATACTTGTTTTTAATTGCCGCGCAAATACTTACAGTTCCTGGCCTTTTACGAGCTGAAATCTTTTCATGCAATCCATTATTTAACTTCTTGTAAACATATTCTTCGCGGTGGTATGTTACATTAATAAAACTTGGATTAAATTCAATTAATGGTTCAATACCATCATACAAATCTTGAATATCTCGGCCTTTTAGAGATGGTAAAACTTCGAAGGAAAAAAGTGTTCCTTTCGCATTTTTTAAGTGGTCTGTTACTTTCACGGTTTACTTTGAGGTTGCAAAGATAGGGTAACAAAAAAAATGGCGAACAGTTTATAAGCTGTTCGCCATTTTTTTGTTTTTAAATTTTAAGGATTGCTTCTTAACAAGGTTATTGTGCCTTTTAAAGTTGGACTTAATTCAGGTGCAGAAACTACATAAAAATAGGTTCCTGCAGGCAAATTTTCTCCAGCCCAAGAGTTGTCATAATTATCTTTATCATAAACTTTCCTGCCCCATCTATTAAAAATGGCCACATTATTATTTGGATAATCTTCTAAGAATGGAATTTTCAATCTAGCATTATCAGGCACGTTTGAATCCGCATTAATCACGTTAGGAAGAAAGGGTCTATCAGTAATTCTCATAATGTAAATTACTGTATCTCTGCAACCAAGTTCAGAAATAACGATATGTGTAACTAATTTATCTCCTGTATCTGGCTTTGCCCAAGTATAGTTTACATCTTTTAAGAATGAACTATCATTTGGTGGTTCAAAATACCAATTCCAACCAACAATTGGGTCAATTGGATTTTCAGTAGAATTATCTGAAAATGCAATTTGTGTATTTACCAAAACTCTTGGTGTGCCAGGAACTACTGTTAAATCGGCGATTGGTCTTGCTGTGCTTGGAGCTGAAGATATAATGGTATCAATGCAACCTTTTGAATCAATAACAACTAATTGAATGCTGCCATTTTCAATGTTAATTGAATCGTTCGTTGAGATTGTATCTCCATTTTGAATCCAATAATATTCGGTATAAGGGAAAACTAAAGGAGATGGAGATGCTGTTAGTAAAATAGAGTCGCCTTCACAAAAAGGAACAATCCCCACAATTTCTGCGTCTGGAGTAGAGTTGGTAACTACAAAAGGTAGCGAAGTTGCAATACAACCATTGCTGTCTATTGTAGTTACTGTATAACTTCCAGGCAACACAGTATCGATTCTTGCAGTATCTGCAGTTGACCAATCATAAGAATCAAATTCTTCACTTGTTGAAATTATAGCAGTTTCATCAAAACAAGTATGGTCATCTCCAATAACTACTGGCACAATAGGCAGCTTAACAGGTATTAATTTAGTAATAACGGCGCTTGTACATGCGGCCAAAGAAACAGATAAGCCAATGCCCTGTGTATCAAATAATACATCTGCTGTTATTTCTAAAGGAACATCTGTAGAAGTTTCATCTACAGGATAAGTCCAATTATAAGTTAATCCTCCTAATATATTATTAGGGGTAAGTATAATTTGATTTCCATCACACAGAATACCTTCTACAGTAAAACCTGTAGTATCTGGTCTTTCGTTAATTATAACTTGAGTAGTTGCGGTATCAGAATCTGTTGGGGTACTTACAATTAAACTATATAAACCAGAGTCTGCTAAAGTTACATTTGTAATAAAAGGATTTGTTAAATTGCTGGTAAATCCATTAGGACCTATCCATTGTAAGGTGTACAAGTCAGGATCAATGGGAGTAGTTAAGAATAAAGTATCTCCTTCGCAAAGTGGCCCATTATTATTTGCATCCGAAAATAGGATATCGCAATTTGTTGTTCCTGTACCGCCTGTTTGAGAGAATGTAATATTCTGTTCTGTATCAGAATAATTTGTAATCAACAACACATAAAATTCATCATTTAAAGCGTTTGGAATAGCTACGTTTTCAGTTTCAGAACCCGAAAAACTACAATCGACAGTATTGGCTTCTGATAAATTTGAAGGATCACAAACGTTCGTTAAAGTTGAAAATGGACCATAACAGATAAAGTCAATATCATTGTCGGCTGACATAAAAATATTAATTGGACCAGTATCAGCAATTTGCATAAAATACCATGCGGGATTTGGTTGAGAACCTAAACAACCATAATCGGGTCCTAACTCCGCTGCTCCGCCAGTTCCAGCCGGGAAAACATACTCAGTACCTGTACAAAATGGAGTAGCTTCCCCGCAAGTTGTATTTTGTGAAAAAGTTTGAATTACAAGAATGAATATTAGTGTGATGGTTAATATGAGTTTTTTCATTATATATTGCTTTGTTTGATGGTTATTTATTTTTCTGAACATTTTTGCTCGGTTTTAACTTTGAGGAAACCAGAATCGTTTCAACTTCTTGCTTTACATGTTCGATGGTATACTGATTAGGGGCAGTAATTCTTAACACTCCATTTTCATCTGTTTTTGAAATTACTACAATTTTTGAGGATGCGAACAAGCCTTCTATGAAAGCAGCTCTTTCGGCATCACTTTTAATTTGGCCTACCTGAATATTATAAAAAGATTTGCGTTCATTCTTAGAAACAAACTTCACAAATTCTTCATCTGCAGAAGCAAATTTATTGATTGGAGTATTGGTGTCGATAACATTTACAGCAAAAAGCTGTACGGATGACAATAAAAGTAGCAATAATACACTTTTTCTCATTAGTTCAAAATTGGTTATGCTAAAATAGGTTAACAAAAGGTTAAATCAAAGCAATTTGTTTTTTAACAGCAGGCTTAAGTAAAGTTAACTAGTTATTTTTAAAATTGAGGAAAGTCCTTTTAAAAATGATTTCAAATCTTTTTCCAAAAAAAACAGTCTAATCTGATATTTTAAAGCTTTTATTTTATTCCCATTTGCGATATAAGAATCAATGATTGTCCTCAAAAAATAACGAACTTCTATAAAAAAAATCTTTTCCAATTCAAGTCTGTTAGCTTTGTCAGAGACATTTGAAATTAAACTAACCTGTAATTTTCTGACCTGATAAGAAGCTTCACTCATTGTCATTTTATTCTTACTCATGCTCACTGCATGCGCTCTCACCAAAGCAAATGAACCTGAAGCATTGTCGTATTGAAAAAAAAGTCCTTTAAAAGCACATCTGCACCAGAATTCATAATCTTCTACTGATTTCAGTTTTACGTTGAAGGCCCCAACTTTATCAAAAACTGATTTTCTTGTAAGTGCTGCATTTACTACGAAGAGATTAATTTTAAGCAATATTTTTATAATTTCTTGTCCCTTTCCGCTTAAACAAGGCATCCAGGGAGAATCGTTTTCATTCATTGAAAACCTTCGTTCATTTGGCGTTTCAGTATGAAAATATCTCACTTCACTGTAAACTATATCAGCTTCTGGAACTTTGTTAAAAATATCTAATTGATTTTTAAATTTATCAACTTCCAATAAATCATCAGCATCTAACAATTGGATGAATGAACCAATACTATTTTTGATTCCAGTATTTCTTGCTGCAGATAAACCTGCATTCTCTTGAAAAATATATCTAAATCGCTGGTCTTTAAGACACCATTCTTTCGCAACTTCTTTCGTATTGTCTGTAGAGCCGTCATCTACAATAATACATTCCCAATGTTTATAGGTTTGTTTTTGTAAATTTGAAAGTGTTTCTCCAAGAAAATGGCCGTAATTATAAGCGGGAACAATAACAGATACGACTTCAGATAAGCCGCTGTCAATCTTTTCGGACATTAGAAACTCACTCAATATTAATCTTTAGTAGGATTTCCCTTCAATCTGAAACTCATTTTATAACGTAAAGCGACCGAATCGGGAAGAGCACTTATTTGAGTAAAATCCGACCTAAAGTAGTATTTATCTTTCCTCATAATATTTAACCACTCCTCAGTAGTTGGTCGCATCAATTTTCCTAAAGTATCAGATTGTCCAGGGAAATCAACTGATATTAATTCAACATCTTTACCAGTTCCGTTTCCTATATATATTTTCAAATCCTTCATAAAGCTTAGATTTGAAATACCAGAATCTAAAGATAAAAATAAATTATAAGATTCTACATCTTCTAACTCTGCAGGAATAACTCTGTTAGTTTCGAACTTTTTGTAGTTACTAAATTTAAAGTCTTCGGTTTGTAATGAAATTCCCTCGTTTCCTAAAATTGTATCGATTAATAATGAATCACCAAGTGGAATAAAAAATACAGGGTCATTGGTTTCTAAATTGAAACTTACAATTTTGTTTTTATCGTTGCAAGCACTTGTAAAAGCTAACGCAACTAATATTCCGAAGAAAATTTTTAATTTCATTATTGTGATGAATTAGGAAACCCAAATATAGAACATTTTAAATAAACTGATCTTTGGTTATTGGAAGGTTTACTCCTGCCCTATTTTCGAAATAATGGTATAAGCTAATATTCATTAACAAAAGTAACAAACAATATATGGTGTCGTCAATAGGAATATTGGCCCAACCATCTATAAAAATTCTAATTCCTAAATTTTCAGCATCATTATATTCTACAACTGGCCAAGCTGTTAAAATGCCATTTACCATTAAAAAAGGGATTAAACTGAAAAAATAACCAATAAAAAATCTTCCCAACCATTTAACTTTTGTAAAGAAATAAAAGTAAAACAATAATACAGAACTTGCCAAACTAGCAACTGCAGTGTACCAGCGATTAAAATAAATAATTCCTATAATACCTGTAATAATAGCAAAAAACAAAGTTATTTTTCTTTGATATGGACCTAATAAATCCCTCTTTATATAGTAGTTACTTACGAAATAAACGAAAAAACAGCAATATGGAACTATTATAAAAAAAAGCCATTCCTCTATTGGCATTTTAATTAAATAAATCCCACTAACAAATTTAGGATTGAAGCTCCAAACACCGCTTATGGTGAAAAAAATATCCCAAATAATAAAAAAAGCAGCAGTGATTAAAATTGATGGAAACATAAAAGGCCAACGCTTCCAAATAAAAACACGTCTTTCGAAACTCTGCGCTAAAGGATACGCCAAGCTTATTAGCATTAAAGCTAAGTAAGTGTACTTATCTGGAACCACGTTGTTCGTTGAAGAATTTCTTAGCAACTACGAGCATTCCAAATGATTCACTGTGTTCTTTACCTGTTGTTTTGTGGTGAACTTTGTGCGCTTTTCTTATAGCTCTTAAATACCAATTATCGCTTCTTCTAAACCACTTAATACGCTGATGAATAAACACATCGTGTACTAAAAAGTAAGCTAATCCATAAACAGCAATTCCAATTCCAATATATAGTCTAAAATCGTTGCCATTCATCATTCCAAACATAATGCACAACCAACTTGGAACCGCAAAAATCAAGAAAAATGAATCATTGCGCTCAAACACGTGGTCATGTGGTTCGTGATGGTCTTTATGAAGCGACCAAAGAAAACCGTGCATTACAAATTTATGAGTAGCCCAAGCCATAAATTCCATAAAAAAGAAAGTAGCTACAACGATTAATATATTTATAAAAGTTTCCATGTTAAACGAAACGCAAAATAAGAAAGAAAAAAACTTGCGACAAAATTAACCAACTTGCAATAGGATTGTTCTGATTTTTTTGAGAATGATACAGCCATTGAATTAAAAAGGCAATAAAAAACCAGGTGATATAATTTGTAAGTGGAATTGGGGCTCCAAACCAAGTCCAAAAACCAAGTTTAATTGCAACTGGCTCAATAATATAATCCATCAAAACCATTAAAACAGAACCAATTATACTTCTAACTAAAACTGAAGCTTTAATATAATTGGAAAATGTTCCCATGCAAACGCTGAGCATAAACCAGTTAAAGCCAATTATATATGGAATTCCATCAAAAGAAGGCCCTAAAACATTGCCATATTTATAATTGCCAAATAAATAACCCGTGTGCACTCCAATCCATTCTGAAGACATACCTATTAGAAAAGCAATGAAGAAGAATAAAAGGAATTTCCAATCAAATTTTGGATGAAAAATGAGAACAAATAAAGATGAGATGAACAGATTTACAGGAGTAAGCGCAATAACGTATGATGAGAATGAAGACAATACTCCAATTACACCCACTAAATGTAAAATAATTAAAATTACACCTGCTTGATTTGAAGTAAAAGAAAATGGTAATTTTTTAGCAAGAGCACTCATGATTTGGGTATTAAATCGGCAACTATTCGGGCTGACTGCAGGCACAATGGAATGCCGCCGCCTGGGTGAACACTTCCGCCGCAAAAATACAAACCTTTTAGTTTACTGCTGAAATTTGCATGCCGCTGAAAAGCTGCGTTTCTATTGTTAGAACTACTTCCATAAAGTGAACCTTGATAAGAAGATGTCTTGTTTTCGATGCTTCGTGGATCTAAAATGCTTTCATTTAAAATGAATGCTGCTACATCTACTTTTAAAATTGAACTCAGCTTTTCAATGATATTTCTTCGGCTCCTGTTTATAATCTCGTCCCAATTTTGACCTGTATTTCCCGGTACATTAATCATAACAAACCAATTCTCACAACCAGCAGGAGCATCGTCTTTTATCTTTTTTGAAGTAATGTTTATGTAAATTGTTGGATCGTTTCCAACTGTTTTCTTTTTAAAAATAAAATCAAATTCTTCTTTATAGTCTTTACTAAAAAAAATATTGTGTACATCTAATTGTGTAAATTCCTTTTTTAATCCCCAGTAAAAAATAAGTGCAGAACTTGATCGTGGCTGGCTCATTACTTTTTCTGGAGCTTTTTGATTACTCAAAAGTTGCTTGTATGAAGGAAAAACATCCACATTTGTAACTACAATATCTGCAGATTTTAAATCCTCATTTACCCAAACTCCAGTTGCTTTATTATTTGCAATTTCAATTTTAGAAACAGGTGCATTTAAATGAAATACAATGCCTTGTCTTCTTGCTAAATCTTCTAATGACTGGGTAATATCATGCATCCCATATATCGGTAAATAAGCACCCACATTAAACTCTAAGTGCGGAATACTTTGCAAAACCGCAGGAGCCTGATAAGGATTGGAACCATTGTATGTAGCGTATCTATTAAACAATTGCACCAATTTAGGATGCGAAAACTGTTGCTGATTATAATTATTTAATTTAGAAAATATGCCCAAAAATGGCATAAATAAAATGCCTTTAAGTGTTTTTAAATTAATAAAGTTTGTCCATTTGTGCAAAGACATGTGCAAAAAAACAGGCGCAACTGTATTGTAAACAAACGCACTTTTTTTAAGGTACTTAATGACCGATTTTGCAGGTGTTTTGAATGTCTTTTCTACATTCCTAGCAAAATCTATAATATTTCCTGAAGCTGATAATTGAGTGCCGTCTTGCCAAAAATAATTGCAAGCAATATCCAATTTCATATAGTTAAAATGTGCCCTTGGATTTTCATTAAAAAGCTCAAATAACTCATCCACTTGTTTAGGTAATGTAAACAAAGATGGCCCTGCATCAAACCTAAATCCACTTTGTTCGAATGCAGTTAGCTTTCCGCCCACATAGTTGTTTTTTTCGAATATTTCTACCGAAAAGCCTTTTTTTCTTAAACGAAGAGCTACTGCTAGACCAGCAATGCCTGATCCTACTACTATTGCATGCATGGGTACAAAACAACGGATTTTCTTAAAAGGTTCTGCAATATGCTTGATTTTGTTGAAAAATATAAACTCAACTTTGCATGTATTGGTCTACAATTGCTAATTTTGAAAGATTGTATTAACTTAATTATATTAGCATTTATTTAAAATGATTATAAAAAAGAATTGGAAACTACAACCAATACCAGAAAAGCAAAAAATTGAGTCATTAAAACTAGCATTAAATACAGATGAACTTATCAGCACTTTGCTTGTGCAGCGGGGCATTGAGACATTTGAAGCCGCAAAAAAATTCTTCCGCCCTGATTTAAGCGATTTGCACGATCCATTTCTGATGAAAGACATGGATAAAGCCATTGAGCGCATTCATACAGCTATTTTAAATAAACAAAAAATAATGGTTTACGGCGATTATGATGTAGATGGAACTACTTCTGTTGCCTTGGTGTATGGTTTTTTACGTGAGATTGTGGATGAAAAATTATTAAGTTTTTATATTCCAGACAGGTATTCAGAAGGTTATGGAATTTCGCTAACAGGAATAGATGTAGCTGCCGAAAATAATGTGTCTTTGATTATTGCCTTAGATTGTGGCATTCGCAGTAACGATAAAATTAAATACGCCACTGATAAAAATATAGATTTTATTATCTGTGACCACCACTTACCTGCTGAAGAAATTCCTGCTGCTACTGCCGTTTTAGACCCAAAAAGAAAAGATTGTAATTATCCGTATAAGGAACTTTCGGGTTGTGGTATTGGATTTAAGTTAATTCAAGCATTAAACGAAAAACTATCTTTAAATAAAGATGTCACAAAATGGCTCGATTTAGTAGTTACAAGCATTGCTGCTGACATTGTTCCTATAACAGGCGAGAATAGAATACTGGCTTATTATGGATTGCAAAAAATAAATGATTCTCCAAGAATTGGAATTCAGGAATTACTCAATTTAAAGAAAGAAAACGCTGGTAATAGTAGCAATTCCTCAACTGTTGCAATAAAAAAAGAAATCTCTATTTCAGATATTGTATTTAATGTGGCGCCTCGTATAAATGCTGCAGGCAGAATAGAACATGGCAAAAAAGCTGTAGAATTATTAATTGCAGAAACAGAAATTAACGCTTTCGATATAGGTAAATTAATTAATGTAAACAACAATACCAGAAAAGACCTCGACAAGCAGATAACGTCTGAAGCGCTAGAGATAATTGAAACAAACGAAGCAATAAAAAACGGCAATTCAACAGTACTTTACAAACCAGATTGGCACAAAGGTGTGGTTGGAATTGTTGCTTCACGTGTGATTGAAAAATACTACAAGCCTACAATTATTCTCACCGAATCAAACGGAAAAGCTACTGGCAGCGCACGCTCGGTAAAAGATTTTGATATTCACGCCGCCTTGGAGCAATGTGCAGATTTATTAGACCAATTTGGAGGACACAAATATGCCGCTGGTATGACATTAAAATTAGAAAACTTAGCCGCTTTTCAACAAAGATTTGAAGAGGTGGTTAGCGCTTCAATTGAAGAATATCAAAAAACACCAATACAGGAAATAGATTTAGAAATTAATCTGGAGCATATCGATGCAAAGTTTAATCGAATCCTAAAGCAGTTTTCACCTTTTGGTCCAGGTAACATGGCTCCTGTTTTTTTGACACGCAATTTATTGGATGAAGGGAATTTAAGAATAGTTGGTAACAATCACCTAAAGCTAATAATGGTTGATGAAAATGGAATTGGGCTGAGTGCAATTGCTTTTAATTTAGGTCAGTTTTTCGACCCAATCAGCAAACAGATTCCAGTAGATATATGTTACAATATTGAAGAAAACAATTGGAATAATACTGTAAACTTGCAGCTCAATATAAAAGACATCAAACTTTAATATGCTACTGAATTTAAGCCTTAAAGAAAAACTAAAAAGAGACTTCCCGGCTGGTTTAGTAGTTTTCTTAGTCGCTCTGCCTCTTTGTTTGGGAATTGCCCTTGCTTCTGGGGCACCTGTCTTTTCAGGTATTGTTGCTGGAGTTGTTGGAGGAATTTTAGTAGGCTCAATAAGTGGTTCTCATGTTAGCGTAAGTGGCCCAGCTGCAGGGCTAACTATAATAGTGTTAGATGCTTTAAAGAAGTTAGGGTCATTTGAAACTTTTCTGCTTGCTGTTGTTTTGGCTGGAATATTTCAACTTATACTGGGATTAATAAAGGCAGGTAAGTTAGCGCACTTCTTTCCATCTTCTGTAATAAATGGAATGTTAGCATCAATCGGTATCATTCTCATTTTAAAACAGATACCACATGCATTAGGATATGATTTTGATTATTTAGGAGATGAAAATTTTGATGAAACTGGTGGTCATAATACTTTAACAGATATCTATTATGCAATAATTGAGTTTGAGTGGCCTGCATTACTAATTAGTTGTATTTCCTTGGGCGCCTTAGTTTTATGGAACAAATTAAGTTTGTTAAACAAAACTTTTTCACTTATACCTGCTGCATTGGTAGCTATTCTATTAGCAATCCTTACAAACTTAATTTTGGGTAAAGTTTCACCTGAATGGGCCTTGAAAGCGAATCATTTGGTAGCAATTCCAACCCAAGTTGATTTTAGTTCAATATTAATTTTTCCGGCTTTTTCAACCATTAATGCTAATGTACTATTTGTTGCGTTTACCATAGCTATAGTAGCAAGTTTAGAAACTTTGCTAAGTGTTGAAGCCTCAGATAAACTAGACCCTTATAAAAGAAGCACACCTCTAAACAGAGAGTTGTTAGCACAAGGAGTAGGAAATATTTTCTCTGGATTTTTAGGGGGCTTACCTGTAACGGCAGTTATTGTAAGAAGTTCAGCAAATGTAGTTGGAGGAGCTGTTTCAAAACTTTCAACAATAATTCATGGAACTCTTCTATTTTTTTGTGTTGCGTTTCTACCTCATTATTTAAATTTAATTCCATTGCCTTCCTTGGCAGCAGTTCTTTTTGTAGTAGGATACAAGCTAACTTCCATAGAGTTATTCAAGTCAATGTTTTCAAAAGGGAGAAATCACTACATCCCGTTTGCGGTTACAATACTTGCAATATTGTTTACAGATTTATTGAAAGGAATTTCTATTGGATTGTTTGTAGGTTTATTCTTTGTTGCTATTTCAAACTTTAAACGCTCCATTCAGGTAACTCAAGATAATGAGGCCTTTTTGATAAAGCTTCGCTACAATGTTTCATTTTTAAATAAGTCTATTTTAAGAGATATATTTAACAAGATTCCACCGAATTCTTATGTAATAATTGATGGAACAGGAGCAAGTTTTATTGATAATGATATTATGGAAACCATTGATAATTTTATAAAAAACGCAGCTTTACGAAAAGTAAATATTGAATTAAAAAAATCTAAAATCAGTTTAAACGAATACTTTCGAATAGAAAATGAATAACATGGAAATTTATGAAAAGCTGCTTTTAGAAAACAAAGCATGGGCTGCAGATAAACTGAGTACTGACCCTAAATACTTTATCAAGCAAGCGGGCGAACAGCACCCTGATTTTTTCTGGATTGGTTGTTCAGATAGCCGTGTGCCGGCCAACGAAGTTACCAATACTGCTCCGGGTGAAATTTTTGTTCATCGAAACGTTGCGAATTTAGTGGTGCACACAGACCTCAACTTATTGAGTGTTTTACAATTTGCAGTAGAAGTTTTACAGGTGAAACATATCATAGTTTGTGGACATTATGGTTGTGGTGGTGTTAAATCAGCACTCGATCAATTCTCTCACGGATTATTAAACAAATGGTTAAGAAATATAAAAGATGTATATAGAATTCACAGGGATGAAATTGACAATCAACCAAACTTGGAGGCAAAAACAAATAAATTGGTTGAATTTAATGTGATGGAACAGGTTATGAACTTAGCCAAAACATCTATTGTTCAGTATGCTTGGAATAAAAAACAATCTCCAGTTTTACATGGATGGGTTTATCATTTAGATGATGGAATTTTAAGAGACTTGATAAAAATTGACCATACTTATCAAATGGATGAGATATATAAATTCGACTTTTCAAAACAAGAAGAAATATAAAACCCTATTTTTGCCCAATCTTTAAAAAACATGGCAGGTCATAGTAAGTGGGCAAATATTAAACATCGAAAAGGAGCACAAGATAAGCGGAGAGGGAAACTATTTACACGTTTAATTAAAGAGGTAATGATAGCCGCCAAAGAAGGATTACCAAATCCCGATTCAAACCCTAGGTTGCGTGTTGCTATACAAAATGCAAAAGGTGCAAATATTCCTAAAGACACCATAGCTCGTGCCGTGGATAAAGGTTCAGGTAAAGATGGAACCACATTCTTAGAACCCACATATGAAGGCTATGGACCATTTGGAATTGCTGTTTTTGTAGAATGTGCCACAGATAACATCAATCGTTCGGTGAAAGACGTACGCATGGTTTTTAATAAGTTTGATGGAAATCTTGGTACGAACGGTTCTTTGAGTTTTATTTTTGATAAAATGAGCGTTTTTGCACTTAAAAAAGTGGCTTTAAATGAAGATGATTTCACCATGGAAATGATTGATGCGAATGCAACAGACGTTGAAGTAGATGAGGATTATTTTACTGTTTATGGAACTTTTGATGCCTTTGGTGAAATTCAAAAAAAACTCGACTACTTAGGTGTCGAAGTTGAAAGCGCAAGTATTCAGCAAATTCCAAAAGAAACCGTACTTTTAGACCTCGAATCTTCAAAAAAAGTAATGCGAATGATAGACATGCTTGAAGAACTCGATGACGTACAACAAGTTTATCACACCTTAGAATTAACAGAAGAATTAGTGAACGAATTATAGATTGCTTTATGGATACTACAACACTTCAACCTACAATATCTGGCATGGAAGCAAAAATTGCCCAACTAGAAAAAATGAAAGCTGAAGCCCTATTGGGTGGAGGAAAAAAAAGAATTGAATCTCAACATAAAAAAGGGAAATTAACAGCCCGAGAGCGCATTCAATTGTTGTTAGACGAAGATTCATTTGAAGAAATTGGTCAATTGGTTACGCACCGCAGCATGAATTTCGGTTTAGATAAGCAGAAATTTTATGGTGATGGCGTCATTACTGGCTACGGTACTGTTCACGGGCGATTGGTGTACGTTTTTGCACAAGATTTTACTGTATTTGGAGGTTCTTTGGCAGAAGCGCATGCCACAAAAATTTGTCGAATTATGGACCTTGCCATGCAAAATGGCGCACCGATTATTGGTTTAAATGACTCTGGTGGCGCACGTATTCAAGAAGGCGTTGTTTCCTTAGGTGGTTATGCCGATATTTTTTACAAAAACACAATGGCCTCTGGCGTAATTCCACAGATTAGCGCCATTATGGGACCTTGTGCTGGAGGTGCAGTATACTCGCCAGCTATTACAGATTTTATTTTCATGGTCGAAAATAATTCCTACATGTTTGTTACGGGGCCGAATGTGGTTAAAACAGTTACGCACGAAGAAGTGAGCTCTGAAGAATTAGGAGGAGCTTCTGCACACAGCGTTAAATCTGGTGTTACACACTTTTCTTCTGAAAATGGAGTTACCTGTATCAACGAAATAAAACAGTTGTTGAGTTATATTCCTCAAAATTGTGAAGAAGAAGCACCAAGACTATCTTATTCTCCAGGAAATGAGTCAAGACCAAAATTAAATACCATCATTCCAGAAAATCCAAATCAACCTTACGATATAAGAGAAGTAATTGAGCAAGTAATAGACTCAGATACTTTTTTCGAAGTGCATAAGAGCTTTGCAGAAAATATTGTAGTTGGTTTTGCACGATTAGGCGGCCGAAGCATTGGTATCGTTGCCAATCAGCCCGCTTATCTGGCTGGTGTTTTAGACATAAAATCATCCCAAAAAGCCGCTCGATTTGTGCGTTTTTGCGATTGTTTCAATGTGCCTTTATTGGTTTTTGAAGATGTGCCAGGATTTTTACCAGGAACAGACCAAGAATGGAATGCAATCATTACCAATGGCGCAAAACTTTTGTATGCATTCTGCGAAGCAACAGTTCCAAGAATTACAGTAATTACACGTAAAGCTTACGGTGGAGCTTACGATGTTATGAACTCTAAACACATTGGTGCCGATATGAATTATGCTTGGCCAACTGCCGAAATTGCGGTGATGGGCGCAAAAGGTGCAGCTGAAATAATCTTCAAAAAAGAAATCGAAGAAGCTGCAAATCCAGCTGAAAAGTTGCTCGAAAAAGAAAGAGAATATGCAGAACTTTTTGCAAATCCATACAGCGCAACTGAGAGAGGCTATATTGATGAAGTGATTCTTCCTGAACAAACACGAGAAAAATTAATCAAAGCCTTTAAGATGTTGGAAAATAAAGTTGCCAAGCTTCCTAAAAAGAAACATGGAAACATTCCATTATAATAAATCATAAGCACTAAGAAAAGTGAAGAAAATTGTGCGATTTAATATTTTATTGCTTCTCAATCTATTGGTGATGAGCAATTTGGTTGCACAAATTTCTGTTACAGGTACAATAAGAGATAAAGAAACAAAAAGACCGCTTTCTTATGCTTTTGTGATTAATCAACGCACCCAAAATGGAGTTTTTGCCGACCAGAAAGGTCAATTTTCTTTAACCGCATTACCAACAGATTCTTTACTTTTCTCCTTAACCGGTTATAATTACACCAAAGTTTTCTTAAAAGATTCTGTTATTAAAACGAGTTATAATTTAAATGTTTTTTTAACCGTCAAAAGGGTTCAATTAAAAGAGTTCACCATTAAAGCTCCTAAAACCTACGATCAAATTATAAGAGAATTAGAAATAGCTGAACGAACCAAAGTTGCGGCAACACCTTTGGCGGATGCTATTTCCAGCCCAATTACTTATTTATACAATCAATTCAGCAAAGAGGGAAAAGCACGCACCAAGATTGCCGAGTTAAGGTCGGAAGATGCAAAAATGGAACTCCTACGTGAATTGTTTACAAGATACATGGTCGCTCATATTATTGATATAGATGAGCTGCAGGTTGATGATTTTATTAAATATTCAAACCTTTCTAATAATTACACCCAATTTGAAACAGAATATGAATTGGTGGTTTATGTAAAAGAGTTGTTCGTAAAATACAAGCAATACCGTGGAATTGAACATTAAAAAGAAAGGTTTATCCCTCCTTAAACCAACTCGAGTACATTAAATAATTATCGGCAATTCTATCAACTTGGCCTTTTAGCAATTCTTCACTCACTTTTTTTACTGGTTTAGCGGGTACGCCAGCCCAAATCCAGCCAGATTCTACCACTGTGTTTTCTAAGATAACAGCACCTGCGGCAACAATACTTCCCGAGTGAATTATGGCATGATCCATAACAATGGCACCCATTCCAATTAACACATTATCGTGCAAAGTACAGCCGTGCACCAAAGCATTATGACCTATAGAAACACGATTTCCTATAATTGTTGGAGCTGTTAAATAAGTACAATGAATAACTGCTCCATCTTGGATATTCACTTTATTGCCAATTCTAATGCTGTTTACATCTCCTCGCACAACGGTATTAAACCAAATACTGCATTCATCGCCCATAACAACATCTCCAATAATGGTTGCAGTTTCTGCAAGGTAGCAGTTTTTTCCAAATTGAGGAGTAAAGTTTCTTACCCTTTTAATCAAAGCCATACAACTATTTTGGTCTTCCGTTTTGAATCCAACATGCCAATTTCTTTATAGTCGTAGAGTCCAATTTGGGGGCACCTTGCGGCATTGCAGCAAATCCTGAGGTATGTCTTATTGAACCCATAAACCTACTTTTCTTGCTTTCTGAGTTTACTGAAGAATATGAATCTAAACTAATATTCGAAGCAGCATATGAACCACTATGACAAGCAGGAGTCGCGCATGAAACATCCATTATTGCTTTTATATCATTATTATACGTTGGAGTAATGCCTGTGCAATCTTCCTTCAAAATAATTTCATGCTTACAGCCGTTTAAAATAACTGCTAAAACAAAAGTAACTGAGATAAAATAGGATTTTTTCATATTCATTCCGATGCGGCAATTTAACTACTTTTCTATTAAGATATTCAATATTTCTTAAGCCGAAATGAATTCAATCTGTTTTTTCAGAACTTTTAGTTTTACTTTGAACTTTATTTTTTTGCCTTCATACGGCAGCCGCATTTATTTAAAAAACTATGAAAACCATTCTTATTTCCATTTCAACCCTTATTACAAGTACATTATTTGCTCAAACCACAGATTTTGATGCAAGGATTAATACCAAACCCGAACAAGTAACTTTGTTTGTAAATGGAGCTCAAATTACCGCAAAAGGTAACAGTAATTTAAAATCAGGGCGGCAAACAGTGGTTTTCGATAAACTTTCCAATTTTGTTGATGCTAATTCGGTGCAAGTAAAAGCAGATAAAGACATTACAATACTTTCAGTAAACTATCAATATAATTACTTAGAACCTGAGGAGAAAAAAGATTTCAAACAGTTAGAAGACTCTTTGAAAACTTATCGACAACAATTACAAAGACTTACCATAACTAAAAATAGTTATGTGGAAGAAATTTCTTTATTACAAGCCAATAAATCTATCAAAGGCGATAATGTTGGTGTAACAGCCACAGAATTAGCTAAAATGGCCGATTTAATGCGCAATCGCTACGCTGAAGCTGCTTTGAGAAAATTAGAAACGGAAGAAAAAGAAATCAAGTTAAGCGAGCGAATAGCAAAAATGGACCAGCAATTGGCGCAACTTCGCCAAGGGCAACAAACAGTTACCGGAGAAGTAGTGGTGCAGCTTATTGCAACATCAGCAGGAAACGCCAACTTCGAATTGGGTTATTTTGTAAACAATTGCAGCTGGTCGCCACTATATGATATTCGTGTAAAAGACGTAAACACACCAACTACTGTTGTTGCTAAAGCCAATGTAATTCAAAACACAGGACAAGACTGGAAAAACGTAAAGCTTTCTCTCAGCACTGGAAATCCAACTTTAGGGAATTCAAAACCTAACCTCAACCCTTGGACGCTTTCTTTAAGCGACCCGATTGTTTACAGAAAGGCAAGATACAAAACACAAGCTCCGGCTGCAGCTTATGATAAAAGCGAAATGGAGCCACCAACTTTATCAGAAGTTGTAATATCATCTCGAAATAATGGTTATGTAGCAACAGAAAGTATAACAGCTGCAGAAATTACTAATGTAGACAACAATCAACTTACCAATGCTATTTTCAATATTTCTGTTCCTTACAACATTGCAAGCAATGGCAAAGAAAACATTGTGGAAATTCAACAATACGAGGTAGCCGCAAATTATTCTTACTTCTCTATTCCTAAGATTGATAACGATGCGTTTTTAGTGGCCGATTTAATAGGTTGGGACAAAGGTGAATTGCTTTCTGGCGATGCAAATGTTTATTTCGAAAACAACTACGTTGGAACCACTTATTTTGATGCCCGCATTGTAGATGATACTCTAAGTTTTGCCCTCGGACGCGATAACAACATCACCATAAAACGCAAGCAAACCAAAGACTTTAACGAAAAAACAAGTATAAGTGGTAATACCAAAAAAATAACCCGAAGCTTCGATATTGAAGTGAAGAACACGAGAAAATCGCCTATTGAAATTGAACTAGAAGACCAAATTCCATTGAGCAATAACGAAGAATTGATAATCGAAGCCATCAACACCGGAAACGCAGAATATAATAAGGAAACAGGAAAACTTACCTGGAAGTTAAAGCTCAATCCTGCAGAATCTAAAAAACTCACTTTTAGCTATTCTGTTAAATTTCCAAAAAAGATGATATTAAACGGTTTGTATTAACCTTTTAATTAGTCGTTTAATTTTAGTTGGGGCGCTTTAACCTGTGTTCGCCTATACTGCCCTCCTACGTCGGGCGGTATTTGGCTCACCCAGTAGCGCGGCCTTTGGGTTAAATTTTAAAGTCGATAGAATAATGTAAACCCCTGTTTTCTTTGCGTTGTTTGGCAGCCTTTATAATTAAATAACCAACTAAAATTAAATTTCTTAGTTCACACAAAGACGTAGAAAGCGTTGTTCTTCTATACATGTTTTCGGTTTCCCTATTCAAAATCTGCAAACGCTGTAAGGCTCTTTCCAGCCTAATATTACTGCGAACTATACCTACATAATTACTCATTATTGCCTGCAACTCTTTGAAGCTTTGTGTAATCAATACCATTTCTTCAGGGTCAGCAGTTCCTTTAATGTCCCATTCAGGAATTCCATCCATATATGTACTTTCATTAATTATTTCTACAGCAGTATTTGCTGCTCTGTGGCTGTAAACCAAAGCTTCCAACAAAGAGTTAGACGCCAATCGATTGGCGCCGTGTAAACCTGTTGAAGAGCATTCTCCTGCCGCCAATAAATTTGAAATGGATGTTCGTGCAGAAATATCAACTTTTATTCCCCCACACATATAATGACAAGCAGGAACAACAGGAATCATGTCTTTGCTGATATCAATTCCGAGTGAAAGGCATTTTTCGAAAATCATTGGAAAGTGGTTTAACAATCTTTCCTTCGAAATGCCTTTACAATCTAACCAAACAAAATCTTCTCCACGCAATTTCATTTCATTATCAATGGCTCTTGCAACTATATCGCGAGGAGCAAGTGAACCTCTTTCATCGTACCTCTTCATAAATTCTTCACCAGATTGATTTCTCAAAACAGCTCCATCGCCGCGCATTGCTTCAGTAATCAAAAAAGCAGGTTGCACGCCCGGTTGGTACAAAGCCGTAGGGTGAAACTGAATAAATTCCATATTTTCAACTTTCCCTTTTGCTCGGTAAACCATTGCTACACCATCGCCAGTAGCAATTTTAGGGTTGGTTGTAGTTGCATATACATTTCCAGCACCGCCCGATGCCATTAAGGTAACTTTTGCCAAAATAACATCCGTGTTTCCTGTTTCTAGGTTCAGAGCATAAACTCCATAGCAAGCAATGTTTGGCGTTGAGCTATTTATGTACATTCCCAAATGGTGTTGGGTGATAATTTCAATTGCAAAATGGTGGTCGAGTACCTCAATGTTTTTGTGTGTGCGCACTTGATGAATCAATGCACGTTCTATTTCATAACCAGTATTGTCTTTATGGTGCAATATTCTGTTTTCAGAATGTCCACCTTCTTTGCCTAAATCATAATTTCCTTGTTCATTTTTATCGAACTTTGCTCCCCAGGAAATGAGTTCCTGAATTCTTTCTGGGGCTTCCGTAATTACCAAGCGAACCACAGCCTCATCACACAATCCATCTCCAGCAATTAAAGTATCATGAATGTGTTTTTCAAAAGAATCTGGCGCGTAAGTAACCGCAGCAATTCCGCCCTGAGCATACTTTGTATTCGATTCGTCCTCATCGCTTTTTGTAATCATGAGCACTTTCCCAAATTCTGCAACTTTTAAAGCATAGCTCAAGCCTGCTATTCCAGAACCAATTACTAAAAAATCGGTTGTTTTATAATCCTTCCTCATATTGCTCGCAAAGATACACGATAGAAATCGAGATATTAACAAATAATAAATTTCTGGTTCAAAACTTTCTTATATAATTAGTTGTTTTATAATCACTTATATGTAGATTTCTGCATTAGAAAAACAATAAAATGGCTTGGAAAACATACGGAGGAACACCCATTGAGGAACCCATAACAATGGCTGTTGAAAAAATCATTTCACGCTTTAAAGAAAATGGTCAACGCATTAAAATATGTATTGGAACTGATTCTCAAGTAAAAGGTAAAACCATTGATATGGTTACCGTTATTGTTTTTTATGTAATCGGTAATGGAGGTTTTATGTATGTGAACAAGCAGCGCCTTTCGCAAAAAATGAACATGCGCGAAAGAATGATGGCCGAAGTTACTGCATCTATAGAAACAGGCTGGGAGTTAAACGATGTTCTTAAGAGATTAAATGTAGAAATGGAAATTCACGCTGATATCAATCAGGATCCAATGCATCAATCATATGCGGCTTATCATGATGCTATGGGCTATACAAAAGGCATGGGCTTTACTTTTAAATCGAAGCCAGATGCATTTGCAAGTTCGGTTTGTGCTGACAGACTTTGCCATTAAATAAAAGTAGTTTTAGGAGAATTGCATTTTCCTTGAAACATTTGATTAAATTTGCTTCATAAACCGTCTACAATGAAGCATATTTTACTTTTCACAAGTTTTATTTTAACTATTGCTTTTTCTTCAAAAGCTCAAACTGTTCTTTATTCTGAAGACTTTAATGGAGCAGCTCCTACTTTTCAACTCAACACATCTGATTTAAATGGAGTTGACCAAAGTTCTAATATTTGGGTTATAAACAATTCATATCCTGGAGGCAGTTTTCTTTTTAATTGCTTTGGAATCGACTTGCCTGCAAATCCAACAACCACTCCGAATCAACCAGCGGGAATAATACTTAGTCCCCAAAGTAATTACTTGCATATCACTACAACGCAAGGAGAACAACAGGGCGTAAGTAACTGCCATTTTGCGGCAGCGGACGGATTTTGCAATTTCGACGAATCGTACTTTGCTAAAATGTCTACTAATATAAATACAGCTGGGCAATCAAATGTAAATCTTTCTTTTTGGTGGTTATGTGAAGGTAGCACTGCAAATTATGGTGAAGTTTATTACAGTATTAACGGTGGGGCGTCTTGGGTTTTAGAAAATGGAGGTACTAGCCAATATTTAGGAAACAGCAACTGGGCATTTGAAACTATATCAAATCCTGATTATAACAACCAACCAAATTTACGCTTTGCTTTCCGGTTTGTAAATAATTCTGGAGGAGCCCCTCAAGACCCTGCCTTTGGAATAGACGATATACAAGTTACAGCAGAAGCTGCGACAACAAATACTATTACCACTGGAGGTGTTATTCCAGGTCCTTATTGCCCTGGAGAAACCATTTTTATACCTTACCAAGTAACAGGTACTTTTAATGCTGGGAATGTTTTTACAGCCCAACTGTCTAATGCTGCGGGCAGTTTTGCAGCACCTATTGTAATTGGAACAAATCCAGGGACAGTAGACGGGTCTGTTACTGCAACAATTCCTCCAGGAACTCCATCGGGTGTTGGATACAAAGTTAGAATTGTAAGCAATTCTCCAAACATTACGGGCTCTGCAAGTGTAACAATAGAAGTATCTAGTGCGCCAACTGCAGCTGTTTCAAATGCCAGCAGCACTTCTGTTTGCGCCAATGGAATAGCAACTTTAACTTACAGTGGGAGTAATGGAACAGTGCAATGGTCTAGTTCCAATACAGTTGGTGGGCCATTTGACCCTATTGGAGGAGCAACTTCCACAACTTATGTAAGCGGACCATTAACCCAAACAACATATTACAGAGCAACTGTTACTACAAATTGCGGAACTGCCACATCTACAACATGGACCGTATCTTTGACCAATTTTGTAACAATTCCATTAATTTCAGCTCCAAATACTTTAAACCTCTGCAATGGTTCAGTCACTGTTTCGACAATAGGTACATTTACAGGTTTAACTTGGTCAAATGGCCAATCAGGAACATCAGCCATAGTTGTTTCCACACCGGGAACAATAACAGTAACCGGAAACGATATTAGTGGTTGCCCTGCAGAATCTGACCCTTTAACTTTTATTCAAACAACGCCTCCCACTCTAGATGTAACTCCTCCAAGTCCTCTGACCATTTGCGGGGCCAATGCACAACTTACGGCAAGTGCAGGTTTTACCACTTATACATGGTCGGGCCCAACTGCAACTTTAACTGGTAATCCTATTACTGTAACTGGCCCTGGGAGTATTCAACTAACAGCCCTAGATGCCGATGGATGTGAAGTAACTTTCGGACCTATACAAGCTGTCACAGGCACAGGAGTTCCCGTTCCTGTAAGCCCGAGCATAGCAGCCATTTGCGATGGAGAGCCCGCAACAATTACAGCAGGCACAGGTTTTACAAATTATTTATGGAGCAATGGAGCTACTGGCCAATCTATAACTGTTACACAAACAGGTTATTACAATGTAGAAAGTGCTATTGACGTTAATGGCTGCCCTGGTCAATCCGCATTAGTGGAAGTTATTGAATCACAATTTCCTGTACCTAATTTTACTTATGTTCAAACTCCAGGTGGTTATACCATTCAATTTGATAATACTTCACAAAATGGATTAAACTTCGACTGGAGATTTGATTCTTTAGGAGTTTCACCAATTCAAAACCCGACTTTTACATTTCCCGATAGTGGCCCATATTACATTAAGCTTTATGTGAGCAATCCATGCGATACAGATTCGGTAACTAAACTTATTATAGTTGCTCAAGTTGGTTTCGAAGATTTGCAACAAGAACTCGGAATTGCTGTTTATCCTAATCCTTCTTCAAATAACTTTAATGTAAACATCCAGAAAATGAACCAAGAAGCAGTTATCATAAGATTGTATGATATGGCAGGAAGATTTATTTTGACAAAAAGTCTAAACCTTTTATCTGATACAAATTTCATAATTGATGGTGATTTATTAGAAAAAGGTATTTATTTCCTTCAACTAAATCGCGGAAATAAAAGCAGTTCGGTTAAATTGATTAAGACAGAGTAAATTTATCTATCTTATAATTAAGTTTCAACAATCCATAAATTAAATTAAATATTTATTCTACTTTTGTACTGTTATGTTTAACATAACTACTTACCAGATGATTCTGTTTTTGGTAGATTATCGGAATTCAAATGGTGGTTTGTTAAAAGGAAAAGGGGCTCAGGTCCCTTTTTCTTTATACTTCTGTAACATACTTCATAAAAAAGAGTAAAACAGCACAACTTAAAAATTGTTTTGTGCATCTGTGAAATTACTTTACTCCTCAATTGTAGTTTTATTTATAATTTTCTCTCCGACCATTCGGGCTCAAGTTGCTTGTGGGTATGGCTTTACCTATTCTTCAAATACAAATTACACGCACTTGCCTGAAGGAAATTCCAGCTTAATTCTGGCAAGTGGTGCAGATCAACCTTCAGACCCATCAGATATTTCTCCTACAGATGAGGATATTTTTCCTAATCAACCAATTGGTTTTCCTTTTCAATTTAATGGTAATACTTATTCTACAATAGGTGTAGCCACAAATGGATGGATATGGTTTGGGGCAACTGGCCCTGTTAAAGCAGCAGGTTTAGTAATTCCGTTCACCAATGTTTTAGCAAGCGATGCTCCAATTGATGGAATCGTTTCTGCACTAAATGCCGACCTCGAAGGCCGCTGGTCGGCAGGATTGGCAACCATTCGCACAAAACTTGATGGCATTGCTCCTAACAGAACATTCACCATAGAATGGAAAAATTTTAAAGCATTAGATGAAGCAGAGGGAACAGGCTATTGTGGTGAAAATAGAAACCGCTTCGACTTTCAAATTATTTTACAGGAAAACGGAAACAAAATATCATTTGCCTACAATACAGCAAATTACTGCTGGCAAGGCTACAACCAGCTTTTTCAAGTTGGCTTAAGAGGAGCAACGCGTAACGATGTGCATTCCAGAAACATTCCTGCAGGTGCAAATGCATGGGCAAGTTCTATGTTAGGCGCAGGAAGTGCCACTGCAATTATTAAATCGTCCTCACCTGTTACTATACCGGCAGATAATGCACGATTTACTTTCTTTCCTTCCGCACCCGCAGCATTAACATGGGTTGGAACAAACGAAAACTGGAACAATCCTGCAAACTGGTCGGGTAATGTTATTCCAATGCGTTGCAACGATGTGACGCTTCCCTCTGGAAAAAGCCATTATCCTGAATTGATTGGAAATCTACCAATTGAATGTAAAAATCTACAAATTGCAGATGGAGCAGCATTAACATTAAAAGAAACCTATACTTCTTACTTTTCTTGCTTTGGTGACCTCATCAATAATGGTGTAATTAGTAACAATACCAATTCATACCTCACTTTAAGCGGGGGAAACAACAAAGAAATTGGTGGCTCTGGTCACTACATTGGTACAGACCTTTTCGTAACTTCTAATTCTAATTACAGGTTGAGTAACGATATGGTTATTCGTAACCTTTGGATAAATGGAGGTTCATCTCTTTCCTTAGAAAATAAAGTTTTAGATGTGTTCTCTATTCAGCAGCAAGGAACTATTGACCAAGGAACAGGAGTATTGGTGATAGAAGGAGACGCCTCTGTAGTGCAATTGAATGATTCTACATTCATAGAAAACAACGGAACTACCTTTTTTGGAAATGGAGAAGTTTGGTCTACCGAAGTAAATCAACTTGTACCATCTGTTACATATAACAACCTTTGGGTAAGAACCAACAAAAACTACACAGTTCAATTGGGTTCTGACCAAGACTTTAGTTGTAAAAATCTTCTTTTTTACAATCCTGGAGAACCTGGAGGAAGGGCACTTACTGCGAGAAACATTACTGTAACTGGTAACTTTAAACTGGGAATTGATAGCTTACCTGGAACAGAACTAGAAATTAATCACACCATAACAAGGCTTTCGGGAAATGGAAATTTCGAAATGGGTGCGAGAGACAATTTAAATATTACGCATTCATCAAATAGCAATCAAACCGTTTTAAATGGTTTTGGAGTACCAACATTTGCAGGAAGTGTTGCCTATACCAGCGCTAATCAACAAACCTTGGTAAAAGGGAATTACAATAATCTGCAAATTAATGGTGCAGGACAGCGATTCATACAAGGCAAGGTTAACTTAGCAGGAATATTAAAATTAAATGCGGGTACGTTGCAAACCAACGACAGCTTGAACTTGAAATCAGACAGCTCGGCTACAGCGCTTATTTCAGGACAGGGTACAGGACAAATTATTGGAAATGTAGAAATAGAACGCTACATCCATGGCACAGGAAATCAAAATGTGTTATTGAGCGCAGCGTACCAGCAATTGTTTTTGTCTGATTTTGCAGATGACTTTCCGATTCTTGGTCCTGATGGCGCTCCGCTGAACAGTAATCCAAATACGTCCGTATTTAAGTATCAAGAAAGTAGCAATCAAAACAATTTTTCTGATGGTTGGCTAGGCTTTACCAATACACAAAGTTTATTGGCACAAATGCGCGGCTATATGGCTGTGGTGCAAGGCGGAAGCACTGTTTCTACCAAAGGAATTGTAAACTCAGGCAATCAACAAACTCCATTATCAGTTACAAATTCCAGCGGCGCCAACAAAGGTTGGAACTTAGTTGGAAACCCATATCCGTCGCCAATAGACTGGAACAAGATTGCAGCAAATGCTTCTTTGAATATTAGCCGAGCCATGAGCAAAATGGCCAGCGGAAACAGATTCGACAACCAATTTGCTACTTGGTTACCAATTGGTTCTGAAGAAGGTATAGGAATTAATGGTGCAACAAGATATGTTAGTGCACAAGAAGGTTTTTTTGTTCGTGCATTTTCAGCAGATACGCTAAGGCTCAACAATTCTCAACGTGTCGAAATATTAAATACCAAATCTGTAATGCTGCCTGAAACGGTTCCATTTATTAGAATGAGTTTGATGAATGGGCAACAAGCAGATGAAACGTTGGTTTATTTTTCACAACAATGCAACAATACCAATGCAATAGATGGCAAAGATGCCGAAAAGTTAAAACCTACAGCCAGCAATGGGTATTGGTTTAGTCTCAAAGATTCGGTGCGCTTAGGAATTCAAGGACGTAACAAGTTAGTACAACCAGATAGTATTCCTTTGGGAATTTCTGTTCCTTCTGCAGGAAGTTATTTGCTCCGCATGTCAGAAGCCATACATTTGCCAGCTACTGCCATGGTTTTCTTGCAAGACCGACAAACAGGCACACTTCAAAATTTAAGGCAACAAGCTACTTATACTGCAACATTACCAACAGGAACTACTATTGGTCGTTTCTATTTGCAAGTAAGGCCAGGCGTAAATGTAACTGCGTTTCAAGAAGGTTGCACAGGAGGAGATGGCAGAATTACCTTAACCAACAATACCGCAACAAACTGGGACGTGCAAGTATTTAACAGCAACGACAGTTTAGTGGATTCGAGAACTGCCTTTACCGGAAACTGGAACATAAACCATTTAAAAGCAGACGAATACCGCATACATTTTACCCTTACCGGACAAAATTTAGAAGTAGAAGAATGGGCCACGGTTGCACAGAGCAACCAAATTATCGCATCTTTTGCGGTCGATAAATCCGATGAGATTACCCCCAATTCAGAAATTACATTTACCAGCACCACCGCTAATGCCGAGCAACTTTTTTGGAACTTCGGCGACAACATGATGGCATCTGGAGAAACGCAAGTTACCCATCAGTTTGAAACACCAGGAACTTATCCAGTAGTATTAACAGCCAACCGAGGTAACTGCTCCGATACCGCCACCATGTTAGTGCATGTAATTACCGTTACTGGCATTAATGAAACACCAGCCAAAGACCTAAGCACTTTCAACATTTTCCCGAATCCTGCAAGCATGCAGGCATTCCTTAAATTAAATTCCGAAAAAGACCTCGAAAACGCCACCTTATTCGTAGTAGACATTACAGGTAAAATTGTACAACAAACACCTTACAACAGAATTACCCCAGACACCTTACTAGAACTCAATGTAAACAACCTTACCAAAGGAAACTACGAAGTAATAGTAAGTAATGCGAGTTTTAGAGCAGTAAGTCGTTTGGTAGTAGGAGGAAGATGACATGTAATGAATAGTTAATAATGAAGAATGAACAATAGGGTTTCCTATTAGGTTTGAACTTTTCGTTATAACTTGAGGATTTTAAGTATAAGAAATCTGTTTTTTTTACCTTTTTGCCAACCCCGAAGGGGTGACATGGTTATAACAGAAGCTCCACTTTACTTTAAGCAATACTAAAGGACTTAACACATTACCTTTTCTTAAAGCCAACCCTGAAAGGGTGACATTATTGTAACAAAAGCTCATCTCAACTGTATGCTAATCAGTAGAGTATAATGCATCTTTTTTCCTAATTGCCTGCGCAAGTGGCTGAGGCAAATAGCTTGCTGACGAAGGAGGCAACTATAGCCGAAGACACGACCCTTTAGGGTTGCGCCATAATCTAGAGCCGCGATGCATCGCGGCTCTTCCGCTACATGATAAAAATCAAGCTTTACCTATTGATTAATTCTTAATTTTACCGAAAATTTCAAAATTAAATATGCCATTTTACCATCAACTCGGAATAATACCTCCCAAAAGACATACACAAATGCGCAAACCCAATGGCGAATTGTACTATGAACAACTTTTTGGAACGGTTGGTTTTGATGGGATGTCGAGTTTATTGTATCAGATTAACCGACCAACGATGGTACAGGATATTTTACTTTCTATTGATGTAAGACCTGAAATTGCCATTGAGAAGAACATGAAATCTTTGCGTTTAGTTGGTTTTGATGTGCCGCCTGCAGCAGATTTTTTGGATAGCCGTACAGCACTTTTTGTAAATAGTGATTTACAATTTGGCGTAGCCGCACCTCAGCAATCGCTTACCGAGTATTTTTACAAAAACGCGGATGCCGATGAAATGATATTTGTGCACAGAGGCAGTGGAACACTCAGAACCTTATTGGGAAATATTACTTTTTCGTATGGAGATTATTTGATTATTCCAAGGGGCATTATTTACCAGATACAGTTTGATACTACAGATAATAGATTGTTATTTTTAGAATCGTTTCACCCGATTTACACACCAAAAAGATATAGGAATTGGTTTGGGCAATTGTTAGAACATTCACCTTATTGCGAGCGAGATATTCGCAGACCTTCGAACTTAGAAACACACGATGAAAAAGGAAGTTTTCTGTTAAAAGTTAAAAAACAAGGAATGTTGCATCAGTATGTTTATTCCACGCATCCATTTGATGTGGTTGGTTGGGACGGGTACAATTACCCTTACGCATTTTCTATTCACGATTTTGAACCAATAACAGGACGCATACACCAGCCGCCGCCTGTGCACCAAACATTTGAAACTCCAGCATTTGTGGTATGTTCGTTTTGTCCAAGGTTATACGATTACCATCCACTTTCAATACCAGCGCCTTACAACCACAGTAATATTGATTCTGATGAAGTGTTGTACTATGTAGATGGAGACTTTATGAGCAGAAATGATATTTCGGCAGGACAATTTACGTTGCATCCGGGAGGCATTCCACATGGACCGCACCCAGGAGCCTACGAACGCAGCATTGGCAAAAAAGACACACAAGAACTTGCCGTTATGATTGATACTTTTAAGCCATTAATGGTGACTAAAGCTGCCATGAAAATTGATGATGGCAAATATTGGAAATCATGGCAGGAATAAATTACCCATTCAACCCTTTTCAAAACACTAAAATGGAAACCACCGCACAATTTACAGCGCCAACTACGGCCACAACAGAAGATTTTTTACCCCTTTTGGGAACCGATTATGTAGAATTTTATGTAGGCAATGCCAAACAAGCTGCTTATTACTATCAATCTGCGTGGGGCTATAGTTTGGTAGCTTATGCAGGACCAGAAACAGGCGTAAAAGAAAGGGCATCTTATGTTTTACAACAAGGTAAAATTCGCATTGTACTAACCACTTCATTAATTCCTGACAGTGTAATTTCTGATCATGTTCGTTTACATGGCGATGGAGTGAAAGTATTGGCCCTTTGGGTGGAAGATGCTGAAAAATCTTTGAAAGAAACTGTAAGCAGAGGTGCTAAATTGGCCCTTCCATTAGAAATTACTTCTGATGAATTCGGAGAAGTAAAAACAGCATCTATCCATACCTACGGAGATACCATTCATACTTTTGTTGAAAGAAAAAATTATAAAGGAGCATTTTTACCTGGTTATAAAGCCGCTGAATCTAAAGTAAAAACCAGTTCAGTTGGGCTGCTGCATGTAGACCATTGCGTAGGCAATGTTGGTTGGGGAGAAATGAATACTTGGGTAAAATTTTATGAAGAGGTAATGGGCTTTAAACTAATTATTTCTTTTGACGACCAGGATATTTCAACAGAGTATTCAGCACTAATGTCTAAAGTTGTTTCTAATGGAAATGGCTTTGTAAAATTCCCAATAAATGAGCCGGCTGAAGGTAAAAAAAGATCGCAAATTGAGGAATACCTCGATTTTTATCATGGGCCGGGTGTTCAACACATGGCAATAGCTACAGATAATATTTTAGAAACTGTTGCAGAATTAAGAAACCGAGGTATTGAGTTTTTGGAGGTTCCCGCAACTTATTATGATGATTTGTTGGATCGTGTTGGTGCAATACAAGAAGATATTGAAGATATAAAACGTTTAAATATTTTAGTAGACCGTGACGATGAAGGTTATTTATTGCAACTTTTTACAAAACCTGTGGAAGATAGACCTACTTTGTTTTTTGAAATTATTCAGCGCAGAGGAGCGAAATCTTTTGGTAAAGGAAATTTTAAAGCCTTATTTGAAGCCATAGAAAGAGAACAGGAAAGAAGAGGGACTTTATAACTTGCTAATTTAACAAGCTTTACAAGCAATATTTAGAGCAGTACTTTGTTTTAAAACTTGAAATCCGTACATTTGAGACGTGCGAATTTCAAGTATTAATATTTGTAACAAAAATTCAAGAATACTAATAGCTACTTTTTTATTATTTCTAATAAATCAGCACGCGGTATTAAGTCAATATTGTGCACCGGCATATAGTGATAACTGTTCTGTTGGCTTTACTATAGACGATTATATAAATAGCTTTTCAACGACTGGTGCTGTAGCTAATATTAGTAATCTAAACTCAGGATGTAATGGTGTTTTTCCTGAAAATTACACATTTCATCCATCAATGAATTTAACTGTTGCACAAGGTTGTAATTTCAGCGCCACTTTATCTTGTGCAATTTTTTCTCAGGGTTTTGGAATTTGGATTGATTGGAATCAAGATTTAGATTTTAATGATGCTGGAGAATATTCATATAATTCTGGAGGGGCAATTGGTAGCAACGCTACAGTAACAGGTACTGTAAATGTTCCCGCTTCTGCATTATTAGGAAATACAAGGATGAGGGTAAGGTGTACTTATCTCACAGCACCAACAACACCTTGTGGAATAGAACCAAACAGTCCTATTTTTGCAAAGTATGGAGAAGTAGAAGATTACCCAGTAACTGTTGTTGCCCCAACTGGGAATTTAGTTGCAAATGGAGTAACAATTTGCGCAGGACAAAGCGCTTCGTTAAATGCTGTTGGAGCCGGAACTGTTAGATGGTACACAATGCCAACGGGCGGCGCATTAATTGGAATAGGTAATTTTTATAACACGCCTATCTTAAATGCAACAACTACATACTATGTGCAAACAACCGTTGGAACTTGTACCACTCCCAGAATTCCTGTTGTTGTAACAGTTGCTCCTGCATTTACTTTAGGTCTTACGGCAAATCCAACACAGGCTTGTGCAGGAGCACCCATCACACTTACTACAACAACGAATTCTGCTGCTGCACTAACTTATGTTTGGACACCAGCAGCAAATATTACAGCCAATAATGGCGCTACAGCAACAGGAACCATCAGCGTGAACACTACATTTACTGTAGTTGCAAATAATGCAGCGAATTGCAGCGTTACTGCTACTGCGGCAGTAACATTATTGCCCACTGCATTATTAAACCTTACAGCAACAGCAGCCAATGTTTGTCCTGGAAGCAGCACAACACTGAACGTTTCGGGCGGTTCTGGTTATACCTGGTCTCCGGCAGCAACACTATCAGCAACTACAGGGACAAGTGTTGTGGCAACTCCGGCAGGTCCAACAAGTTACACTGTTGTTTCGGCTCCAACCTCTGCAGCTTGCCCAGCATCGGCCACAATTAATATTGGTCTACACCCAACTCCTGCCGTAAGTGCTGGTAATGATGTTAGCTATTGTGTTGGACTAAACGGCATCTTATCTGCTTCAGGAGCAGCAAGTTATGTATGGTCTCCTGCATCAGGTTTAAGTAATCCGAATATTGCCAATCCAGTTGTTTCATCGTCATCATCACAAACCTACACCGTTACTGGCACTAGTAATTTGGGTTGCACCGCAACAGATCAGGTGCTCGTTACTGTAAATCCACTTCCTATTGCGAACGCAGGAACGGGTGGTGCCAATTGCTCAGGCACAGGTTTACAATTGAATGGTTCAGGTGGAAACACTTACACCTGGTCGCCCGCAACTAGCTTAAATAATGCTAATATTGCGAATCCTATAGCTACTCCTTTAGTTACAACAAATTACACTTTAACTGTTAATAATGGATGTACATCACTTCCATCAAATCCAATAACAGTTACAGTTTTTCAGCAACCACCGGCTGCTACAATCACAGCCAATGGTCCAACAACTTTTTGTCAGGGAAATTCTGTTGTATTGAGTTCTAGTCCATCTGCAAGTTATTTATGGTCAAATGGAGCAACAACGCAAACCATTACTGTTAATTCTTCCGGTAATTATTCTGTTACAGTTACTGATGCGAATGGATGCACGGCGCCAACTTCTACACCTTTCGCTGTTACAGTTACTGCTCCTCCTACAGCACCAATTTTAAATTCCGGAGGGCCAATAAGTTTTTGTGCAGGGGGAAATGTTACTTTATCTTCTAATCAATCAAGCGGAAACACATGGAGTACAGGAGCCACTAGCAATCAATTAATTGTTAATACAACAGGTGCATATACAGCAACTTATACTGATGCTAATGGATGTGTTTCTAATCCATCTTTACCAATTAATGTAACAGTTTGGGCATTACCAGTTGCTAACGCAGGCAACAGTGGTTCTAATTGCGCTGGAGCAGGAGTTCAACTTACTGGATCTGGCGGTATTACTTATAGCTGGATGCCAACACTTGGTTTGAGCAATGCCAGCATTTCCAATCCTTTTGCAAATCCTGCTAATTCAACCAATTACAATTTAATAGTTACAGACGAAAATGGCTGTATTTCTAATAATAATGCAACAGCTACTGTTACCGTTTTTCCAAATCCATTGACACCAGTAATTTCAACAAATGGACCTTCTAGTTTCTGTCAAGGGAATAATGTTGTTTTATCTACTGCTACAACAGCTTCCTATTTATGGAGTAATGGTGCTACTTCTCAGACTATTACAGTAAATCAATCCGGTATTTTTTCAGTTGTAATAACCGATTTAAATGGTTGTACATCGCCAGTTTCAGCTACTACATCTGTAGTAGTTTTTCCTACACCTGCTCCTCCTGTATTAACAGTAAACGGTCCAACAACTTTTTGTGATGGCAATACTGTTAATATTCAAGCTAATCCCGGAACTGGTATTAATTGGAGTAATGGATTAGCAGGTTCTCAAATTGATGCTGGGTCAAGTGGCCCCTACAGTGCAACCTACACTTCTGCTGATGGCTGTGTTTCAGGAAATTCAAATACCATTTTTATTCAAGTGCAACCTTCGGGAACATCTGCTGCAATATCTGCAAATGGACCAACACAATTTTGTGAAGGCGACAGTGTTACATTAACTTGCTCACTTGCCGACACTTATTCTTGGAGCACAGGACAAACAACACAATCTATTAAAGTTTTTGAGAGTGGTAATTATTCTGTGAATCTTACTTCGGGCTGCCCTTCGCTTAACCCTCAAGCATCAATTCTTGTTCAGGTAAATTCCATTCCAATACCAACAATTACAGCTAGCTCAACCGTAGATTGTTTGCCTTCATTAATTGATTTTAGTTCAACAACAGCAGGTACGCCACCTTTTGCTTATAAGTGGACCTTTGGTGATGGGGCAACAGAAATTTTTGGTCAACCCTCACATGTTTATAAAAGTGAAGGAACTTATGATATAACTTTAACTTTAATAGACCAAATTGGCTGCAAAGGAAGTATAAGTCTGAAAGATTACATTACAATTTTATCGCCTGCAGAAATATCGTATTCTATTTTCCCAAAATTTACAACGCTAACTAATTCCACTGTTTCTTTAATTAGTCAAACACCGAATGTTCAAAGCCAAACTTGGAATTTAGAAAATATTGGAACTTCATTAGAAGATACGGCAATTTTTACTTTTACACAACCTGGAGTTTATCCATTAACCTATAGTGCAGTTACTGTAGAAGGGTGTTCGGACTTTCGTAGAGATTCCATATATGTTTACGAGGACCTTGCAGTGTATGTACCTACAGGATTTACACCTAATGAAGATGGCATTAATGAAATTTTTATTCCTATAACTACAGGCTTTGAACCTTCTCAGTATAATTTCACTTTGTATAACAAATGGGGACAATTGATTTTCGAGAGCAATAAACCGGGTGAAGGTTGGGATGGAATTGAAGGAACTCAAGATGTTTATATCTGGAAATTAATAGGAAGAAGCTATTTGGGTGTTGACCATTCTTTTTCGGGATATACCACCTTAGTAAGATAGTTTTAGATTGAAGTATAGGAAAATACACTATAAATAAATATTAACTCTACTTAAATACTATTATTGGATTTAAAAAATAAAATATGATAACTAAAATTAAGAGTTCTATTTACAAATTTTTAATACTCGGACTAAACGCCATTCCCAAAAGCATAAAACTACCATTTTTTAGTATCATTAGAGACAGTAGGCTTCCGAACAATAAATTTTACAGAGACCTAAAAGTCTTTGGGATTTTTTCAGTTAAGACGAGTATAAATAATTTTAATATAATAGGAACAGGAGGTCCGCAAGACAACTCATTGTTTTGGAAAGGGATTTCGGAAGCTATTGAACCAGAAACTATCTGGATTTGGAATAAAATAGCGCCACTATTAAATAATGTTATAGATATTGGCGCGAATATCGGTATTTACTCACTGCTTACGAAAGCCATTCGTCCTGAATGTTTTGTAATAGCTTTCGAACCTTCAAGGGGAACATTTTCTGAGTTATGTAATAATGTTGTAGCTAACAATTCTGATATTAAGTGCGAAAAAATAGCATTATCAAATAAAATTGGAGAGCTTACTTTCTATGATTCTATTCATCCACACCAAACATCTGCATCTCTTTCACATAGAATGCAAGAGGTGAACTCTACTATGACAAATGAAGTAACCCCTTACAATGTTCATGTTGAAACGTTGGATAGTTACTTACTTAAGAATCCTCTATTGTCATTAGATCTTATTAAAATTGACGTAGAACTCCATGAGAGAGAGGTGTTTGAGGGAATGACCAACACAATTGTTACATTAAAACCAATGTTAATTTTCGAATGCATTTTTCAGGATATTGCAGATGAATTGCAATCTTTTTTAATTAAACATGATTATGTATTTTTTCATCTGAATGGAAAAACACATCCTCCAACCATTAATAAAGTAGAAAATTTAACAGGAAGAATGAATAATGAATGGAACTATTTTGCATGTCCAAAAGATAAAGAGGCAGAAATCTTTGCTTTAATAAATTTGTAGCATTTTATTTATCCAGCCCAATTTTCTCTGTCTAAACTCCTTAGTTGAATAGCTTCTGCTAAATGAGGAATTTCTATGTTTTTGCTATTTTCTAAATCAGCAATAGTTCGGGCAACTTTTAAAATTCTATCATAAGCACGAGCTGATAAGTTAAGGCGCTCCATTGCAGTTTTTAATAATTGATTCCCGGAGGCATCAATTTTACACCAAGATCTAAGCATTCTTGAATTCATTTGGGCATTGCAATACACGCCATCTACTTCCAAGAACCTAGACTTCTGTATTTCTCGTGCATGAACGACTCTTTCTCTTATTGTTTCACTTCTTTCTGATGGCCTTGTAGCAGTAAGTTCATCAAAATGAACTGGAGTAACTTCTATATGCAAGTCAATTCTATCGAGCAGTGGTCCTGAAATCCTGTTTAAATATTTTTGAACCACTCCTGGCCCACAAACGCATTCTTTTTCTGGATGGTTATAATAACCACATGGGCAAGGATTCATGGAAGCAATCAACATAAAACTTGCTGGATATTCAAAGGTAAATCTTGCACGAGAAATAGTAATGATTCTATCTTCCAGCGGCTGACGCATAACTTCTAGCACCGTTCGTTTAAATTCGGGAAGTTCATCCAAGAATAAAACTCCATTATGTGCCAAAGAAATTTCACCTGGTTGAGGATTACCTCCGCCACCAACTAAAGCTACATCTGAAATAGTATGATGAGGAGCTCTAAAAGGTCGCTGATTGAGTAATGCTTTGTATTTGCCCATTTTACCTGCAACAGAATGGATTTTTGTTGTTTCTAAAGCTTCTTCTAATGAAAATGGCGGAAGAACTGTAGGTAATCTTTTGGCTAACATTGTTTTACCTGCTCCCGGAGGGCCAATTAAGATTACATTATGCCCACCGGCAGCAGAAATTTCTAAGGCCCTTTTTATGTTCTCTTGACCTTTTACATCTGAAAAATCTACCTCATTGTATTGTTGCTCAGGATTAAATGCGGAATTCTCATCAATAAGTATTTTCACTAATGCATTTTCATCTCCAGATAAATACTGTATGACTTGTAAGACATTTTCAGCTCCCAATACTTCAAGGTCTCCAACTATAGCTGCTTCTCTTGCATTTTCTATAGGCAGAATAATTCTTTTAAAACCCTCCGTTCTTGCTTGTATGGCAATGGGTAATGCTCCTTTAATCGGTAAAATTCCTCCATCTAATGACAATTCGCCCATGATAATACTATTACTGAGCATAGCATCTGGAATTTGTCCTGAGGCAGCGAGAATTCCTATTGCGAGCGTTAAATCGTAAGCGGTTCCTTCCTTTCTAATATCAGCGGGAGCCATATTGATTACAATCTTTTTCCCGGGAATTCTGTATCCATTTTCAATTAATGCAGACTCAATTCTCTGCTGACTTTCTTTAACTGCATTGTCAGGAAGTCCTACTAAGACAAACTTAATTCCCTGGGCTACAGTAACTTCTACTGTGATTGTTGTTGCGCAAATACCATACACGGCACTGCCAAATACTTTAACTAGCATGACTAAATAAATTATAATTAATAAACATCGGCAACTACTAACGTGTAGTTTACCTTTAATAACTGTGCTAAATTATAAGTTTTGTTCTATATATCCAATCAAAGTATGAATAACTTTTATATGAATTTCTTGAACTCTGTCGGCATATTCTGAATAAGGAGCGCGAATCTCAACATTATTAATATCGGCGAGGGCGCCACCATTTTTTCCTGTTAGGGCAACAACCTGCATTCCATTTTTAATAGCATATTCTGCTGCATTTATAACATTAGTAGAATTACCGCTTGTACTAATTGCCAGTAAAATATCACCTTTTCTACCCACAGCTTCAAGGTAACGGGAGAAGATATAATCGAAACCAAAGTCATTTCCCACACAAGTTATGTGAGAAGGATCTGAAATGGAAAGTGCAGCTATGGCATTGCGATCTTCTCTAAATCTTCCCGAGAGCTCTTCAGCAAAATGCATGGCATCGCACATTGAGCCGCCATTTCCGCAAGCAATAATTTTTCCTCCATTTCTCAAACTCTCCACCATGATATCGCCTGCCTTTTGAATTGCATTTAGATTTTTCTCATCAGAAATAAAAATCTGAAGTTTTTCGGCAGCCTCGGTTAACTGTTCTGCAATCCAATTATCATTCTTCATCATCATCGTAAGGTATATAAATAAAACTTGCGCTCTTATCGATAATTGCGAAAATACAGGCGAATTTTTTGGGGTCTTTCCAAGTTTTCTTAAAATTGTTTAACTTATCAGTTATAATAATATTTTTAGCTACAAATTCCTCCAAGAGAGAAGCATTTATGCTATATTCTAAAGCAAGTTCTTCCTTATCAATTATCATTTTTCCTATTGTAACATCCTCAGTATATGCAACAAATACAGGGTATTTTGAAATTTTATTATTTAAGATTTCAAGGGCTACCTCTTTTATAGATTCCTTATAAATATTTAAATTTTGCTCAAGAACTTTTAACTGTTCTGCTTTTTCATTTACATCTATCATAGCCGTACAAAAGTAAAAAATGAATGGTTACATATTAACGCTTTTCTTTAAATGTCTCAATTTAACATATTTCTGTAAGGTGTAATAAGCAGTGAATCGTGCAATAATAAACCCTTCGTATCCATCAAGAAATCCAGCTCTAAGAAAGTAATCCCGAAAAAATGCAAAAAATGGATTGACAACAATATTTATAAAACCAGCTGATTTTTTTTTATTGAAATAAGCATTTGCAGCAATACTCGAAAAATTATCGAGTTGTTTCATGTGCTGTTCGATAGAATAATAAGAGTAATGGAGAATGTTTCCTTGGAGATGTTTGACGCTCACATTGGCCGATGTTTCTGTTTTGTCATGTGGATTAATACCTGCCCATTGCGTATTTTTTTTATTGAAAAGCCTCATCTTTTTATCGGGATACCAGCTACCGTGCCTTATCCATTTACCACAATAATTAGTGAGCCTATTCATGGAATAAGCAAGATTTTCGGAAGTTCTATCTGTCTTAATAATTTCTTTAACCAGTTGTTCATCAGGAGCTTCGTCGGCATCGAGAGATAAAACCCAATCATTTTTAGCCAGAGAGAGTGCATAGTTCTTTTGCTCAATATGCCCTTCGAAAATATGCTCCACAAAATTTACACCGTACTTTATGCAAATCGATTTAGTTGCGTCTGTTGAAAAAGAATCAACAACCAATATCTCGTCTGCCCAATCTTTTACAGATGAAATACAGCGCTCAATGTTTCTTTCTTCATTAAAAGTAATTATTACTACGGAAAGTGGAGGAACCATGAGACAAACCTATGCAAATTTCTACATTTTAATAAAAAAAGGTTGCCACATTAGATGCAACAACCTTCTTTTGGTAGTATAAAAAAATTAAAATAAAGGTTAGCTTAACAATTCAGCTATTCTTTCAATTCCCTTATTAAAGTTTGTAATTTGATTGCCGTCCAACTTTTTAGTCGCGTAAGATGAACTAACATCCTTTAATACTTCAACAAAAGAAGGAAGATTTACATGGTGATTTTCAAAAATATTTCTTATGACTGCTTTAGTATTTAATTCCTTGCTTTCATCGTATAAATTGATGATTTTTCTAAGCAAAGCAACTTCAGAGTCATTTGCAGAGGAATTACTTGATGAATAATTTGAAGTCGTTCCAGATCCTGGAATTTGAAGTTTTTTGTCTAATGTATCAGACTCTCCATTTAGGTATCTAATGAAGTCATTTAGTTCAATGTCGAATATTTTAGCCAAATCGGCTAATCTATTCAAACTCAATTTTGTAACACCTCTTTCGATTTTAGAATATGCACCAACTGTGATATCCAGTGCTTTTGAAACATTTTCTTGACTCATGCCTTTTGAAACACGAATCAACCTTAATCTTTCTGCTTGTTTTTTCATTTTTTTAAGGGATTTTGATTTTATTAAACAAAGCTAATTAAATTTTTTAAATACAAAATGGATTTTTAGGTGAATTTTGTCATATAAAAATCTTGTATGGATTATTTTTTCAAAATGTAAATTGTAACTATTTAACAATGTGTATATTAATTAAATATCTTACAATTAACAATTTCAGAAAAGAGTTATAAAAATAACCCTTAAGGGTTATAATGAGCATGAATTTTCTAAATCCAACAATCGTATTTTTGAACATTTCGTTATATTTTTGAAAAATAAATACCCTTTATGCAATGTGCTATTTGGAATGATTCGAAATAAAGAAAAGACAAGCATTGTGACAATTTTATGACAGTAGAAGAGCGACAACAAACTACTTTTGTGGTAGTTTAAAGAGTGAATATTACACACACCATAGCTTTCAATCATAACCAGTTTACTTTAGAACAGGTTGGAAAATTGCATCTTGCACCAGATGAGCGAGATGCATCATTAACTTTTCTAAAGTCTGAATTAGAAATCGAAGAGTTGGTTTACCTCAGCACTTGCAATAGAGTTGAATTTATTCTAGTGTTTCATAAAAAAATAGATGCTAAATTTTTAGAAAGATTATTAAAACTTGTAAATCCAACGTTTTCGACTAAGGAAATTCATAATTATGCTACAAAAGCGCAGGTTTATGATGGAGAAAAATCAATTCAACATCTTTTTAAAGTTGCATCTTCGTTAGATTCTTTTATTGTTGGAGAACGAGAAATTATAACACAAGTTAGAAATGCTTTTGAAGATGCTGCAAAAGCTGGCTTATCTGGAGATAAACTAAGATTGATTGCTAGAAATATTATTGCAACAGCTAAAGAGGTGTATACCAAAACAACCATTGCTCACAATCCGGTTTCTGTTGTATCTTTAGCTTACAGAAAACTTAAAGATTTACAAGTAAAAAAAGAAGCTCGTTTTCTAATTATTGGAGCAGGTCAAACAAATACCAATTTGTGTAAGTATCTTAAAAAGCACCAATACAAGAACTTTGTGGTTTTTAACAGAACTTTTGAGAAAGCGACCTTATTGGCGCAATCTATAAATGGAAAAGCCTTGCCTTTTGAAGATTTATTCAGCTATAACGAAGGTTTTGATGTGTTGATTTCATGCACCTCATCTGCACATACAATCGTTGATTTGAAACTTTACGAACAGTTACTTCAAGGCGATAATGGCAGTAAAATAACAATTGACCTTGCCATTCCTTATGATATAGATCCGATAATTTATAAGAACTATAAAGTAAATGCTATTTTGGTAGAATCTCTGCAGCAACAAGCGGAAGAAAATTTGGCTTCACGCAGATCTTCTATAGATAAATGCGAGGAGATAATCGAAAAGAACATAACCATTTATAAGGAGATGAATAGGGCGCGTTCAATTGAAAAAGCAATGCAATCTGTTCCGCTAAAAGTAAAAGAGATTAGGGAAAATGCCGTCTCGAATGTTTTTGCAAAAGAAATAGAAACTTTAGACGATAACGGCAAAGAAGTGCTTAATAAAATGATTGCCTATCTTGAAAAAAAGTACATAAGTGTACCCATGAAAATGGCTAAAGAAATTTTTTTAGACCAGAATGTTTCGTAAAATAATACTTGGTTCGCGCGGTAGCGAATTGGCACTTTGGCAAGCAAATTTCACAAAAACTCAATTAGAAAAATTAGGGTACACTGTTGAAATACTCATCATAAAAACCAAAGGAGATCAGATTCAACATCTTTCCTTTGATAAAATAGAAGGCAAAGGATTTTTTACAAAAGAACTTGAAGAAGCTTTGTTGGATGGAACAATTGATCTTGCGGTACATTCTCACAAAGACCTTCCGACAACTTTCCCCGAAGGGCTAACAATAGCAGCAGTTTCTTACAGGGAAGATTGTTCAGAATCTATTCTTATTTCACCTGAAGCTTTAAATGTAAATGAGAATTTAGGATTAAAGAAAGGCGCAATTGTAGGCACTTCTTCTGCACGAAGAAAGAGTCAATTGTTGAACATTCGGCCTGATTTAATCATCAAAGATTTAAGAGGAAATGTGCCAACAAGAATAAATAAACTGCGTGATAAAATGTATGATGCAATAGTGCTTGCATCTGCAGGGCTCAACAGATTAAACATTGATTTAGAAGATATTCATAGAAATGTAGTTCCTCCAACTATATTTATTCCTGCACCAGCGCAAGGTGTTTTAGCATTTCAAATAAGAGAAGCTGACCAAGAAATGAATGAAGTAATTCAGCAAATTAATGATGCTTCAGTTGCAAAATCTATTGCTATAGAAAGAAAAGTATTAAATAGAATGGATGGTGGTTGCTTACTTCCATTAGGAGTTTACTGTTTGTTTGAAGAAGATAAATTCAAAGTATGGGCTTCTCTCTTTCTGCCAGAGGAGAATAAATTTAAACGTGTTTATTTAGAAGATAACTCTGCGGAAGAATCTGTAAATAAGGTATTAAATGCCTTATTAAAAGAACAAAATAAAACAGTTTATATATCCAGAGATAAACAAGAAGAAGCAGTTTTTAGCAAGCAACTTGAAGGAACGGGAATAAACATAATTGCTGAAGCACCAATTGCTTTTGAAGGAATTGAAGTAAATCACATTCCTTTTACAGATTGGATTTTCTTTAGCAGCAAAACTGCAGTGCATTATTTCTTTTCACAAGAAATTCCTTATTCAAGCATTTCAAAATTTGCAGCAATAGGTTCATCTACAGCTGAAGCATTAAAAGAACTTGGCATTACACCTTCTTTTATTGGAAATGATAGGAATACAAAAAATACTACCCAGGATTTTATGGCAGTATGTAAAGGAACATCTGTATTATTTCCAGGAGCAAAAAACGGCATGCGAAGTATTCAACAAGAACTAGGTGACCAAGCAGTTTTGCACGACATTGCTGTATATCAAACCATTCAAAAAGATATTTCTAATAATATTACTGCCGATATTCATGTTTTTACAAGTCCATCAACAGTAAAATCCTTTTTAAATCAATGCAAATTGCCTATTAAAAAAGCAGTTGCAATTGGTGAAACAACTGCTTCAGCTTTAAGAGAATATGGTATTTCTGAAATTCATGTTGCTCCGTTTACAACTGAACAAGGCCTTGCAGATATTGTTTTAGGATTATAAGCTTCTGCTTACTGCGAGCCAAGCCATCAAACCCATTCCAGTTTCTAAAGCACTTTCATCAATATCAAAAGTATTGGTATGAACGCCACTTGTAAATTCACCATTTAAGCCTGCAGTGCCCAATCTATAAAAACAAGCAGGCATTTCCTGAGCAAACCAGGCAAAGTCTTCTGCAGTCATTCTTTGCTCTAAGGTAACAACGTTCTCTTTTCCTAAATAATATTCCGCTTCTTTTTGGCAGTTGCTGGCAAGTTCTTCGTTATTAAAAAGAGCCGGATAACCTTTTCTAATTTCTATTAAACATTTACCTCCAAAAGCTTGAGCTATATCAGTTGAAATTTTAACAATATGTTCATGGGCTTTTTTCCTCCAATCTTCATCAAAAGTTCTAAAGGTCCCTTCTAAAAAGACTTTCTCAGGAATTACATTGGTTGCTCCGTTTGCAATTACTTTTCCAAATGAAAGAACTGTAGGTATTAATGGGGAAGCCAATCTGCTGCTCACTTGTTGCAATGCAATAAGAACCTGTGCTGCTATTATTACAGGATCAACAACTTGATGTGGCATTGCCCCGTGCCCACCTTTTCCAGTAATGGTAATGTAAATTTCATCTGTCGAGGCCATATATTGCCCTGCTTTGAAACCAACTTTACCAGCAGGCAATGATGGATAAACATGTTGGGCTAAAATGGCTTGAGGTTTCACTTTAAAAATATCAGCTTCCAACATCAATTTTGCTCCACCTGGTAATTTCTCTTCTCCTGGTTGAAAAACAAATTGAATTGTATTGGGCAGTGCATCTTTCAATTCTTGTAAAATTATAGCAGCTCCTAGCATTGAAGCACTATGTACATCATGTCCACAAGCGTGCATAATACCTTTATTTACAGAAGCATATGAGCAATTACTTTCTTCTTGTATGGGAAGCGCATCCATATCGGCTCTTAATGCTACAATTTGGTTGTTTTTTCCTTTAATTTCAGCAAGAATGCCTGTCTTTACCCAATTTTCAGAAAATGAAATCCCGTGTTTAAGAAGTTGACTTTTAATAAAATCGCTCGTTTTTACTTCTTCAAACGAAAGTTCTGGATTTTGATGGATATGTCTTCTAATAGCCTTTATTGCTTCGAAATGCTTGGAAGCAGCATGCTGAATTGCACTTTTCCATTCTTCTTTAGTAAGGTTCATTTTCCAAAAATGAGCTTTAATGAGATTAAAAAAATAATCACTCCAAAAATCCTCTTCATCAAAGCTCCATCAATGTTTAAAGATACCTTGGAACCTACATATGCTCCTACAATAAATGAAGCTCCGATAATAAGACTTTTTACTATATCGAGATTTCCCGCTTTATAATAGTTGATAGCTGCAAGAAAGCCAACTGGAAGGAGCAACATTCCAATACTAACACCTTGCGCTTGGTGCTGGGTAAGACCGAGAAAAAAAACCAAAGCCGGAACTATAATTATTCCGCCCCCTATTCCAACCATTCCGCTTGCAAATCCTGCAATAATACCAATCAATAATAATAAAAGAATTGCTGTCATATTTAGTTTGTTTTTATTTAGTATACTTTTAGAAATCTGTATTTAATGAGAGGTAAAATACTGGTTTTAGTCTAACTCCATCCATTAAACCCCAAGCATAATCGGCTCTAATAAAATATCCTAGCAGACGTGTTCTTAAGCCAATACCATATCCAACTACAATTGGGTCATTCAAATTCTTTAGGATTACTGTTATAGGGCCGCTTTTGACTTCTTTTTGGTTAAATGTATTAGAATCACTCCAAGGAGAAGAGCCCGTAAATGCTGTTCCAACATCAGTAAAGCCAACTATTTGCAATGAATTTAGGAAATCAGATTTAAGCGGGTATTTATAGAGATTTCGAATAATACTCCATCTTAATTCTGTATTTGTAATCGCAAAGCTACTTCCATTTCTTGCATTTTGGAAAAACCCTCTCATATTCGTTGCAATAGTTTGAAAGAGATAATTTTGATTTTGATCAATTGGCAAAGAAGGGTCATATTTAGGAGAAAACCATCCATCAACACCACCTAAATAAAATAAAAGCTTTCCTGGCCCTAAAGAAGTTGCACCGGCAATTCGTTGAGCTAAAATTAACTCACGAGCAATTTTATGATAATATCTAATATCACCTCCTATAATTGTTACACTTTGCTTTTTTGCATTTAACTGACGAATATGTTCAATGGTAAATTTAGCCCTGGTGCCAGTTAACATATTTAGTGCAAAAGGAAAAGTATTATCATAAACGTACTCTGATTTCGCAATAAACCAGTGTTTGTATTGATTCGGTTCATTTAGGTTTGCTAAATCATTCGAAACAAAAACAGTCCTGTCATTTCTATAAGAAAGAGAGCCGTTAACTCTTGCTACCTCGCTAAAAGGATAAGTCAGTTTGCCGGAAATGGTTTGTAACATTACTCTTCTACCATTTAAAGCATTGTTTTGTAAACCTTGCCTATGATACAAAATTGTTTTATCCAATCTTTTCTTAAGGTTCTGAAACGACAGCAAATATTCATTTCCAGTTAGGTTTCCGGCGAGCCTTACTCCTGCTGTAATTTTATAGTCTTCGAATAAGTCTGTGAGACCTAATTTAAACAATCCATTTATAGTTGGATTAATAAATCCTGAAGAAGAATAAGGCTGATATGTTTGATTCAAAAAACCTCTGTCTATTTGAGATATTAGGTAATCTGAATAATATGCAGTTTCATAAACCCTTTGTCTTGGGAGTTTTAACTGCTGCATAGTTTCAGGTACCATAATGGGCTGTTTTGTTATGGTTTCTGATTTTTTATCTTCTCCAAAAACAACTATTTTCCTCACTTTTGGAGATTCGGTTTTTTGTTTCTCCTTAGATGAAATCGGCGAAGGAACAATCGATTTCTGTGATATGAATTTTGTAAAAGGGAGTTTCTCATTTTCCCCAAAACCTTTCACTCCAATAGCTTTATAAATATTAATTCTGTTTTTTTCTTTTCTAATCTCCCAAGCATTTCCAATAGAGTCAACTGCTTGTTCAATAACTGGATTTTTGTAATTAGTAATAGGTTTTGGAACAATAAAATACCTGTAATGTGTTATCGTATCAATAGTGGTAATTGCGCTATCGAATCTTGCCGAATACCGGTTATAAATTCCATTTTCGTCAGATAAATAAAAAATAGTTTTATTACTGATTGGTAAAACTTCTTTTTCATTTGCAGCTGAAGTATTCGTTAATCTCTTCAAAACAGTTACTGATTCCGAAGGTTTATAGATAAAAATATCATGCATTTCAGGCTGAAACAATGGAAATTCCGCAGTGTTTTTTATAGTATCGTTTGTTCTGTTAGAAGTAAAAATGATACTTTCACCGTCAGGCATCCATTTAGGAGCAGATTCATCCCAAAAATCATTTGTAATAGGAGAAAGCGTATTGCTCACATTATTGAAAATATATAAATCAACTTTGCCATCTTTTATTCCAGTTAAAGCAATGTTCTGTCCATTTGGAGAAATATCTAAATCAACAATTTTTATGAGTAGGTTAATAAACTTACGTTGCCTTTCTTTTGTCTTGAAATTATAAAAATTCAAGTACAATTTATTCTTGAACTCCACGGTATAAACTAGAATTTCCCCATTAGGATGCCAGGCTAATTGGGGAAAGCTTAAGTCGTTTATAGAAGGTAGTTTGTGGCCGATTTTAGCTACCTTTTTTCTTTTCTTTTGACCTGTTTTTTGAAGGTAAATTTTATTTTTCCCAAAATCATTCTTAACATAAGCCAAATAACTTTCATCTTTATTAAGTTTAAGCTGCCTAATTAAAATTGATTTTCCTTTATTCTTCGTAAATAATTCTCCATTTGCTTTATTAAATAAAGTGTCGTTGTAGTAATACTTCTTATCGAAATAATTAAACCACTCTTGTGTGAGGGCTTTAAAACTAAGACCCAATACATATTCAAAACCATTGTCTACGCTTCTTGTAATCCTAGTCATTTCTACAATGTTTGGAATCACCTTTTCACCATAAGTTTCAGCTATGTAATACCAAATTGATTGGCCTGCATTTATTGCATTCTTTTCTTGAAGCCTGTTAAACTTGAGATAATCACCTTCCAGAATTCCAGTTTTTGTGAGATTATCTATTGTTGTATTCCAAGGTTCACTCAAATGATTGATGAGTCCTTTTAAATACCAATCAGGAATATTTAGCAATGCTGCGCTTCGAGCTCTTTCCCTAAAATTGCTTCCATAAATAAATTCGTTTACAAAAGCTGCTGTAATACCTTCTTTGAGTTGCTTAATAAATGATACGTTTCCATTTTCCTGATACAGTAAAATCTTATTTCCAATTTGCTTGGTCACTCCTCCAAGATTTCCCAAAACCGGGTTTTCTAAACCAACATTGCTTTGTTTCAACTCTGATAAGCGGTCGAAAATCATTAATTGAGGACGATTCTCTAACGTGTAGTCAAAAAGCTGTTCTAGTTGCTGCAGATAAAACTGAGCCGCTTTTCCAACAGAAGGTGCAAGTTCTTTTCCGCCAGCATAAAAATAAATATCAAACCTGTCGTACCTGTAAAATTGCCAGTCTTGTTCTTTAAACTGAACACGATTTTTCCCAAAATCCATTTGAGACCCATTGTAAAATTGACTTTGAGACAAAAATGGAAGCAAAAAGAAAAGAAGTATAAAAAGGCTTGCTCGCACGCGTGGTAAAAATACTAAAAACAGGTAATTTAGCAGCTCATTTTTAAAGGATGCTTCAAATACAACATTTTACATTTAATCCATTTCAAGAAAATACCTGGTTAATCTGGAATGAGCATAAGAAATGCCTTGTAATTGACCCTGGTTGCTATACTTCATCTGAAAAAGAGACTTTATTAAACTTTATACAAACCAATGAGCTTATTCCAACACGCTTGGTAAATACCCATTGTCACATAGATCATGTACTTGGCAATCCATTTATACAGCAGCAATTTGGACTTGTCCCTGAAATCCATCCACTTGAAATTCCAATTTTGAATGCGGTAGAACAGTATGGTATGCTTTGGGGAATAAACTCGGAAAACCAACCAGCACCGCAAGCAACCCTAAACGAAGGAGACAGAATTTATTTAGATGAAGAGTATTTAAGTATTATCTATACTCCAGGTCATTCTCCTGGAGAAGTATGTTTCTATTCAGAGAAACATCATTTTATTATTGCAGGAGACGTTTTGTTTAAAGAAAGTATAGGCAGAACAGACCTTCCCGGAGGCAATCACTTAAAGTTATTGGATACCATTCGAGAAAGATTGTTTACTCTTCCCGATAATACAATTGTTCATTGTGGACATGGTGATTGTACTACTATAGGTCACGAAAGGAAATATAATCCATTCCTTACATAATTGGAGCCGCATCTTAAGAAATCATACTGGGCCTTACATACTGCAGTATTCCTTTTTGGCTTCACAGGTATTTTAGGTCGTTTGATAAGCTTAGATTCTGAAATGCTGGTTTGGTACCGCATGTGGATGACCGCAATTATGATGGGCGTTTTTGTAAAAATGTCGGGGAAAATGGTATTGTTACCTATTAAAGCTATCATGCATATTGCAGCAATATCAATTTCTATAGCGCTGCATTGGGTATTATTTTACGCTTCAATAAAATTGGCAAGTGTTTCAATTGCCATGGTATGTTTATCTTCTATCGCCCTTTTTACAGCTCTCTTAGAACCACTGATTTTAAGACAGAAGTTTGAGTCTGTGCAAATTTTCTTTTCTCTACTTGTAATTATAGGAGTGTTTCTTATGGCGAAAGAGCAAAAAGAACAGGTTGTTGGAATTATAATCGGTTTGGTTTCATCTTTTTTTAGCGCACTATTTACCGTTCTAAATAAAACTATCATTCACAAGTATGATTCAAGATTACTTTCTTATTATGAGATAGGCTGCGGATTTATTATTTTAACATTGCTATTGCCTCTTATAAATTTATTTTTTCCTATTGGTAGTATTGTTCCTACAAATGAAGATTGGTGGTACCTTTTTATATTAAGTTTCTTTTGTACAGTTGTAGCTTTTAACTTGTCTTTGAGTTCATTGAGGTTTTTAAGTCCCTTTACAGTAAACTTAGCAATCAACCTAGAGCCTGTTTACGGAATTATTTTAGCCTTTGTAGTTTTTAAAGAATACGAACTTTTGGGAACCGGTTTTTACATTGGTTCTGTTATTATTCTGATTTCTGTTGTTGGAGAAACTGTTTGGAAGCGCTATAAAAACTGGAAACTAGCGACTCCAGGGATTGAATCGCACACCAATAAAAATACAATTGAGTGAGTATGTAGAACTTAAAAGGCGTTCTGTTCTTGATTCATGCTGATAGGTAAGGAAGAAAGATAACTTTTTACTAGGGTAATATTGTAAACCACTATTCAATCTCCATTTAGTTAAATCAACAGCATTGTTTACCAAATATCCTGAGTTTTCTACAAAATTATAAGCTTTTCCATAATAAAACTCGCTAGTAAACCAAAGTTTTGATGCTACTTTGAAACCTGCAGATGGCCTTAGTAATAAATTCTGACTGTAATTTGAACCGTCGTTTTCATTGTGATATATGAGTTGTAATGCCGCAAACAAAGTGTTGTTGGCTTTCGGATAATAGACTAATCCTGCATTTGCCTGAATTTGAGTATTATTAGAAAGATTACTGTATGTGCTTCCAAAATTAACATCCCATTTTGAAAATGACTTTAAGACATTAAGTCCAACTACTTGATTTTGAAGGTAATAATTATACTTTAGAGGATAATCCGTAGTTGGATAATAAGCAACTTTTGCATCAATGTAATTGAAATAAGGTTCGAGACTCCAGGCTTTTTTCAACTGTATTTTCAGCTTTGCGTAATAAATTTTTTGTTCTACATCGCTATAATAATTGGAATTGCTTAAACTTGAAAATGCAACAAATAAATTGGAAGTCGGTAGGATTTGAACGCCACCGGCTAATTGGTAATAACTCAAATCACCTGTAATAGATTTATCTGTGCTGAATTTCTTTCCAAACTCGGTGTAAAAACTATTCAATTGAGAACTTTTATAATAGCTTGCGTTTGTGGATTTCTGTTTCCGAAGTAATTTTCCAGCTAAAATAGCTTCAGAAAATCGGCCAGACAGCAATAAGCTATGTGCATAAAAGCTAGTAGAAAATGAGTCATTGCCGTTCAAAGAAGATGCTCTTCCAAAATCTGTTGCAGCTTGCCTGTATTTTCCTGTTCTATATGCAGCTTCGCCTAAACGATAACGCATGTAATAGTAATCGTTTCCGTTTGATAATAAAGAACTTCTGTTGATTAACAGGCTGTCCCAATTTGAATGAATATACCAATTGTAAGAAACTGATTCGGGGTCATTGTTTACTGTTTGGCCCATGCAAATTGCTGGGAAAAGGAACAATATTAAGATAAGGTGATATTTTTTAAGCACTGAGCACTGAATGGGCTCCGCAAAAATGGTTTAATTCAGCGAAAGAATTATAATTAAAATTCAGACAAATAAACTATTTACCCTACACTACCTTCCAAACTTACGGAAAGAAGTTTTTGTGCTTCTACAGCAAATTCCATGGGCAATTGTTTCAATACTTCTTTGCAATATCCGTTAACGATTAATGCAATTGCTTTTTCAGTTTCTATACCTCTTTGTTTGCAATAAAATAGTTGGTCTTCACCAATTTTTGAAGTTGTAGCTTCATGCTCGACTGTAGCAGTTTTATTATTTATTTCTATATAAGGAAATGTATGAGCCCCACATTTATCACCCATTAACAATGAGTCGCATTGGGAAAAGTTACGCGCTCCTTGAGCTTTTTTATTAATCTTAACTAAACCACGATAGCTATTTTGGCTAAAACCAGCAGAAATCCCTTTAGAGATAATGGTGCTTTTGGTATTTTTGCCGATGTGAATCATTTTAGTTCCTGTATCAGCTTGCTGGTAGTTATTAGTAACGGCAACTGAATAAAACTCGCCAACAGATTCGTCGCCCTTTAGTATTACACTTGGATATTTCCAGGTAATGGCAGAACCTGTTTCAACTTGTGTCCAAGAAATTTTTGATTTTCTACCAGCACAAATACCTCGTTTTGTTACAAAATTATAGATACCACCTTTTCCTTCTTTGTTTCCTGGATACCAGTTTTGCACTGTACTGTATTTAACTTCCGCATTTTCGTGCGCAAAAATCTCTACAACAGCAGCATGAAGCTGGTTTTCATCTCTCATTGGAGCTGTGCAACCTTCCAAATAACTTACATAAGAATTATCATCAGCAACAATTAAAGTACGCTCAAATTGACCTGTGCCAGATGCATTTATTCTGAAATAAGTTGATAATTCCATTGGACATCTCACACCTTTTGGAATGTAGCAGAAAGAGCCATCAGAAAAAACGGCTGCATTCAACGCTGAGTAGTAGTTATCGGTATAAGGTACAACAGAACCCATATATTTTTTTATCAATTCAGGGTGTTCCTGAACGGCTTCACTGAAAGAGCAAAATACAATACCCAATTCCCATAGTTTTTCTTTAAAGGTGGTTTTAACTGAAACAGAATCAATTACTGCATCAACGGCAACTCCAGTAAGGCGCTTTTGTTCTTCTAATGATATACCTAATTTTTCGAATGTTTTACGAAGTTCTGGGTCTACTTCATCCAAACTTGAAAGTTCAATTTTCCTTTTTGGTGCAGCATAATAAATAATATCTTGAAAATTAATTGCCGGGTGATGTATGTGTGCCCAAGTTGGTTCTTTTAAAGTTAACCAATGCCTATATGCCTTTAAACGGGTTTCAAGCATCCATTCCGGCTCTTTCTTTTTGGCAGAAATAAATCTAACAATATCTTCATTCAGCCCTTTTGGGGCAGAATCCATTTCAATATTAGTGGTAAAGCCATATTTATAATCAGAATTTATATGGGCTTCTAATAGTTCATTTCCTTGGGCTGCCATGTTCTAGATATAAAAATTAAACTGCAAAACTTTCACCGCACCCGCAAGTACGTGAAGCGTTAGGGTTGTTAAAAGCGAATCCTTTGCCATTTAGGCCTCCTGAATAATCTAGTTCTGTACCAACCAGGTATAAAAAACTCTTCTTATCTACCAGTATCTTCACCCCTTTATCTTCAAATAATTGGTCACCCTCTTTCATAGTAGAATCAAAATCTAATTTATAAGAAAGACCAGAGCAACCTCCTCCTTCAACACCAACTCTCAAATAGCTGTCTTGTTGAATACTTCCTTCTTTCATTAAATTCAATAATTTTCCTTTAGCAGAATCTGAAACACTTATCATTGTTCGTTTTTTTTAATTAACAATTTAATCGGCAACTTTTTGCTATTTAGAATAATTCTAAACAGGGTACAAATATAAACAGAAATGATTACTTATCAACCAATAAAATAAATAAGTTGACACTTGCAATAAACTTAAATTAAACACTAATTTTACAAAATCGTAATCAATAAGTCGAGAAAAGGATGCCCATAGAGAAAGAAAACCGAACAGGTTTAAAAGTTTGGTTGCTAGCGACACAGCATGCACCTATAAATAAAGATATTAAATCACTTATTAAACAAATGACTCCAGGGTTGAATATGCTTTCAGATACACAAATTGCTGCATTTGTTTATAATTATGAAAAAGGTGGTTATGATTATTTGAACGACCATTTTGTTAGGATAATGAATGAAGACAGAATTACAATTGAAGCAAAAGGAATTAAAATAATGCAGGAAAAAGTGCACAAAGACGACTTTCCTAAATGCTTAAATATTACTCAAAAGGCTTTCATGGAATATATGCGGATGAAACCCAAAGAAAAGGAAACTGTACATTTTCGTTTTTTCTTTAGGATGAAAAAAGTGATGGGTGAATATGCTTGGTTTATGCAAACTTCAAAACATTTTAGCAACGGAGAGAATGAAATTCCAATGGAAGTGGGATATTTAATAGAACTATTCGACCCTCAACACCCTTTAAAAGTGATGGGAGTTTTGGAAACCAATGTTCGAAGGATAGATGTTTTTCCAGATGGAATTGATGATCTAGTTAGCAAGTTAACACCAAGAGAATTTGAAATCCTTCAACTTGCAAGGCAAGGTGTTAAAACAAAAAAAATAGCAGTAAAACTTCAGCTTACAGAGAACACGATAAAAACGCACAGAAGAAACCTTTTAAAGAAGTTAGAGGTATCTAGTATGATGCAAGCCATTGGCTTAATGGATGCTGATACGGTGTTAAATTAATGAATTGATTTAAATACTGCAGTTGCCCAGTGTTTATACATTTTTGAGGAAGGGTGCAAGCCATCTTCAGCAATCAAGCTTAAATCCTTAGCTGCAAGCCTTGAATCTCCTGTAATTTCCACATAAGTAGCTCCTAAAGACTCTGTTACTTTTTTATTTACTTCATTGAAAGCATCTATCTCTTTTGCTATTTTTTCTCTATCTCTACCTTCAGCAAAAGGAGTAACTCCCCAATCTGGAATAGAAACCACAAGCACCTTTTTTACAGCTCCTCCAGCAAAATCAATTGCCTGACGCAACAGTGTTTCAAATTCTTCTTGATAAATAGAAATGCTATTTCCTCGATATTGGTTGTTAACACCAATTAGTAATGAAACCAAGTCGAATGTACCTTGTGGATTAACTTCTTTTATTGCTGTAATTAGCTCATCTGTTGTCCAACCGGTTTTGGCAAGAATTGCTGGTTTATTAAAGTTATTGCCAGCATTGTTTAACATCTCAATTAACAGCACAGGCCATCTTTCATTTTCCGTAACAGACTCACCTATGGTATAGGAGTCTCCTAAGGCAAGCATTCTTTTTTCCATCTTTTTTTGATTTTGACTTGTTCCCAATGAATTAAAAAACAACAGAGAAAGGGTAAGGAAATAAAATCTCATTTTAAAGTTCCTTCCTCAATCTTGCTACTGGAATATTTAACTGCTCTCTATATTTAGCAACAGTCCTGCGTGCAATATTGTAACCTCGCTCCTTAAGTACTTTTGCCAATCTATCATCAGTAACCGGCTTTTTCTTATCTTCAACAGCCACACACTCTTCTAAAATCTTCTTTACTTCGCGTGTAGAAACCTCTTCACCAGCATCATTAGATAATGATTCCGAGAAAAAAGATTTCAATAAAAAAGTCCCAAAAGATGTTTGAATATACTTGCTGTTTGCAACCCTTGAAATTGTAGAAATATCAAGCTGAACCTCTTCTGCAATGTCTTTTAAAATCATAGGGCGCAACTTAGTATCATCTCCCGAAACAAAATAATCATATTGATATTCCAAGATAGCTTGCATGGTAAGTAGCAAAGTTTGTTGTCTTTGTTTTATAGCATCAATAAACCATTTGGCCGAATCTATTTTCTGTTTTACAAAAAGTATCGCTTCTTTTTGGTCTTTACCAGTTATCTTCTTGGTTTTGCTGTAATGATGCAGCATTTCCTGATACGAGCGACTAATTTTTAAATCAGGAGCATTTCTCGAATTAAGCTGCAACTCTAAGTTTCCTTCGTTATTGTTTAAAATAAAATCAGGAATAATATGCTGGGTGCTTTTAGGCGAATCGCTTTGAGAATTCCCTGGTTTCGGGTTGAGCTTTAATATTTCTTTAATCGCATCTTTCAATTCTTGGTCAGAAAGTTCTAGTTTTTTAGAAATCTTGTCGTAATGCTTCTTTGAAATTTCTTCTATACATTCCCTTAAAATCCAAGCCGCCGTTTTCAATTCAACTGTTTGATATTCTTTTCTGCGAAGCTGAATTAAAAGGCATTCTTGTAAATCTCTAGCTCCAATTCCCGGAGGGTCTAACTCCTGCACTTCTTTTAACAAACGTAGCAGTTCTTCTTGGTTTGTTTGAATATTCATAGAAAACGCCAAATCGTCTTCTATCGACAGCATATCTCGGCGCAAATAGCCGTCTTCATCAATATTTCCAATCAGATATTCTGCAATTTGGTACTCATGCTCATTCAAATTTCTTAAACCCAATTGACTCAACAATTGCTCTTGAAATCCTTGTCCACCTGCAAAAGGAATCTCTTTGCGTTCATCGTCTGGGCTATAATTGTTGGCTACCAGTTTATATGCTGGTGTTTCATCATCATCAATATAGGCATCCAAATTAAAGTCCTCTCTATTTTGCTCCGAGTGGGCTTCCTCGTCACCATCATTTTCACCACCAAATGGATCATCTGGAGCCACTTCCTCAGGAGAATCCTCATCTCTTTCCGCTCCTTCTTCCAAAGCCGGATTAATTTCTAATTCTTCTTTAATTCTTTGTTCCAGCGCTACAGTAGGCACCTGCAACAATTTCATTAATTGAATCTGTTGTGGCGATAGCTTTTGTAATAATTTCTGATGTAATCCTTGTTTTAACATACTGCTGCAATGTTACCAAAAAATAAGCAGGTATAAAAAATAGTTCATAAAAGTTAATTTGGGGGGCCGAGCGGGCTTTCGCCACTACACGGTAGTTGGCTCAATCCCTGCCCCAGCTTCACCAAACAAAAAAAGCCGAACGTTTCCGCTCGGCTTCTTAGTATTTCGTTCAAGAAGAACTTATTTTTTCACATCATCAGCTTGACGAGATGCACGTGTTGCAGTTACAGCAACCACGTCCACATTTGGAGCTTCTAAAAACACAAGATTACCAGCAGTTACTTGGCTAATACGCACACCTTGACCAATTTCCAATTTAGAAATATCAATTGTAATGTTATCTGGTAAATCTTTTAAGAAAGCACGCACTTTTAATCTGCGTAATTTCATTACCAATTTACCACCTGCACGCACTCCTGGTGCTACGCCAACGGTTTGAACCGGAATTTGAATAATTACAGGTTTGTCGGCGTGAATTTCCATAAAATCAACATGCTGAATTTTATCAGTCATGTTGTTGTATTGCACATCCTGCAATAAAGCATTGATTTTTTTTCCGTTAATCTCCAATTCCACAGTATGTACTTCTGGAGTAAAAATTAATGGTTTAAAATCTGTTTCTAAGGCAGAAAAATGGATTTGTTCTTTACCTCCGTAAAGCACACAAGGAACTAATCCTTGTTTGCGCAATGCTTTGGTATCTTTTTTCCCTACGTCCACTCTTGGTGTACCGCTCATAAAGATTGTTTTCATTGTTTGTTTGTTTTTGAGATTAATTAAAAAATTGACTTAAATATTTTAGCAAATAAAGCTGGAGCTAATACTTTCGTAGTTATGCACCTTACTTACTACATCAGCAAAAAGATCTGCTACAGTAAGCACCTTTATTTTGGGTGATTGTTGTTTCAATGGAATGGTGTCTGTAACCACCAATTCGGTGATTTTCGAATTTTCTATTCTTTCGTAAGCTTTTCCAGATAAAACTGGGTGGGTACAAAATGCTCTGATGCTTTTTGCGCCACGGTCCATAATCATATCTGCAGCCATTGTAATTGTTCCAGCAGTATCAATAATGTCGTCAATCAACACTACATCACGACCTTCTACAGCGCCAATCAATGTCATTTTATCAACTTTATTAGCCACCTTTCTTTCCTTGTAACAAATTGCCATTCCCGCATCTAAGTATTTAGCATAAGCATTTGCGCGCTTACTTCCACCCATGTCTGGTGCAGCAATAGTTAGGTTTGTAAGATTAAGTTGTTGAATATGAGGAATAAAAATAGAGCTTGAATATAAGTGGTCAACCGGCACATCAAAGAACCCTTGAATTTGGTCGGCGTGCAAATCCATGGTCATAATGCGTGTAACACCAGCCGCTTGTAATAAGTTAGCCACCAACTTTGCACCTATTGCAACTCTTGGCTTATCTTTTCTGTCTTGACGCGCAAAACCCATGTATGGAATTACAGCTATAATATGTCTTGCAGAAGCTCTTTTTGCAGCATCAATCATTAACAGCAACTCAAACAAATTTTCTGTTGGCGGGAAAGTACTTTGAATAATGAACAAATCACTTCCCCTAACGCTTTCTTCATAGGCAGTTTGAAATTCCCCATCGCTAAATCTTGTAAAAGAAACTTTACCAAGCGATTTACCATATTTAGCGGCAATTTGCTCTGCGAGATACAAAGAAGAAGTTCCGGAAAAAATTTTTACAGGGTTTTGTAGCGATTCCACATGTATAATTTGAGGCGGCAAAAGTAAGCATCTCAATTGGATTGACCAAAGAGATTTTTATAATAAAATTTGATTTAGAAAAAATAATGCTACTTTTGCGCCCCTATTGAACGCCCAGCTGGCGGAATTGGTAGACGCGCTGGTCTCAAACACCTGTGGGAAACCGTGCCGGTTCGACTCCGGCGCTGGGTACTTAAAACGTCCACAACTAATGTTCTTAGTGTGGGCGTTTTATATTAATCTGTAATTAAATCAACGGCAGTCTCAATTTTGTTTGCCTTTTTATAGTACTTTCTTTTCAGTCTAAACATTCTGTAATCGGTAATAATTTCTCTGAAATCTATAGCCAAACCTACTGAGGTGTAAACTCCGTCAAATCTTAAATCTGGAATATTATTATATAAAACTTTTCGATACCCAACAGCAGCTTTAAGTCCAATCCACCTAATAGGTTTAAAGGTTCCGGAAAGTCCGAAAAATGACATTGCAATAAATCTTGATTTTGAATCAATTTGTGCATTGTTTAAAAGAGATGAATACTTTACAGAATGTGAACCTAGTCCAAATTCTAGGGGCATTCCAAGGGAGAAAAAACGTGTATTTTTATAAATGCAGGGAATATTTTAAAAGTGTAAGTAGAGAAAAGCAAATAATTTTAGTAGTCTATCAGATAAACCTTTTCGCAATTCATCACAAAGGAAATTTAAGACTTTATAAAAACAATGATTTAATCATTAAAATAAATTTTCGCTATATAAATCCGAAAACACAATATTAGCGTAACTTGAGGCACTAAAATTTAAGGCTAGTTGGTTAAAGAAAACAAATATTGGTACCTCAGAAATCATAAGCTATTTGAGCAGTTGGAATCAAAAGATATTGAATCTTTATGCATTATATCAAATTTAAAAAATGGTCGAAAAAATGATTTTATTTTTTTCACGGAAGAGGAGGTGAAAAAAATTTACTTTCTAAAAGTTGGAATAGTAAAAATTTGCAGAGAAGATAGTACTGGTAAGGAAATAATAACCGAAATCCTTACTCAAGGAGATATATTTGGTTTTACTGGAGAAGGTGCTGCTAGATTAGAATATGCTAAAGTGATAAGCGATGAAGCTAGACTTTGCTTTTTTGAATATGCAAATTTCAAAAACGTTCTAAAAGAAAACCCATTATTATCGCTTAATTATTCAGCTGCAATACAAGACAAACTGTTGTTGTTTCAGCAAAAATATGAGGACTTAATTTTTAAAGATGTAGAAACAAGGGTTAAAGATTTTTTTAATCGCTACGCAAAACATCATGGCAAAGTAAAAAAGGAAGGTGTAGAAATGGAAATGCTTTTAACACACCAAGACATTGCTGATTATACAGCTTCATCAAGACAATCGGTTACAACTATTATTAATAAATTGGTAGAAGATGGAAAACTGATATATGAAGGGCGCAAAAAAGTGATAATCCCTAGCGAAATAATACTATAGCTGTCGTTTGGGCGACAATTTTAACGGTTGTGGTTATTTAATTTTATCCAAAATTAAATCACATGAAAACTATAATAAAATTAATCATTGTCTCAATCATCTTCGTTTCTTGTAAAAAGGAAGAATTCGAAAAACCCGTAAGTAATTCTTTTGATACGTTTGGAGCAACCTTGAAACTTCAGGGTAATTTTATGACGAACGTGCATACTACGACTGGAAAAGTAAGTGTTTATGAACAAAACGGGGTAAAAACTTTGGTTTTTAAAAATTTCAAAACAGATAGTGGCCCTGCTCTTAGGGTTTATTTGTCCAAGGGCCCCAATGCAAGTGAATTCGTTAGTTTAGGAAACTTAACTTCAATTGAAGGCGATTTTTTCTATACATTAGATGCCTCAATTGATGTGAATGAATTTCCCTATGTTGTAATCTGGTGTGAGGAATTTTCTGTTTTATTTGGAAATGCCAAATTGCAATGAAGTTTAAATCTAATTAATTTTTTGTGCCATTAATAATTGAAAAAAATACAGTAAAACTTTTAAGAATTCCATTTTCTTTATTGTTGATGCCAATTTTTATCTTGGCATTAAGTCAAGTAGATAATTTTGTTGAAATAAATGCAGTTATAAGTTTTATCATCATTCATTTATTGGTTTACCCCGCAAGTAATGGTTACAATAGTTATATTGACAAAGATGATTCGCCCGTTGGGGGTTTAGAGAAACCACCTCAGCCAACAAAACAATTGTTTTGGATTACTTTATTAATGGATTTGAGTGCTGTATTATTTTCGGCAGTATGCATTAATGTATTGTTTAGTATTTGTGTTTTAATCTATATTCTAGCTTCAAGGGCATATAGCTCACCAATCATAAGATTGAAGAAATACCCGATTCTTGGATTTTTAACAGTGTTTATTTTTCAAGGAGCATTTACTTATTTAATGTGTACTATTGGCATCACAGGTGGACCATTTAACTTTAGCGAATCAGGTGTTTTCATATTAGCCGCAAGTTCCTTTCAAATAGCAGGAGCTTATCCTTTAACACAGATTTACCAACATAAGCAAGATTTAAAAGACGGAGTTAAAACTTTAAGCTATCAACTTGGTTATATAGGAACCTTTATATTCTCTATTGCAATGTTTATTATTTGCAACATATTTTATTATTTATATTTCATTAGTATTAATCAATTAAATTCATTTATGCTCATTCAGTTATTTTTTATTCCAATTATTGTTTATTTTTCTTATTGGTTTTATAAGGTTATTCATAATACCTCAGAAGCGAATTTCAGGAATACCATGCGCATGAATTACATATCTGCAATTTGCATGAATAGTTGCTTTTTACTACTATTAATTACGAGCAAATTATGAGTTATTTAGCAGCAATCGAGACCGCCGTTCCTCGGTTTAGTCATATGCAGGAAGACGTCACCAAGTTTTACCAGCGGGCAACAAACGATGAAATAATTAAAAGAAAAATAAAAGTTATTGGATTGAAATCTGGGATTGAAAAAAGGTATTCTGTAATTCCCGATTTCAGTCTGGGTATAGAGAATTATGAATTTTTTCCAAGGTTTCAGAATTTAGAACCAGCTCCTTCTCTCAGTGAAAGGATGAAGTTATTCAGAAAAAATGCATTGCAATTGTCTTTAGATGCTGTTTTAAATATTAATGATTTTGAAAAATTAAAATCAAAAATAACGCATATCATTACAGTTACCTGCACAGGAATGTATGCTCCAGGTTTAGAAATAGAATTGATTAAAGCACTTGACCTAAAGAGAGAAACCCAAAGAAGTAGTTTTAATTTTATGGGCTGTAATGCTGCGATTCTTGCGCTTCGTGCTGCTGATGCTATTTGCAACAGTGCAAAAGATGCAACAGTATTAATTGTTTGTGTGGAATTGTGTACCATTCATTTTCAGAATAATTTTACTGACGATTATTTACTTTCTACTGCATTATTTGCAGATGGTGCAGCTGCTGCAATAATTTGCTCTGAAAAGCCAGAAACTCCTTGTTATGAGGGAATTGAAATAAATGGTTTCGATTCTGTAGTAATTCATGAAGGTGAAAACGATATGGCTTGGCAGCTTTCGGAAACAGGATTTATTATGAATTTAACTTCATATGTTTCTGAATTGGTAAACATCAACATGAAAGAGCTTTTGCAAGCAATGAAATTAGATTTTACTACCATTAAAAAATGGGCAATTCATCCGGGCGGAAGAAAGATTCTAGATGATTTTGTAGAAAAAATGCAAGTTGAAAAACAGCAGTTGTTCGAGTCTTACGATACCTTAAGAAATTATGGTAACATGTCTTCGGCTACTATATTATTCGTTATTAAACAAATCCTTGATTCGTATAAGCAAACCATTGAAAATGAAAAGATTTTCTGTGCTGCATTCGGTCCTGGTTTGAGCATTGAAACAATGCAACTGAAATATGTTTAAGCAAAGAAGCGATAAAAAAGAATTATTAGACGCAGAAAATATTCCTGAAAAAGATTTATTTATCAATTTAAAGGAATTACATGTAATTAATAAATATTTAGGTGGTTATCAAATTTCTAAAAATGCTTTAAAATCTATATTAGATAAGAATAAAACCTACAGCATTCTCGATATTGGTTCTGGTGGCGGAGATACTTTAAAAGAAATATTTAAGTGGGGAAATAAAAATAAATATAATCTTAATTTATTTGGCTTAGATTTAAAACAAAGCTGCATTAATTATTCTTTAATAAATTCTCCAATAAATGAAATTCAATTTATTTGTGACAATTATTTAAACATTAATACCCATTTAAAAGAAGTAAATATCATTCATGCTTGCTTGTTTTGCCATCATTTGTCAGAAAAAGAGATAATAAATTTAATTCAATTTGCACAATTAAATAATTCAATTTTAGTAATTAATGATTTAGAAAGAAATCCATTTGCTTATTTCAGCATTAAATTTTTAACGCAGTTATTTTCCAATTCTTATTTGGTTAAAAATGATGCCCCATTATCAGTATTACGCGGTTTTAAAAGAAAAGAATGGGTTTCTATATTGGAAAAATCAGGAAATGAAAGCTATTCATTAAAATATAAATGGGCATTTAGGTATGAATTAATTATTTATCCAAATGAGCGCAGATAAGATTTATGATTGTGCCATTATTGGAGGAGGATTAGCAGGTCTGTGCTTATCTATTCAACTTGCCCAGAAAGGATTTGAAGTAGTTCTAGTAGAAAAAAACAGCTATCCTTTTCATAAAGTCTGTGGGGAATATATTTCCTTAGAAAGTTGGAATTTTCTCACACAATTGGGAATTCCTTTAGCAGAAATGAGCTTACCAATCATTAAGAAATTACAAGTTACCGATGAAAATGGCTTTACAATAAGTGCTCCGTTAGATTTAGGCGGTTTTGGTATTAGCAGATTTACGCTCGATGAAAAACTTGCTCATCGCGCCAAACAAGCTGGAGTTGTTGTCTTAGAAAATACCATTGCAAAGGACTTTTCAGTAGAAAACGAGATTTATACCATTTCCACTAATTCAGTACAATTCAAAAGCAAACTGGCATTCGGTAGTTTTGGTAAAATAAATCCATCATTCATATCAACAGAAAATACCACCAAAAAAGGGGAATATATTGGTGTTAAATATCATATAAAAACAAATTTCCCGAATGATTTAATTGCTTTGCATAATTTTAAAGATGGGTATTGCGGCATTTCGAAAATTGACAAAGAGACCTATTGCTTATGCTACTTAACAACAACAAAAAATCTAAAGGAAAATAACAATAGTATTCCCGAAATGGAGAAGAATGTCTTGATGAAAAATCCTCATTTGAAAAAGATTTTTAAAGAATCAACATTTTTATTTGAAAAGCCATTTGCCATAAGTCAAATAAGTTTTAGAAAGAAGAAAACCTATTCAAACAATTTGATTCTACTTGGTGATGCAGCCGGAGCAATTGCGCCACTGTGTGGAAATGGAATGAGCATGGCAATGAGGACTTCCCACTTTTTATCAGAATATGTAATTGAGTACTTAGGCGGGAAAATTACAAAAGAGGAATTGCTATATTCCTACGAAAAACAATGGAATGCCAATTTTTCACTGCGCATAAATACAGGTTTTTATTTGCAAAAATTATTAGGGAAGAATTTCCTTACTTTTTTAAGCTTAAAAATTCTAAACACCTTTCCATGCTTATTGAACAAGCTAATTTCGCTTACGCATGGAAAATCATTTTAATTGAGAATTATGCGTTAAATGTCGCATGTACGACAATTCAATTTTTATGAAGAAATTAACTTCGCCCAAATAATTAAAGCAATGAAAAATAAACACTTATTATTGGCGCTATTGTTACTCCAAATGTCTGTAAATGCTCAGGAAAGAATAGTTTTACTCGAACAATTTTCAAACTCCAGCTGCGGGCCATGTGCGCAGAGTAGTCCGCCGGTCTATAATTTTGCAAACAATAATCCAGAGAATGCTATTGCGATTTCTTACCATACAGGATTTCCTTATACCAATGACTCGATGCACTTGGAAAATCCTGTAGATGCCAACCAACGTGTGAGTTTTTATGCTGTTGTAGGCGTTCCTTACTCTATAATGGATGGAAATGTTTTTAGAGGAAGTAGCAGTAGTTTTATTCCTAATATCAGTTCTAATGTAAACAATAGAAAGGCAGTAGATTCACAATATAACATATCAACTACAGGAGTTTCATTAAGCAATAATATACTGTCAGGATCTTTTCAGTTTGAATCGCTATTGGCGGCAAATGCTAATGAAAATTTAGTTGCACACATTGTAGTTATTGAGAAAAATGTTTTGAAAAGTTCTTATCTCTCATCACCAGGAAATAATAGTCAAACTCAGTACGGTTATGTGATGAGGAAAATGTTCCCAAATGCAGCGGGAACAGTTCTTATTAATAAGGATTTGAATGGCAGCGACGAGGTAAATTTCAGCTGGACCTTAGATAATATTAAGGATGAGAGCGAAATACGAATTGTTGCATTTGTTCAGAATCTAGATACGAAAGAGGTTTTCCAAAGCCAACTGTTTGAAGTGGGTGATGAGACAGTTGGTTTGAAAGAATTAATTGACCCAAATAACGAAATTCAGATTTTTCCAAATCCAAACAATGGTGCATTTACGTTGGTTATAAATAAGGACTTATTTGTTGAGACATTAACAATTATTAATCAATTGGGGCAAGTAATTGATAATCAGATTATAAATAAAAAGGTTGTAAACATTCAAAATTCTCTTCAACTTGAAAGGGGAATTTATTTTGTGAAGTTGAAAACAAAAGGAGAAGAGTTGGTAAAAAAAATAACAGTTATTTAATTTAAAAATATGAATTTTAATAGTCTGCTTTTGCTTGTGTCGTTTGTAATTGCTTTAGGGAATATAAATGCGCAGGAAAATCAGAATTCTAAAATGGGATTTAAATACAACAACAATTTTGATTTGTCTTTGGCTGCAAATTCAGATCAATTTGTTGGTGCACTGTCGTGGGTACATTTTATACCAACTGGTAAAAAGCAGAAATTTAAAATCGGTTATGGGCTGAGATTTAATTCTCAATTTGGAAGTGAGCTAAATTTTGTAACCGCTCCTGCTATTATCACATCTAAACAAGAGGGTCCACAAGTTTTGTTTTCTGAAACATTTAACGAAAATGTTGATACTTTATTTATTTCCCAAAGTCAGGTTAACTCCTTAAATGCCAGTATAAATTTGCAATACACATTTAAAAATAAATTGGATGTAGGTTTTAATATTGATGCTGTTGGTTTTTCATTCGGAAAGGAAATATCAGGAACGTACATAGATAATCAATCTTCAATTTTATTGAATGGCTCTCAACAATTGGCAAAACCCACATCTCTAAATGCTTTGTTGGTAAGCGATAACGATATAGGGTCTTTAAATTCTGAATTATATGTGAGGTATTGGTTTAATAAAAAATGGGCAATTAAAGCTGGAGCATCATTTTATTTTACGGAATATACTACCACCAATAAATTGCGTTTAGAGAATGATCGTTGGAGGAATAAAAGTCTGATGGGAATGATTGGTGTGACTCTTAATCCGTTTAATGAATGAAAAAGTTTTTTTTTATTGCATTCACTTTTGCTTGTTTATTTGCGAATGCACAAAATAAAGAGTGGAAAGTTGTTTCCTCTTCCATCAAATTTAAAATTAAAAATGCCGGATTTAATGTAGATGGTTCCTTTTCGGGGCTCGATGCAAAAATTATTTTCGATAACAATAAAATTATTGGAAATTCTATAGAGGCAAGCCTAAATGCAGCTTCAATCAATACCAATAATGGCTCAAGAGATGGGCATTTAAAAAAGGCAGAATATTTTGATGTGGCAACATTTCCAAAATTAACGATGGCCGCCACACTTTTTGGAAAAGATAAAGAAGGCGGATGGAGAGGCTATTTTAAGTTGACCATTAAAAATAAAACCAAAGAAATTGCGGTGCCATTTTCTTTCATAGAAAAAGATGGGAAAGCAACAATAAAAGGTAGTTTCACTATAAATCGCTTAGATTTTGGTGTAGGTGAATCGAGTATGATTCTTTCTGATTATGCCACTATCAGTATAGAAGTAATTGCAAATTAATTTAAAATCGGGTTAGGTTTAATTTTTGATTTCAAGGCTGAATAATATTGTGTTATTCAGCCCTGTTTTTTAACGCATCAAATACATCTTACCAAAACCTCTTTCAAAATAAGTATCTGCAGAAGTTTCGCGGCGTTCTATATCTTGTTTATCAATAGTAGTCATTACACGGTACAAGTAAATTCCGTTTCCAAGTGGGTCGCCAAATTCATCTGTACCATCCCAATAATACTCTGTAACATTTCTTCCAATTCTTATAGGGCCCAATTCATCTCTTCTTATATCTTTAACTACTTTTCCTGTAATCGTCATAATTTGAATTCGGAACTCTTCAGGAATAACAGAACCAGTTAAGGTAAACACAAAATGTGTACGTGTACTAAAAGGATTCGGGTAGTTTAAAATGTTTGTAATGGTCGATTTATTTACCACTTCAAATGATATTTTATATTCAACTGAACCACTTTTATTATTCGACCTATCTTTTGCTTTCACAATAAAATCATATTTCCCGTCGATGTTAAATATAGGGCGATATTCAATCTTGGCCTTATTTGCTGATGTAGAACCAGGTATAAATTGAAGTATGGTATTTCCATTAAAATACATCTGTTTAGCATTTGTTTCTCCTGGCATTCTTAAGTAAAGTTGAAAAGAAGAGGTGTCATCTAACGCCAGATAAGGATTTTCATCGGCCAATTGAATTACAATTTCTGGTTTAGGGGAAATGATATCACCATTCAAAATATGCACATTGTCGAAAGTAACATCCAACAAAGGATTCACATTATCGCTTGTTACTAAGAACGAAAGGTTTCCAAGGTTGTTAAAACGATACTGTTCTGGTTGATCGAAATTAGGATTGGCTTCTATCCAAATAGAATTCAGTCCTAAATATGGTAAAGTAGAAACAGAAACTGTATCAAATAAAATTTCTCCTGCTGCTAATGGCTTTTGTCTTGAATAAGTTATTGGAAAAATGTTGCGTTGATCATCTTGAATCCAATACGAAACCAGCATGCTGTCCATAGGTAATTCGCTTACATTTTGAATAGCAATGGCTAATTTCAATTCTTCGCCTTGTTGCAAAGTATCTTTAAAGAAGTATAAACCAGCCAAAGGATTTAATGCACATTCAGGCACAGGGTCGTAAGTAATTTGCCAACGGTCTAATTGCACCGGCGAACGCAATGAATCATCACGCATAAAGGCATTCAACTTCAAATAAGTATATTGTGTAGTTCCAATAATTGGATTCAAATTCATTTCACCAACTGCTGGAGATAAGGCGTCAACAATTACATCTTCTACACCATTTGCCTGAACTCCAATAACCTGAACACGAATACTGTCGTGTACATTGTCTGTTCCTTTTACCTTATAACTTAAAGTATCCCAACCAGAACCGGGCCCAATAAGCGTAGAAGTCATATCACCACTTACCCAGCTGTTGAACATTGGCGCTGACAAAACAAGGTTAGCATTTGCAGAATCAGCAATCAATTCAACCTTAGTCTCTGGGTGTCCTTTTTTTACAAAAAACGCATAGGGAGCTTGGTTAGGCAAAGTTTGAATACTATCTGCTCCTAAATCCTGGAAAGCCTGTATAACACTTGGATCCCAATTTTGATAGTTTCCATAAATCCATGTGTAGGCTAAAATGTAATTTCCATTAGGCACATTGTTAATCATATCGCGCATAGAAGCCAATTCAGCTGGATAACCTTCGGAACGAAAAACGAAATTCGCCATTCTGTTTCCACTTTTGCATGCGCAGTTGCTGTTGAACTGACCAAACTGATTGCCTTGGTCCCAGCAATTTTGAGGAGAAAGCCAAGGCAATAATGTAACCGAATCAATTACAGCAATATACACTGCAGGATCTAAACTGCAACCTGCATCGGCCCAAACTTCTGCATCAATTTTATAAGATGTTCCCCATAATTCATCTATCTCCCATGGAAAGCCATAAGCATAGCAGGTAAGCTCTTTAGCCGTTGGCACAAAATCAAATCTCCTTGCTGTTCTGTCGTAGATTAACTGGTTGAATCTGTTCTTTTTATATTGGAAAAAATGGTCTTGAGACCAGCCTCTTTTGCCTTGAATGTGTTGAAAAGAGCTTTCTTTCCAACGGTAACTTCCTCCAGCAATGCTATCGGGAGAAACGCGCCAAAAATAAACGCCACTGTCTTGTAGCGTAGTTGGTGGAGTCCAGCTTAAAACACCGCCAGCTTGTGTAATTGAAGTTGTTAATTTAAAAGGGCTATTGAATAAATCCGTGGTATCGAGTTCGAAAATATAGTTTCGTGATGGAGCAAATGGGTCGCCAGTTGAGGCTTTTAATGTTATTGCATTGTTTGGAACGAGTGCAAATTCGTAGGGCCACACAGGTAGTACCTCAGCTGAGCGGATTAATAATGTGGTATTTATGAGATTGTTGTTCTCATTAAATTCAACAATAGAATTAAGCGGATCAACTTTAACCACAAAAGAATTGATACCAACGCCACCTTTAATAATGTCGGAAACTGGCATTCTTATGGTTAACGTATCTCTGTAAAATAAACCTTGAATGGCTCTTGAATATACTGTTGTTAAACCAGTTCCAGGAAAAGTTCTTGTAACCTCTACAATAACAGGAGTATTTACTGCCATTCCAATATTTTCAATCACAATATTCATGGCAAATGAATCTACCTCAGTGGTCACTTCTGCTGGATTATAAAAAACACTTTGTTGTGTAATGCTATAATCAGGGCTTGGTTGGCTATTCATTACCACTCCAGGATCTCCATGCAAGGTAGTTTCTGTAATTACAGCTTTCCTTAAGGGGTCGTTTTGATAAATGGCACGTGTTACCCTTTTCATATTCATTCCCATTGGTTCACCATAATATTTACGCCCAAAAAACTTGTACAATGAATCAGTGTAAGTGTGCAATTGACTCGGTATTCCTAAAGAAACAGAAGAAATATAACCAATGGTTCCTTTGTTTGGAATGAGCATAAATTCTTCACTCTGGCTAAATCCAAAACCTGGTGGCTGATGAATATCGCCTGCATAACATGAATTTCCAATTAAAAATGGATATTTTCCTTGGTTGTTATATGCAGAAGGGTTATCAATACTTACATCAAAACCACTACCTGTTGCATGGCCGAAGAATGTCATTAATGACACACCATTGTTAATGTAATCTGCAATGAGTGCACTTTGTGTTTGTTCAATAGGTGTTGATGTAGTTTTCTGATAAGTATAAACTGAACCACCAAAGTGTGTGCTATCTATGGTTTGCTTATAGGTATTGAGGTAGTTGAGATACGTTTGCTGTTCACCTTGGCTTTGCCCACCACCAAAATGCAATACTTGTTTCATCCACATTGCTGGAGGCGCTGTTTCGTATTCTTGTAATTTGTTGAGGTATGCATTTACATCTGCACCGTTTTTTGCAGCAATTCTTCCTGTTGCTAAAGCTGGTTCTTCTGGAAATGTGCCGTTAAGTCCTGAAGTTAGCATTATATCTGAAGATGGAAAACCAAAAGTTGGCACAAGGTTCTGGCTCCAATGCTCAGAATCTTGTCGGTTGAAATGTGCAGAAATAGACTTTCCTAATAGCAACAAATATTCTGGTTTCTCTGACCAGTATGACAAAGCTGTATATGCCAAATTGCGAACAGCCATTGGATGTTGTGCAATACCATGTGCAAATTGATCATAAAGTTCATCGGTATAAAAAATACCAGTGCTAAATTTCCCACTTCTGTAATTTCTATAAGCTTCTGCTTCATTAGAAATAGAACGATGACTTACAATTAAAAATTTAATGTTGTTTAAATCACGCACTGGGGTGAATTTTCCCGGTTGCCCAGCTAAGTAATTTATTTGTTCAATGTTCGCAGCTCCAATTGAAGTAATTTGTGTTTCATTGGCAATAAAACACTCCTTTAATGCACCATTTCCATTTGGAACTATAACTTTTAAAACACCAGCCTGATTTGTAGCTTGAATTCTTTTTCCATTCAATAAATCATAAAACCATACATTACTTGCTGATGTGTTAAAATTACTAATGTTCAACAAGTACTTGTTATTCGCAGCATTATCAGGAATCAACATTTTATAAGTTCCTTGATTTTCAAGATTGAAATTATGCGGATATCTCCATGTGTAATTACTGTAAACGCTATTAGAAGTAACTAACTGGTTAAGTGAATTGTTAATTGCTAGATATGAAAATTTAAAAGGAGTGGTTGCAGCTCCTAAAGAAGATGAAGCCAATGATAAATTAAACACCCGGCTGCCATGACCTTCAAAAGTAGAATCTACAATAGCACCATTACCTAATTGTAACTGATATCGATGGTCGTTGAACCAAGCAGCGTTGGAGATAGATTTATACACGACTTTTAACTCTGCAGCAGGACCTGTTCCAACAAAATTAGCAGAAGGCAAGTTTGAAATTTGATTCAACACAGGTGCAGAAAATACAGGCCCAGACCAGCCTTCACCGGATGCGTATTCCGGCTCCGTAGCGTTGTTGGCATCTGTTTTTCCGAAATAATAATCTGAATTTACTTGATTTACAACTTGGTGAATGAAATAAGGAGCAGGCGTGTATGCGGCAAAGTCTTGGTCAGTTTCTACTGCCATTCTTCTGTTAGTCAACGAGTTATTCCATGTTAAGAAATAAACAGCCGTATCAGTAAACAATGAATAATAAGGATTGCTTTGCGCATTATTACTTTCATAGAATTGCCTATCGAACCAGCCATCGTTTTTTCTTCCGTAGAATTCTATGAAATCTCCATCGTTCCATTGTCCATCGGCTTCGCCTTCAAGGTGAATGGGTAATTCTTCACCTCTTCCAAAGATTTGAACATTTCTTGGGTCAATAGTAGCTATTGCAGGCACTGCTGCTAAAAGTGTTGACCATGAAATTCGGTAAATTCCATCATTCCATACTTTTATGCGGTGATATTGCTGTTCGTATGATATCCATTCGTTTCCAAACATTTGAGCTTTTGAAAATGAATGAAAAATACAGATGGAAATAATAGTCAGTAGTAATCGTTTTGTCATAAGCGGCTTACTTAGTTTCTTGGGTTTTAGTTGTTGTAGATTTGGCAGCGTTAATGTCGAATCTTAATGAGAAAACATTTGAAAACAGGGCTGTACTTTGGTCACCAATGTCTGTGAGTGCATAATCAATTGAAACACCTTTAATTTTAAGACCAAGACCTAGGTTTGGTTGGAAAGTCATTTGGCGGCCATCTCCAGCATCGTTCACAATGGTTTGGAAATTACCTACTCCTCCTCTTAAGAAAATGATGTTTTTAAATCCAGCTTCGAACCCAAAAACAGGGCTTGAAGAAAAAGTTTTGTCGCGAATAAGCGTATTACGCATTCCGTCGAATGTGGTTTGTAAGTCCAATTCTGTGAGTAATGTAAAGTTTTTACCAAATTCAAAGCTTTTAGCAGCACCTAAAGTTAAAGTTGGAAGTGTTAATTCTAAGGAGTTTTCTGGAATAGTGTTGTTAGTTGCAGCAAAAGTTGCACGTTGTGCATCTGTTAAATTAAAGCTCCAGGCATTGAAAGTTGAAGATACATCTCTTGCCATTGCAGCAAACTTCCAGGACTTTTTAGTGTATTGAATACCGGCATCAATACCGAAACCCCATGATTTTGCAAAATCACCCACTTTACGGTGAACAACTTTTGCGGTTCCACCTACGCTTAATCCTTCTTTTAATTCTCTTGCATAAGAAAGCATGAATGCGTAATCGGCGGCAGAGAAAGTTAAAATTCTATCGTAGTTAATTACTCCGTTTGCATCAATTAATTCTGAAGTATCTGGAATATCATCTACACCGAAACGAACAACAGAAAAACCAATAACGCTCTTCTTATCAATACGAGTAGCCAATGCGCCATAATCGTATTTGGCAATACCTGCAAAATATTCAGCATGCATCAATGCTCCTTGAAACTTTGCATTTATACCTGTAAGACCAGCAGGATTCCAATAGCCAGAAGTAACATCAGAAGCAGCGGAAACAAAAGCTCCTGACATTCCTAATGCACGGGCACCAACTCCAATGGCTAAGAATTCATTGCTATACTTTCTTGCTGTTTGAGCTGAAATTTGTAAGGAGAAAAGCGTGAAAAGAAAAATAATTAAGTGTCTAATTTTAACCATATGTAAAATATTTTTTTGTATTGGATATATTTGTGTGTGAAAGCTTTGCATAGGAAAGTATGTGTAAATAAGAGAACACATAAAGCGTAAGTAAGGTTGATTTATTTTGTAGACAACGAAAGTTTTTTTCCTTTGCAGTATAATTGGCTGCTATGTTGCGCTGATTACTTAATTTTTTAATGAAACGATTAATAAAAAAAACGCACTTCGATAATGTTAACGCTATGCGATTCTTCGCATTATTTACCATATTTTTTGCGCATTGTTTCATAACTAATAATCAACAAATAAAAGTTGCTTCCTTGTTTCTTGACGTGAGGCAAGTTAGCTCCAATCTAAACACTGCGGCATACAGTTTTCTGTTTATACTAACAGGGTTTTTGAACACTTGGAGCATTTTCGAAGAAAGGTTTATCTATAAGAGCATGAACATATTACGTTTTTATATGCGTCGTTTTCTTACAATTTTACCACTATATTTCGTACTTTTTATTATAGGAAATTACATAGTACAATACATAGGCTTCAACTCAAATTCGGGTTCAGCGTATGAAATTTCTTCATTAGAATACCTTACTTTTTCGTTCAATTTTAATTACGTTGAAACCTGGGATACATCTGCTGGAATTTTAGGAAATATGTGGTCGATTGCAGCATTGTTGCAAATATTAATTGTTTGGCCTTTACTTATGAAGGTTTTTAGACGCAACGAAGGACTTATGTTTATATTAATTGGATTAACCTTTATAGCTGCTGCATGGTATTTTAAAGCGCTTCCAGTTTCAATTAATAAGGAAGGAATGGCAGAATACCATCCATTCGTTTTTAATACCATAAATGTATTTTTCGATTTTATGTTAGGCAGCTATATTGCCTATTTTAGTTTCTTTAAGTATAAAGCTTATGGTTATTTAAAAAAGGTTTCTAAAAGAACAATTGGATTCTTGTATTTAATCTTTTTCGCATACTTAATTTTTAGAAATCGGTTATTATATGATTTTGGTAAAGAAGTTTCACCGATATTGTTATTTCTTGGTGATAAAATTATAATTTCAACCTTGGCAGGCTTCTTTTTGTTTGAGCAGAACTTTTGTTCTTATTCTATATTTAAATTAGCAAAGATTAAATTCTTGAGTGCTGTAGAAAAATACATGTATGGAATTTATGCAATGATTCCATTCGGAGCCTATTTTGGATTTAAATTAATCGGTTTCTTAAAAGATGAGGAAACTTTGTTACTGGTATTGTTAGTGGAGCCTTTGATAGGTTTTATAATAACTATAGTGCTCGCGGTTCTTTCTTACGAATTTATAGAAAAGACTTTTATAAATATGAAAAAAGAATACCAGCCAACAAGAGATTATGCGCCTAATATTACTCCAGATGCTAAGGCGTAATATTCCCAATTACATTACACTCGGTAATTTAATTTGCGGCTGTTTAGGTATTCAGCAATTGTTTGCTGGTAATCCATTCTTAGCTCCAGTTTTTGTTTTGGCAGCTGCTTTTTTAGATTTTTTTGATGGAATGGCAGCCCGAGCGCTAAAAGTAGGTTCTCCTATTGGGAAAGATTTAGATTCACTGGCAGATGTAGTAAGTTTTGGTGTGCTACCTGGTTTTATAGCCTATTGGCTCATGGCAAGACCTGCAATTTCATGTCTAAGCGATAAAGAAGTAATGATGTGCGCAGGCCTAATGTTTCCTGCTGCACTTGCATTGTTGATTCCTGCATTTTCAGCATTTCGATTGGCAAAATTCAACCATGATACCAGACAAACAGAATCTTTTATTGGCTTACCAACTCCTGCAAACGGCCTGTTTTGGTGTGGTATGATGTGGTGGCGTGCCGATGGATTCCTAGTAGGAAATACCTACGAAGTTTGGATATACCTTTTCTTAGTGGCACTAACATGCTATTTATTGATTGCCGAAATACCCATGTTTTCTTTTAAAATGAAACATTTGGGCTGGAAAGGAAATGAGCTGCGATATATATTTATTGGATTGTGCATTCCATTATTTATTATTTTAAAGTTAGCAGCATTGGCCCCAGTGGTTTTATTGTTTGTGGTGGTTTCTGTTTTGAATAATAGAAAATAATTTATGTTTTGAGTTGTGAGTGTTAAGTTGTGAGTGTTAAATGTTTAGTTTTGAGTGATGAGTGGTTAATTGTGAGTTATGGGTTTTTAGTTCTTAGTGTTTTGTTGTAGTTTTAAAATTAATTTTACATGAAAGAAAGCATTATAAAGAATAAAAGTTTTGAGTTTGCGCTTCAATTAATTGATTTATATAAGAAATTACAAGAGCATAGAGAATTTGTAATATCAAAGCAAATGTTAAGAAGTGGAACTAGCATTGGAGCTAAAATTAATGAAGCTTTGGCTGGATATTCGAAATCAGATTTTACATATAAAATGTCCATCTCAAGTAAAGAAGCACATGAAACTTTATATTGGTTAGAATTACTAGAGAAAAGCCAGTTGGTAGCTTTAAACTATAGTGAATGCATTACAAACTGCAGAGAAATAATAAAGATTTTAACAAGCATCGTTAAAACAGCTCAAAACCCAAAACTTACAACTCTTAACCCATAACTAACAACTCAAAACTTACAATTCATAACTTACAACTCACAACTGCGAAGCACCTAGGCCGCTTCTCGCAAAGGTGTTTTTACAGGAATGCAAGTATTGCAGCATCGCCAAAAAATCAATTTGCAGTAATTTCTATTTGGAAACCTTCCATGATTGGGTTGGAAAGTAATTCTTTGCAGGCTTTTTCTACTTTTTGCAAAGCTTCTGTTTCGGATACGGCCTCAATTTCGAGCTCGAAATGCTTGCCAATGCGCACGTTTTGGATTTCAGGAATTCCTAAATTTATCATGCTGGCTGTTACTGCTTTGCCCTGTGGGTCTAACAAGGCTTTGTGTGGCATTACATTGATGTGGGCTGTAAATTTCATGGCTCAAAAGTAGGAAAATGAATAGAAACTATCTGCGCAGTTCGAAATTTTTACCGAGATATAATCTTCTTACATTTTCGTCGCCTGCAAGTTCTTCGGCAGTGCCAGCTTTTAAGATGCTGCCTTCGAACAAAAGGTAGGCACGGTCGGTAATATTAAGTGTTTCATGCACATTGTGGTCGGTAATTAAAATTCCGATATTTTTTTCTCTCAATTTGGAGACAATGCTCTGAATATCTTCAACTGCAATTGGGTCAACACCAGCAAAAGGCTCATCTAAAAGAATAAACTTCGGGTCAGAGGCCAAGGCTCGCGCTATTTCTGTTCTTCTGCGCTCTCCTCCTGAAAGTACGTCTCCACGATTGGTTCTAACTTTTTGCAATGTAAACTCGTTCAATAAAGTTTCTAACTTTTCTGCTTGTTCGGCTTTGCTAATTGGGCGCATTTCGAGCACTGCTCGGATGTTGTCTTCAACACTCAATTTCCTAAAAACAGATGCTTCCTGGGCCAGATAACCAATACCTAATTTTGCCCGTTTGTACATGGGCAAATCTGTAATATCGAGCTCGTCTAAAAAAACTTTTCCTTCATTTGGCTTCACCAAACCAACAGTCATATAAAAAGTGGTGGTTTTTCCGGCACCGTTAGGACCAAGCAGCCCAACAATTTCGCCTTGGCTCACTTCAACAGATACATCGTTTACAACGGTTCTTTTCTTGTATCTCTTTACGAGATGTTGGGCGTGTAATTTCATGGCATTAAAATCTGAAATTCATAGAAACACGCACTCCAAAACGTTGTGCATTAGGCCTTTCGAGGTGCGTCATTCTCCAAAGCCAGTCGATACGTACTATCTTAAAAATATTTTCGATTGCAAATCCTGATTCTAAATATGGCCTGTGCAACTGTGGGTCGAGTCCTCCTGGATAAGTTAATTGTGACAAATTAGTTTTGCTCATATCGCCAATAACGGATTTAATGGTAAACACTTCTCTCCATTTTAATTTTCGCAACAAAGGTACTTTATTGAGGAAGAAACCTTCGAAATGATGGTCTAAAAAGAAATAAGCGTATTTATCGCTTGCAAATTCGAAGATGTTCATCATGTTAAAAGCCAATGGATCAAGCGCATAGGTTTGTGAACCTTGGTGCAATTCTAAGAAAAGATAAGGAGCTGTACCCCAAATCTTTCCCACATTTATTACATAATCTATATAGCCCAATGGATTTATTCTAAATCGGTCTGAAATTCTGAAGCGCGCTTTTACGTATGAAAATTGAGAACTAAATATGTCTGGAACACCCAAACCTAATTCGAACTGAAGCACTGGATATTTACTACCCAGACTTGTTCTATCAAATTCACCACTTATGTATTTTTCTTGATAAGCAAAACGTGTAAGGATGCTAAATTCGGTGGTTGTGAGGTCTTTTATAGAAGCTAAACCTTCGGGTGTATTGCGTTGGAATTTAAAATCGCCTAATGGAAGCAAGTTCCTATTAAACATGGTAATTTTATTCATGAAACCAGTAAACCATTCGTATTCAAAGTTAATGCGAAGCTCTCTTACATTAGTAACTTGTGTTAATGCTGTTCTGCGAAATGCAGAAGTAAGAATATTATCGAGTTGTAAGGAGTTGGCACTTAAACTAAGCTGTTCTAAGTCTGATTTATAATTTACAGTGAGCAAACGCCTATTGGTTTTGTCTTTTTGCACAAACCAACGGAAACCGATTCTTGGCTTGAAACGTTCGTCTTTTAGGCCATAGGCAAGTGCACCACGAATTTCGAGGCGTTTACTAAAATCGTTGGAGGTAACGCCGCCAAATTTTAAACGATTGCCTTCAATATCATTCCAGCTGTAGAAGGTGTAATACTGACCAATATCGAATTTATTCCAATGCAAAAATCCTGTAGCAAGCATTTGTGCCAAATACCTCACGTTAATCAATCTTGGTACTTGTTTCAGAGAATCGACCATTATGTAAATGTTCTTTTCTTTGGTGCTTAAAGTATCTGGCCGCAAATTGGACCAATACTCTTCAGTTTTATCGGCCGCATCAAGGTTCACCACAATATTTACACCTGCTTTGAATAGCGAATCAGGGTATGGTTCGTTTAAAATGAAATTCTGGTAAGTGCTGGTTTTTCGTCCATACACGCCCATTCCATTTGCTTTTTCGAATGGTGCGAAATCTCCCACAGATATTTCTTTGGTAAGCATCCATTGTTTGCCATCTACTCGCTGAAAGTCTTGCCGTACAGCGAATTGCTTAATGAAATTAATGTTGGCATTGTCATTAAATTCCAAGCTGACTCTTTTTACCGCAAATGTGCTGTCGTGAATGTAGATGTCTCCTTTAAAAGTAAGGTCTTGCTTACGCTTAGGCAGAAAAAGCAGCTTGTAGCAGCGCTCATTGTCAATGTAAACACTGTCTACCAAATAATACTTGTAGTATCGAAGAAAATTATCGGTGATTGGACTTACAAAACTTTTATTAAAGATGAGTAAAAAATTATCGTAGATATTGATATTCTGGTACATATCGCCTAAGAACTGAGAGGCGCTATTGTTTTTGATACCTGAAATTTGGCTGGCTTTTATGATTTCCTTTTTAGGAGGCGCATCAGCACGGAAATACACATTTGTGAAAGTTTCTGTGAGGGCAATAGGTAAATATGCTTTCCCATCTTCAGTTGTATCAGAATAATCGAATACAAAGTTGAAGGGTTTGAACATCTTTTTCTTGGTAAGCTTCTTATTGTAGTTATTAATATCGAACTCTATCTTATTATACGCTTCGTATTGATAAGACTGTATTTGCTCAGGGTTGTTGTTTACTTTATTGGCAATCACTTTTCGCATAATGCGGTGAGCTGGATTTTCACTGGGAAGAATTACAACTTCTTTGAGCGTATAATTTTCGGGTTTTAATTTAATGTTAACACCATTGTTGCTTTGCAATCTTTTAACCCCAACTTTTGTTGTTTTGTAGCCCATAAATGAAACTACAATGGTATCGAGGGCGCGCTGGGCCTGGATTTCGAAATATCCGTTTATGTCAGTAGAGGTACCGACGGTTGTTCCTTTAAAAACAATATTTACAAAAGGTAGCGTTTCATTTGTAACTGCATCGGTAATTTTTCCTGTAACACTTGTTACCTGCGCGGTAATGCTCGTAGGAAACAAAAATGCACTTAAAAGAAAAAATAAGAAACGTAAATAATACTTCAAAATCTGCGAAACTGCTATAATTAGCAAAAGTAACAGATAGGAAGCTATAGAAATTGCAAAAACTTTAGGAAGTTTTCACAAAATTTTGTGTAGTTTTTTTATTACTGCTTGGCTCCTTTTGCATGGCCAAACATCTCCTTAATCCAATAAACAGTGAAGATTGTAATTACAACACAAGCAGTAATGTTAAAAGCTGCACCAATTGTAGGCATGAATCCGAATAGAAATTCAAAAAAGTCGCGCAAAGCATATACAATTGTATCCATGATTCTAATAAATTTGCTGCGAAAATAATAAAAATCCGGAACGCCAAAGCTAATATGTTGTGTTTATAAATTTTTTTCGCTCTGCCCGTTTCGTCAATTTGTTGATGTTGCCGCTGGTATTGCTGGTTATGTGGGTGTTTATTCTCCCAAAACCAGAAATTACCAATACAGAAAATGCATTCCCTTTGTTTCTTTATATTTTACAAAGCATAAAAAATAATAGAGAACTGCTTATTGGAAGCTCAGTAATTTTAATTGTATTACAGGCATTTTTTTTAACAGAAGTTATCAATCGGCAAAATGTTTTAAGAGAATCGAGCCATTTACCAGCTTTAATGTATGTAGTATTAATGAGTTGTTTCCCAGAACAATTGTCATTTAATCCATTATTAATTGCTAATTTTTTTATTATCGTATTTTTAAATTCATTATTCAACTTTTATAAATCTGCAGAAATTGCTTTCGATGCCTTCGATGCAGGACTTTTTATTGGAATTGCTACACTGTTTTATTGGCCAAGTATTTTTCTATTCCCGCTTATTTGGTCGGCACTTATCGTTTTGCGCACCTTCGTTTGGAGAGAATGGGTTGCAAGTCTTATAGGCATTTTATTGCCTTTCTTTTACTTCTGTGCTTTGTTATATTGGTACGACCAACTCTCCATCAATAGCATTATTTCTATTCTGGCACCTTTTTATTCGGTTCAGTTTTCTACTGAGTTCAACACCACTTACATTATTCTGTTCGTGATTCTTGCAGCAATCGCAATCGCAGCAATTATAAAATTCTCACAAGATTTAAACACTTATGCCAAACTAAAGACAAGAAAATTCCTCGCTTTGTTTGTTTGGTTCTTTTTATTTGCTGCATTTAGCTATTTGGTATCTTCCAAAAAGACAATGATTAGTTTATCATTTCTTGCCATTCCCTTATCAGTAATCATGTCTAATTATTTTTTGTCGGTCAAAAAACAGCTTGTTGCTGAAGTCATTTTTATAATTTTGCTCGTTGCCGTAGTTTACAATCAAGTGCAGTATTTTCTTCAATTTTCACCCTTTACTTTTAAATAAAATGTCCAAACAAATTAAAATCGGCGTAGTTGTATTTCCAGGTTCTAATTGCGACCAAGACATGGTTGATGCCTTAAGCGTTTACGAAAATGTAAACGTTTTTAAACTTTGGCACAAATCTGAAGATTTAAACAATGCCGATTTAATTGTACTTCCAGGTGGTTTTTCTTATGGTGATTATTTACGTTCGGGTGCCATTGCTCGCTTTTCTCCTATCATGAAGTCCGTTATTGATTTTGCCCAAAAAGGAGGTTTCGTATTTGGTGTGTGCAACGGATTTCAAATTTTATGTGAATCAAACTTATTGCCCGGTGCGCTTTTGCATAACAGTAACCATCAATTTATTTGTAAAAATACTTTTGTAAAAACTGAAGGAAACTCCACTCCTATTACACAAGCTTTAGATGTTAAAAAAGCTTACAAAATTCCTATTGCCCATGGCGAAGGTCGTTTTTATGTCGATGAAGAAGCCTTAAAACAATTAAACGCCAACCATCAAATTATTTTTAGGTATTGCAGCGAAAATGGAGAAGTAGGCAGTGCGTTTAATCCCAACGGAGCTGCAGAAAACATTGCCGGAGTTTGCAACGCAACTAAGAATGTTTTCGGTATGATGCCACACCCAGAAAGAGCCGCAAGCGCACTTTTAGGAAACACAGATGGAAAAGAAATCATCGAAAGCTTATTAAAAAACCTATTTGGTGAATTAGTCGAGAAATCGGCGACAATTGAGGTGCATAGTTAACGTACATTTTTTTATTTGGGCGCACCCTTCGGGCCGCGTGTTCGGCTATAGTTGCTTCCTTCGTCAGCAAGCTATTTGCCTCACCCACTTGCGCGGGCTTTTTAGGAAGATGGATGCATTATACCTTACGATGTTGCATATAAGTGAGAGGAGCTTTTGTTATAATAATGTCACCCTTTCAGGGTTGGTATCAAAAAAAGATAATCTGTTATACCCTCTGGTATTGCATAAAGTTGAGTGGAGCTTTTGTTACAATAATGTCACCCCTTCGGGGTTGGCTTTCGGATAAAAAAACAGTTTACTAATGAATGAATCCTAAAAAAATCAACGAAATGCCACAACTTTCCAAAACCCCAATTATTCATTCTTCATTATTAACTATTAATTACAACACCTCGTGGTAGTTTAACTCTTTACCAAAAGTTTCTTCAATTTTGAGGGTGGCCCAAGTGGCAAGACCAATGCATACTGTGCCTACAAAAAGCGCGCTTCCTACTGTACCAATTGCTGGTTCTAAGGCTTTAAAACTGGCTGTGATAGGTATTACCGAACCGCGCACAAAGTTGGGAACTGTGTTGGTTACTGTGCTGCGAATATTGGTGCCGAATTGCTCAGCTGCTATGGTTACAAAAAGCGCCCAATAGCCCGTTCCTGTTCCAACTAAGAAACAGATAAAATAAAAATACTGTTCTGATTTTCCTGCTGTGGTGAAAAAATAAACAAGAATCATTAAAAATGAAAAGAACATATAAAGCAGCACCACTTTCTTCCTGCTCTTAAAAATCTGACTTAAAATTCCACTCAATAAATCTCCAACAGAAAGTCCTAAATATGAATACATAATAGCTTGTCCATTTATAACTGAGCCGGAAACATTCAGTATTTCTGGTTTGGCTAAACTTTCAGAAAGTGCTACCAAAATGCCAATGGCAAACCAAACAGGTAAACCAATGGCTATGCAGCTGAAATATTTTAATGTAGTATCTCTCTTTTTAAAAATTGAAAGAAAATTTCCCTTTGCTACTTTAGCCGTGTGCATATTCTTATACATATGCGACTCTACTGTTCCTAATCTTAACATTAAAAGCATCAAACCCAATAAACCTCCAACCACGTAAGCTACTTGCCAGTTTTGTAAAACCACACCTGTTAAGCTTTGAATAATATTTCCAATAAACTCACCTTCTTGTCCAACTAAAGCGGCCAGCACGGCGCCAAGTGCGCCAAATGTTACGATTATCATAGTTCCCCAGCCCCTGTTTTTTTTGCTCATTACTTCAGAAACCAAAGTAATTCCTGCACCTAATTCACCAGCTAAGCCAACGCCAGCTAAGAATCTTACTGCTTTATAAGTTTCAATATCAGAAACAAAGGCATTTACCAAATTGGCTAAGGAATACATTAATATAGAGCCAAAAAGCACTTTTAATCTTCCTTTTTTATCTCCCAAAATTCCCCAAAGTAAGCCACCAACAAGCATTCCGCCCATTTGGTAATTAAATAAGCTAATACCAATATTTTTCAACAATATCGGGTCAGAAATTCCCAAACTTATTAGGCTTTCTTTCTTAACTACATTAAATAATATAAGGTCGTATATATCTACAAAATAGCCAAGCGCAGCAACTACAATTAAAGCAACTGTTTGCTTATTAAAATCCTGATTATTAGACATTAAATGTATTTTGACATCCAATTGTAAATCTCTGTGAGCACTTCTTCACTTTCAGGTTCATTGTGCAACTCATGGTAGGCATCTGGCCACAACCTTAGAGTTGTTGTTAATGGCGATTGTTCTGCAAATTGCTCAGATGCTTTGTGGTCTGTAACTAAATCGCCAGTTCCGTGCATCAACAAAGTTGGCATTTTTAGGTCTTTGGCGTGTTGTATAGCGTAAAGTCCCGCGTTAAATATATTTAGAAAGCCCGAAGCAGAAATTTTATCGTGTACTAACTTATCTTTTTGATACGCCTTCACAACAGCTTCTGTCCTCGAAAGATGATTTACATTCAACTTTGATGCTTGTGTAAACCGTGGATACAAATTAAACATAATTTTGGCAAGTTTCAATTTCAAAGGAGGCGGCTGAAAAGCCAATTTTAACCAAGGACTTGTAATAATAAGGCCCTTGATTCCTGATGGTCTTTTAAGTGCATAATTTATTGCGACATTTCCTCCTAAACTATGTCCATAAAGAAAAACCGGAATATTCGGGAACTGTAATTTTACACGGTCCATTAGGCCTTCAACTCCATCAAGGAATTGATTAAAGTTAGATATATGGCCTCTATCACCATCGGTTTTGCCATGCCCTCGCTGGTCGAAAGCCATTATAGCAACGCCTTTGTTTGCAAAAAACTCTGCAACTTTCCTATAACGAGCACTGTGTTCGCCCATGCCATGCACTAAAGCAATAATTGCCTTAGGTTCTTCAATAGGTTGCCAAAGAATACCATGTATTTTAATTTGGTCAGAACCAGACCTCCAAGAGAATTCAGCTTGTCGCATAATTATTTTGAAAGTGGTAAAAATAGAAAGGTTTTCTTTCAAATTACCTAACTAATTAATAACATTGGTTTTTGTAGGTTTGATGTCTTAATAAAAATAGGATTATGCGTAAGTTATTTAAGATTTTACTTTGGCTAATAGGTGCGCTCGCGCTAGCATTTATAGGACTATTGGCTTTTTCTACCATTACAGATTATAGCCCAGAACCAGGCAGTGAAGAAGTACTTGCATTTTCTAAACCAAGTTTAGGCGCTATTCAAAATGATACCATCAGCATGCTCATTTGGAATATTGGCTACTGTGGATTGGGAGCAGAAATGGATTTCTTTAATGATGGGGGTAAAGCTGTTCGTCCTGAAGAAGAACAAGTTGCCAAATACTTAAAAGCGGTAGCTGGTTTTCTAGGAATGATGAAAGACAGTGTTGATTTCATAATGTTGCAAGAAATTGATAAAAACTCAAAACGCTCTTACTACACTGACCAAATTCCAATTATTGAACAAGCCTTGGGTCAATTTGGTAACACTTTCGCATTAAATTATGATGTAAAATTTGTACCAGTTCCCTTTGGCATGCCTTATACACCTTATGGAAAAACATTTGGTGGACTAGTAACCTACAGCAGATTTGCACCTAAATCAGCGACTCGCGTGCAATATCCAGGTGGATTTGCATGGCCAACGAAATTGTATATGCTCGACCGTTGCGCTCTTGAACAACGGTTCTCTTTACCAAAAGGAAATGAACTTGTTTTGGTTAATACACACAATACCGCATATGATGAAACGGGAGAAATTAAAAAAATTGAATTACAGTTTATAAAGAAACGGTATGAAGCGGAAGCGGCAAAAGGAAATTCTGTAATTATTGGTGGAGACTGGAATCAAGTTCCTCCAGGTTTTTCTGCAACATATTTCAGTAAAAACATTAGTGAAGGCTATACGCCACAATCATTAACCAAGGAATTGATACCTCTTAATTTTAAAGTGAGCTATGATTCTTCTTATGCCACTAATAGAAGTAATGTTACCGCTTATGACCCTGGAAAAACTTACACCACATTGATTGATTATTTTATCAGTTCACCTAATGTGAAAATACTTAAAGTAAGCACTATTGATACGGGTTTTCGGTATAGTGACCATCAACCAGTAATGTTAAAAGTGGTGGTGAATTAAGCTGTTTAAAAGTTTATTTAAATTGATTCTAAATAAGATTACATTTACAGCGTTAATTGCAATATGGAATTTCAATTCGATTTAGATAAATCACATCAGGCTATTCCTGGTTTTCTGCTCAAAGAGCCTTGCGGTATGGGCTGTGGTTGTGAATTGAAAGAAAAAAAAAAGAAATGCTGCAAGAAATTTAAAAAGGGAAAGCGTTGTGGGAGTTGTCCTAAAGCGTAATCACATTCAATTAAAATATCAAGAAATTTTAAATTTCCCTTTACATCTAAACAATAGAAATTTCTATTTGTCTTTTTATGTATTAAGTAATTAAGGCAATAATTAAGAGAAATGACCATCAGGCAAAAAATAACAAGCATTTTATATCCATTGATAATGAAAGGCGCCGAGAATGGAAAGCTGGGCAAAGTGCTTCTAAATAAAAATCAAATTTCACCTAAAAATAGTTTTTACACGTTAAAAGGAACAAAAGGAAACGGAGAGGAATTGGATTTTTCGGCATTTAAAAACAAGAAAGTACTTATTGTAAACACAGCTTCCAATTGCGGATTTACCAATCAATATAGCTCGTTGCAAACGCTATTTGAAAAAGAAAGCAACAATCTTATTATTTTAGGTTTTCCATCTAACGAGTTTAAAGAACAAGAAAAGGCTGACGACAAAGGAATAGCAGAGTTTTGTTCTGAAAATTTTGGTGTTACTTTCCCATTGATGAAAAAATCAATTGTTTTGAAGAAAAATGGCCAGAATGAAATTTACCGTTGGTTAACCAGTAAAGAAGAAAACGGTTGGAATACACATGCGCCTGATTGGAATTTCAGCAAATACCTAATAGACGAAAACGGAAAGCTGCAAGGGTACTATGGTTCGGGAATTGAGCCTGAAAAAATACTATCCTAAAACTCCCAAAACTGTTCAGTTATTCTTTGCAAGTAGGCTTTGCCTCGTTGATGCAATAAATTTTTATTAAAAGGCGCGTAATACCTTTCAAATTCAAATCTGTTTTCACTTACATGCCATACGAAATTTCCTGTAGGCTCAATATATCCAAGACCTTCATCGAAAGCGTAAAATGCATTGTGCTTGATGTACGGATTGAATTGATTTTTACTCCAATCAAACGCTTTAGCATCTAACTGAAGTTGGGCTAAAACGGTAGCTGAAAAGTCTAACTGTGAACAAATTTGCTTGTAATGCAATCCTTTAAACGCTGGCTTTAACACGTCTCCAAACAACACAAAAGGAATACGCCTATATTGCATTTGATGGTATCCGTAATTTTTAGGTGTGTTATGAGAATGGTCTGAAATAAAAACAAATAAGGTGTTTTTATACCATGCTTGTTTTTTTGCAGCTTCCATAAAAACATTCAAACAGCTATCAGCATAATATATAGAGTTTATGTATTCATTCTCCTTATCGCCCCAAGTAAAGTGCTTTTGTTCTTTTGGAAAATCGAATGGTCCGTGCGTGCTTTGGGTAAATTGTGCTGCAAAAAAAGGAGACTTTAACTTTGAAATTTCCTGCAAATTTCTTTGCAAAGCTGGTCCATCTGGCACACCCAAACGACCACTTACTATGGTATTATCAAAATCACTTCCTTCTATAATCTTATCAAATCCATTGTAATACATATAAGACCTGATGTTTCCATAATTAAGTTCTCCGCCAAAAAGAAAGGAAGAACTATACCCAGCATTTTTAAGCTGTTTGGTAATAGTTGGCAATCTTTTATATTTAGAAGGTTGGGTAACAATAGATGTTCTTGGCTGGGCTGGAAAAGCAGAAAATACAGCTCCCATGCCTTGATCACTCAAACTTCCGCTGGCATAACAACTGTCGAAAGAAATTCCTTCTTTACAAATATTGTCAAAATTCGGAGTTAATCCTTTATAGCCGCCTAATTCACCTACAACATCAGCAGACCAGCCTTCAAAAACTATCAACACAATATTTGGCCGAGTGGTTGTGAGAATTTGAGTAGTTGAATCTTTCTCTTCTTTAAACATTTCTGCCACAATACCTTTTGCATCGGTAGAAGACATGAATTTGTAAGGCTCGTAAGCTTCTAAATTCTGAGCGATATTGCTCATTAAATGAAAAGTAGAGTTTGTAGAAAGGTCGTTTAAAATATAGTTATTCGAGAAATAAGCATCACTTACTTGTATGGGAATAAGATAATATCCACCACGAATTCCGGTAAATAATAAAAAAGGAGTTAACACTACAAAAAACAATCTCCACCAAACTGGACTTTTTCTTAACTCAAACTGAAACCTAAATTTTTTGTACAGTAATAGAAGCAAAACCGCCAACAAGAATATTCCTAAAAGTCCCCCAAAAAATTGATTATAAGAAGCAGTAAAGAAAACTTCTGAGGGCTGGTTTAAAAACCAAAGTGCTTTATAAGTAAGTTTATGCGACCACTCATCATAAATAGGAAGCTCAGAAATAGTTATAATACATAGCAGGAAGATAAAAAGGTAATTCAACCAGTTAAAAATGGAAAACAACCCGTTTCGATGTACAAATTGAATTAGCAATAAAATTAAACAAGGCAATGTCATAAAATAACAAGCCATAGCTGTGTCTAAATAAAAAGCTTCAAAGAATGCCCTTAATAATGAAGCTAAAGGCATTTCAAAAAAATCTGTGTAGTTATAAAAAAGGAAAACTGTCCTTGTTATGAAGAAAGACAGCATCCAAAACACATAGAGTTTTATGAATTGAAAAGGTAACCTTAACTTCGGATTCAAAACTTATGAACTTCCAATTACTTCCCTTTCTTTTTAACCTCTTCAGTATATTTTCCCGTAAGAATATCGTTGTACAGTTGCTTATTTTTAAGCACTTCAACCGCTTTTTTAATTTCCAAGTCGCGATTAAATGAACTTTCTATTCTTCCTTTTTGGAAATAGTATCTGCTGGAGATTTCATCTGCCAGCAATTCACTTAACTGCGCTTTAGACTTTTCTACATCTGCACTTTTATCGTGCATCATGCTTTCTTTCAGTTTATTGTATTCACTCTCAATTGCAGAAAAGTAATTTTCCTTTTCGGCAGTCTTTTTCAATTCTGTGAGTATTTCCTCGCTTTCTGTTTCATACTTAAAATCCTTTGTGGTAGTATATTTGGCAAACTCCTCGAACAAAATATCATCTACAATAAAATTTCTTGCAGGAGAAATTGTTTCTTTTTTTGCTCTGAAGTTTGTAGCGAATTCAAAAATAAGATTGTTAGATGCTAAGGCTCTAGAAATTGGGGCGTATTCAAGCGGGGTTAAAGTAATATCAGGGTTTACACCACCTCCATCATATACTTTTCTGCCTTTACTTGTTTTAAATTCCTTGATTAATGAATCGGGCACAGAACCTACACTTCCATCTTCATTTCTATGCGAATAGTCTTTTGCTTGTATGCATCTTCCACTCGGAATATAATATTTGGAAGTGGTAATTTTTAACTGCGTATTGTATGTTAATGGCCTGGAAGTTTGAACCAAACCTTTACCAAATGATCGTTGGCCAATAATTACTGCTCTGTCTAAATCTTGCAATGAGCCACTCACAATTTCTGAAGCAGATGCAGAACCTCTGTTAACCAGCACAGCAATAGGAATTGAAACATCCACGGGGTTATTAATTGATTTATAGGTTTTGTCCCATTCTTTTACCTTTCCTTTTGTGCTCACAATATCAATTCCTTTGTCCACAAACACATTTACAATGTTAATAGCCTCTCTTAAAAGACCTCCCGGATTTCCTCTTAAATCTAACACAACACCTTCTAATGCAGGATTCTCTTTTAATTTGGTGAGGGCATCTTTCACTTCTCTGCCTGCTTCATCTGTAAAACCAGTAAGTTTGATGTATCCAATTTTGTCGTCAATCATTCCGAAATAAGGAACATTGTTTACTTTAATTTCTTCACGAGTTATCACTTTTTCAAATGGCTTTTCAACGCCCACTCGTTGTATAAGAAGTTTCACTGTTGATTGTGGCTGGCCTTTTAAGAATTTCACCACATCACTTGTAGATTTCCCTTTGGTGTTTCTTCCATCAATTTCAATTAAAACATCACCGGCTCTTAAATCTGCTTTTGCAGCAGGAGAATTTTCATACGGTTCGGAAACAACAATGTAATCGTCTTTGGTTCTGATAAGCGCACCAATTCCACCATACTGGCCAGTGGTCATAAAACGGGCATCCTCAATATCATCTTCAGGAATAAAATTGGTGTATGGATCGAGCGACTCTAGCATTGCGTCAATTCCTGTTTTAATAACGGTTCCAGGTTGTAATTCATCTACATAATACATATTCACTTCCCTAAAAAGGGTCACGAAAATGTCGATGTTTTTAGATAATTCGAAGTAGTCTTCTTTGAATGAATAAGAAAACACAGAAACCAAAGCAATACAAGCACTGGCAATGATAATCCGGATATTACGACCGGAAGGAAATTTTATTTTCATGTTCTAAATATTTATGGTACAGGATCGTGCCCATGTCCTCCCCAAGGGTTGCAACTGGCAAAACGTTTAATAGCCAAAAAAGTTCCTTTAATGGCTCCGTATTTCATTACGGCGTCCACTCCATAAGCAGAACAGGTTGGTGTATATCGGCAAGCCATTGGTAAAATTGGTGAAATGGTATACTGGTAAATCCTTATCAGAAAAATAATAAACTTACTTGCAATACCTGCCATGAGCCTCTCTTAAACGGTTTAAAATTAATATTATTTTGTTACGTATTTCAATTGGATCAGGATCTATTGGACCTAAATAAATGAGGAAAAAATCTAAACCGGTTTCTTCCTCTAAACAATATGAAATTAGCTCTTGTTTTGATGTTCTATAAGCTTCTCTGCAAATACGTTTTATGTAATTTCTTTTAACTGCTAATTTAGAAATTCTTCTCGAAACAGATATACCAAACCTTACAGGAATATTTAATTCTGTTTTTCTATCCAACCAAATCACCCTGAATGGGTTCACTTTTAGTTTGTCGCCTTGTTTAAAAAGGTGATTAATAAGAACAGTACCGTGTAGTCGTTCGTTTTTAGAAAGGGAATTTAATCCCATTTACTTGCCTTTGTTAACTAACTTTAAATAGTTTTCAATAGCCATTGTCATAGATGGAGCGGCTGGTTGTGGTGCAAAAATATCTAATATTAATCCTGCTTCAAGCACGGCTGCAGAAGTTGTCGAACCAAATGCTGCAATGCGTGTATTATTTTGCTTAAAATCTGGGAAATTTTGATAAAGTGACTTTATTCCTGAAGGAGAAAAGAAAACCAGCATATCATATTTTACTTCAGCTAAATCACTTAAATCGCTGCAAACAGTTCTGTAAGCTACTGCTTTAGTAAAGTTAATTTTGTTTTCCTCTAATATTTCGGGAATCTCATCTTTATGAATATCGGAACATAAAAGCAAGAATTTTTCTGACTTGTTTTTCTTAATTACATCAAGTAATTCAGTAAATTTTTGATTTCCATAGAAAATCTTACGTTTGCGATACTGAACATATTTCTGAAGATAAAAAGCAGTAGATTCACTGATACAGAAATATTTCATTGATTCAGGAATAACAACACGCATTTCTGTGCAAAGGCTAAAGAAAATATCTACTGCATTGCGACTTGTTAAAATAACTGCTGTGTGCTCGAGAATATTGATTTTATCCTTTCTGAAATCTTTAGCTGAAATCCCTTCTACGTGAATAAATGGCCTAAAGTCAATTTTCACATTCATCTTTTTCGCTAAATCGAAATATGGCGATTTGTCTGTCTCTGGTTTAGGTTGAGTAACTAAAATAGTTCTCACCTTTTGTTCCCGAGATTGATCCGTTTGTTCTTCCATTTGTGCCTTTTTCGTAGAGCTCATTTGTTCGCTTTATGATAAATCTTTTACCGTTTTTATGATTATAAACAATGGTAATATTTCAAGGGTGCAAAAGTATAAAATCAAATGGAACTTCGAAAGTTTTTCATCTCTCCACGCTCTTATAATTCCGGCTAGCAAACTAACAGCATAAGTGGTTGACAATAAGCCAACTCCTGAATAAACGAAATATAAAGTGAATGCAGGAATTGAAATTTTTATAAACAATGCGATCGGAATAAGGAACAATCCGGCAATAATGAAAGAAATTAATATGCTCGAAATGTAAGACATGGCCACCGAACTGCAAGAGAAAATGAAGCCCAAAAAACGAATCCCAAAGAGCTTTAATCCAAATGCTGCTGAAAGAATTAACAATATCTGAACATAAGGAGGAATTAAAGGAATATAATCTGGGTGCCCTTTATAAAAAGTATACACCTGAAAAGAAAATATGGGAGTAACAATTAAGAATAGTAAAACAAGCAAAAAGACTGTCCTTCTAATCATCACATTTTCTTCATTTAGCAACTTTTCAAAGCTTCCCTTTTTAAAAATGCTAGAGAAAAGTTGTCTCGACTCTTTAAAAAAATAAGTGTTAATGATTCCTAAAAAGAAAACTGCAAATAAAAGTAATGGAAGAATCCAGCTATCAGTGTCATGCTTGCGTAAGTCAACTTTTAAGTCTTTGCTGTAAGTTGTAAAAAAAAAGTTGGGCAAAACCGGACCTTCGTCTTGCTTTACCTCAACTTTTTTAATTTTTTTTAACTTTATTGGAGCTACTGATACTGCAGAAGAAGTGTCTTTCTTACTGCTATCAATAACAATAGGATTTGCAACAGTTACGGTAGTATCCTGAATGATTTCTAAATAATTAATAAAGGACACTTTTTAATGCAAGAATTATTGAATGATTAATTTTTTAAATGCACGGCCTTGTTTACCTTCTATAGACACAAAGTATAATCCTTTATTAAAACCAGTAGTTGATATGGTTGTATTTCCTGCTGCAAGTAGCTCGCTATAAACTAACTTTCCATTTAAATCAAACATTTTTACAAGGTTTAAATCTGTTGATATTCCATTTACCATAAAAAAGCCAGTTGAAGAAGGGTTAGGAAATAACTCTAATGTAGAATTATTCAAAGGATTAAAGCCGACTCCTGAAGCTTCTTGGAAAGTAACAGATTCTCTAAAGGTTTGGTCGCCAGAAGTGTTTCCATTTCCGTTTGCAGCCATAACATAAGTGTAAAAATTCACAGCACCTGCACCTGCAGCTGGCGCTGTCCAGTCAAAAGTCCAAGATTTGCTTCCTGTAGAACCACTATTGCCAGCGGTTGTATGAGTGATGTATTTACTTCCACCACCTGCAGCAAATCTAGTTTGAGCTGGTGGAGGCCCTGTTAAAATTAGAGTTCCTAATAATGTCCCATCATTAGCTTGAGGAGAAACCTGAAAACCCCATTTGGAAATACCTGCTTCCGTAATTTGTACAGTAAAAGTGTAGGTCTGTCCTGGTACATAACCGGTTGAAGGAATATCTGAAGTTAATAGACCGGCTCTAAGAGTTGAACTTCCGCCATGACAACCGCTTCTATTGCAGCCGTTTGCAGGGTCATTAGGGGCGCCCGCAGCACCTGCTGGAGCTCCAACAGGGTTAGAATGAGTATCAACAGAAAGAAACCCGCTGATAGCAATTGATAAAAAAGAGATTAATGTGATGATGTAAAGTTTTTTCATAGGTTGGAAGTCTTTTTTTGTTTTGGTCAAAAATAAATATTTAAATCTTTTAAATTGAAAGTAGTTATTAAATAAATATAAAGCTTTGTCATAATGTTTTAATTTTGGCAACATGTTTAATAATACTCGCATTCAAAATACAATTCAAGTTTGGAAAAATTTGAGCGTGAGTAGAATGTTGAACGCTTCGGCAATATTTGTTTCATTTTACTTATCAAGAATATTCCGAAAACCTTTTCATTGGGGGCAGCCTATTAGCATTTCTATTGAGCCAACTACGTCTTGTAATTTGCGTTGTCCTGAATGTCCGAGCGGTTTGCGGGCATTTTCACGACCAACAGGAATGCTCAAAACTGATTTTTTTTCGAGCTTGTTGAATGAAATAGCACCTACGACCATGGCGATTAATTTTTATTTCCAGGGAGAACCGTTTCTAAACAAGCAATTGCCAGAAATGATAAGCGAAGCAGTAGAAAAACGTGTTTATACGGCAACCTCAACTAATGCTCATTTCTTAGATAGCAATACAGCTAAAAGAACTGTAGCTTCTGGATTACACAGATTGATTATTTCAATTGATGGAACCACGCAAGAAACCTACGAGCAATATCGAGTTGAAGGAGATTTAGAAAAGGTTATTGAAGGCACAAAAAACATTCTTTATTGGAAAAAAGAGTTAAAAAGTGCGACGCCACAGGTAATTTTTCAATTTTTAGTGGTTAGACCAAATGAACATCAAACCGATGATGTTTTAAAACTTGCCGACGAACTTGGTGTGGATGAAGTGCGCTTTAAAACTGCACAAGTGTATGATTTTGAAAATGGAAATCCACTCATTCCGCACAACGAGAAATATGCAAGGTACCGACAGTTAAAATCGGGTAAATGGGTAATAAAAAATAAATTGCTCAACCATTGCTGGCGCATGTGGCAAGGTTGTGTTATAACCTGGAATGGCGCCGTGGTGCCCTGTTGTTTCGATAAGGACGCAAAACATCAGTTGGGAAAGTTTCCTGAAAATAGCTTTACCGAAATTTGGAAAAGTCCTGCTTACAATCAGTTTAGAGATGCCGTATTAACCAAAAGACAGGAAATTGATATTTGCAAAAACTGCACAGAAGGTACAACGGTTTTTGCTTAATTTACCCTGGTTTTAAGAGATTCTGTAAATTCCAAAATTCCCGTTTTGCCACTTTGAGTTAGATTCAGATTTTCTAATTTGCGCAGGGCCAAGGTATAATACTGATGAATAAGATTGTTAGCTTCATTGGGCAAATCTAAATCAATAAAAATCTGTTTTACTGCGTTTACTTTTTCGAATGCATCAAACTCCTTTAAGTTATACCAACTAATGAGTTCTTGTTTTTGGGATGAATTTGCTTTTTCTAAAGCCCTGAGTTTGAGCCAAGTTTTTTTATTTGAAATAATATCACCACCCACTTGTTTTCCGAAAGTTTCTTCGTTTCCAAAAGCATCTAATAAATCGTCTTGTAACTGAAATGCTAAGCCTAATTCTACACCTATTTCATACAATTGCTCAGCAATTTCTTTAGAAGCTTTGCCACATAATGCACCGATTTGTAATGAAGCGCCAAGCAAAACCGCAGTTTTAAGTCGAATCATTTCAATATAATCGGGAATCTCCAGATTATCTAATGACTCAAAATCCATATCTAATTGCTGTCCTTCACAAACATCTACAGAAACTTTAAAATAAACGTTTAGCACCTCCGCCAAAACGGGAGAAGCAGCTTTTGCAATTTGCTGAGAAGCAATTGTAAACAATACATCACCAGATAAAATGGCAATATTCGGATTCCATTTGGCGTGTACTGTTGGCCTATTTCTGCGCAATGGTGCATTGTCCATGATGTCGTCGTGCAACAACGTAAAATTGTGAAAGAGTTCAATGCCCAATGCAGGATAAATGGCATCTTCCTTTTTACCTCCTACCAATTCACAACCTAAAAGAACCAATACAGGCCTCAGTCTTTTTCCACCTAAAGAAATTGTGTAAGCAATTGGTTCATACAAGTTTGCAGGTGAGGCTGGTAAATGGAGTTTCTCCAATTCAGTAAAAATATACTGTTGAAGTTCTTTTATCATTTACCCTAATATATATGAGGTGTCGGCTATAACTTTTCTTAAACCATCCTCAAAAGTAATCAAGGGACGATTTATTAATTTGCTCATTTTGGTGGTGTCTGGCTTTCTTCTTGTCATGTCACCTTCTTCTAAAGCTGGCACAAATACTATTTTAGAAGATGAATTGGCCAATTTGATGATTGTTTTAGCAACTTCTAAAATGGTAATTTCAATTGTTCCACCCACATTTACTACATCATTAACATACATATTATGGTAAAATGCATTGGTACAAGCTTCAATATTGTCATCAATAAAACAGAAAGTACGCGTTTGAGAGCCATCACCATAAATAGAAATAGGCTCATTGTTCAAAGCTGCTTTTAAGAATTTAGAAATTACAAAATCTCTGCTCTGTTTTGGTCCGAATGTGTTGAAAAAGCGAAAAATGGTGTATTCTAAATCATATTCCTTTTGGTAAGAACGTAGGTAAGCTTCCCCAACATTTTTTACAATTGCATAAGGCAATCGAGAATTTAATGGAGTAGTGTGCTCATTTTGAGGAAATTCTACAGGCTCACCATAAACTTCAGAGGAAGAAGAGAAATAAACTCGCTTAACACCCGTGTTTTTAGAAAGCTTCAAAATATTTTCAATTCCTGCAATATCTTCTAACACGGAAACTGGATTCTGTAACGTTCTCAAGACACCAACAAGCGCGGCATAATGGAAAACATAATCGAAACGATAAGCGAAGAAAATTGCAGAAATATCTCTATAATCGTTTGCATCACATTTTATAAAATGAATGTTGTTATGCACAGAAGTAGGAACTTTTTTCAATTCACCAGTTCGCAAATTGTCAACTACAACTACGTAGTTCTCAGTTTTCTCAGCCAATTTCTCAGCCAAGCAACTTCCAATAAAACCGGCTCCACCGGTAATTAAAAACTTTGTCATTTTAATAAATTTATTAAGTAATCTCCATAACCACTTTTTCTTAGGGGCTCGGCCAATTGTGCCAATTGTTGTGCATTTATAAATCCTTTTCTCCAGGCAACTTCTTCAATACAACCTATTTTCAGTGCTTGTCTTTGTTCTATTACTTGTACAAATTGACCAGCTTGCATTAATGAGTCAAAAGTTCCAGTGTCTAACCAAGCTGTACCTCTGTCTAGCACACCAACTTTTAATTTCCCTTCTTTTAAGTAATGTTTGTTTACGTCAGTAATTTCATATTCACCACGGCCACTTGGTTTCAAATTTTTAGCAATTTCAACAACTGAATTATCATAAAAATAAAGCCCCGGTACAGCATAATTAGATTTAGGATGAGATGGTTTTTCTTCAATAGAAATAGCGTTCATCTCGGTATCAAACTCGACTACACCATAACGTTCAGGGTCAGAGACATGATATGCAAAAACAACACCTCCTTCGGGGTTATTATTCTTTTGCAATAGCCCAGTCATTCCTGCTGCATAAAATATATTATCACCTAAAATCAAAGCACATTTTTCATTTCCAATAAAAGACTCTCCAATTACAAATGCTTGCGCAAGTCCATTGGGATTGGGTTGTTCGGCATAACTCAATTCCATTCCAAGACTTTTACCATCGCCTAATAATTTTTTAAAGTGAGGTAAATCGTGAGGAGTAGAAATAATAAGAATTTCTTTAATTCCTGCCAACATTAAAGTCGACAATGGGTAATAAATCATTGGCTTATCGTAAACTGGCATTAACTGTTTGCTCACAGCCAAAGTTAGTGGGTGTAACCTAGTTCCAGAACCTCCAGCTAGTATTATTCCTTTCATAAATCGTCGTTATCGTTGTGGTTTTTTCTTATAGTTAAGCTTTCCAAATCTATGTCTTCTTCTTCATCAAAAACCATTATCAATGGTTCTTTGTAGGCTTTTATGTGAAATGCATGGTCAATAGAAAGTAACAAAGATGGTAGTAGTAATAAATTAGTGAACAATCCTACGAAAATGGTAATAGAAATCAAAACGCCCAAAGCAATTGTTCCTCCAAAACTTGAAAATACGAAAATGAAGAAACCTAGCAGTAAAATAATTGAAGTGTAGATGATGCTGTTTGTTGTGTCTTTCATTGAGGAAATCACACTTTTTCTAATATCTTTTTTATACAGTTTTAAATCCTGACCATATTTTGAAAAGAAATGTATTGCGCTATCAACAGTAATTCCATAAGCGATATTAAAAACCAAAATGGTAGAGGTCTTGAGAGAAACCCCAAAAAAGCCCATTAAACCAGCAGTAAAAAGCAAAGGAATAATATTAGGAATAGATGAAATAAGCAGCATTTTGAATGAGTAAAACATAAAATACATCAAACTACTAATTAAAATGATGGCCGCAATTAAACTCATCAATAAATTATCTATTAAATAATCGGTGCCTTGTAAAAATACGATACTAGATCCTGTCAGTTTTACATCATACTTATCTGGCGAAAATATGGAATCAATCTTAGGTTTTACATCGGCTTTTATGCGCGACATTTCTGTGGTACCAATATCTGCCATTTGCACACTAATGCGGGTAACTTGAGAATTACTGTCTAAAAACGAACGGGTAGAAGAACTTTTTAAATTGGTATTTTGCGCATAAGGCAGCAAAAAAGTAACTTCTTCATTGTTGGGTAATCTGTATTCGGTAGAATCGCCCCCGTAAAAACCTTGCTTTGAAAACTTTATCACTTCTACAATAGATAACGCTTTTGAGAATTCTGGGTATTTCTTTAATTCATTCTGCAATTGCTCTATTTTTTTGAGCGTAGAGAGTTTCATTACACCATTTTTCTTTTTGGTGTCGATGGTAATTTCAAATGGCATTACCCCATGAAAATTCTTTTCGAAAAAATGAAGGTCTGTAATAAGTTTATTGGTTTCGGGAATGTCGTCGGTGAAATTTCCTGTAGTTTTTATTTGTGTCATTCCCCAAATACTAAACCCAACAATTACAGCAGCACTAAAGTAAATAGCGTTTCTATATTTGGTAACCAATAGAATTAAAAAATCTACCACTTTTTGCATTCGCACATTGTCTAAGTGCTTTATTTGCTTGGGCTTTGGCGATTGTATATAAGAATAAAAGATAGGTAACACCGTAATGCTCAGAATAAAAACCTGCATTACATTGATAGAAGATAAAATTCCAAATTCTTTTAATATTTTACTTTGCGTAAAAGCGAACGTAATGAAACCAAGTGCTGTATTAAAATTGGTTAGAAAAGTAGCATTTCCAATTCGTTGCAAAACCCTAGCAATGGCCTTCATTTTATTGCCATGCCCTTTATATTCTCTGTGGAAATTATTGGTGAGGAAAATACAATTGGGTATTCCTATAATTACTATCAATGGGGGAATTAAAGCTGTGAGTACCGTAATTTTGTAGCCCAGCATTACCATTGTTCCAACGCACCATATTACACTGAGCACCACCACCAACATTGGGAAAATAATGGCTTTTACCGATTTAAAAAACAGAAAAAGCACCAATGCCGTTACCAGCATCGACAATCCTAAAAATAAACCCAACTCGCCTTTTAATTTTTCCGAGTTGATGGTTCGTATATAAGGTAAGCCCGAATAATGGATGGTTGTTTTGTGTTTTTCACCAAAGGCGTCGGTTAATTCAGTAATTTGGTTAATAAGTTCTTTACGCCCTTTTCTATCAATGCTTTGCTGGTCCAAGGTGAGGAGCATAACAGTAGCGTAATTACCAGTTTCGGTTTTAGAAAGCAACAATTCTTTGTAAAACGGAAGCGACAATACCACTTGTTGAATACTATCAAGCTCCTGCTGGGTTTTAGGAAGTTGTTTTACAACCGGCAAAAGGTCGAATTTCTTTAATGAATCATTGCGTGTTAGGTTGTAGATGCCTGTGACAGACAACACATTTTTTACGCTTTCTATTTTTTTGAGCGATTCTCCTGTGGAGTACCAATCGTTAAACAGTTCCAGTTTAAAAAGGCTGTCTGTTTCAAAACCAATAACCAGCACGTTCGCATCTTCACCAAATTTCTCCTTAAAATTCTTATAGGATACATATTCAGGGTCATCGTTTGGAAGAATTTGCGCCAGCGTGTAGGTCATTTCTGCCTTGGTGGCAAACCAGCCCATTACAACTGTAATGGCACCAATTACCAGCAATATTGGCAAACGATTGCGCAGAATAATACGAGACAGCTTTCCCCACATGGTTTGCTAATTCTACAAATTTCATCGAAAGGTAACGGCACCAAACGAGCCGCGAAGTTAACACGTTGTAGTTGAAATACAATTAATACGGAGAATTACTCTAAAACCTAAGATGAATGAATAGTTAATAATGAATAATGAATAATTGGGAAAAGTTTAATGAATAAGTAATAATGAAGAATGAATAATTAGGATTGCTGATAATTATGGGCATTACGATGATACTTTAAGTTTCATTTTTTAAAAAGCTGTTTTATCCGAAATTCAAACCCTGAAAGGGTGACATTATTGTAACAGAAGCTCCATTCAACGCTAAGCAACACAGAAAGATATCATACATTATCCTTTGTTAAATGCCACCCCCGAAGGGGTGACATTATTATAAAAGCTTCATAAACCGTCATGCCTACCTATCGACCATCATGTGCAAATTTTACCACTGCAGCCGCGGCAGGGATAGAAGTGAAAAGCCTCCGAAGGAGCTTGGAACGATAGCCCGTTTGCCGCCCAAAAAATACTAAGCCTTTTCTTCTAAACGACCATCGGCGTGTTTGGCAAATCGGCCTTTGTTGCGGGCATGTACCTGATCGTATTTGGGCCAAGGCCAGCCTCCGAATTTGGTTTGGTGGTAATCTTCGAACGCCTGGTTTATTTCTTCTTTGGTGTTCATTACGAACGGGCCATACTGAATGACTACTTCGCCAATCGGGCGGCCTTGCAGAATTAAAATACTGGTTTCGGCTGACGATTTTATTTTAACATCTGCACTGGCAATTAATTCGATGGCGCTGTATTTTGGAATTTCTTGTCCTGCTACATTTAAGGTGCTTCCTTCATAGAAATAAGCAGTTCTGTTAATGCCATCAGAAGCTTTTGGTAACACAAAACTGGCATTGGCTGGCATTTTAATGTTCCATACTCCTACTTCGTTTTTAGGGTCTGCTGCCCAAGAATCTGGCGGAGGTGTTGGAGCCTTGATGTTGCCCAACTTTCCTGCAATTACCTCAACAGAGCTCGCATTTTTATTGGCATCTGTATATTTATACCGTTGAATATCTTCTTTCCACAGCATTTTAAAGTGTGGATTTACCATTTTGTTTTTCTTTGGCAAATTGAGCCAAATTTGAAAAAGCTCCATTGGGTTTTCTTTTTCGGCTTTCAGCAAAGGAAACATTTCTGAATGTTGTACTCCTTTGCCAGCTGTCATCCATTGCACATCACCATTGCCGTAACGACCGGCAGCGCCTAAGGAATCGGCATGGTCTACCATTCCTTCGCGCACTACAGTAATGGTTTCGAAACCTCGGTGCGGATGCCCTGGAAATCCTGGAACAGTTTTACCATGGTACATGCGGAAACCGTCTTTAATGATAAAATCGTCGCCCATGTGTCGACCTTGGAAATGGGTTTGGGCTGGCCCCATAAGTTCGTTGCCTTTTGGAAATTTATCTTCGTGGTGCACACAAAACAAAAATGGGTCTTGAGTTTCCCATTGAAAACCGAGTGGTTTTATAGATTTTATTGGATTCACGCTGGTATCTTGAGGGTTGATAGAATTTTTGATGCTGTTTGACATGCTGTTTAGCGGGGCCAACAAAGCTGTTGAAAGCCCTAAAGACAAACGGTTTAAGAAGCTTCTGCGTTTTAAGGAATCGCTCATTTGAGAGGGGATGGAATTTTTCTTTGCAAAAATAACAATAGAAAACGCTTTGTTGTTCTTGAAAAGAATGAAAAGCAAACAAGGCATTTTACAGACATAAAGATAATTGCTTTTTATACTAAAAGCCAATTGTGTTATTGGCAAAAGTGTTTCTGAATTAAGCACAAAATTTATTGTGATTTGAATGAAATCTGAGTTTCTTTGCGGTATAAGAAATAATATACTAGATGAATAAAATAATTTTAAGCTGTCTTACGCTAGTGGGCGTTTTTTGTCAGCAAACAATAAAAGCCGATGAGGGAATGTGGCTGCCTTTGTTTCTAAAACGCCTCAATTACGAGGACATGAAGAAAAAAGGCTGCAAGTTAACTGCAGAAGAGATTTACGACATTAACAAATCTTCTTTAAAAGATGCAGTAGTAATGCTTAGCGGAGGTTCTTGTTCTGCGGAGGTAATTTCTACAGAAGGTTTATTACTTACTAATCACCACTGTGGATATGAGGCTATACAAAGCAACAGTACAGTAGAACATGATTATTTAACAGATGGTTTTTGGGCAAAATCTAAAGCCGAAGAATTGCCTAGCGGCGGAATTACAGCTTCTTTTTTAGTTAGAATTGAAGATGTAACTGCCAGAATTTTGGCAGAGGTAAATGCTTCTATGAGCGAATCTGAGCGTACGGCAAAAGTGCGTCAAATGTATAAAACAATAGAAGGAGAAGCTACTAATGGCAATGGTTATAACGCTGCTGTTAAGAGTTTTTTCAATGGAAATGAGTATTACTTATTTGTTTATGAAACCTTTACTGATGTGCGTTTAGTGGGTGCTCCGCCAGAATCTATTGGCAAATTTGGTGGCGACACTGATAACTGGATGTGGCCCAGACATACAGGAGATTTTTCGTTGTTACGTGTTTATGCAAATGCAGAAAATAAACCAGCAGAGTTTTCTAAAACCAATGTTCCATACAAGGCTAAACATTCCTTACCAATATCTTTAGATGGGGTGAAAGAAGATGATTTTACAATGGTAATGGGTTATCCAGGAACAACGGATCGCTATCTGACATCATTTGGAGTTCAAACGGCCTTAGATTTAACCAATCCTGCGGTTGTAAAAATTCGCGATAAGAAACTAAAAATAATGCGCGAAGACATGGATGCAAGCACAGACATCCGTATAAAATATGCTGCTAAGTATGCACAAACTGCCAATTATTGGAAGTATTTTATTGGTCAATCGCAGCAATTGCGCAATAACAATGTGGTACAAAAGAAAAAAGACATTGAGACCAAGTTTAATCAATGGGCTGGTCAAGATCCTCAACGTCAGGCAAAATATGGTTCCGCTTTAAGCGATATTGAAAAAGCATATGAGGAAGTTAGAAAAATTACTCTGAACAGAACTTACTTAAACGAGGCTGTTTTTCAAGGGGCTGCAATTATGTTGTTTTCATTCCAAATGAGTCAAATGAAAGAAATGATGGCAGACAGTTCAAAAGCTGGAGAGTTAGCAGAAGCTTTAAGCGAATTGAGAACACAGGGTGAAGAATTGTATAAAGATTATAACAAGCCTACAGACCAGAAATTGTTTGCTGCAATGTTGCAAATTTATGCTGAAGGTTTACCGAAAGACCAGCTTCCTCCAATATTCGATACAATTCAGCTAAAATGGGCAAATAATTACAAAGCCTATGCGGAACATGTATATCAAAATTCTGTATTTAGTTCCTTAGAGAGCTTTAACAAGTTTATTGATAATCCATCTCTTGCTGTGTTAGAAAAAGACCCGGCTTTATTGGCTTCCTCTTCTTTTGTAGGTAATTACAGAGGTAAATATCAGCCTAAGATTACTGAAATTCAGGCTAGAATTGAGCGCGGAAACAGAAGTTTCGTTGCAGGAATTAGGGAAATGATGCCAGAAAAGAAATTCTATCCAAATGCGAATTCTACCATGCGCTTAACTTATGGGCAGGTAAAAGAATACGAACCACGCGACGCTGTAGAATATGAAGAATACACCACCATAAAAGGTGTAATCGAAAAAGAAGATCCATCAAATCCTGAATTTGTGGTTCCTAAAAAGTTGAAGGAGTTATATTATGCAAAAGAATATGGTATCTATGGAGAAAATGGGACTTTGAATACATGCTTTATCAGTAATAATGATATTACAGGAGGAAACTCCGGAAGTCCTGTAATTAATGGTAAAGGTCAATTGATTGGATGTGCATTTGATGGTAATTGGGAAGCAATGAGTGGAGACATTTTCTTTGAGGACAAAATTCAACGTACCATTTCAGTAGACATTCGTTATGTACTTTTCTTAATTGATAAATTAGGTGGAGCCGGAAATATTGTTGACGAAATGAAATTGATGAAAAAAGGAAAAGAAGTGAAGAGAGGTTAAAACCACTAGAAACATTCTACCAAATAAAAAGGCTACTATTTAACGATAGTAGCCTTTTTAATTATAGTTACCCGTGAAATGGTGGATATTCTAACTTTAATTTTTCCATGCATTCCACCACTTTAGTGGCAATTATAAAATCTTTGTACCAATTTTGGTCTGAAGGTACAATGGTCCATTTTGTACCATGATTACAGTTTTTAAATATGGCTTCATATGCTTTGTGATATTGTTCCCATAGTGCTGCTTCTTGTTGGTCTTTGGAGCTGTGCTTCCAAAATTTTTCGGGGTTTTCCGTTCTTTCTTTTAGTCTTATTTGTTGCTCCTCAGGTGAAATGTGCAAGTAAAATTTCAAAATTTGTGTTCCGTTGCTTTGCAAAAGTTTCTCAAAGTTATTAATGTGATGATAGCGTTCTTCTATCACATCTTCACTCACCCATTTATGAACTTTAGGAACCAATACATCTTCGTAATGTGAGCGATTAAACAATTGAATCATTCCTTTTTCAGGTGTATTGGAATGTATGCGCCATAAGAAATCATGTTTTGCTTCTTCTTCTGTTGGAGCCTTAAAGGCCTTTAACTCAGTCCCTAATGGATTAATTCCACTGAACACATTTTTAATTGCACCGTCTTTTCCTGATGCATCAAGGCCCTGTAAGATAATTAACAAGCTGTACTTTCCTTGTGCATAAAGCACATTTTGCAGTTTCGACATCTTTTCTAACAAAGCTGCTGTTGCTATTTTGGTTTCACTTTTATCGAATTCTTCAGGGGCTCGGGTAGAGATTTCTTTGAGTAACATAGTTATGGGTTTCGAAAATAAAATAAGTAAATATTAAATTGTTTGTAAGATATATTTTGCAAGTTATTATTAAATAAAGAGGAAGAAACAACATCACCTTCTTTTTTTGGTAGTGGAGATGGGTATGTGTATTTCATATGCACCCATTTTCCCAGTTGCTTATAAGGAGCAATTTTACTAAAAAGCAAAAAGGCCCCATTTAACAAGCGTCATTTTTGAATTTGACAAAAGGATAATGATAACTGGTTGAAATACAGGCAAAAGCAAAAATGCTGTTCTTTCAAAAAATTAACCAAACGGGAGCGATAAATAAAACAATGATTGTTATGAATTTTAAGAAAATCCCGACCCGAAGAACCCAAAGGTTGTTGATGCTTAGGTTTATTACCAATGAGTCTACTATATCATTCCAAAATCCTTGTTTCCCTCCGAAATAAAAGTTTCGACGTTCTTTC
>Ga0247843_1000331_pt1 | contig 113727 bp, 105 predicted proteins | sample LaCruzMarch2017__FD_192420 | JGI IMG/M metagenome (GOLD analysis project Ga0247843, IMG submission 192420) | Freshwater microbial communities from meromictic Lake La Cruz, Castile-La Mancha, Spain - LaCruzMarch2017_8m | ecosystem: Environmental > Aquatic > Freshwater > Lake | place: Spain...
TCAGAGCCAATATCAACCGACTATTTAGACGGACCTGGTGCTTGAGTAAAAAAATCGAATGCCTCAAACAGCATATCGACCTCTACGTATGCTTCCACAATCAAAGTCTTCTACGAAATATTTAAACCACATCTGCACGCTTAGGGGGCAGTTTGTATAATTTACAGTACTAAAAAACCGCCCGAGGAGCGCCTCCGCGGTTAAGTTCCGGCCGAGTAGTCGGTGGAATAACTGATCTGCTCATCTGACAATTTATCAAGAGCAAAACCCATAGAATGAAGCTTAATCGTAGCAATCTCTTGATCCTGAGCAGGGTCACAAGTGTAAACACCTGGCTTCATAGATCTGCCTTCTTTAGCTAGTCTCACCATACCTAAGAACTGGTTAGCAAAGCTCATATCCATCACTTCGGCAGGATGTCCTTCTGCGGCAGCCAAATTAACGAGACGACCTTGAGCAAGCACGTATACACGGTTTCCGTTGTTGAGAGTGTATTCTTCGTTATTCGGTCTTACTTCACGGATTTTTTTCGAGTGCTTCTTAAGATCAACGAGATTGATTTCACAATCATAGTGTCCTGTGTTGCAAATAATAGCGCCGTCTTTAAGTGAGTTTAAATGTTTACCAGCAATAATATCTTTCATTCCAGTGGCCGTAATAAAAATATCGCCCACTTTTGCAGCCTCTTCCATGGTCATCACTTCAAAGCCTTCAAGCGCTGCTTTTAAAGCAGCAGTCGCTTTAACTTCAGTCACGATCACACGTGCGCCTAAGCCTCGTGCTCTCATCGCGCATCCCTTGCCGCAGTGGCCATAGCCCGCTACAACAAATACTTTGCCAGCAATGAGTACGTTCGTGGCGCGCATAATCGCATCAATTGAACTCTGACCCGTTCCGTACACGTTATCAAAGTCCCACTTCGTTTCTGCGTCATTAATAGCAATAACCGGGTACTTTAATTTTCCTGCATCTGCCATCGCACGCAAACGTTGAACGCCTGTTGTGGTCTCTTCCGTTCCACCAACGATCTGGCTGCAGAGTTCTGGAAACTTAGAGTGAACCGTGAAAATCAAATCTGCCCCATCATCAAGCGTAAGCGTGGGTTTAAAATCAAGAGTTCGCTCAATAGCCCAAAAAAACTCTTCCTTCGTCATTCCATGCCACGCGAAAATAGACACTTCGTCAGCAAGAGCTGCGCTAATATCGTCCTGAGTGGAAAGCGGGTTACATCCCGACCAGCTGACTTCAGCGCCCGCTGCCTGAAGGGTACGGATCAAAACTGCTGTTTCTTTCGTCACGTGCAAACAGCCCGCAACACGGTGGCCTTTAAGTGGTTTAGTCCGCTCTGCCTCAGCTCTAAGCTTCATCAGCACCGGCATACGGCTCTCTGCCCATTCGATTTTAAGACGTCCCTGAGGCGCTAAGGTTTGATTTTTCACTTTAAAAACAGGGGTTTGAGATGCCATAGGGTCCTTTTCCTTTTGGATGCTATAAATGATTTGAGTGCCCGAGTCTTAGCCCTTTCTCTGATAGGCTGTCAAAAGCTTTTTCACTGGGGGAGTACACTCAATAGTTCATCCTAAAAATTGGGGCCAAAATGCTACGTTGACGGAGTGGACGGTTTTTGTCAGAAATAGGCACCATGTCGCGGAATCCGTTGATATCAAACATTTCAATAGCCTTACTCTTCTTGTGCGTGAGCATCTCTGCTGCGACGAAATCTTCACGCATCTCGCCCGAGGGTCCTTACATGGGCTTTAATCCCTTGGCTGCAGCTCAGATACCTACGGAAGAAGCAAGCGGACGAATTGGGCCGGGTTCGAAGAAAGTGTCCGAACTCAAGAATGTAGCCCCAGCGCAAGCACCAAACACAGACGTCTCGCTACGTAGCTTAGAAAACATGGAGCCCGGAAGAAGACGGTATCAAATCACGGGTGACAAGTTAAAGACAACTCGCTCGAGTGTGAGCCCTTCACAGACCTCGGACAAAAAAAGGCTCCCAACGGCAAAAAAAACAAATCTCAAAAACTCCAAGTTAAGGTATTACCGAGTCCATCGGTAATTCCATGGAACAAAAAAAAACCCCCACCACGAGACGCCCGCCAAAGCGGGAACACATTAAATTATTCAAAGTCTCCCAGAACAATCTAAAAAACATTGACGTGGAAATACCGTATCGCCAGTTCACGGTTGTAACCGGTGTTTCTGGATCTGGCAAAAGCAGTCTTGCCTTTCAAACACTCTATGCCGAGGGACAAAGACGCTACGTGGAAAGTCTATCGACCTATACAAGGCAATTCCTCGATAAACTCCCGCGCCCAGAAGTAGAGCGAGTAGAAAATATTCCGCCCGCCATTGCACTTGAGCAGCGTAACAATATTGTGAATAACCGCTCCACTGTCGGCGGAACTACTGAGCTCTACGACTACCTGCGCGTCCTATTTGCAAGAGCAGGCATTCCGTATTGTCCGAGCTGCAATATTCCAATCACCCGCACGACTTCTGAAACCGTATGGGACTATATTAAAGCTAAGTGTGCGAACGAGCGGGTTTTATTGGTCAGCCCACTACTTAAATCTCACGCCCCAAGCACCAAGGAAACAAAACTAAAAGGGAAGAAGCCAAAGGCAGACCAAACCTTACCCTTTGGTACGAAACTAGCTGAACTAAAGGCGCGTGGAATTGTTCGAGTACTCGCCACCGCACGAAAACCTGAAGAAGGCGAGGTCTACGAAGTAGAGGAGTTATCGGCAGATCAGACGCTGCAAAGTAAACAGAAAGACAAAACGATTTATGCCGTGATGGATAGATTTAAACTAACCGACGCGTCTATGCAGAGCGAACGAACACGTATCTTGGATTCTATTGAGGCTGCGTTTCATTTTAGCGACGGACACCTTGCTCTCGTAAACTTAGAGAAACAAACTACAAAAGATGCGGTACTAGGTTTGGGATGTTCACAATGCTTAAAAAAGTATCCGGATCTTGAGCCCTTATCCTTTTCTTCACAGTCGCCGCTGGGTGCGTGTGAAACATGCTCAGGTTTCGGATTTAACTTAGAGCTTGATGAGAAGCTTGTCGTTCCGAATCCTAAACTGACTCTTAAACAGGGTGCGATCGATCCCTTTACTAAACCAGCCTACGTCGAGTGGGGCAGAGAGTTAGTGGCGTTTGCACGCAGCGAGAAGATCCCGCTTGACGTTCCTTACGCCACCCTTACGCCTGAGCAGAAGAAGCTGCTTTGGAATGGGTCAAAAGGCGATAAATCTTTCTCAGGTATTCAAGGTTGTTTTAACGAACTTAAACAATACAAATATAAAATACATGTGCGGGTCTTTGTCCGTCGCTATCAAAGTCAGACCGTTTGTCTAACTTGCTATGGCTCGAAACTGAAACCCGCAGCACGAGTCGTCAGGCTAGGAGAAATCAATTTTCAGAACGTCACAGATCTTACTGTGGAAGAAGCGTTATCCTGGACTGAGACGATCACACTTCCGCATCATCTAAAATCCGCACTTGCTGATGCCTTCGAGCAATGGAACCGCAGGCTACTGTTATTAAAGGAAGTGGGTCTTTCTTATCTCACGCTCTCGCGACTCTCTAAAACGCTCTCGGGTGGCGAGTTTCAACGCGTGAATCTAGCAACCCAGCTAGGCAACGGCCTATGTGGCACGCTATATGTCCTAGATGAGCCGTCCATAGGTCTGCACCCGCACGATACGGGACGACTCATTCGAATCCTCAAAAACTTACGCGATCAAGGTAACACCTTAGTCGTGGTAGAACACGATTTAGAGGTCATGCGAGCGGCAGATTTCTTAATTGAACTTGGTCCTCACGCTGGACGAAATGGTGGAAATCTCATCGCTGCTCTTCCTACTCAAGATTTCCTAAAAAACACTAATTCTCTCACAGCACCTTACTTAAACGGCACAAAACGCATAGCGCGCACCCAAGCAACCCACTCTAACTCGCAACATCGGTCGGATCTTAAGCTCCAATCGATTCGAATCACCGGGTGTCGCGAACATAATCTAAAAAACATTGATGTCACTTTTCCGATGAATCGGTGGACGATTGTGACGGGTGTCTCTGGATCTGGAAAGAGTACGCTCGTTCACCAGATTCTCTACCGGGCGCTCGCTCGCCTTTTGCATTCTGAAATACACGACGATATTGGCCGCTTTGATAAATTGTATGGCGCTCAACAGTTAAAGCACATCGCTCTACTTGATCAATCCCCCATCGGAAAAACTTCGCGCTCAAACCCCGCCACGTATCTCAAGATCTGGGAAGAGTTTCGAAAACTGTTTGCGCTCACGCCACTTGCCTCAAGACGGGGTTATACTCCGCAGTATTTTTCTTTCAACGTCGATGGGGGCAGGTGCCCTACTTGCAGCGGCGAAGGAGAGGTCGCTCTCGATATGCATTTTATGGCAGAGATCAAACTCCCTTGCGAGAGCTGCCAAGGAAAACGCTTTAAGTCGGCAATTCTTGAGGTGAATCTACGTGGTAAAAATGCTTTTGAGTGGCTAGAAACCACCGTTGATGAAGCATATGAAAGTTTCCGTGATCACCCCGTCATCGCAAAAAAAACAAAGCTACTCCGCGAGGTGGGACTCGGCTACCTGAGGCTCGGTCAACCCGCTACCACGTTGTCAGGTGGCGAATCTCAGCGACTAAAAATTGCGGCAACTTTAGATGAAAAACCCACTGAGCCCACGCTTTATGTTTTTGATGAACCCTCGACCGGACTGCACTTAGAGGATATTTCGAAACTAATTTTAGTTTTTCGAGAGCTCATTGAACGCGGACACACCATCGTGATGATCGAGCACCACTTGGATCTTATCGCACAAGCAGATTGGATTTTAGACCTAGGGCCTACAGGGGGACCTGCAGGAGGCCATCTGCTATTTCAAGGCGAGTTTGCTGATTTAGAGCACTGCGAGGGGTCTTTCACTGCGCAAGCTTTAAAGGAAGGGATGTACTTTACTTCGACTTCCACATCCCCCTTTACCGACGTTTCAGATCCTTCTACCTCTTTACCACAACCTTGAGTTTAGGGGCAAAACGGTACCCATCTATCGAAGCTAGAATATAAGTAGGCTCGTCAAATCGTGGCTCTATCAATTTGCGTAAGCGATTTAGGTTTGAGTACACCCTATTGTCATGAGGCTTCCCAATATACCGCTCCTGCCACACCTTTTCGATGAGTTCTTTTTTGGAAATGGTTCGGTCGGAATGCTGAGCAAGATACTCTAGAATCTCCACAAGAATGAATTGCTTGCCAATAGGGATGCTCAACATTTCGCGGGTTCGAAGCACTCTGCGTTTTCGATCAATGACGAGGTCAGCACTTTTATTTTTCAAGGATTCCATTTCACCCTCAAAATCAAGTGTAATTCGAATCCACTCGGGAGTGCTTGAAATCGCCTCTCTGACCTGCGCTAGAACCTGTGCGACTTTTTCCCGTTTTCCTAGTTTCCTTAGAATGCGCGCTTTGACTAACAAACAATGAATAAACAGGTGCCAGTCTCGCTCACGATTGGCGGTTTGTTTTGATAAAACAATAATACGGTAGGCTTCAGGCATAGAGTTAGACGCCTCTGCAATTAACGCCTGTAACAGAAGAGCCTCGGAATCCAAATACTTAGAAATGTTGTGGGAGGATTCTTGATACCGCCCAACCTCAAATAAACCCCACGCGTACTCAAGCTGTGTGGCGTGGTCCATTTGCTCAGGATTTACTCCAGCAAACTCATCCAGCGCCTCTTTTTTTCGATCGACAAATCGAAGGAGTTTTGCGCGCACAAAGAGCGCAAGATTTGGCCAAATATGGGTTCGCTTTAACCAAGAAATCTGTTCACGAATTCCGTCCGTCAGCGCAAGCTCGCGCTGGCATACGGCGTACTGCGCTAATAAACTTTCAAGGGATTGAAAACATATGGGCGCACGCCCTAGGTCCTCGTTCATCAATTTCGTAAAAACAGACTTTAAATAAGCATACACTTTAGCGGGCCTCCCCGATTTCAAGAGTAGCTCCACCCCGCCCGGCTCAAAAGAATTTGAGGCGGTGATAAAAGTGGGTGCAAAATAATCCTTATCCATAACTTTATCCCCCGAAAACGATCGCCTCGTCATATGCTAAGACAAGAAGGTAACCCGTCGTGAAGCTACACTATCAAGCAACTTTCTCCAAAGACACCCCTACTCAAGATCTCATTTTCCTTTTTGTGCATGGATTAGGTGGCACGCATAAACTGTTTCGGCCCGTCGTGGCAGGGCTAGAAGCGCACTTTCACACTGTATCCGTAGATCAACGTGGACATGGACAGAGCCTTGTTCCTAGCGATGAACTCAATTTTTCGCCGCTTACAATGGGAAGAGACCTTCTCACGACTCTAGAGGACGTGAATGCAAGTTATAGCACAAATTTTCGAGTGATCGTTGTGGGCCATTCCATGGGCGTAAGATCGGCTGCAGCGCTTGCTCACCTTGCCCCACCCGATCAGATTGCAGCCTTAGTGCTCGTCGATCTCGGATTTGCGGGGCTTGCTAGCGGTGGGCTAGGCGATGCTCTCTCTCATTTTTTTCCGTTGCTTCCGCCCACGGGATTTGTAGACAGATCTGAACTCAAATCGTTTCTGTCGGCAAACTGTCCTGATGAATCTATCGCTCGCTATTTAAATGCGGCGTCACTCTTAGACCCGCACTCCGGACGATATGTATTTCCATTCCAAGCAGAGGTTCTATTAAAAATCATTGAAAGTTCCAAAGACTCTACCATCCGCCCATGGGTAGAAGAGTTCGCGCGCCAGCGTAAATCTGTGCTCGTTCTACGTGGAGCCCAGAGTCAAGTCTGGCGCCTTCATGACTTTAATAATGAAAAAAACTACTTCGCAAAGTATCCTACCGTGCAGTTTAAAGAATATGAAAATGCAGGACACGGTCTGCCCTTCGATCAGAAGGCGCGTTTTTTAGACGATCTGAAAGAAATAGCGGTATCCTGCTAACTAGGCCCCTGCCTCGCGCGCTTGGATGAGACCTGGATTCATCTCGATTTTTGCTTTTTTGACGAGTGAATTGGTGGCACTTTCTAGGACTTCTCTTCGTTTTTGTTCAATATACTCGGGTCGAAATTTAGCCAGTTCCGATTGAAATTCTTTCTCTTTAACTGGGGGAAGTTTCGCCTCTAGCGTGGCAACGAGAAAAGTTTCGGTCGCTGTCTGAAACAAATTCACTCGCGGCTTACCGTTAGCGCCAATTTCCTCACTCGCAAGGCTAAACAGCTGATTCAGAACATCAGAATCTGCGCCTAACCCAGACTGCGCAGCCTGATCCTTTGAGATCAGACCAGAGGTCTCCACTTTCAGCCCATGCTCCTTAAGTGTCTTTTCTAGACCCTCCAACCCCTTCGCATTAGCGCTACCTAGCTCATTTTGCCATCCAACATACCTTGCTTTGAGAGTAGCGTCTTTACTCTTGGGGATTCGAACAAAGCGAAACTTACGAATGTTTTTGCTAGCTATAAACGCACTTTGAACTTCATCTGAAGAAACGGGTATAAATTGAACATACCTAGCGCCCCACTCTCTTGCGATAAGATCTCTTTTTATTTCAGCTTCAAAGGATCCTGCACTCATACCGTTAGCAGCAAGAACATCCTTATATACCATTGGATCAAATCGACTATTCTTCTGAAAAGCAGATATATTTCGGATCATGTCTTTCATCTCTACAACCGAATACGGGATAGCCTTATGCTCGGCATCCTGCTCAATCACTTTGCCACGCGCGAGTTGCTTAAAAGTGTTCTCCTCTAGGCCAAACATTCGAAGCTGTTCTTCAGAAACTTTATCTCCAAAGTACTTCCTATAGCTTTCACGCGTCCTGCCAAGAGCACGATAATAATCGGCGAGTGCTATAGCGTCTCCATTCACAGAGCCTGCAACCGAAGTCCCGCCAAATCCGCCTCGAGACGCTCTGTTAAAAAAGAACCCCTCAAGGGCAAAAACAGCCGCGATCAGACTGATCACCCCGACAATAATGTACTTACCTAATCTACCTCTTAAAGATCCAATCACAGTGACTCCTCTGAATGCAAAGTGTGCACTCCTTAGGCCTTGATCTTTGCCACGGACTTATCGAAATGAGAAGCGCGGATTTATCTCAGTATAAATACTCTAGCTATGAGGAAAACTCCGGTTTAGGCTACCGTTTAAGGCCTCTAAGAAAAACAAGGAAAGTATGATCAAATTTCTACGTGATTACCGCCTCTATATTTCACTTTGTCTTTTTATCAGCGTCCCATTTCTTGCGCTAGACTCTAAGAACCGCGCGCCAAGGGATTTAAATTTTTTTGACAAAAGCATTTTATTTGTCATGGAGCCCATTCACATTGCGTTGAATTGGTCGATTGACCAAGTTGTAGATGGAATTCAAGCTTATATATATTTGACCCGTGTAAAAAATGAAAACGGTAAACTGATTGAAGAAAATCGAGCTCTATTGCAGCAAATCAGTTCGCTGCAAGAAGCTGAAAGTGAAAACATACGCCTGCGAAACTTACTCGATTTTAAAGAGTCGCATAAATTAAACACCGTCACCGCGAGAGTGATTGCTCGAGATGTTGCTATCGATTACAGAGCTCTTCGACTCAATCGAGGCGAAGCATCAGGAATCTCAAAGGGTATGGCTGTGATGACTTCTGAGGGTATTGTGGGGAGAGTGTTTAGAACAACCCGCACGAGCTCCGAAGTTGTAACATTACTCGATCTTAACTCGGCTGTGGATGCAGTAATTGAGCGCTCAAGAGCGCGTGGTGTCGTCGAAGGACTCACGGATGAAACTTGTCTTCTAAAGTTTGTTCTTAGAACCGATGATATACAAGTAGGGGATCTTCTTAAAACCTCTGGCTTGGGTGGGATTTTTCCCCGTGGTCTCAATGTCGGCACTGTTACCAAAGTTTCGAAAAAACCTTACGGCATTTCCCAAGATGTTGAAGTCGTTCCAAAAGTGGATCTCTCGAAGTTAGAGGAAGTCCTGGTGGTGGTGGTAAACACCGAGGAAAATGATAGCCTCGTCACTCCACTTGTGCCGCCTAAACATCAATCGCCCACCTCCAAGGTAAACAAATCGTGAATCTAAGATTAAGAGAACAACTGCAAGTTCCGGGTTATCTCTTTATCTGCTTCTTTGGACTGTGGCTTCAGGCATCCCTGTTGTTTTCGAAGGGATGGCTGCCCTATTTTGCGCCGGATATTCTCTTGATTCTTGCGATTTGGGGAGCTCTTAAGCTTAGATTCCTCATGGGTGGAATCACGATTCTTGTGTTTGCTAGAATCGCCGAAATTCAAAGCGCCTGCCCTGCAGGCATGTTCATGTGCGTTTACATGGCCGTATACTTAGCTGTCAAAGCCTCCCTCAGGTATCTATCGTTTGCTAAATTTACTCATCTCATGACTCTCACCCTTCTGTTTGCTTTCTTGGCGAGACTCGTTCAGACGGGTGTATGGGGCTATCTCGGAATGACTGACTCCGTCTGGTGGGCCACATTAGTCAGGTGGATTCCGAGAAGCGTAGGAGCCACTTTGCATGGATTTTGGCTGTATCCGATACTGTTCCGTTTTGAAAAATGGGTTCTAGGCGCGGATGCCGAACAGCAGCTTTCGGAAGACGATATTCTCATTGAGGAAAGGTTCTAGGGCGATGGCGTTTTTAGGCCAAGAAGAAGTCATCAGAGGCTTACAAGATAGATTTAGGTTTTTTAATCTCGCCGTGGTGATCGGTGTTTTCATTCTCATTAGCAGGCTTTTCTACCTGCAGGTCATCAGCGGTACACAAATGCGACAGTTTGCAGAAGAAAACCGCATTAAACGCGTTAAAGTTGCAGCTCCAAGAGGAATGGTTTTTGATCGCAACGGAGTGCTACTGCTCGATAACCGCCCCGCCTTTGATTTAGAAATTATCCCTCAATACTTGGCAAGCTCTAAACAAGGACCGGAAACTATAAAACTGCTTGGTAGGTTGGTAAAAATGCCGCCTGAAGAAATTAAGAAAATAGTAGATAAAGCAAAAGGCCAACCTAGTTTTATTCCTCTTAAAATTAAAACTGATCTTTCGCGAGAAGAAGTCTCACTCGTGGAGGCTTGGAAAATGGATATGCCCGGTGTTCAAATTCAACAAGAGATCAAAAGAACGAATACCCAAGGAGACGTGGCAGCCCACTTACTCGGATACATTGGTCAAGTGAGCGCAGTTGAACTGCCTTTGCTTCAGAAACAGGGGTTGAAGTACAAACTCGGCGATGACATCGGAAAGTTTGGAATCGAGCAGAAATTAGAGCCGATTTTGCGCGGAAAAGACGGAGAAAAATTAGTCGAAGTCGATGCGATGGGTCGCTTAAAACTCAAGCTCGCAGGTGGTCGTATGCTATCTCAGGCGGTAGAAAAACCAGCCATTCCTGGGAGGAACTTAACGCTGACCATTGACCAAACTTTACAGACGGTTGCTACACAAGCCTTCGGAGATAAAATCGGCGGAGCAGTAGCGATTGATCCGAGTAATGGTGAGATATTAGCGATGATTTCACGCCCTTCATTCGATCCCACCGAATTCTCGCGCGGTATTCCGACACAACTGTGGCAGTCCTTGATCAAAAACGAGAATCGTCCGTTAGGTGATAAAACAATTCAAGATCACTATCCTCCAGGATCTGTTTTTAAAATCGTAACTGCGATCGCAGGGCTTCAAGAGGGCGTTATAGACGAGAATACAAAAATACTATGCACTGGAGGCATTCAGGTGGGAAACCGCGTGCACCATTGCTGGAAAAAAGGCGGACATGGATTGGTTGATATCCACGATGCCATCGTGAAGTCTTGTGACGTTTTTTTCTACAGAACCGCTCAAAAGCTCAAATCCGTAGATCAGATAGCCGAGTGGGCGTTACACATGGGATTGGGTCGCAAAACGGGTATCCCACTGAGCAGAGAAGTGCCTGGCCTGATTCCTACAGAAGCGTGGAAAAGAGCTAGGTTTAACCAACCCTGGACCGGTGGTGAAACACTATCGGTTGCCATTGGACAGGGCGCTGTTCTTACCACCGTGCTTCAACTTGCCAACACCTATGCCACGATTGCAAACGGTGGCACACAGTATCGACCAAGTTTTGTGAAGCGCATCGCTTCAATTGATAAAAAAATAAGCGAAGACTTTAAACCGGAAGTCATCGACCGTACCCTGCTTAGCCCGAAAACTTATAGCATCATAAAAAAAGGGCTCTGGGGTGTGGTCAACGAAGAATCGGGCACTATGTTTCGGTATCGGTTACCGGAGATGGATTTCGCTGGTAAAACCGGCACTGCGCAAGTGATCAGCATTTCGAAAGATAAAATCTACGACCGCTGTGAGTCTATGAAGTTTAAAGACAGGCACCACGCGCTGTTTGCTGGTTTTGCGCCGGTTGAAAATCCTAAAATTGCGGTAGCTGTTATCGTGGAACACGGTTGCCACGGAAACTCTGGAGCTGGATCTGTGGCTAAGGAAATAGTGAAAGCCTATTTACAGAAACTAGATCCAGACAAATACAGTGATGCTGCGATTGAGAGCAAACTAAAGCTCATCCCCACAAAAAAGACTCTTACAATCAGTGCACCACTAGAAGACGAAGAGGTACACGACTTCTCTCATGACAATGAAATCCTACGAAAGCCCAAAGAGGAATAGCGTAAATGTCCTACACCTACTACGAATCTCCCCCACCTATTGATGAATCGCTCAGGGGCAGAGTGTCGCCCGATGAAGAACTCAAAAGATTCAACTGGACGATGTTGATTCTAGAGTTAGTTCTATTCGGAATTGGCCTTTGGAATTTAATGTCTGCCACCGCAGTCGAAGACAAATCACTGGGACTTTTTAAAAATCAGGCGCTCTGGTTTGCTATTGGGATACTAATGACCCTGACTATCCTTTTCTTTCACTATTCATTTTTTTCGCGTGTGGGTTATCTTATTTATTTTCTAAACGTCTTACTGCTCGTCGCAGTGCTCGTCGTAGGTAAAAGTTCGCTAGGCGCAAGGAGATGGATCGGTTTTGGAGGATTTCATATTCAACCCTCCGAATTTATGAAAATTTCCCTAGTGCTATGTTTAGCTAAATATTTTGAAACAGATCAACAACCTGCAGGCTACAACTTAAAAGGACTCTTTCTGCCAGCCATACTTGTTGGCGTACCCGCATTTCTGATCATGCTACAACCCGATTTAGGCACAGCCATGATTCTCTTGCTTACTTTTGGGTCAATGGTTCTATTCGTAAAAATCCAACCAAGGACTTTTTTCACTCTCGTGATGGCTATAGCTCTCGTGATTCCTTTTGCCTACAAGTACGCCCTCAAGCCGTATCAACGTCAGCGAATTATCTCTTTTATCAATCCTATGAGCGATCCAAAAGGGTCCGGTTATAACTCTATCCAATCGATGATTGCGGTAGGTTCTGGTCAGGTTCTTGGCAAGGGATATAAGAAAGGTACCCAAAGTCAGTTGAATTTTCTGCCAGAGCATCACACCGATTTTATCTTTTCTGTGTTTAGCGAAGAACACGGGTTTGTGGGGTGTATCATTCTATTGGTTCTCTACCTTGTCTTTCTCATGAATGGGCTACAAATTGCCCAGCAGTCTAATGATAAATTCGCTATCCTGCTCGTGTACGGTCTAAATGCAATTTTCTTTTGGCATATCTTTGTGAACATGGGGATGGTGATGGGGATTTTGCCTATCGTAGGAGTTCCTCTACCGTTTCTGAGTTATGGTGGATCGGCATTAATGACCTCGATGGTAAGTGTTGCCTTGATGACCAACGTAGCTAACAAGAAATATATGTTTTGAAATCAATATTTCATGTTAAATAAAGACTATGTATCACCAAGTATTGCGATGTAACGTTTTAGGCGCATTCCTATTTTTCGCGTTAACAACCCTAAACGGTTGCTCTAACTCGAGCAATGATTCAGACAAGAAAAACCAACTCGAGAGCGATATAAAACTGATCAAAGAAAAAACCGAATCACTAGAAGCAAACGAGGCCCGCGATACTCAAGCCATGCAGAATATAGCCACTCAAGTAGAGCTTCTGACTCGCGAGAATAATGCTTTAAAAAATATCACCAATCGAGCGCTGGATTCCCTTATTAAAGCTAATTCTGAACTAGCGAAAAGATCCGACAAAAAATCCAGTTTAGAAAAATCTGCTAGTCTGGAAAATGAGCGCGCGAAATTCGAACCAAAACCAAAAAAACAACTTATAAAAACACCGCCCAAGTCTCCAAAAAAGCAAAACAAACCGAATCAATCTTATTACAGACCCTCTCAGCAACAGCCCTCATCTAACGTTAAATCTAAAAATCCTACCAAACAAAGAAACACAGGCAGTTTGTTTGATGAGGACTTAAACTAAGGTCAGGGAATCTAGGCACTCACGCTTTTTTCAGCATAATCTCTGTGTTTTTCTGTGCCTCTGGCTGTACCGAAAAGCGATCTTAACTGACCACAGGCCGCCGAAATGTCTCGGCCTCTTGAAATTCGAACAGTGGCTGTTAAGTGCGCGTTTAAGAGTTTGCGCTGGAACTCAAGTACTCGTGCATCGGAAGGGCGTTTATAGTCTGCGCCCGAGTGAGCATTGAATGGGATCAAATTGATTTTGCACCTAACAGTCCTTGCGATTTGTATCAGTCGCTCAAGATCTTCGTCGCTATCGTTAAACCCAGCAAGCATCACGTACTCGAAAGTCACTCGTCGGTGAGTCCCAAGCGGATACTCCCTGCAACCCTTTAGAAGCTCAGCGATTGGCCAACGTTTATTCACTGGCATGATTTCGGAGCGTTGCTCGTCGGTCGTCGCATTTAAGGAAACTGCGAGCGATACCCCGGTTTTTTCTCCAAGCTCCTTTAGTGCCGGCACTATACCGGACGTGGAAACCGTAACTTTTCGCTTAGAGAAGTTAAACCCATCTTGATCAAGCAGGATCTGGCACGCTTTGATAACGTTCTGCAGATTATGTAGCGGCTCTCCCATACCCATAAAAACAATGTTCGTAATCGGAGCCAATCGCCTCAGCTCGTGAATTTGAGTGACGATTTCTTCGACTTTCAGGTGTCGATCCAAGCCTTGAATTCCTGTGAGACAGAATTTACACGCCATCGCACATCCGACCTGTGAGGAGATACAAGCGGTCAATCGTTTCCAGCCACGTTCTTGAAGGGTCATCTCTGTTTTTCGCCCAGAGAATCTTGCATCTCCTGAACTCTCTGACTCTAGTCGTTCTTCCGCCTCCACGGCGTCCCGGTCTTCAAGAGCTGCTGGAATAATCACGGACTCAATGGTGCGATCGTCCTGCAGTTGCCACAGAAACTTATGCGTTCCATCCAGTGCGGTTTGAGAAACTTTTTCCTTAAGCCTAAGGATCTCAAGATTGTCCTTACACCATTGTCTTAGAACCTTTGAGAGATCCGTCATTAAATCCCAATCATCGGTAAAGCGCTGGTACACCCAGTTATAGATTTGTTTTGCTTGATACTTAGCCTTAGAAGGCCCTACCACTGGGCTTAACAGCGCAATGAGCTCGGGCTTGGTTAGGCTCTGTAAAGGGATTCGCATGATCTCTTACGTACAAAGATTAGGACCGTTTTGCAATAAAATACCGGACAAACTTAGTTCGGATTAGGTAAACTTAGGTGGTCCTTGCTTGAGTCGACCCTTTTAAACGCTCCCAAGCTCGCATGAGGTAAATCCAAGCCATTAATCGGGTGCTCGAAGGGTAAAAGGAAAGTCGATGCTCTGAAATCGCCTTTACGGTCTGCTCCCACGGTAACTTCTGCGCAATCAGATCGACCCAATCTAGCTCATGCATAGAGACGTATTGTACTGGAATACCTAAACGCTCTCTAATCGCCCTAGCCCTGACCTCGGCATCGCCCGTTGAGTCGATGACCAAACCTAAAGAATTTTCGGCAAAATAAGCCTCCAACTTCTGGTCCTGAAAAATCATCACAAGCGAGTGCTCATCTCTGAGTCCTGCGAGCGCTTGGCCTGCCTTAGAGGTGACAGACTTTAAATCCATCACGACTGCGAATTTATGAGGAAGAAACCATCCCTGCCATGACCTCATCGCACGCACGAGAAAATGCTTCTCAAACGCTTGAATCGAGCCACTAGACAGCTCTCCTTTAACGGGAGTCGTTTTTAGCTTAAGCGCTCCTAAAGATTCCATCCAAGAGATTTGGGGGCCTGGCTTCACGGCTGCTTCTTGGGAGCGAGCAAAGGAATCATACTCGAGCGCGACCCAGCTTACCTCGCTAGGAATTCGTTTTTCTATTTGCTCAAGAGGCATCGGGAGTTGGGATTTAAACTCCTTGCTTGCCCCGTAGATCTGAACGACTTCTTTCTTAGCGTCTAGCCACAGCACCCAGCGAGTCTTGTCAGCCTCTTTCCAAAAATGGGAGTGCCTGCAGAGCGCAGCCCAGTCCTGTTTGCTTTCATAGGAAGGTAGAGCCATGGAAACCTCCTTCTTGATCGCTCAATCCTGAGCGTGCACTGGAGAGGAGTTGATTTGCTAACACGCCCTCATGCTCTCTCGCCTGCACACTTTCCTGTAAATCATGGCCCATGCCATCAATCGCAAGCGAGATCACTCCGTAAGCAGGAACCGACATTTCAAAACTCTGTGAATGCCCGAGCTTCAGCTCCTCACTCACCCCTTGGCCTTGGTACACTCTCGCATCATCGTAAAAAGACACCTCGCCTGAAAAATTGAGTTCTGATGTCACAGGGTTTTCTGTGCCATTAAATATAAATACACTTGTGCTGTGTAGTGGATCAATGGGTTGGGTCTTTGGGTCGCGGTAGAACCATAAGACTTCCATACCTGCTCCTGCACGTAACTCACCTATTGCCTCTAAACCCGCTATTTTTAAGGCCATATCAGCCAGTTCTCGACTAAAGCACGCATCGCGCTCCTGCGCGTATTTGATGATTTTGCCCCGACCTACTTCCACAATGCTCACAGGTAACGGGAGGTTTAACTTAAGTTCTGAGCCCCCCCCTCGACCTAGTCTAGAAATCTTTGTAGCCACAGAGCTTTCTGCCCTTGGATTTTTTGGCATCACAACGACGCCACCGTTTTCAATAAAGCCCTGAATAAACGGGAACTCTTCGCGTTCGATAAACCGGTCTTCCGTAAACCACATGAGCTTAGGCGCAATCTGAGCTCCAGACATACTGTCAACCGGAGAAGCTCTGCGAACTCGACTCCCGTGGCGCTCCCTTAAGCTACGAAAAAGAGGCGAGACCGCATGAGGAACGTCTGATCCCTCACAAACCACAAGATCTGTGACTGGCACTATAGCCTCAGATGCGATTCTTTTTGCCAGACTGAGAGCAACACCCTTGAACTTCTCAGAACATGAGAACCACTCCCGCACAGGTAGAACAACTCCAGATGTCGGCCCTCCGTAAAGTAATAGCGACCGCAAAATCAGACTTTGCCGCTGCGGACCGCTTAACCTGCTTAAAGCGCCTTCTTCCACATACCAACACCATCTGTCTCTGTGCCCGCGACCATAGATCGGGTCTGCTTCTAGGATATCCTCCTGTCCCAGTACATTGGCCTCTAGAGCAGAAATTGCGTTGCCAAGCGCATAGGGATGAACTTCCGGACATTCCCAAGCAAATTTTTCAAAAGGTAAATTCTTTCTTAGAAACTGATCAGAAAGGCGCCGCTCTAGGTTTGATTTGGCGTGCTGGTGTTGATTTAAAAGATCCGCTTTCAAAGGATCGCTAAACTTTAGTTTCTCAAAATCTGCTTGTGCTGCAGACGAACGATCAAACCTATTCCAATTCACTCCTACGGAAAGATCAAAAGCGCTCATTCCTCCGCATAAAATAAGTTCTCCTCGGGAGTTTTTTTGGGACGCGAGGGCGCCTTTGACCAACCCCTCAAGTTTATGAAATGCAGCTAAAAACCGCTTTTGGGTCTCCCCATCATAGAGCGACGGGTAAAGGTGTGGCTCTGGAGCACTCCACCGGGAAAAGGGTCTACCCTCGGAGTCTCGTGCTAACTTAGCTTCGTTTTTCAGTAGATCTCTAGGCATCCCTCCAAGCGGCATCGATGACGCGGGCGGCAGGGAGGCATAGATTCGCACGGTGAACCCCTGATCTACCGCCTGTTCCAGAAACTTCGGTAAAGAGTGCGTAATATCAGACTCAAGCAAAGACCACGGTGGATAGATAAAAAGCTCATGAATACCGGACCGCTTAGCTTGTTCTAATAACCTTACCAAGGCGGGCCCCCGGTACTCCCAGAAGGGGACTAAAAACTGAATCGGAAACATCGTTGTTTGAGTCTGCACAGCCATGATGTATGGAGTATGTCACCTATTTTTTATGAGTGTAAAGGAGCCCGTCTATGGCTTGGTTTTTTTCTGAAGAGCAAAAAATGATACAATCTACCGCACGATTGTTCGCAAGAAATTCTTTAGCCCCCAGAATCGAACAACTTGACCACGAAGAAGGCTTTAATCGAGAAGCTTTTTTTGAGCTCGGAAAACTGGGATTACTGGGCATTACAGTCCCTGAGCAAGATGGTGGCGCGGGAGAAGGCGCGGTCTCTGCTACGATCGTCATGGAAGAGCTTGGTGCCGTAGATGCTTCAACGACACTTTCATATCTCGCTCATTCTATTTTGTGCGTAAACCAAATCGCCGCCAATGGCACTCCAGAGCAGAAGCAGCGCTATCTTCCGAAGCTGCTCACGGGCGAATGGCTGGGTGGAATGGGAATGAGCGAACCTGGGGCGGGGTCAGACGCCCTAGGGATGACGACAAAAGCTGAAGCAAATCCCTCAGGCTACCTTTTAAATGGAACAAAAACATGGATCACTAACGGTCCTCTAGGACAGGTATTTTACGTCTACGCTCGGACCGGTAAGTCAAGAAAGGATATCTCTACCTTCCTTATTGATCACTCCATGAAAGGATTCTCTGCCGGAAAGAAGTTCTCTAAAATGGGCATGCGTGCCTCACCCACTGGGGAGCTCGTTTTTGACCAGGTCCAAGTGCCTCAAACCGCCCTCGTAGGCCAGGAGAATGGCTCCATCAAAATGATGATGAAAAACCTAGACCTAGAGCGCATCACCATTGCTGGCATCAGTTTAGGTATTGCTCGCGGTGCCATAGAGGCCGCCACTAAATATGCGACCGAGCGCAAACAATTTAATCGCCCCATTGGTTCGTTTCAACAAGTTCAGCTGATGCTATCAGAGGCTGAGGCTTGGTATCAGGCTTGCCGCGCTCTCACCTATCAGACTGCAAAAGAGTGGGATCTTGGGGTTCTGACTCATCAGGAGGCGAGCGTAAAAAGTGCCTCTGCTAAACTTCAGGCGGCTCAAATGGCCACACAGGTGGCACTGGATGCCATTCAGATTTTAGGTGGCTACGGTTATACGAGGGAGTTTCCCGTGGAGCGTATGATGCGCGATGCGAAGCTTATAGAAATCGGAGCAGGTACGAACGAAATTATGCGACTGATCATTGCCCGTGCACTTTTAGGGGAAGCTGCGAACGAGGTAAATTCCGCTTAATTTTAGTGCGATACAACTTATGGAAGAATTAAAGCAGCTAGCAAAACAATTTGCAGAAAAAGAATTAAAACCACTCGTCAACGAAGATGAGTCGGCTCATCGTTTTCGAAGAGAACATATCAAGAAGCTAGGTGAACTCGGACTCACAGGAATCACCACTCCAGAGAAATTCGGGGGATCGGGCCTGGGTTATCTAGAGTACATCACCGTGATAGAAGAAATAGCAAAAGTACACGCCGCCTATGCCGTTTCCATTGCTGTGACTGGCCTACCTCAGGTCATTCTCAGTCAGTTCGGATCAGATGCTCAGAAATCTGAATGGGTATCGAAACTCGCAAGCGGGGATGCCGTAGGGGGCTTTGCTCTTTCTGAAGCTGTCAGCGGTTCCGATGCCGTCAGCCTACGAACTACCGCTACTCCTCAGGGTGATGGTTATTTGTTAAACGGTACCAAATTATGGTGCACACAAGGAGACGTGGCAGATGTGATCGTCGTCATGGTGCGCACTGGTGGTAAGGGAGCTAAGGGAGTCTCTGCTTTTCTTTTACCAAAAAACACCCCAGGATTTTCTATCGGCAAAATAGAAAAAAAAATGGGGCTCAATGCCTCTCATACCGTTGAGCTCGTACTAGAGAATGTTTTCTTACCCACTTCAGCGCTCATTCGAAAAGAAGGCGACGGCTTTAAGGTGGCGATGCAAGCGCTGGATGCTGGTCGAATCACCATCGCAGCCGTGGCACTTGGTCTCGCCGAAGCTTCCTTAGAGTGTGCAACAAAACATGTCCTTGAGCGGCAGCAGTTTGGAAAACCGATAGCCGATTTTCAAGGTATTCAATTCATGCTTGCAGACATGAAAACGAAAATCCTAGCCTCAAGGCTTCTTGTTGAAAACGCAGCTCGCAGAAAAGACGCAGGAATATCTTATTCTGAAGAAGCCTCTATGGCTAAGCTATTTGCGACAGACGCTGCGATGTCAGTCACAACCGATGCTGTTCAACTTTTGGGCGGTGGCGGATACACGCAAGACTTCCCAGTTGAGCGGTACATGCGTGAGGCAAAAATGATGCAAATTGTGGAAGGCACAAATCAGGTTCAGCGTGTGATTATTGCAAGAAGCCACCTTAACCAGTATCGGAAATAAAGCTCCTATGAATAGACCTACGAACCTTGGCACAGAACTTCTGACTCTTAATTTAGGTGGTCTTGACCATAAACGAAGATTGAGCGTCCTCGGTGAATCACCTGACCTCGAGCAATCGGTTAACAATCTAACATCCCGATTTGATAGTCATGAGGTTGCCTTTTTTCACGCCGTCTGCTCTTCGACAAAAGGAAAAGAACTGAGTAACCAGGAAGCCTGTATCTCTTTAGTAAAAAACTTGGGACTCGATCAGAAATCGCAGAGTAAGTTTTCAGATGTTTTGTTTCTTGGAATCGGAGGCAGCAGCCTAGGTCCAATCAGCGCGATTCATGCCCTTAAACATAAGGCTGAGAACAAGCCTCGCGTTCATTTCCTTGAGAATCCAGACCCCTACGAGTGGACTGCTCTCATCAGGCAGTTAAATAGAGAGAGCACTTTAGTGGTTGCTATCGCTAAATCTGGTACTACTTTTGAGACCCTGGCGCTCTATAAACTAGCGCTGGATTGGTTAGGCCCTAAGAGAATGCGCACGCATTCGGTCGCGATTACCGATCCTAACAAAGGCGATCTACGGGCGTTTGCAGATCAACTTAAGATTCCTTCGCTTCCTATTCATCCGGGCATTGGTGGTAGATTTTCGATTTTTTCGCCCGTAGGACTCTTTCCCATGCGTTGTGCCGGTTTAGATACCGACCTATTTCTTAAAGGAGCGGCCGCAGTTAGGCAGTACTGTATCTCTGAAAATGGCCAAACTAACATCTTGCATAGGCTAGCCATCGAGCTCGTTCGATCGATGCAGTCTCATCCCAATCACGTTTTTATGCCTTATTCATCACCACTCAAGCTATTTAGTAGCTGGTTTGTGCAGATGTGGGGAGAAAGCTTAGGAAAGAACAACATGGGCTTTACCCCACTTGCAGCGCTTGGGGCAGTCGATCAGCACTCCCTCCTTCAACTTCTAAAAGAGGGCCCAAACGATAAGATCACTTGGTTTACCTCTGTCCAACAGGTGCATGAACGCGTTGTGATTCCAAGGATTTTAGAAACAGACGACTTAGAAGCTTTCAAACGACTCAGTCTATTAACGTTAGACCAACTGAACCGAATCGAACTAGAAGCCACAAAAAAAACACTGGCATCAAGCCAGCGCCCGTTTATTGAGTTTGCATTGAAGGATTTGTCCGAGGAACCTCTAGGCGCTTACTATTTTGCACTCTCCTACCTCACTGCCATCACTGGCACTTTGATGGGAGTAAATCCATTTGACCAACCCGGGGTAGAGGAAGGAAAAATCTATATCCGTGAGTCTTTAGTTCAGGCTAGTGTTTCAAAGAGGGACACATGACTTCGGACGCGGATAAAACCAAGATTTTAGCTCAAGACCAAGAAACGCTCAATCAAGAGTTACAGCGCGCTAAAGAGCAGGGTGCTTGTCTCATTATCATTCGTGGCACCCCACAAGGGCACCGTTTTTTTATTGTACAAGACGAGATGTTTTTAGGACGAGACCCCAGTTGTGAAATTACACTTTCTGATCAAGGCATTTCTCGAAAGCACGCAAAAATAGTAAAACAAGGCGAGAATCACAAGATCGTAGACTTAGGGAGTGCTAACGGAACCTTTCTGAATGACGTGAAACTCGCAGCGAATGAAGAAAAAATTCTCGCAAAAGAAGATATGATTAAGTGCGGGGCTTTTATCTTAAAGTATCTCCCAGCTGGTGAATTAGAAATTTTATTTTATGGTGCCTTAGGGTCTGCAGCACACACTGACGCCTTAACTAAAATTTATAACAAGCGCTACCTGATGGAAGCGCTCGACGCTGAGTTTAAAAGAGCTAAAGCGCTACATACTGATTTCAGTATTATTTTTTTTGATCTCGATCACTTCAAGAAAATCAACGACACTTACGGACATGATGCAGGCGACTTTGTGCTCAAAGAAGTCACTCAATTGATTCGCTCCAATGTCGTGAGGCCTAAAGACGTATTTGCAAGGTACGGCGGCGAAGAGTTTGTGCTTTTACTTGGCAACACCGATGGGGCGCGCGCTAGCGAAATGGCAGAACGCATGAGGTCTCTCATTGAAACACACCCCTTTATTTATGAGGGAAAACGCCTACCGGTAACCTCTAGTTTTGGGCTGACCGAGCTATCCACGGGCTGTGAGTCCTCTCATACTTTACTCAAACAAGCAGATACTGCGCTTTACCAAGCAAAAACATCCGGACGAAATCGCGTCGTAGTTTCCTCATGAATTTCGATACGAATCAGAAGCTCGATCTTTTTTCTAAACTCGATCACCCAATAGCGCTCATGGGGCCCGAACTGCGTAATCAGATCGCTGCGGGCGAGGTCATCGAACGACCGGCCTCTATCGTGAAAGAAGCCATAGAGAATTCAGTAGATGCCGGAGCGACATGGATTCAAGTCAAACTAAAACAAGGTGGCCGTGAATCCATTGAGATTACGGATAACGGAAAAGGAATTCTAGCCAGAGATCTTCCTCTAGCTGTGGCTGCCCATGCTACAAGCAAGTTAAAACAGTTTTCAGATCTTCAAAGTCTGAATAGTTTTGGTTTTAGAGGCGAAGCTCTTGCGAGTTTTGCTGCGTCTGGAGAGTTGCAGATTATCTCTAGGCACTTTAGATCGGAACAAGCTTACGAATGGAAGCAAGGAAGTTTGAAAGAAGTTTCCTTTGGGCTTTTCGGAGATCAGAAGCACGGGACACGGATCTCAGTTCATGGGTTGTTTTCAAAAACCCCAGCAAGACTCAACTTCTTAAAGGCACCCGGGCACGAAGTTCAAGCCACCAAGGAGTGGTTAGAGCGAATATCACTTTCTCATCCTGAAGTTGCGTTCCATCTTAGGAGTGAAAATGACACAGACTCTAAAGATCTCATCAATCTTCAGCCTGAATCGGAAAGATCACGCGTTCAGAACATTTTAGGTGCAGGCGAACTTCATTTTCGAGAAGAGCATTTTCCAAACTCTTTACAAATTAAGGCCTATTGGCTTCAAGGCTCTAGCGTTGGGAACTCCCGCAAAATATTTCAAATCGTCAATCAGAGGTCTGTGAAAGATAAGCTTCTTCACCAAGCCATCATGCGCGCGTTTAAACAAAGTTTACTCCCAGGCCAAAGTCCAGCTGTGGTTCTATACGTGACACTGCCGCCACATGCTCTCGACATTAACGTTCATCCCATGAAAACTGAACTTAGATTTCTCTCTTCTAGTGAAATTTTTCACGCTGTAACAAAGACCTTTGAACATCTTGCTGTTTCTAACGGTATGATCAGAAGTTTAAACTCGGCACCCCTGCACCAACATCCTACTTCGCTCTCCGCACACTCCACGCACGACATTTCCCACTTCACAACTAAGCACTACCCACAAAGAGATTTCCATCCCCCATCGAAAGCACGTTTCGATGGGGAGTTTATGCTTAATTTCAAGCAGACGGAGATGCAGCCCACTTTTTCTACTTCTCAAGTTGAAGCAAACAGCGAGACAAAACCAAGTGCACAGGTTACAGTCTTAGAGAGTTTAAAAGATGCGGTATTTTCAGGGCAATTCCTTCGCACTTACCTGGCCTTTGAGGGACATGATGAACTTTTACTCGTGGATCAACATGCGGCCCACGAGAGGATCCGTTTTGAGGAATTAAGGTCTCGCTTTTTAAACGCGACTTACTGCGAGAAAGAAGTACTTCTTCTTCCTGAGGACTTTAACCTTTTAGAGTTGGGTGCCAGTGATGAAGGGAATGCAACACTGCTTGAGATGCTCACGAGACTTGGTTTTGAAGCCTCTATCCATAATAACACGGTTCTTACTGTCTCAGCTATTCCTGCGATTTACGGACGAGAATCACTGCGTTCTAGGTTTCTTAATCTACTCGGTAAAGCTCTAAGCAGTCTAGGTCATGAATCGGACCCCGCTAAAGGTGCTCTAGGCAAAGAAGATCGAACGTTTATGTGGGATGAGACGCTCTTTGAACAGTTAGCCTCTGAGGCGTGCCATTCCTCCATTCGCGCAGGGAAAGTCATTCACGAACACGAAGCTAGGAGTTTAGTCACAAAACTAAGCGCCTGCGAACATCCGTGGAACTGCCCACACGGACGACCTACAATCGCGAGAGTTTCAAGCTTCGAATTTGAACGCTTGTTTTTAAGACGAGTTTGAAAGTGATTCCAATTCTACTTGGGCCCACAGCTTCAGGGAAATCCGCTCTTGCCTTAAATATTGCACGAACTGTAAAAAATATTAGCATTTTAAACTTTGACCGGATTGCGATGGTAAGAGGATTTGATATTGGTTCTGCTAAACCCACTGCGGCAGAGTTGTCGGAGACACCTCATTTTCTCATTAATAATCTAGCCCCAAACGAATCCTATAATGTGAAACAGTTTCTTTCTGATGTCGAAATGATCCGCGCTCAAGAAGAAACTCTCGGTCGGAAACTTATCCTAGTGGGCGGCACTGGCTTTTATATTCGAGCCCTACTCTACGGGTTGTGGGACGCTCCTGAAACGAATCTCACTCTAAGAGAAGAGTTATCTCGTTTCAGTGAAATCGAACTCTTTCAGAAACTACTGCACTACTCTGAGGAGTTTCGATCGCTAGTAAAGCCTCAGGATAAATATCGGGTCACCCGGTTGTTAGAAATTTTACAGGCAGAGAACAGTTTAGAAAAAGTCTTAGAGAATCTGAGAAAACCCAAACCGAAGGCAAATTCATCTTTTAAACTCATCGTCATAAAGAGAGGTTCAGAAGAAATGAACGCGCGCATCTCACAGAGGACGCGCTTAATGTTAGACGCAGGCTGGGTACAAGAGACAGAGAAGCTGATCGCCGAAGGAGCAAAGCCCGACTATTTGAACTCGGTCGGGTACCGAGAGATTTGTACATATTTAAATGGGGAACTGAAATCAGAGGAGTTACCAGAGCGAATCCACATTGCAACGAGACAGCTGGTAAAAAAACAGCTCACTTTTGCCAGAGGGCAATTTACAAACGACGCCACTTGGTTTGAGTTAGACTGGGACTTAGAGAGCTGTACAAAAGCTATCCTAGACTGTTACGGAGACGATGTAAGGTAAAACTAAAGGACGTAAGAAATGTCAAAAACAATTATGGTCCTCTCAGACGGCACAGGCGAAACTGCTGCCCAAATTACAAAAGCCGCACTCGCGCAGTTTCCAGAGCAGGAGCCGGAAATCATTAGATATAAAAGAGTCAGAGAAGAAACTCAGCTCGCAGGACTTTTGGATGAGGCCTTTGAAACAAAAGCCCTCATCGTCTATACGATTGTTTCACCGCAACTGAGGAGCACCCTTTTTCAACAGGCGATGAAACGTGGTCTACCCTGCGTCGATCTCCTAGGGCCACTACTCTCAGGCTTAGGTTCATATTTTGGCTACGAGCCCAAGGCCGTCGCTGGTCTTCTCCATGACGTGAATGAGAACTATTTTAAGCGCATTGAAGCGATGGAATATACCATCGCACATGACGATGGACGAGATATCTCAAGGCTTCAAGAAGCAGACCTAGTCTTAATTGGTATTTCTAGGACCTCAAAAACTCCTCTGTCGATGTACCTTTCTCATCAAGGTTGGAAGGTTGTTAATATTCCAATCATCAAAGACTTTGAGCTACCCCAAGAACTGAATCAGATTGATTCGAAAAAAATCATAGCTCTTACTATAGATCCTGAGACCTTAACCACCATTCGTAGAAATCGCTTAAATCGATTGGGACAGAACCAAGGCGGCGACTATGCGGATCCTATGAAAGTCAACGATGAGATCGCCTATGCGGACGCTTTATTCAAAAAAAACCGTAAATGGCCTGTCTTTAACGTCACAGGAAAGGCTTTAGAAGAAACTGCTGCAGAGATCTTACGACTGATGGCTTCTAGGCGCTTGACACCTAAGATCTGACTAGCAACACTGAGGCCCACAAAAAAAGCTATATGAGCGTGCCCGTAGACTAAACACGCAAGAAGGAGAACCCAATCATGGCCCGTGGAAATCTGATCTGGTGGAATGGTGCTATCGTCCCAGAAAGCGAAGCAAAAATCAGCTTGTTTACTCACGGCCTCCACTATGGATCAGGAGCGTTTGAGGGCATTCGAGCTTATAAACAGGCCCAAGGCGGTGGCGCCATCTTTAGACTCAAGGAACACATTAAGCGTCTCTATGAGAGCGCTCACATTATGGATTTTAGGATCCCGTACACCCAGGATCAAATTGTCGAGGCTTGTAAAGAAACCTGTAGGGTTAATAAATTCGAAGAGTGCTATGTGAGGCCCATTGTGTTTCTGGGTGATGAACAGCTGGGTGTTTTTCCGGGCACTGACCCCGTGCTTAAAGTTGCGATCCTGACGTGGGAATGGGGAGCCTACTTAGGTGATCGGGGGATTAAAGAGGGCTCTAAGCTAAAAATCTCTTCGTTCATCCGTCCGCACGTGAACTCCATCATGACAAAAGGAAAAATCACCGGACAATACATTACAGGGGTGCTTGCAAAGCGGGACGCTAAGCTGACGGGTTTTGATGAGGCACTTTTACTTGATCCGGAAGGATACCTTGCAGAGGGAAGCGGCGAGAATTTATTTATTATAAAAAACGGGGTTGTTAAAACAGGCCCCCTCTCTTCGGTACTCTCAGGTATTACAAGAAATACGGTACTCAATTATTTTCAGTGGAAGAATTTTCCGATCGAGTTGGCAAGGTACTCAAGAGAGGAACTCTATACTGCTGATGAGGCGTTTCTCACGGGCACTGCTGCTGAGATCACACCTATTCAAAGCGTAGATGGTAGAAAAATTGGTGAAGGTAAACCAGGGCCGATCACGCTGAAACTCGTCGCTGACTACGGAAAGATCGTGCGTGGAGCGATTTCGGATTTGGACACTAACCTAGCTACACATAAGGAAAAACTGACGGGGTGGTTGGATAAGATTTAGAGATCACGGTTCACAGTGACACAGATACTGACATATTTCCCGTTGGGCATAAAAACGAACTCGGGTCCAGACGTGCCATTTGTACTATAATCGATTTTCTTTAGCTTTTTATTTAGATCTTTACGGGCACCCTCTACCAATTCTAGGTAAGCGTCAGGTCCTCCTGATTTACTATGGCCACAATATACTTCCCCAGCAGCAAAAGCAGACGCTGAAACACAAGACGCAATCACAAGGCTAATTATAGTTTTCACGAGGTACCTACTTTCAAGCTTCTAGTACGGTTTATTCCAAAATTAAATGTACTATATTTATTAAATATAATGTCGCGGATATACGGGACCGATGAATAATCCGTCAAGCAAATAAACGCGGAATTGGTAACGAAAGCGGGGCTTTTACGCTGTGTCTACAAAAGTCGCTATCCCTTCACTAAGCTCTGTGGGTGACACAGTAGCAGTCCCACGCTTACCTACTACAATTCCTGCGCCTATATTTCCTAAAATAGCAGACTCCTCAAGTGTAGCTCCCATGTTAAGTGCAAGCGCCATAATAGTAATAACCGTATCGCCTGCGCCTGAGACGTCGTAAACCTCCCTCGCAAATGTAGGGATAAGCTTCGGTTTCTCTTCTTTAAGAGAGAATAAAGCCATGCCATCCCGTCCGCGTGTAATCACAGCGTGAACAGCTCGTGATTCTGACATGAGTTTTCTCCCAGCTTCATAGAGCGAATCGGCGTCTCGGATAGAAATCTTTGTCAAAGCTTCCGCTTCTTTCGTGTTCGGTGTAAGAAGCGTCACTCCTTTATACCAATGAAGGGGTGTCTTAGCGCTTGGATCGAGCGCAATCGTTTTTGATTCGCTATGAGCATCTGAGATCAGATCAGCCATCAGCTCCTCTGTAAGCATTCCTTTTGCATAGTCTTGAAGAATCACTCCAGCAGTCTTCTTTAGTTGCGCACGGTATTTATCGCGGATTTTATTCTGTACCATATGCGAAACCGGAAGATTCGACTCATAATCGATTCTTAAGAGCTGCTGCCTTTCACTTACTATTCTTTCCTTCAGAATCGTCGGGCGTTTAGTATCTCTTACAAGCCCTGTAATTGACAGCTTACAGCTTTTCATAAGCTGCTCGAAGTCTTGGCCGCCTCTGTCGTTTCCGATCACGCCGATGAGTTTCGCTTGACCTCCCAGAGACCTAATGTTCTCAGCCACGTTCGCAGCTAGACCCATTTTGAGCTTCTCGCTCTTCACCCATACTATCGGAACAGGTGCCTCAGGACTGATGCGATCTACCGTGCCTTCGGTGTAACGGTCTAATCCCACGTCACCAATGACCAGTAAGTCTAGTTTCGAAAAACGTCCGAGGATCTGCTTAAGACGTTGTCTCGAAACAGATTTATTTTTTTTTAGTTTCATACTGTATGTCCCTGATCAGCAGCTACCGCGCGCGCGTAGTGGCGCCTTACTTCATCTACCGCCTGGCGCGGCAGAATTGATTTCATACATAGAAAATATTTACATTCAGAGCCTAAACATTTTCTATCTTGCCCACAGAAAACTTCTGGTACGAGAACCGACACTTGGTCCTCTTGCGAGAGGTAGGGTCCCCACCGGATAGCGCTTTGAACGCGGATGGGAGAAAAGAACGAAACAGTAGGAATTTTAAGCGCGTTAGCAAGATGAAGCGGCCCTGTGCTTGGAGCCACGACGACTTTAGCACGCGAAAAGATGGCGGCAAGCTGCTCTAAACCCTCGCCTTCTTTCGCAACATAGGTAGTAAGCCCCCCTCGACCGAGGGAGTTTCCTTTAAACAGGCTGCCTTCGATATGCTTTACAATACGCTCTATCAAGGCCCCCTCAGCTGGTCCTCCGGTTAAGACTGTATTCACCCCGTCAGATAGCAATAGTTTAACAAGATCTATGTAATGTTCTTCCGGCCAATTAAGGGCGGACCCACCCATGCCAGGGTGAACGACTACACATCCTGGACCTTCATTTAGCCCCCTGACTGCAAAAAAATCATCGGCCCATTTCTGAGCAAGATCCGAGACGTGAACAGAAGTAGGGATCGTACGAGTCACGGAGCGAATCCCAATTTTGCGAAGGAGTCCTAAATTATAATCAGCCTCGTGCATCTCAACGAGAGAGCGCCTCTGTCTTGATCCACGATTATAAAATACGAAAGAATGAATTTTTGATAAAGGTCCAATACGAACGGGAATCCCGACGCCAAAACACGCAGCCGCTAACCTGACCTGAGACTGAAGTGAAATAGAAATATCAAACTTTCTTTCCTTCAATTCTTCCATAAGCGTAAAGAATCCGTCTAATCCCCGGTGCCGTCCTTTTGGCTCATAGGTAAGTACCTCATCGACTTCGCTCAGTCCATCTAAGAGAGGTTTTATAGATGGCTGCACGAGCGCTGTGATTGAGGACTTAGGAAAATGATTTTTAAGGGCCTTAAATACCGGTGTAGAGAGAATGACATCGCCCAGGCGATCTGGCCTCACAACTAAAATACGGTGCGCTTGCGACTTCAGAGGTTCGGAGCTTAAGTTAGGCGTGTTCTGTAAATTATCCATATCAAACTAAATTGTATTATATTTCTCTACTTTTAATTAAATGCTTGCGCCTTGTTCAGTGCATTTTGAATGTGATGAGAAAGTTTCTCGACCACTTGGTCTAGAGTCAAACTTGTCGTATCCACTTCGATCGCATCTATGGCTCGCTTTAATGGTGCAACGGCTCGCGCACCGTCTGCTTGATCTCTCGCTGCGATTTGACTTTTCAACTCTTGAAACGAGGGTACATCAGATCCAGTGGACTCTAGTTCCGATAACCTCCGCGTCGCTCGGCTGTCTAGACTAGCAGTAAGAAAAAACTTTAAGTCGGCGTCTGGAAAAATCTCTGTCCCTATATCTCTGCCCTCTAAAATAGAAGACTGCGACGAACCTAAGAGCCGCTGCAATCCATGCAAAGCATCTCGAACCTCTGGAAGGGCGGCAACTTGGCTCGCAGCCATAGATACTTCTGGTGTACGAATACGATCCGTAACATCAACATTATTACACAACACCCGTTGAGAAGGAGATTTAGCTCTATCGCGATAGAAAGCAAAAGTAGCGGTCTTTGCAATCTCTGGCGCTACCTTCATGTACTCAGCGCCCACACGCTCTATCGCAGAAAATGCGATCGCTCGGTAAAGGGCGCCTGTATCAATATGACTAAACGAGAAGAGATCGGCTAATCGTTTTGTCACGCTGCTTTTTCCTGTGCCAGCTGGACCATCAATAGCAACAACAAATGATTTCTTCGGATACTGGTGACGCCAACTCATGGATTCTTGAGTCCTGAGACCTTGTGAATCCGTAGTTTGTTTAGAATATTCCATGCAAAATGATTTTCACTTTCTGTTCCAAAACTAATTCGTATCCAATCATGCAACCCATAATTTGAAAGGGGTCTAAGGATCAGGCCCTGTCTTAAGCACTTCTCAAAAAGCTCAACGCCTGAGAGACCAAACGGCTCTTTGACCCGAACCAAAACAAAATTCCCGAAACCCTTCACAAAAGGAACCCCGTGCGAAGAAAGCTCGTTTTCCCAGAAAGTCCTAGCTTTGCTATTTAAGAGAATAGCCGTTTCCTTGAAAACCTCGTCTTTTAGTGCAGCCACACAGCCAGCTAAGGCAAGCGAGTTTAGATTAAACGGCTGCCTTACTTTCTCAAGAGGATCAATAAGCGCTTTCGGACCATACAGATAGCCAACCCTCAAACCGCCAAGGCCGTATATTTTTGAGAAAGTCTGGGTGATCAACACATTCGGATAGCGCTCTATGCATTCTTGAATGCTCGGAAGAAGACCTTCGGTTAGGTACTCAGCATAGGCGTAATCTAGCACAACAAGAAGATCGCGATTCGGCCTTACTGAATTTAAGGTTTGCAAGAAATTGAAAACCTTTTCTTTACTCACATAGGCCCCAGTGGGGTTATTTGGATTTGCCAAAAAAAATACCTTTATGGACGGGTTCTCAAGCATTTCTGCGGCCACCTTCAAATCTGGCTCGAAGGTTTCAGAATCAATCGGAGTCGTCACTGTCTTTACTCCGTGAATCAGCCCGCAGATCGAATAGGCGACAAAAGAGTACTGCGGTTGCGCGATAAACTCCCCGGGTTGGGTATAAGCTCTCACGACGAAATCAATGACTTCATTGCTCCCATTACCTAAAATCATCTCTGCACTTGATAGGTTTAGTTTTTTTGCGAGTTCTTTTTTTAACTCAAATGCAGAACCATCCGGATAACGATGAAGCTCGGATAGTGCTTCTTCGATAGCTTTTTTTGCCAAAGGAGAAGGTCCTAGAGGGTTCTCGTTAGAGGCAAGTTTAACCACATGCTCTAAACCAAACTCACGCTTAGTTTCTTCAATGGGCTTACCCGGAAGGTAGGGTTTTAACGCCCTGATCGTTTCACTTACATACATCGTCATAAGATTGGGCAGAATAGATCACGGCTTAGTGCTTCGAATCAACACTTTCGAGTGTTTTCCTCAGGATTAACGCATCTTCCCCGTTTGCGTAGAACGATTTTCTTACATGGAGGACCTGAAATCCAAATCGGTGGTAGAACTTAAGCGCCACCTGATTTGACCTTCGCACCTCTAAGTTCATTAGTTTTGCTCCATTTTTGCCAGCATTCCTTATAGCTTGGGTAATTAAGAGGGTCCCAAACCCAAAACCAGTCGCATTCGGTGAAACCGCAATTGTCAGCAAATCCGCCTGCTCATCGATAACGTGGCAAACCACATAGCCATAAACTAGCGAATCGGTCTCGTCATCGGTTAAGACCCACGCAAGTGCATAGGGTTTTGCCATTTCTCCTTCAAATTGGTCCTGTTTCCATGGAACTGGGAACCAGTGGCGGTCAATGGCCGTCACTTGCGCTAAATCTTCATGAACCATTGGTCTTAGAGAAACTTGCGGACGCACGGCTGCGGGATCGTCCGAATTTTTTGGAGTCTGTATTGGATCTATGGTTTTCAAAGTATGGGCTCCTAGGCTAAACCGTAGTTCTATGTCGAATGACCCTTTTTTTGAACCAGAAATTCACAGTGACCTTGATCGTATGCGACACTCCACCGCTCACCTACTCGCGCATGCGGTGGCAAATCTTTATCCGGGAGCTAGGTTTGGGATCGGGCCCACGATCGAAGATGGATTCTATTACGACATCGATATCGAGAAGAAGCTCACTCCAGAAGACCTAAGCACGATTCAGAAGGAAATGATTCGGTTAAAGAATCAGAAACAGAGCTTCATTCGAGAAGAGCATTCTATATCGGAGGCTAAAGCGTTGTTTGAAAGCTTGGGCCAAACCTTCAAAATCGACATTCTAAATACCCTTGAAGCTAACGGCGAAACCAAAGTCACTACCTATAAAGAAGGTAACTTTATAGATCTTTGCCGCGGACCTCATGTCGCTAATACAATCGATATTGGTGCCTTTAAATTGCAATCCGTTGCGGGAGCATTCTGGCGCGGGCAAGAAGGCAACCCCCAGCTACAACGTATTTACGGGACCGCATTTTTTAAAGACACAGAACTTAAAGAGCACCTTTCACTCATCGAAGAGGCAAAGCGTCGCGACCACAGAAAACTTGGCAAAGAACTTGATTTATTCTCGTTTCACCCAAACGCCCCCGCCTCACCTTTTTTCCATCCGCGCGGAACGATTCTTTATAACGGCCTCGTGCAACTCATGCGAAAAGCCTACGGCCCGTTTAAATACGATGAAGTTATTACACCGATGATCCTTGATGTGGATCTTTGGAAAACCTCTGGCCACTATGAACACTACAAAGACGCCATGTACTTCACTGATGTGGATGGCAGAGATTTTGCGGTTAAGCCCATGAATTGTCCTGCGCACACTTTTATTTATTCCGCTCAAAGACGTTCTTATAAAGAGTTACCGCTTAGACTCGCAGACTTCGGTAGGCTGCATAGACATGAACGCTCTGGAGTGACAGCTGGATTAACCAGAGTGAGAACATTCTGCCAAGATGACGGTCATATTTTCTGCGCCGTTCATCAGATCGAATCTGAGATACATGGACTTATTCAGTTAATTTTAAGTACCTACAAGTTATTTGGTTTTACCGATGTACGCATTTGTCTTTCTACCAGGCCCGAGAGCCGAGTGGGCAGCGAGGAACTCTGGGATCAAAGCGAAACCGCGCTCGAGAATGTGCTCAAATCGACAGGAAAAGCTTATTTTATTAATAAAGGCGATGGAGCATTCTACGGACCTAAAATTGACTTCCAAGTTTTAGATGCTCTAAAAAGAAAACACCAACTGGGCACGATTCAACTCGACTTTAATCTGCCTGAACGTTTCAACCTTGAGTATGTAACAGCGGATAATGGCCGTGATCGTCCGGTGATGATTCACCGTGCAGTGCTAGGAAGTATAGAGAGATTCCTAGGCATTCTCATTGAACATACCGCTGGAGTGTTTCCTCTATGGCTCGCCCCCACTCAGGTGAAACTCATTCCTATCAACGACGCTCATGTGAACTATGTGAATGATTTTGCAGAAAAGTTAAGAGGACTCGGAATGAGAGTTGATGTCGATGCGAGAAACGAGTCTATGGGAATGAAAGTACGAGAATCTCAAACCGCGAAAATCCCCTACACTTTAGCTGCGGGAGACCGAGAGTTAGAGGGAACAAGTTTCTCGGTGCGTCTCTACGGCGAAAAAGAGTCTAAGGTCATGTCTCAAGCCGATTTACTCCAAATACTAGGAGAGAACAGTAAAGTTCCCACTCTTTCCCAGGAGATGATTCAGCCATGAGTGCTCGCAATCATTCGGTGATTTATGACGTGCTCTACGGATTTATTCCTATCACGAGCTGGGAAGAAGAAATATTAAGTGCGCCTGCGTTCCAAAGACTGAGGTGGATTAAGCAGCTGGGATTCTCAAATTACATTTTTCCAGGCGCTGAACACAATCGTTTTGCACATGTGATTGGGGTGATGCACTCCATGCACCAGATGCTGCGTGCGCTTAGGATCGACGTGTCAGATAAAGAACTTTTTGACAGAAAATCACGATCAGAAGCAGCAATTCTTCATAAATCACTTCGTATTGCGGCACTTTTACATGATTTAGGGACGTTTCCTTTTTCACACGCCATTGAAAACGCCTATATCCTGCACGGAAACAAAACGCGTCCTACTCGTAAAACCAGTAAGGGGCTGCTTAAGAATCAGAAAGATCTCATAAACAATCACGAGCACCTAGGTGCGTTTATTATCAAGAATACAAGATATAAAGGTGGAATCACTCAGATACTAGAAGACGCAGGTCTCGATCCTCAGATGATCTCACTGATCATCAAAGGAATCTCCCCTTATTCCATCGCAAACCAACTCATGCATTCTGATTTAGATGCGGACCGTATGGACTACTTACTTAGGGACGCTCATTACACAGGACTTAAATATGGTCAGTTTGACCGCGAATACCTCATCTCAAACCTTGAGACATTCAAACTTCCGACCGGTGGGCTGGGCTTCGGTGTAAAAGAAAGCGCGCAGCATACAGTTGAAGACTTTCTGATCGCAAGATTCTCTTGGTACTCCCAGGTTATTCGTAACCCCGCTTCAGCAAAGTTTGATATTCTTTCTACTTACGTCACAAAAGCTCTTTTAGATTCCGACCACCTCCACCAGTTTTCTGACGTGCTTAGTATGGTTGAAACCAGAGATGAGCGATTCTTCTGGTGGAATGACATGTACTTTATGACGAAGCTCCAGGAAGTTAGATACAAAAAATCTATTAAAGATCCAGTCACCTGGGAAATGATCCAGATGCTTCTTTACCGTGAACCACCTAAGACGATCAGGCATGCTGCATTTGAACACCGAATTATTCCGGAAGGACCCACGGAGCGAAACAAACACTCGAAAACCGCACTCAATAAATTCAATGAAATGGAAGCAGTCATTCGGAAGTACGGCACGGGTCGCGAGTGGCTACTGCTTGATATGCCAGACCGAGATGTCGCTTTTACAAAAGGAAACTTAAGTTTGAAGGCGAAACTTGCAAGCACGCCCTTAAAAGACCACACCCATGCGGCGGTTGAGAGCGTAAAAATCGTCGACCGAAATAACAAGCCACACCTGCTTGCAAGACGTGAGAACAGCTTAATGAAGCATCTCGCAAACGTGGTAAACTTCGTGCCAAATGCTTATGCTAATCGAGCTGCTTATGAACTTTTAAAGAAACGGAAACTAGTAGAATAATGACAACCACACCGACCCTAAAAATAGCTCTATTTCTTATATTTTTCTATGTTTCCGCTTGTGCCGCATTAAAATCAAATCCTAAGCCATCGCAAGCAACTCAGACTAATGAAAAAAAGTATACGCTTCTAGAGATCAGCTCGCCGACCCATTTTAAATCAAGCGTAATTATTGCGCCTGAGCTTAAAAACATGAGCGCTCGCAAGTATTTTGTCGTTAACGAAATCGAAAAAATTAAATCGCTTGAACTGAGCGACTTTACACCTAGCTTGCGGAGCATTCTAGAGGCACAAGCTTTGTCTTTTATTTCGCTAACAGAGAGCAAGCATCTCTTAGACACTATGGGTGAATTCAATTCTGAGTTTCCAATTCTTGGTAAGTATCAGAATCTTCCGAATACGCTATCTGCTGCGAAAGCTAAAGGCGCGACAGCTATGTTGCAACTACGGCTAGAGTTTGGCGACACACCAAGCTTGAAGCGAATGCCTAAGAAAACTATTTTTGATGAGTTTATGAACCCACCCGCACCCGAAGACGTTGGAAAAGTTTGGTCTGCCGTCTTAGAGCGCACAGTGGTTGCTTATTTCACGAAAGACTATAAGACGAAAGAATTTCGAAATGTCCCTCGTACAGAGTATAAGAATAGCGGCGAAGATAAGTTCGCAGTCGTCACACCAAAAGTTTTTCTCTCGGGTAGAATCTTAGACACGAGTACACAATCGCTCTTAGGTGCGTTTGAATACGAATGCGATACTTATTTTAACGCGAGCGAAAAGCTGTCACTTTCTATTCCTGTAGAAATGTCGTTTGACCCTGTGTTTAGCTCTCTAGGTAAAGACCCGCTCGTGATAGCTCCACTTCCAGTTTCTAGAACAGAGTTTATTCTAGCGCCCGATACTAAGCTTTCTTTTTCGGTACTCAAGTCTTGCTATGAGAGGGTGATCAGAGATCTTGCAAAGAAAATTTAGATCGGTTTAGCGAGCAAGAGTTTTTAGATCGGGTCCCCCGCCACACAGCTCGCACGCGATACATCGTTTTTCTTCAGGTCTTCATTCGTGCTATCGGTAGTGGTCGGATACATGACTGCAGACAGGTATTCGTGCCCCTCAGGTAGCGCGGAACACAGTATGGACTGTGTCGCATCCGTACTTCCTAACTTACACGAATGCCCTAGTCCTAGCAGGTGGCCTAGCTCGTGTAGGACCGTGTAGTGAAGATTCATATCCGGCTTGCCAGCTGAAAAAAAATCAATCCAGTTCACGGAAATCGATGAATAAAAAAAGTACGGAAGTTTATTCGTTGCAAGCTTTCGGTAAGCACATATTCCGGTAGTTGCAACCACTTGAGATGTGGCAGCCCCAGAGGTTCTCGTTTTCTGTTTATAAATTCCAACCGCAGATGTCATCGCACCACTACTGTCAACTAAACTCTGAGAACAGCTGCTGCTATCTGGGAAATCAATCTGATAAGGACTGGAATCTAACCCGTAGTCAAATACCTTCAAACGGTAGTTTGACATAAAAAACAGATTCCACTTCGCAGCCGCACTCGTAATCTTCTTCTGCTCGTCTTGCGTAAAATCTCCGCGTTTGAAAGCCAATCTTACTGAATGGGTCGAGTCAATCTTTTCCCAGCGAGCAACGAGCGAGTCTTTCTGATCCTCGGGTAGTCCGCACTCTTTAACGTCTAGAGCTTGTGTTTTTTTACCACTAACAGGTGGCCCGCACGAAACGAGCGCTAGAGCGAGCACTCCAGCAACTAAAACGCATGATGTATGTAAGAGAAAACCCCTTCTTAATCGCATGAAACCCCTTCTTAGTAGTGTGATTGATTTTTTCGTTTCTGGTGATGTGTCACTAGTAACCTACCTAGTAGCACTAGAATTGTAGCTGCAAGTATCGATAGACCGAGTCCCCGACTGACCCACACAGGAGGTGTAAGCCGATTTAACCACTCGACCGTGGTTACTATAAACACCGACGACCACCCACACACTGTAATCATGGGCGGCATAAAACCTAAGAGAGCAAGGGCACTCACCACGGGATAGACGCACATGATGAGTACATAGCCAGTGATTATGTTTAGGGATACCGTACTAGGGACAAGTGGTAATCCATAGCGAGAGATCTCAGCAAGAGCACCACCCACAGTAGAGCCTACCGAGAGTTTAAGCTTACCTATCAGACTCGAATAGAAAGTAGATTTCTCACCTTGAAAGATGGATAGACCAACGATCCCACCAAATACCGAAGCGTAGAAGTGTGCGCTTCCATGATTGGAGATTTCTGAGCCTTGACTAAATAGTACACTTACACAGTAGAAAAAGAGTTCTCCCATACCCAGTAATATAAACGATCGTAGCATGGGCCACCGAACGCCTCTTCGACCTAACCATTCTCTTAAGAGCACGATTGTAAATCCTCTGAGCCACGCTAACCGGAACTGAGTCAAAGCCCAAAGCATTAAGGCAACACCGTAGAACATATAATCTGCAACCTTTGGCCACAATGCTGCGCGGTCTAAAGCAACACGTGCACAAAGTAGTCCCAATTTATCGATGAGAGTGCGAAGGGCATAGAGATGCATTCCTGCTGCGGTAAAAACATGCACGACACCTAGACCGCGGAAGAATGCCACGGTCTCTGATTTACCTCTCTCTGCATAAATTAGTTTTCTAAACAGCAAAAAAGGATCTGCTCCAGAATGAGCAAGCGCCTCAGAGCCTAGTAGTCTTCGCTCCTGTAACCACTGCCAATACCAAGGTTCACCCGCGAGAGATACGAGCGCATCACTTCTGGTGATACAGACTCCCTCTCCATGCTGTAGAAATCCCACAATCTTTACCCCGCACTGAGAGCTTTCATAAAGGTCGTACCACGCTTTAGGCATTTGACTTGCTAGAGCGTGAGAGAGTTCTTGGATGAATGACATAGAGTGCTGATAGACAAAGCACTCAGTGTGCCAGAAAAAAAACACAAAAAGGACTATCAATTCATGCCGATTTTCTATGGCCTTCTCAATCACTTGCCTATTCCTAAACTTGCTACCATTGAAGTGGCTAGCTCCCCGCAATTACCCCAGATACACATTCTAGGTCTTCCTGGACCGTCTGTTGCCGAAGCTAAAGACCGGATTAGGTCTGCGATCCATGCAAGCTCTTTCTCCCTACCCAGTCGGAAGTTTCTGATCAACATCTCCCCCTCTGATGTTCGAAAACAAGGCACACTGTTTGATCTTGGGATGGCACTGAGTTTGATTTTCCACCGCGTTGATTCTCAAGCGAAACTGGATGAAACTTCCCATGCTACGAAAGAGGCGCACGAAAAAAAATACTTGGTCTTAGGTGAACTCACCCTAGACGGAAAAGTGCGAGCAACGCGACAAGTTCTTCGCGCTCTCCATGTTTTAAAGCTAGAAGATTTAGACGGAATCATTCTACCAGAGGATGATAAGCCAGAACTTGAGGCGATTTTGTCTCAATATTTTAATGAAGAATCTAGCCTAACCGAAAAACACCTCTATCTCGTCAAGGACTTAAAGTCTGCTTATTTAAATATCCTTGTAGAGAATCACACGCCTTGGTTAGCGCGCACCACCGGACCCACAGAAACTGAGCTACGAGAGAAAAGCAAACGCTACTCCCAACCTATACCCAAACTTATTCCCTCACTTGTGCTAGAGGCGCTAAAGTTCGCTGCCACTGGAAATCACCACACACTTCTTCTGGGTCCAAAAGGCACGGGTAAGTCTACCGCTGTGGATGTTTTTGAACGGCTGATTCCAATGGATTCTAAGGAGGAGCTTAGAGAATGGGAGATGATCAAAGAACTTGCACAAGACTCAACTCACTCGCATTTTCGTAGGTTAAATCCATCCATTCGACCTCAAACACTCCTAGGTGGGTTTAATCACGGACAGTTTAGACCGGGAGAACTTGCGCTTGCCCATAGCGGTGCGCTTATAGCGGATGAATTTCCAGAATGGCACAGAGACACGAGAGAAGCGCTCAGACAACCCTTACAAGATCAGGTGGTGCATCTTCAGCGAAGAGAGGGGGAAGCCAGTTTTCCAGCCAGGTTCACGTTACTTGCGACCGGAAATCTCTGTCCCTGTGGTGGTGTTTTTAGAGAGCGAATGCATAAGTATGAAACGAGGTGTACCTGCACCCAAGAGCATCGTACGAGCTATCTAAAAAAAATCGAAGGTCCTCTTTTAGATCGTATCGATATCAGAGTCTTGTTAGGAGGCGCGTCTGAGCGGGCGTCCTACGAAGAATCTAGAATCCAAGATGAAATCGCAGCAAGTAGGATTCGGGCCAAAGAATGGTACGGCACTATTCCAGGCCAAATGTCCCCTCATGCACTGGAGTGCTATTTAGAGGACCATCCCAAGGTGTTGCACACGTTAGACTGTCTCTCCCACGAATCTCTAAGAGACCGACATAAGATCCTAAGACTAGCGCTTACCCAGTCCTGCTTCCTATCCACTCAGCGGGAACCTACCAATAATGACTTTATAAACTTACAGAAATTTAGGTTTCGACCTTGCGATTGGGGGCACTCTTTTCTAGGGTGATTCGCTCCATGATTAGAAACACGAAACCTACCAGCGTTAAACCCATATGGGACTTTAAAAACCAAGGGTATTTTGAAGAGAAAATATACGGCCAAAGCGCCATGGAGTTTGCGTATGAAACGAAACTTGGAAGCCTCATTACGCAGGCTTTGCTCAAACGAAAGAGCGTAAGCCGAATCTACGGTGTTCTTCAGAACTCAAAAAAAAGCGTGTCCAAGATTTCTGACTTCATCTCAAGATATCAGATCGACATGAGTGAATATGAGGCGGCACAGTATAAGTCATTTAATGATTTTTTTATTAGAAAGTTTAAGCCAGGAATGCGTTCATTCTCAACCGCTCCGAAAGAATTCTGTTCCCCTTGTGAGGGAAGATTACTTGCATTTGATCACTCCTCTCAGGATATGGAGCTTCCTATAAAAGGGGCCACCCTATCTCTAAGAACTCTTCTCGGAGAATCCGATAAGCGTTCCAGAAAATCCACTCCACTTTATAGCCAACAATTAGAAGGCGGGCCACTAGGAATTTTTAGACTCTGCCCTGTAGACTACCATCGCTACCATTACCCTGACGACGGAGAAACTAGAAGTGCTTACGAGGTCAAAGGCCATCTGCACTCAGTGCACCCGAAGGCGATCTCTCGTAACGGCAGAATTCTACAAACGAATCAAAGGCGCGTAGAAATAATAGCAACAAATAATTTTGGTTTACTAGCAATGATTGAAATTGGGGCACTGTTTGTGGGGACAATCCATCAATCGCATCTTGGCTTGAAGTTTAGTCGAGGCGATGAAAAAGGGTATTTTCTTTTTGGCGGATCCTGTGTGGTTGTTCTAGGCGAAAAAGGTTCGTTCTCTTGGGATAAGACGTTGACCGAAAAAACAGCTCAAGGCTTCGAGTCCTACGTACAGCTTGGAACGACTCTAGGACGGGCCCGGTAAAGAGACCTTATCACCAACGAATGGCTTCACTTCCCTGCGAGATCAGCGCCTCGTTAACCTTGTCGAAAATCTTAGATCCAAAGAATCCTCTATAGGCTGACAGCGGAGACGGGTGCGGCGCGGAAACCACCTTATGATGCGTGTGAAGCGCTAGATTCTGATAGCCCTGGGCAGCAGCACCCAGCAGGAGGGCGACTTTGGGCGTAGAATCAGGGGCTAAAAGCTTAGCTATCAACGGCACTGTAAACGCCTCCCACCCTAGACTACGATGCGAAAGTGGCTCATTTTCTCTCACAGTGAGAATGGTATTTAAAAGAAGCACTCCTTGAGCTTCCCAGTGATTAAGATCTTTAAGGGGCTTTGGCCCTATGCCCTTTCCACAGGCATTGGCTCTAAGCTCTTTTTCTAGGTTTCGCAGGCTTGGCGGCTGAGGTTGATGTTCGCTCACCGCAAACGCTCTTCCTATTGCCTGCCCCCTTCCATGGTAGGGATCTTGACCAAGCACAATCACTTTCACTTGGTCTGGCTTTAGGCCGTCTAACGCTCGAAAAATATGCTCTGGCCTAGGACAAATAGGTGCGATTTTAAGATCACTCTCCACGCGCTCAAGAATTTCCTCCACGACCGTGACCCATTTTGACTCAAGCCTCCACGACTGAGGGAGGCTTAGCTTGAAGTTGTCTCCGCTATGGGAGTGTAATTCTAATCCTAGCGAAATTTGTTCCATAGGCTTAAGCGCTTTTAACTCCCTTCCCACGCAATGTTAAAGCTCACACTGACCCTAGGCTTTTTTGTTGCGCCCACGCGAGGTACAGCATGGGATAGCCAGGACTCAAACAAGACTCCTTCCCCCTCTTTCGGTTGATGGGTGTAGAAAAGGCCTTGGCCTTTAGCTTCTGTATCCTCGCGGTAAGGCGGTCTATTCATAAAAAATCCCGCTCTAGGGTCTTCAAAACGAATCGCATCGGTGCCGTGAGGAAGTGCCAAATAGACTGTCCCACTGATGATGGAGCCAGGATGCCTATGAAGGGTATGTGCAGCACCTTTGTGCATGATGTTCATCCACATGGTTTGTATAAAAAAACGGCCTCGTTCTGTATCCAATCTGAGAGACTCGCCGTAATTTTTCGCCTCAGAAAGGAGTATTTTTGAAAGTCCGGCAAAACGACTCGAAAGTTTATCCAGTCGATCCAGCGACGAATAAGATGTGTACCCGCAAGGGTAGTTCTGCTTGCTCCAAGCCAGTCCCGCGCGGTCTAGGCGCATGAACTGGTGACATTCTTTGATGAGGTCTAAATTCAACTGTTTGGGACTGGTCGAGGACTTTAAGGAGGTGTTAAGCCTCGCTAACCAAGAAAAAACATGTAGTTTCGTTGCAAAAAGTTCAGTCGAAGTACTGGGGTTGACGGCGGGCTTTTTATGGATTTTCATAATTTTGTAATGCCTCTCATGATTTCTCTTTGAAAAAAATCATTACTTCAAGTAAGCACTACTTTCCGATTCACTTGCGTCCTCATCGTCTAGAGGCCTAGGACACTGCCCTTTCACGGCGGTAACCGGGGTTCGAATCCCCGTGAGGACGCCATTAAAAAAGCTCGCTGACATTTATGTCGGCGGGCTTTTTTAGTTTGGAGTGTCTATGGGGATGAGAACCCCGGAGGGGTTCGGCACCGAAGGCAGGAGCCGGAGGTGCGCGCGAAGCGCCGCGAGATTTATCGAGCGGTTCCGGAGCACGATGCAGAGGAACCATCCCCGTGAGGACGCCATTGTTCGACCAGCCCGTAATCATCAGATTCGCATTAGAATCTGGCCGAACACGATCGGTTATGCGCTGAAAACTTATTCCGCCCGTAATTGCTTGGCCACCACATATTGCTCCAGCGGACTTTTTACCTTTGCAGGCTGTGAAATCTCATAACCCATTTGGCGGTAAGCTTTGATTCGATTGCGATACATTTTCAATAACATCGCATTAAAAGAATCAACGAAGTCAATCATTTGAACATCTGTTTTTCCATTGGCGCGCCGATGAATTCGTCCTGCATATTGAATCATACGCCCCTCGAACGACAGAGGTGTCGCTAAAATCAGAGTGTCTAATTCGGGAAGGTCAAAGCCCTCTCCTATCAGAGATGCTGTCGCCATCAAGAGAGTGCGCTTGCCTTCACTCCGTAGTTCATGAAGTCGGCTAAGCGCACTACGACGCTGTTTAGTGCTCAAATCTCCATCCATTCGTACAACTTCAAAATCCTTAGTTTTTACAGTGTCATTGATGATGACAGCAAGTACATCGAGGTGTTCTTTCCGATCTGATATAAGAAGGGGAAATCGATTTGTCGCAACTGCATCAGCTGCTTTTCGTGCGATCAATTCATTACGAGAAACATCAGAAACCACGCACTGAATGAGTTCATGATAGGCGGGTCTTTTTCCCAAACTTTCCGATACCCGAAACCCAGTCTCATAAATAGTAACAAATTTTTTAAACCAAATTCGGCAGATTCCTTAAACTCATGGCGAATAGGTCCACATTGCTGAAAAAGGATTTTTTCAAGACCATCCTTTCGATATGGAGTGGCGGTAAGTCCCAAAACATATCGAGCAGGTAATTGCTTCATGAGATCTTCAAATGTAGTCGCTGGAATGTGATGGCATTCATCAACAATGATTTGCGAGTAAGACTGCGCAAACTCTGACAAGTCTTCCATGTTTTTAAACGACTGAAGCATGGCAATATCCAATTTTCCAGTTAGTTTCTTTTTTTTACCACTAAATTGACCGATGTCTTTTTCTGAAATACCCAAAAAACTTGAAACTCTCGCCTTCCATTGCTCCAGTAAAGGCTGAAGATTAACCAATATCAACGTCGTTACTTTTCTTTCAGCAATTAATGCGCAAGCCATTACAGTTTTTCCAGCACCGGGAGGTGCTTGCAAAATTCCGGTATCCGTTTTTTTGATCTCAGTGATGGCTTTGACTTGAGGGGCAGTTAAAGCGCCCAAAAACTCAGCCTTCAACTTCCTTTTTCCAATACGTTCATCGCGAATAATAACTTGAGCGCCAGCAACTGATAAAATATTGGTAACTTCATCCAGTACTCCTCTAGGTAGTAAAATTTCTCGCTCTCGCATTTCCCCTGAAAATATAAATCGCGATAATGGATAAGTAGAGAATCTCATCCGCTGCCTCTTGTAAAATTCAGGATTTGCAAAGCTTGCCGTATTTTTGAGTTTTGCCACTACTCTGCTTGGTAGTTTCTGCAGAGAAATAGTCAGCATAGATCCGAAGATAATCTCTATTACTTCTCCTACCAGCTTTGGTTCAGAAATATTTTGAGAAGATGTTTGCTCCAACACTGCATTATCTGTAAGCCACGCAACGTCCTCGAAGCGATCCTTCATACTTGATGGTTTGGGCTGGTATTCTCTCAATAATAGGTGCGCTTCGGAGAAGGAGAGTCGGCGTATTTGATTTAAGTAATTCCCCTGATCCGGATACGGCACAAGATGAGAGTCTATAAACAAACTGTTTCCAGCTTCACGAGAATTTTTTTGAAGTGGTAACGCAATTAAGTTACCAAAACCTCCTTTTTGTAAAAAATCTTGTGATGGAAAGAACCTGTCGTAAGACTCTAAACTCAACCGAAGGTTCTGCTCTGAACATTTTGCTAAAATTAAAGTACCTAGTGACCGAGCTAATTTAGCTGGAACAGCCTCTTCAAAAAATATCCATGCATGAGCACCATTTCCAGACCTGGATCGCTCGACCGCAACTTCAATACCTAATGAGGTACCCATATCTCGAAAAGCAGTGACATCTTCTTGCCATGATTTTTCATCAAAATCACAGGCAAGAAAAATACACCTGTCATCTGACTGAATCGCATAAGTCCCAATCACCATTTGACCTCGCAAATGCGACTCCACTGTTGCTTCATCTAAAGGAGGAAATTTCTGATTAGGGCAATCTGTGCATTTAATTGCAGGCTTTTTACAAACATCTCGTATCCACTCATTGTTACATGCTGGAGCATAGCCAGATTTTCCATTCTTGGTGTTCTCCCACCTTTTTGGGAAGACTTCCTGCCTGGCACAAAACAAATCTAAGAAAATGCGCACTTTTTCTGAATTGGTGGATATACCTGTTTTTCCAATAGGACGGCCAAGACGAATAGTTTCTTCTGCTTGCCGCTTATTCAATTCGTCTCGAACATTTTGAATCTCGTGGATTAAAGAGATGCGCTCAGCATCCATTTGCTTCAGACGATTTTGAAGTTCTTGGAGCTTTTTATTGTCGCTCATTTTCGTTCGATTTCTTTTCATCCACATGAGGAAAAAGCCGGTTGAGTTCCCTCAATATTCCATCAAAAGCTTCTTTGAAGTCTGGCGATTTTTTCAATGAGGCGGTAGCACTTTTCCAACCTTGTTTAAGTAGGGATGGATTGATCTGCGACAGAAAAAGGGATGGATTTGAAGGCATTTCTGTCTCTCGAAATTCGAAACACTTTTCAACTGCTGTTCTAAATTTTTTTGAATCGACCTTCGGAAGATAAAAATACAAATCAAAAACATCTTTTGATCGTGAGTTTCCGCCACCGCGTTCCAATAATGTTTGAAGTTTTTCTGCTGCGATGGTTTCAATCGGATAGACCTGCCAGCTCAAGTTACTTTCTCCTATTATTTCTGAAGTCTGTGCGGCAATTGGGCCCGGAGTAACAGGGTCCCCTATTCCAATGTCAAAATTAACGATTTGTGTACGCTTCTTATCTTTAGGTAACTCGCCAATCCCAGCACGGAAAATTTGACGAATGCCTCCATACTCACCTTGAGTTTGAAGATCTATTTGAGATTCGAATAGAAACCAAACTCCATCATCGATATCGGTTTCAATAGCTTTTACTGTTTGCTTGAGTGTTTTCGGAATGTCCGCTTTCATCAGCAGTGCATCAAGGTCCATCGTATGGCGTAAGGAATTGTAAACCCGCAGTCCAACATATCCCCCTTTGAATACTAGTGACTTCGCTAGCATTGGATTTACGAGTAACCTCGCCAGTAGTCTTTCAAGTAGGAAGACGGTCGCAATATTTTGATAAGGTATATTTTTACTTTTTGAGAGCGTGGAAAGTTTTGCTGCGATAGATTTTGCCTGATCTTGTTTACTCATGCGACAATTGCCTCCCAGAATTTTTCTAATGTAGGGTACTCATCTAGGTTTCTTGCCATCTCCTCTAGTTTTTTTTGTGTTGTTAACCGTCGCTCTAAAGCAGTTCGCGCTGCGTAAATACCTACTCGCTGGCCTATTTTTGAGCTAAATCGAAGACATTCTATAATTGTTCGTTCGATATTAGTGATTCTATAAAACTTAAAGCTATCGATGCCTGCTTTCGTTAGTACATTGAGCCGAATCGCTCGGTAGAGACTATTGTGATCGGATTTATTTGACGGTGCTATGACCCAAATCTGAGACGGAGGTTGATCAGTCAGTCCGTAATGAAATAATGCCGAAAGACCACCGATCGCTGACATTGGTCCAAATCTAGCGCAAGCGACAGCAAAGTCTATTTCTTCGGGTGAAATTTTCAGGTCAGGGTGTGCATAGACACCGTAACTGAGTCTTAGAATTTTTCCATTGGCTACCAGCCGACTTAGAGTTGGCTGAGAAATTCCTAGATATTCTTGAAGCGTCTTTGCGCTTATTAAGCCCATGGACTTGATTTTGTTAAATTTTGACTGATCATTCATCAATATCATTATGAATGGGTTTAACATTTTGTCAAAAAAAAGTTAAACCCATTCATAGGTGGCTTTTATAATTTCCCTAATCTCTTCATCACCCCTTGCCTACTTATCCCATAATGCTCGCTAATCTTCTGTAAGGACCACTACTTCTCAAACCTGAGTTTTGCTAAGCCTCGGCCTGATCGTAGTTGATTTCCTTAGTCTTTTTCCAATCCATCGGATAATTCTTAACCAACGTTAAATGTTCGGCGATAATCCTATGGTCGACGCCATTAAAAAAGCTCGCTGACATTTATGTCGGCGGGCTTTTTTAGTTTTCGCCGCATGAGGTTCGAAGGCTCGGCTGGCTCTACCCCTTTTCGGCTCCTTATTTTACCTGTGGATTGGAGGATACTATTTCAATCCAAATTTCATTTCGCCTTAGAAACCATAATTGAAAAGGAGAGTTAAATCTCGCTAGAGTGGGCTCACCTATGACCTGAACGGCATCGTTGTTCAACGCCGCTTCAAATTCTGCCAGTTTCTCTTGATATCGCGATTCAGACCAAGAACCGGAGTATGAAAAAACAGCGACTTTTTTTGCCGGAATTTCCCGTAGTATGACACGCATATCATCTGGAACTGGCAAGGTCTCAAGTGTGTATGACTTTGGCATCGTGAATTGAACCAAGAAACCTGAGCTCTTTTTCAGTTGAGTTACTGGTGCGGTCATTTCAATTTTTTCTTGATTCACGGGGGCGGTCATAGAAATTTTTGTTTTGGATTGGTTCGCTCCAAAAATATACGCGCTCAAAATGCGAAAGGCTTGACTTCCGGCATCTTCAAAGTCTGCATTCACCTGAGTTTCCGCAACTAAGATAGGGCCGTATTGCCTAACCTCATATTGGGGTGCTTTAGAGACTAATGTATAAACTGGTTCTTCAATGGCCATGGCCACTCCTGTAAAATAGAACATCAGAATTAATAGAAATTTCATTCAATTGTCACTTCCTAATCTTATTGTGCTTCCGAGGCACTGTCGGACACCGAGAGCTAAGTGTGCAATGAATGCGCCACCTGTAAGGCTGTTTTAGATGAGTTCAGGCAATCCAAACAAGAAATTACGTCCCAAAACTTCCCACTCATTTCATGAGAGAGAGATGACCCCCAAGAGCAAGTGGTTTGATGTGATCGACCTGCAAGTACAAACGTTGCCGGCAACGTTCCTTGGTATCTAGGTGTTCCCACTCGCAATTGTTTCCGCCTTCGATTCTAGCTCCGCAGACGGCGCTAAGGATTTGCCCATTCTTTTTTCTTCTCTGTCAATAAGCGCAAATAACGCTTTGTCTAGGAGGTCGGATAGGGATTCGTGTTTTGTAAGCTCTCTCGCTCGTTCTAGTTTTTTTTCTGTCTCAGAGGTAAGCGTGACCTTGAGCTCGAAATATTCGGGATCGATTGAGGTCAACTTCTCTTTCATGACAAGCTTTACAGGCTACGATGCATGGGAGAACAGAACTTTCTCAACTTTACGTTTGGAGAGACTAAGGCATTCTGAAATGAGTTCTGATTTTTTTGTTTCATTAAATGAACCTGATATTCTCTTTTCTTTGGTCAGAAACCCGTGAATCTGAGCCGCAGAGGTGAGGGTAAGTTTACCGGTTTCAAGATGTTGTTTTTGTCTCTTGGATCAGGGTTTCATCGGATAGATTTCTAAATTTAGTCAAACCTCTCTACATCATGATTTTCCCACGCACTTAAATGGTAGGCAGCGTAGTTAAAATGACGATGACACTCTGCCATCTCCGGTCCCGCCCAAAACACGCTAAAATCACGTCAACATAAAGTTTCAGTATAGCGCGCATTTTATTAAGATAAAATTGCCATTTCTAAATGAGTACGATACTCGAGGGCTGTCTCCGGCAGGAATGAGTTGTAACTCAAATAATTTCATCGCACCGGCTGGATGAAAAACGTTAGTGTTGAGTCCACAGTTGTGCACTTCGAGGATTGCTATGGGAAAATTTTTCGGACCCAGAGGTTCCTGCTTTTTACTCGGAATTGTCGGACTTACTTGGTCCTCTTCGCTCTTTGCCGGGCGGATTAATCCAATCGGCTGGCCCAATTACGAGCTACGAGTCTGCTGGTCGATCTTCGGAGACGCCGCCGTAAAAGGGAGACCTCAGTTATTTTTAAGCTCGACCGAATCCGCCGCCCAGAGCCAACGGAGCTCCCAATTTCTTGTGGGATTGATACCGTCTATTCGCGAAACTATTGTCGCTAACTTTTCGGTAGAAACGACCGGTGTGCATTTCACAGGCTGGGATCGATGTGGCACCCGTCCTGGTCGCGTAGATGTCACTCTAATCGTGGGGTCAGAATTAACCCGTACGAATGCCGAAGACGGAGGCGAGGCCAGTCAGGTGGGCTACGACATCAACGGGGCCAATGACCAGAACGCTACGATAGTGCTCAATATACATAATCCATCTGTCGCCGTGCCTAAACACTGGGAATGGTTCGAATGGGCCGCAGATAAGGCGAGCATTGCTGGAATGCTGGCGTTACATGAATTTGGTCATGTGGCCGGCCTACATCACGAACTCGATTTCGGAGACGAACCCAGCAAATGGGAAACTCCTGTAAAGAAAATCGTCACGCGTTACGACTCCAATTCAGTAATGAACTACGATTTCATCTTTCCGATGATGAAAGCCCTTTCTTTTGAATTTATCAACCAAGGTGGAAAATTTTCACCAACTTTTAGAAAGACGCACGTAGATCTTGCTTCCTACTATTTCGGTACATTTAAACTAAATGATTTTTCCGTGTTTGATCGCGATCAGGGGCGGGTAGATCGTTACCGATATCGATTCAAGCTTAGTCGTGGAGATCTTCACGCATTGAATTGCATTTACAGATATTCGAAGTCTCCGACCTGCAGCCCTGACTTCGACGCTCTTCGAAACCCCTAGTCATCGATTCAATCTTCGTTCATAAATACAAAGGATTTCCGAACAGGAATAAACTTCAAGCAACTCCCCCGCCCCCTAACTCACCCTGATATTTCGCAAATCTTTCTCCAGCCCCTTAAAATAAGCCAAACCCAGAGGTTGGACCTTTTTCATCCCCTTGAGGCACGCTTGAAAAGGGACTGAAACCCTGGCATCTTGCCTTTAATGTTAATGTATGACATTGTAATACATAACAAAGGAGATTCCTTGGTAACCCTGTACGAGGACATTATGGCAATGAAAAATAGTGCTGTCACAATTCGTATTCCAACGGCAATGAAGAAGGAACTTGAGGAGCTGGCCAATGACCAGAATATTCCTCTCAGTGATCTCGTTCGTGAATCATTAGATCATTTTCTGGTCGTCAAACGATTTCGACGGATCAGAAGCAAGTTACTTCCCTTTGCCGAAGCTCAGGGGCTGTTGATGGACGAAGAGATATTTAAGATAATTTCGTGAAAGTTGTTGTTGATACGAACGTCGTTATAGCCGCATTTGCAACCCATGGACTCTGCCATCTGGTGTTCGAAGCGATAATTGCCCACCATCAGATAGTTCTGAGTCCTTTCCTACTCCAAGAGGTCAGTTCAAACCTCAAAAAGAAGATCAAGCTTCCAGAAGAAAGGGTGAAAGAGATCCTTATTTTTCTAAAACGTCACGGATCGCCCCTCGTAAAAGATAGAACAGTTGAAGGAATAAAGTGTCGCGATCCAGAAGATTTAAAAATTCTAGCCTTAGCGGTAAACGCGAAAGCGGATGCAATCGTGACCGGCGATCAGGATCTCTTGGTGCTCAAGACCATTAGGGCAACCATCATAGTCTCACCACGTGAATTTTGGGATATGCTGCGAAGAATGAGTGAAAATATTTGATTAGGTTAATGCTACATTTGAAACCGACCATCGCCTGCATCTTCATTCATAAACACCAAATATCTCCACACAGGCCTTCGGAAATGCGACCAAAGATACAGCCGTTTCAGTCAGAGCTTATTTAGAAAAGATTCGCCTTTTCGATGCTACCCGAGCCCCGCATCTTGTGCTGACTTCAAATTATGCGCAGAACAAAAATGGCGGAGGTTCGACGTTTCTGTGCGACCCCCTAGAGCAATTGGTTTTATGTGATCGACCTGCAAATACAAACGCGACCGGCGGCGTTATATTTTTCCCCATTTTCTTTTCTTCCTTCTCAATTAACGCGAGCAGCGCCTTGTCTAAGAGGTCGAATAGAGACTCGTGTTTGGCAAGTTCTTTCGCTCGTTTTAGTTTTTCTTCTGTTTCCGAGTTGAACAAGACTCTCTCGACTTCTCGTTTCGAGAGTTTAAGGCACTCTGAAATGAGTTCTGATTTTGAAGTTTCGACGATTTACAATGAACCTGATATTCTCTTTTCTTTGGTCAGAAACCCGTGAATCTGAGCCGCAGAGGTGAGGGTAAGTTTACCGGTTTCAAGATGTTGTTTTTGTCTCTTGGATCAGGGTTTCATCGGATAGATTTCTAAATTTAGTCAAACCTCTCTACATCATGACTTTCCCACGCACTTAAATGGTAAGCAGCGTAGTTAAAATGACGATGACACTCTGCCATCTCCGGTCCCGCCCAAAACACGCTAAAATCACGTCAACATAAAGTTTCAGTATGGCGCGCATTTTACTAGGATAATATTGCCATTTTTTAACCGAGTATGATACCCGAGGGCTGTCCGGGGCAGGAATGAGTTGTAGCTCGAATCATTTCATCGCACCGGCTGGATGAAAAACGTTAAACAAATGAGCGGCAAGCTCGAGGAGAAAATTATGAAGAAACTAATTATTGGACTACTAGCTTTCGGAACCCCTACTGCTTTCGCATCAGATGATATGGTTTGTGGTAAAGTAAAACACCTAACAGCTTCTGGTGATAGTCTAACCATGACAATCGATGGTTCTCAAGGATACTATATCGAAAGCACTACAGCTGCTAGCTTAGCTGCTGTAGCAAAGGCAAATAATCTTGATGTTTGTATTTATAGTTTTTATGCAAGAGGAAACGGTCCTAAGCACTATGCTGGTTATTTGAATCTAAAAGACTAGTAGAGCATATCTTAAGTCATGAGTATTAAAATGTTACTCCTGCCATAGAGGATAGCTGCATTTTGAAGCACCCAAGATTTATGAGGCGGTCTACTGACCATCGATCCAATCTGTGCTCATGAATGCAAAGGATTTCCGCACAATACTATGGAGGTCCTAGAAACTCCCCCGGCTAAATCCTAACGCTCATACTTTATCAGTCTCTCTCTAGCCCTATAGAATAAACCAGACCGACCTCATCAACCAGATTAGTCGGTAAGTGGTTTCGATTTTGTTTGAGACATTCCTTCTTCTTTACTTGAAAGATGATACTTATCAGGTCCGCTCTGCTGGCCAATCAAAGCTCGCAATATCGCGGTTTCAAGTAGAGGATCTTTGATAAAGACGTGTTCTGGAATTTCATAATGATAGTGACTAACCGGATTAGAGGTGACCTTTGGTAACTCAAAGCCCCTAGTTTTTGCCTCTAAAAAGATTTTGTTTTTTTCATCACTCACACTAAAGCCGCGCTCTTTCGACTCTTTAAGCAAGCCTAATCTTTCCATACAAACTCGTTGGACGAAATTAGAAAACACAGCAAAACTAACCGCAGATTCTTTACTCTCTTTGTCACGAGAGCGATACGTTGATTCTATATTAAAAGCTACCGCTTCAATCGTGCAATTTACAGCTGTATTGTCTAATTCTCTCTCTTTGGGAGATAAGTTCTCCCCTTCTTTACAGTCTGTTAATTGCCGTGGACCGAAACTAATGGGAAAGCGAGGAGCACCCCTTCGAATAGCACCCCATTGACTGCCGTTTTGAACTATCCCAAACACTGAATTCTTAGGGAGATTTAAGGCTCTACTTAACCCTCTGGTATCAAAGTGAGACAACGTGCAGTCGTCAGGATTCTTTGCTTTTCTGATGCGTCCAAAAAGAAAGTCCTCCATCTTTCGCACGTGTTTCTCTTCACTTCTGGGCGTTAACTCATACTTCCAAATCTCACGAAGGAATTCAAAGCCATTCGATAAGATAAAGACATGCTCCATGAGATTGAACTTACGATGAAGTTTAAGCGCGCTATCAAAAAATTCATTATTTCTATTATACTCCGAACTAAAAGTTTTCTGAAAATTCTTAACGGTCGTCCAGAAGGCTGCATTTTCAGTGGTACTCATTTCACCAGAGTAGTATGCTTTTGGTTTTTTTAAAAGTGAGGCATACATACGGCGCTCATACGCATTTTTCAAACATCGTTCGGTTTGGTGAGAGACACCTGCTACAAATCCACTCCTAGATTGATCCTTCATCATTTTTGCACATTCAATCACTGCGCTCTTAAACATTTCCGCTCTATCAACTCTGGCCTGCGTAAGGGTAGATTCATCTGAGCAGCCACTAGAACTCTTTAAGTGAAAAATCTTCTCAAAAAATGCCTTCTTTTCAGGGCATTTGGCTGCTCTCTCAGGCTGCAAGATCCATTCGGCTAGCGATTCTGCGAAGTTCTCACTCGTTGAAGTGAGTGCGTATTCGGATGGCATACAGAATTTATTTTTTATACTCATCACATTGACAAATTCACTAGATTGCTTAGGCGATGGTTTTAAGGTGTTTGCGAGATTCCATTCCTCACTATCTGAGTAACCCCGAATTCCTTTCTCTATGTTTTGAAATCCTAGGTTTTTAATTTTAGTGGATAAATTGTAATCAAAAAAATGGGCAAACTCGTGAATCGTAACACACGGCAGTTCTTTATCTGTAAGGTCGTCAGCAAAAAACAGCTCTTTTGATTTAGTATTATAGTACCCAAGCGTTTCCCGTCTAGAACTCGACGATGTTTTCGACGTCCAAGTCCCGTCCCCATTTTCGCTCATTTTTTTCACGAGCTCTTGAGCTTGTTTTTCGTATTCTATAGTTTGCTGCTTGTAACTCTCACCGTAGACTGAGTTACCACTCTCATCTCTTAAGTCGTGCATCTTGGAAGGAGGAGGAGGCAGTCCTTGAGACTCAGATTTATCCATTTCTTCGATCACATCACGTGGTACTCGGTAAGTTCGGATAACACTTTCACCTTCGCCCGGCACAGGGAATAACATTTTAGGCATGCTACCCAGAGAGCGAATCATAGCATCAAGGCTCTTAATACTCCACGGCTTTACTTGCTCATTGTTCTTAGTATCGGCCGGGCGATCTGCCCTCTTCGCATCCAGGGCCACCACCCCAAACCTGCTTGCTAGGTATAAAATACGAAGCGCCTCTTCTTCTGTGATCCTGGCCGCTTCCGCTAGAATCTTTGATGTTGGCATCTTTCGGTAGTCTTTCTCATACCAACCGCCGCGAGAGTCGGGTGGGCAAGGCGGAGTTTCTCGGTTAAACATTTTTGGCGCACTCAAGGATAACAGCTCGTACGCATAAGGATCAAAGCGCCCGTTCACACCACAGGTCTTTACTACATGAGTAACACCAGGAGGCTTTGGGTCATAGAACTCCAGATCTTGCCTGAGGAAATCTGTATCGGTTCGAACTTTATTATAGCAGGAGCTCTCAGAAACCCCTCGTTCGCAGACGTTCTGAGGCATTGGAATTTCGTCATCTAGGCTCTTTGAGAGCTTAGGGAAGGCGGCTGGAGACCGCGACTGGGGGTCATAGCAGTAGGGTACGTTTTCCTCAGCAAAGCAGGACGAGGCCATGCAAACAAGAAATATGCCCCGAAAGAATAGACTAAAAATTTTTTCTGCGGTTTGCCGATCCATCATGACACCCGAACTATCGGCTACTCCACTTGCGATCTAGATAGGCAGAGATTTCCCTAGCGCTATTGGAAGCACACGATTCGCTTCTTGAAATTTAAAATGCGCTCTAGAGTGAGCATGAGGTTCGTGTACTCTTAGAACATCGACTCCGCGATCGGCTAATCGCAGAGATACTCCCAGGGTTTCTAAGTCGCGGTCGTTCGGTGCCCTCTGAACGTGCCCACAGAGAAAGGATTTTCGTGAATGCCCGACTAAAATCCTAACAGGCAGTTCAAAGAATTCATCTATTCTCTGAATAATAGCCAGAGATTGAGCTGCAGTTTTTCCAAAACCAACGCCCGGATCAAATAGAATCCGGTCCATCGAAATACCCGCAGCCTCAAGTACTGTTAATTTCTCTACCGCCCACTCTTTCACTGCAAGCACAGGATCTTTGCAGGACAAGGTATGACTTGGACTCGCTGGAACTCCCAAACTGTGCATGAGCACGTACTGACACGCACTCTCCGCTAACCACGGAATCATATCAGGGTCCGATAGTCCGCTCACATCGTTAATAATATCAGCCCCAATCTCTATAGATTTTCTTGCGGTTTCTGCTCGGTAGGTATCCACACTGATCCAAGGTCGGAAAAAATCTTTTCGCCAGCGTTCATTTAAGAACCTAAGCGCAGGTTGCAGCCGCTCCCACTCAAGCTTCGCTGAAACCGGTGTAGCGCCAGGACGAGTGGACTCCCCGCCAAGATCGTATATCGGCGTAAACTCACTTTCAAACAAAGCGACTCTGGACTCGAGTCGATTCTGATCAAACAACTGACCTCCATCCGAGAAAGAATCTGAAGTCAGGTTTAATATTCCCATCCAAAGCGGTACCTGATCTGAAAGCTCTCTCGAGTGATCGAGCATAGAATTATTCGATCCGGGAATCTTAAGACTAGGGCAAAGATGCTTCAAGGGGCCTAGAACAAACTGCCGACGTGCCATCTCCGCGTGAGGAATCGTAAGCTCCGCTGTTTGAATCAAGTGTTCCCCAAATGTAAGTAAATCAAGGTCAATCACTCTTGGTGCCCAGCGCGGAGATTCAGTGCGACCTAATCTCTTCTCGACACTTTGAAGTACGGACAACAATTCGTATGGATTCCCGTCCCATTGGGCTTCCACAACCCCATTCAAAAAAGGTAGCTGCCAGTCTCCCGGAGAACCCTCCGGCACCAAAGCACTGGTCTGAACGAGCGGAGAAACACGAGAAATGCGCAGATATTCATTAAGCACCTTAAGAGATGCTTCTAGATTTCCTTTTCTATCGCCCAAATTAGATCCGACCCCTATCAGACATCTCATAAGAAAAAATCTCCGCACTGAAAGTGGGATCCACCTACTAAACGCTCTAAAGGTGGGTTGACTTTACACACGGAAATACTCACTTGGGCTTTTGCTCCAGCACATTTCTTACACGCTTTATAGATATCTAATCCTAGCCTCTCAATGAGCGCGTATTCTGCTGTCTCACACGTTTTCTGCACCAATGCTGTGACCTCCTCGTAGCAGATGGTATCCCTTAAGTCATCTGTCACTGAACCTAGAGGCATTTTTCTGAAACGAAAGTTAGCTTGAACTCGCACTTCTTGGGGCTTCATTCGCTCTTCAATCGAACGACCTAAGTGAATCCAAAGCACCAGGTCGCGGATAGACAAGGAGTAAAACTTTGGAAAAAACTTCTTATTTCTCATAGTGCCCCTGACTATATTTTTACCGTGTGCGAAAGACTTAGGTCAGCTTGTTTCAAGCGAAGCCTTACAAACTCTTCGACTCGCTTCATGTCGAGCTTTGGTGGGCGCTTTAGCCATTGAATCACAACTCCACCACCTTCCAAAATTATAATCTGATTCAAGGATTTTACCAGTACCCGAAGCTCTTCATTCAAAGCCTTCTCCAGATCGGATCGCTGGTTAACTCGGTCTAACTCTTGCTGAAGTTCGACCAATTTCACTTGTAACCCGGCCGAAACATCGCGGCCACGCTCCATTTTCTCGCGGTGCTGATCAGGTGTATACTGAAGGATCTCTAGTGCGGTGTCTTCAAGATCGTAGAATCGCATTTTGTCTTTCAAGCCTGCTACCTGGGGGTCGGAGAGGACATTTCCAAGTAGACTCAGCTTGATCGTAGACTTTCTGAATCGATACTCGATGTCTTTTCCAACAATAAACGTACCCGGAAAACTTACCTGTTCTTTGATAAACAGCTGTGAGCGAGAAATAAGTGTCGACTCGCGAAGCAATAGCCACGCCATCACGAGACTTGGTAGTGTCACTGTAACCGCAATGACCGTAACCATCCGATTTACACGCGATTCTGCGTGCTTGTTTATTACCTTTACTTTTTTAAATTTTAGATAACGAACGAAAACAAAAGTAGATAGTGCGATGAATACGCTATTGATTGTAAAAAGATAAAGCGCGCCTAAAAAATACTGAAAATTTCCTACAGCTAACCCGTATCCTGCCGTGCACAACGGAGGCATAAGCGCAGTTGCTATAGCTACACCCGCTATCGAATTTCCTTTCTCACTTCGCGACGAAGCCACAATCCCAGTCGCACCGCCTAGCAGAGCAATCAAGACGTCGTAGAAAGTGGGCTGAGTACGGGCAAGAATCTCTGAATGAGCATCTGTAAGAGGAGATACGAGAAAATAGATCGTCGAGGTAAAAATACTGATTCCAACAGCAATGCCTAGGTTGCGCAGTGCCCTCCTTAGTAAATCATAGTCATTAATCCCAAGCGCAAGCCCAGTGCCCACGATTGGGCCCATCATAGGAGAAATAAGCATCGCGCCTATAATAACAGCTGCAGAATTTAAGTTTAACCCTATGGACGCGGTGAAAATTGCGAACACTAGTGTCAAAGCATTTGCACTGCGAAAATCAACGTTCTTTACAATAGAATCAACAGTACCCGACTCATCTGTATCGTCACGGAGGTTAAATAGTGACCTCAATAAGGTGACTAAATTCCTAAAACGACCCTCTTTAATACTGTAAATGGTGTTCATCGTAACCTGTAGTGTTACAAAAACCGCCCATTGTCGAGGATGTTTGTGAGAACGCTCTCAATCCCGTTGCCGAACCGTTCTACCATTTTTGCCCCATTGCGAGTCATGCTGACTATCTTTTTTCGAGAATCTTTCGGATCTTCAGCCACAAAAATAGCATCTTTTTTCCTTAGTCTTTTCAAGCTTTGGGTTAAAGAACTTGGATGTATTCCTACTTGCTTTGCGAGTTGTTGTGGAGAACAACATGGCATCTCTTTGATCGAGCTAAGAAGGTAGTATTGCACTAAACTTAACCCTAACTTATTCTCAGCGATTTTATTTAAATTATAAAAAACTAAGTTGGCCCTTACTAATTCCTTTGCCTTAGCATTCATGATCCACTCTCTCTATCATGAAGTTTAATGATGAAACGTAATAGCCGATTTATCTCACTTTGCCGGTTTACATAAAATCGCGCTTGGGAAGATTTTTTCTTTCCTACCCGGATAGATATGATTCTACTATCAGGCAAAGCAAACACATCCTCATCTGTGTCGTCGTCGCCGATATACATCGCGCATCTAACATCAAGACTTAACATTAATTCTAGAAGTGCAACGCCCTTATGTGGTCCTCCCGCTGGGACAAGATTTAATACACATTTACCATGGATTACTCTTGGTGGTGGCTGCAGTTCTTGAATGAGTTTGAATAAACCCGCGCGTGCTTTTCTACGATTCCTCGAGCGTCGATAGTGAAGAGCTAGAGAATACGTTTTATCCTCCAAATCGACCCCTAAGAGCGAGGGGATCGTTCTCGATTTTACGCCAAACTGTTTCACCCACGCCCTACACGATTTGTTAGCATACTCGATCGACTTCTTCTTTGCGCCAAGTCCCTCTAGCCCGTGATTGCCTATTAGATGTTTGACAGGCGCCTCAAGCCTGGACTTCAAATCTCGTACAGAACGCCCAGAAAGAATTGCTACTGGTACTAACTTTGTAAGCTTCGTCAACAACGCTTCTGTAACGGGATTTGCTTGAGCGGACTCAGGTTTAGCGACAATGGCAGATAGAGTCCCATCGAAATCAAAAGCGTAAAGTGTCTTTGTAAACGTCAAAGATTCTAGAACTTTTTTTCCTGTCTCCGAAAATATCTCGTTCAACCTACACCTCACTTTTAAAAAAGTTCTGGGGTGACTTTATTTTTACCATGAGCCGTTGACGCTGCCGCATCCTAGCGGCGTCCATTAGCATCTTTCCAGCCCACCGATATACGTTAAACTCTTTAATCATACCTCTCATGCTGCGCATTCGATCACGTTGTTCGTTCTGTGGCATCGTGAGCGCCACATGTAACGCTCCCGCACACTGATCTATGTTATAGGGATTAATAATAAGCGCTTCAGGGAGTTCTCGTGAGGCGCCTGTGAACTGACTCAGAATCAACACCCCTCGCTCATCGTCTCTTGCCGCTACGAACTCTTTTGCTACTAGATTCATTCCGTCATGTAGACTCGTCACCATACAAACATCTGCCGATCGAAAGTATTCAAACACCTGAGGCGGCTCATGATGGTCAATTCTTAGACTAATGGCTTCGCAACTAGGCGTCCCGAAACGTGTGTTAATATGAGCGGCTAAGGCGCGAATCTGAGAATCTAAATTTTGATATTGTTCGATAATCGACCTGCTAGGAGCTGCAATCTGAACAAAGGTAAACCTTCCTATCCACTCCGGATACATTTCAAACAAACGCTCTACTGCTAGGAATCTTTCGATAATACCTTTTGTGTAGTCTAAGCGATCAATCCCGATCCCAATCTTGTGATTAGCGCTTACGTTATGAACTGCACGAATTTTTGCCCTACAATCGCTCACTTTCGCCTGGTCTTTCAACCAGATCGGTGGCCATTCGATAGAGATAGGGTAACTTTGTACTGCGGTGGTTTTGCCTCCATAAGAGATTGTGACAGCTTCTCGATCTATTCTGGTTTCCAAGTACCGATCCACAGTATCAATAAAATTATTGCAATGAAACTGGGTGTGAAATCCCATAATGCTACTACCTAAAAGCCCTTCAAGAATTTCCTCGCGCCACGGACAAATTCCGAAAGCTTCGGCATTAGGCCAGGGAATGTGCCAAAAAGTGATAATAGTCGCGTGCGGAAGCTTCTTTCTTATTAACTTAGGTAAAAGCGCAAAATGATAATCCTGAACCAAGATCACCGGGTCATCGGTACTCGCCTCTTCAACTACTGTAGCTGCAAACTTTTCATTTACGGCGACATACTGCTCCCAATCTGAGGTTCTGAATGTAGGTCGAGTGTGCGCCACGTGGCACAACGGCCACAAACCCTCATTTGAAAAACCATAATAGTAGCCCGCTTCCTCTTCTTTAGAAAGCCACACTCGCCGAATCTGATAAGATGGATTCCCGGAAGGAACCTGCACGTGATCATTTTTATCCACTACTTCACGGTCTCCAGAACCTCCTCCATGAGCAATCCAAGTCCCCGAGCATGCCCTCATGATAGGTTCTAAGGCTGTAACCAATCCGCTAGCAGGAAACTTAATTTCAATTTTGTTCTCTTTCTTAATATGGATGTACGGCTCACGATTAGATACGATGAGCACCTCATCGCCAGCTAAGTTCTCGTGAAGAATATTTTTTAGTGTTCTCGCATCCCAAGCGATATGTCCTTCGTCTTTAGCTCTCCGATCCTGCTCTAGGTCTCGGACAAGTGTCCGTAAATCTTTGGCTAGTGGGCGTAGTTCCGGTGACTTCACGCTGTTTAGCGAAAGTGGGCTTTCTCCACGCAATAAAGCTCTTATTCCCGTAAGAAGGCCCCTTTGACTGAAATAAGCAACTAAGACCGTTACAAACGAAATCAGGCCCGCTAACGCGATAAAGAAATAGAAAATATACTTCTTAGTATCTGCGCTTCTACGATCCACAAAAGACATATCATGAATGATCACAAGTGTACCAACGCGCACTTCATCCGAGGTGATAGAGCCAGCGGAAATATGTAATGTGCCTTTTTCGTGATCAATCAAATACCCTTGGTTCTGAAGATTACCGTCATATTTTGCGCATTCCGTTTGAGAGGGATAGGTCTTGGTTTTAAAACGCAAAACACCTTTTAAATCACAGAATCCTAGAGCAAAAAGTCTCTCATCTTGAGTCACGCGTTCAAACAATCGAACGATCTTGTTATTTGCTCCGGACTTCAAAAGTTCAATAAGCGGATCTTGCATCGTGTTTGAAATGAGCTTTGAGCGAATATCAAGATCTCTAACAAACCACTTCAGCGTAAGAGAATCAACTAGCGGCGCTATCGTGTAAGCTATCAACCCCATCACGAATGCTAACGGTAAAATAAATCGTAAAGCTAATCTCATTTTCGCACCGTATTCTAATTTTACTTTGTTATCAAATTAAAGTAAGTAAAAAGTATGTATAACTATGGTCTTATCGGAAATTGTCAGCTATCGGCATTGATTTCATCTGAGGCGAGCATAGACTGGCTTTGCCTGCCTCGTCCGGATAGCGCACCCGTGTTCGGGAAATTACTAGACACAAGCGGGGGGAGTTTTTCCATCTCTCTTGAAGGTGGTACGGTCTTGTCGAAACAATACTACCTCCAGAATACCAATATACTAATTACCGAGTTAAGCGATGCTCTTGAGAATCAGATTCGTGTTACGGATTTTTGTCCGCGATTTGAGCAGTTTGGCAGGGTATATCGTCCCATGTCGCTCTTTAGGGTCTTAGAGCCAATCAAAGGGGCCCCAATGATTAAGGTTTCGTGTAAACCAATCTCGGGGTGGAACAAAGAACCAGCCAAACCTATTCGTGGAAATAGTCACTTACAGTTTAGTATACGTAATGAAGATCTTCGACTAACCACAAACCTACCTCTTACTTTTTTATGTGAAGAAAAATCATTTAGCCTAGAGGAAAAGGCTTACTTAGGCCTGAGTTGGAGTTCACCCATTGAAGATGATATCGTGCAAGTTACCGAGCGATTTCTTGCGCTTACCCACAGCTATTGGCAGAACTGGGTCAAACATTGTTCAATTCCAAGTCAGTTCCAAAAAGAAACAATTCGTTCTGCGCTCGCCCTCAAGCTTCATTGCTACGAGGACACGGGTGCTATTTTGGCAGCTCTCACCACGAGTCTACCCGAAGAACCTGAATCCGGAAGGAACTGGGACTATCGATACTGTTGGTTGCGAGATGCTTATTTTGTGCTTTCAGCCTTTCACAATCTTGGGCACTTCGACGAGATGGAGGGATTTCTTAAATTCATTCTGGGAATCGCACGCAATCACGAGGCATTCAAAGAGCGTTTAGCTCCTGTATACACCTTAACCCAAGAACTTCCGCTTCCTGAGACCACTCACGATCAATGGGAAGGATATAATAAAAGCGTTCCCGTTCGAACAAACAACCAAGCTGCAGAACATATTCAGAATGATGTTTACGGGGAAGTCATTCTCGCTCTTGCACCGATTTATTTTGACGAACGATTTCTGCATCTAAGAAGCAAACAGCTAGAGGAATTACTTGTAAATCTGGCTTTGCTTTGCGATCGCTCTATTTCTCAACCCGATGCGGGCCTTTGGGAGATTCGAGGTAGTTGGCAGGAGCACAGTTTTACGAACCTCATGTTATGGGCCGGTTTAGAGCGTATCGCTCGCATTCAAGAACTTAACTATTTAGCTAGCCTCCCCATAGACATTCACGCGTCTATAAAACGCGCTCGAAACGCACTTGAACAGTCCTGTCGCGAGGGCTCGCTTCGTAACGGCCCCATGGATGACAGTTACGATGCATCTCTTTCTCTCGCCGCACTCCTGAGACTCGAGCCAAATGAATTGTGTTTAAAAACTGTCAAGGACATCCAGGCGCATCTTTCTATGAGCAAAGAGCCGTGGGGATCCTCTTTCTTCTACCGCTACATTCGAGAAGATGACTTTGGTCAGCCTGAGTCGGCTTTTGTGATTTGCTCTTTCTGGGTAGCTCAATCTTTGGCTCGCTTGGGCGCTAAAGATGAGGCGAGAAAAATTCTAGTAGATACGATCCAAGCTTCGAATCATCTTGGACTATTTTCCGAACATTTTCTTCCATCCCACCGAAAACAACTTGGAAATTTTCCCCAAGCCTACTCCCATGTTGGCCTGATAAACGCCGCATTCGCAGTGAGTCCACCTTGGAGCGATGTACTCTAGAGTAGGTAATGTTCTATTAAATAAAACCAGTAGAACGTTTTACAGTTCCTCCAAATGCATCAGACAACGAGTGAACCGTTATAAACGCTTGGTTGTCGATGTCATGAGTAATCTCTTTCACCCGTCCAATCTCAAGACGTGTGACGACACAATAGAGAATTTCTTGATCTATACCTGATTTGCCACCCCTACCCTTAAGCACAGTGACGCCTCTACCTATACGCTCGGTCATTCTCGCGCGAATCTCTGTACTTTTGTTAGAAATAATCAAGAGTGCAGTGAACTCCTCTAACCCGTAGACGACAAAGTTCAAAGTTCGAGCAGCTGTTAAGTAGGTAAGAATAGAATAGAGGGCGGGCTCAACCCCTAGTACCGCAATCGCAACGACAAAAATGATCACGTTAAAACCAAGAATGATGTCACCCACTCGAATAAAATGGCTTCGTTTACTAATCAGGAGCGCAGCAATCTCCGTCCCATCGAGAACTGCCCCTCCTCTCACAGCAAGTCCAATTCCAGCGCCTAAAAAGAAGCCACCAAAAACGGACGTTAACACGAGATCCCGAGTGACTTCGGGATAAGGTACGAAAAGGATCGCTAAAGCAAGCCCCACAATAGCAAACATACTGCGCACCGTAAACGCAAGACCCATACTGCGAAACCCTAGCGCAATAAAAGGTGCATTTACAATGGGTAGCCAAACTGAAAGCGGAAGCCCAGTTGTCACCGATAGAAGCATGGAAACACCCGTGACACCCCCGTCGATAAAATTACTTGGGAGCAGAAATCCCTTCAGCCCCATACCTGCGCACAGAACCCCAGCCGCAATTAGAATTGAATTTAAGATTTCACGTGACAATCGACTCATGCATCACTAACTACGTGAGGTTTTCAACATACTCAAACTTATATCAACCCACTCAGATGAAAAGTATCTACCATGGAAATCGAGAATTATTTTAAATGTCCTTACTGTTTCGAGAAAATCTCATTTCTCTTAGATTTGTCTCTAGATGGAGCCCAAACTTATATTGAGGACTGTGAAGTATGTTGCAGACCCATTCAGGCGTACTATCTAGTGAACGAAGGCGCGCTCATGAGTTTCTCGGCTCAAAGAGCCTGAAAACATAGGCAGTCGAACAATCAATACTTTGTGATTTTTTTAATATTTATATTCTTGTAAATATTATGATCTCACGCTAGCCTCCCGAGTCATGATCCAGTATCCCCTAACATTTCCAATTAAGATAAAAAAAGCCGTGGGTACCAAACAACCCTGGTTGAGTTCGGCGTCTCTGACTTCCCCAGACGGGGATCTCATTTGCGCTATCCCGCCCGAGTTCGAAGGGCCTGGCGGGGGTTTTTCGCCAGAGGATTTTTACGCATTGGCTGTTGCGAATTGTTTTGTCGCTACTTTCCAAGTGATAGCGGAAAAATCTAAAGTAGAATTCCATGCTGTGAATGTAGAGGGACTTCTCACTGTAGACCGCGATTCAGAGGGTAAGCCATGGATGAAGCACATTCGACTTCAAGTATCGGTTGAAGCAGGACAAACCGACCACTCCCGTATTCAAAGAGTGTTAGAAAAAACCACCCAGTCCTGCCTAGTCATTCATTCCATAAAAACGACCGTTCAGTTTGAGTTTGTCATAAAATAGCCTCGAGGAAGGTAAGTCACATGACCGCATCTACGTCCCATCAAACTTTACCCCACTGGCTCGATCAGTGCAGAATAGATCTAATTAACCCTCGTCGTAAGGTGATTGAAAATCACACTTTCATAAAATCAATGCTTAATGGCCAAGCAGAGAAACAACAGGCTGAGCGGTTTTTCTCAGGTCTCATGTGGCACCTCTTAGATTTTGGTAAACACGTCGCCTATCTGATGAACAAGCGCCCAAAAGAGGTCACAGCTTTTCTAGCCGGTCGGTCTGAGGATAAGGACGGCGATACCACAATTTTAAAAAGAATCGTCGATGCCCTAGGAGGTCCTGCACTCCAGATTGAAAAATCTCCATGGACCTATAGTCCACATCCAGTCTGGGTAACACACGACGCTTTACTTAGAGCTTCGATTTATAGCGAGGACCTGCCATGGCAAGTTGGTGCGGCAGCGCTCAACGTTGGAATTGAATCCCTGGTACCTTCGATGATTGAACCCCTATTCCATGCAGCGACTCGTAATTACAATCTATCAAGCACCCAAGCAGCGTGGCTCGAATCCAGATCGGGCGAGGAAGAGCGCCAGCACGGCGAAAATGGCTTTATCTTACTTGCTCAGTTTGTTGCACCTAACGACACGGCTTTACAGGAAAAGTGCAGGTTTTACATCGATGCTCTATCATACTCGATGGCCTATCGCCTGTTAGAAAGTGGCGTTGCGCAAAATCGTTATTAATTATAAAGATTTTATTCATGAATACACTATGCATCTTAGCCAGTCCAAACAAGACAAGTTCCATCAGTCGCAACGTAGCAGATAGGTTGTTAGAAAAACTGAAGCACGTGAATGAAAGCACAAAAGTTCACACTCGTGATTTAGCTGATGCCCCTCCTCCCCACTGGGGTGAACGAGAAGCTACTGCAGCCCTTCTTCCCGCAGAAAAGCGCACGAGCGAGCAAACAAAGCTCCTCGCGCTTTCAGACTCCCTCTGCTCAGAGCTGAAATCCGTACATACTTTAGTGATTGCTACACCGATGTGGAATTTTGGCGTGCCTTCTGTACTCAAGGCGTGGGTAGATCACATCGTGAGAGCTGGAATAACGTTTCAGTATGGACAAAATGGGCCGAAAGGGCTTCTTCAGAATCTCAAAAATGTCTACCTCGTTGAAGCGACGGGGGGCGTGTATCTTGAGAACCCCGCAACTCCAATGAATCATGTAGGCCCTTACCTTAAACACCTGTTTCAGTGGCTCGGTGCGGAGAACATTATAACCATCACTGCGCCAGGTACTGCAATAAACAGCGATGCCGCACTTAATTCAGCCATGTCGCAGCTTGAGCAGATCTTCAAATAGCGCTGAATGCTCAAGTTCCTGATGGTGAGCCTGTTTGAGTTCTTCAAGAGGAACCTTCGAGTAGGCCTTACTGTAAATGAGGGCGGCCTGTTTTTCAGCGGCTGCATGTACTATCCAGGAAACTCTGCTAGGTAAGATGCTAAGCACGCAACCAATAACCATCCCTATAAAACGCGAAATTAATACTTGTACTTGCTCCATACGATCTAACGAAAAATAAGAATTTAAACTCCCAGAGTGTTGTAACTCTTCTGTTAAAATTTTATGAAAGGTTGAAAGCGTGAGCTTTTGTTCTTTAGTCCAAGCATAGCGTTTTAGAACCGCAATTTCTATTTCATAGATAGCGATAGCCTGAACCTCAGAAAGCCAAGCCCTAAAAACAACCTTTCTTTGCGCAGGGTTCAATAATGTCATTGTGGCATTCTTTTGATCTCGTTCACTAAAGCACTCGCGGCAGCTTGCCCGGAGTCAAACGCACCTTCGACTTTAGACTCTAAAAATCCATCCCCACAGAAATAAAGCGGTAACCTCGTGTGCCAACGTAAAAAGGGCATCTTTAGTGGAGATAAGGACTGGCAAAAACGCCACCTGTGAACACCCGAATTAGACTCATTCCACTGAGTGCCATTTTCCTTCGGCCCTGATAGATAGGGTAACAAAGCATTCGAGAGGTGGGACAATACCTCTTGTTGAGATTGATCCCAAAGACTACGACTGAGCGCGGGTGAAGCGTGAAAGACAACATACGGAAATTCCGAGTGAACACCTTTCAGTTTTTGATCAAAAATGCCCGAAATATCAGAGGAGACCTCTTTTAAAACGCCTGGAGCTTTGATGGTAGTGGATGAATCCAGCTTAAAATAGGCAGCGATACATTCGAAATACCTAACCTCTGCAAGCTCTCGCTCTAATATGTTTTCAGGTTCTATGCCAGACGCCTTGAGTAACTCATAGGCTTGCGGGATCGGTGCAGTTAAAAGAACAGAGCGGGCCTTCATTTCTTCGCCACTTTCCAATCTGACGCGCCAAAAAAGAGGATCTGTATCGACACGAATCTGAGTCACCTTGCACTGCCTAAGAATAGGAGCCTGGGTTTCATTTATTCTTTCGCCCAGAAAATGCGCGAGCTTACTCATGCCCCGAGGATGTATATACCTTGGGTAAACAGAGTCGGTGTTGAGGTAAATTTTTTCCATAGAAGCAGCCACGACGAGTTCCTTAAACGCTTTGCCTCGCGCTGAAACAAACTGCGCGCCCAAGTCTATTAAACTCTCGCTGTTACTGCCTGGATCGCCGACGTGAGAATCTCTAAGCCTTCTTGTAGACATGCGCCCACCTAGGCCTCTGCTTTTTTCCAAGGTGATCGTTTTTAAACCAGCCTCACTCAGCTTCTCTCTCGCTGCTAATCCAGAAATTCCAGCACCCACCAGAACACAGTCCCATAGGGTTGAAGTAGTTTTTTGTGAGATGAAACTTTGTTGCCCGCTCATAATATTTAAGATATCATAAATTTTATGAAATCACTCCTAGCTGTTTTTACACTCTTTTCTCTAACGACTCATACATTTGCAAAGGAAAACCGAATGGCTGTACCCAAATCCGAAATCTACTCTATCCCACTGAAATCCATCGATGGTGTTTCCACAACGCTTGCAGCTTATAGCGGCAAAGCAATTCTTGTCGTAAACACTGCCTCTAGGTGCGGATATACTCCGCAGTACGATGGTCTAGAGAAGCTATCACAAACATACGGTGATCGAGGACTCGTTGTTCTAGGGTTCCCGAGTAACGATTTTGGCGGTCAAGAACCAGGAACAAATAGCGAAATTAAACAGTTTTGCTCTACAAAAAAGGTAACCTTTCCACTCTTTGAAAAAGCATCTGTCTCTGGAACAGGAACACAACCACTCTACCAATGGCTACTTAAGAATTCCCCTACAAGCGGTGAGGTGAGTTGGAACTTCGAGAAGTTTCTTGTGAGTAAGCAAGGCACAGTCTTAGCCCGGTATAAATCTGGGGTTAAACCTGAGAGTAAAGAGCTGATTGAAGCGATCGAAGCAGCTCTCCAATAAAATGATAAACCCAAGACTAGACGCAAGCATGGAAGCGTCTGGACTTCCTGGCTGTGTGGATCTATTGAATGATTTTGCACTCTCAGGGGGGAAACAACTCCGTCCAACGCTTGTGCTCACTATCTCGGGTGCCCTGGGAGTTTCGCATGACGAAGCGCTGCCTTACGCGATAGCCGCTGAGCGAGTGCACGGTGCCTCGCTCTTACATGACGACGTTATCGATGAGTCTACCGTGCGACGTGGTCGTTCTACCTTCAATGCGAGCGGTAAAAATCGCCAAGCTGTTTTGGCCGGAGATTTACTATTGGCCGAGGCCCTAAGGGGCCTCTCAAAAACTCGCAACTACCTGGCTCTAGAAAACCTGATAGACGTGCTTGCAACTCTGAGCGAAGGAGAACTACTCCAGAACGAAGCGCGAAATCAGATAGAAGTATCCGAGCGACATTTGTTTGAAGTAGCCACAAAAAAAACGGGAAGCTTAATAGCTTGGTGCTGCGCCACTCCCCTGCTTATTAAAGAACTCCCAGCAATGGATTCTATAAAGTACACCGCACTAAAGCGTCTAGGCCTCCACGTGGGTACAGCCTTTCAACTCATTGACGATTGTATCGATTTTGATTCGTCGTCTGGAAAACCCTTCGCTCAGGATCTTCGTGAGGGTTTGATCAATTTTGTAACGTGTTACCTGCTAGAACAAACCCCACAACTGAAACAAACTCTATTTTCTGAAGAGGCTGTGAGTCACATCCAGAAAAGCCTTGCTCCCGCCTTAAACATCTCTATCAAACGCACGTTAGATAAAGCCAAAATAGAGGTTTCATCCGCAAGTGCTTACCTAGAGAGAGCTGGGTTTGATAGCATTTTTAACAAAACTATTCACGATAAAGTACTTCAACCCTTCTATGATCGCATCGATCTACTTGAGAAAAATCTATGAGCCAAAGTGAACACATTCAAACAATAAGTATTAAGTTAAATAGCACAGAAGCGGTCTCAGCTCTTCAGACAGGTTGGTTAGATAAACGAAGGCTAGTAGCAAGAAAAATCATCTCTATCTCAAACGCAGATGAAAGTGCGGATATTTTGTTTGAGTATATTAAGGAAACTAGACCGCCTGGCCTGAAGCCCTGGCTTCAGGCGATCAGGGCAATTAGTCTGACGGCAACGGCCACACCATGTATCGGCATTTTTCTACTTTCCATATTTAACGGAGAAAGCATCAACCCTGGCCTTGCATTAAGTTCTTTTTTGGCTGTTTTATTCTTACAAATAGCAATTAACGTTTTTAACGACTTGGGCGACTACCTGAAACTGATTGATCTTCCGGGGACTCTGGGTGGTAGCGGCGTTATTCAAAACGGATGGTGGACTCCGCGAGAACTAAACGTAGGCGCATGGACCGCCTTAGGTATTGGCATTCTACTCGGGGCCCCAGCGGTTCTTCATAAACCCGCAGTGTTAGCCCCGATTGCGATCATAGGCGCTGTGGGAACTCTCCTGTACTCAGCTAAACGATTTGGTCTTAAGTACATGGCACTAGGAGATCTCGCCGTATTTGTGATGTGTGGTCCAGCTCTTACGGTTGGCTACTCCACCGCTATAAGTTCTCAGTTTCAAACTTCAGGTGTGTTGTTTCTTGGCTGCTTTTTTGGTTTTCTAGCGATGGGAATTCTTCACGCAAACAATCTTCAAGACATTCATTTAGATCACTCCCGAGGAGTCCGGACACTTGCCATCTCCCTAGGCTTCACTCGCTCGATGTACCTGTTGGTAGGACTCTATCTTATTGCTGCCTGTGCACTTGTTCTAGGCGTTGTGCGAAACGCCCTTCCGCCGCCTACCTTGTTCGGACTCACTCCTCTTTTCATTCTAGCTCTCCCCTGGTTAGGGAAAATTAGAAAAGCTCTTGGTCCCGAGTCTTCCCTCCTCGACGAGTGCCGCATCAAAGCAGCCCAGATCCACTTGGCCTGCGGAATAGCAACTTCGCTCGGGATCACCCTTGCGATCGTTCTTCAGAAAGTTGCAAAATGAAGCTAAAAATAAAACACAAGCGCTTAGACCCTAACAAACACCTTGAGCTGAAAGCCCTTTCTAAGCTTGTTGGGGAATTTATAGAATACTGGGGTTTTAAGTCTGTTTACGGTCGTATGTGGTGCTATTTATACATGCTAAAAGAACCTTTAGACTCAAGACAACTCGCTCAACTTCTAAAAATTTCTCCCGCCCTTGTCACTCAGTCGGTACAGGTTCTTTTAAAGTACAAAGTCATCTTTGAGACCGACAAAGGAAAAAACGGGATGCTGCGATTCGCAGCGAATCCTCAACTGTCCACAGTAATTGCTTCTGTGCTCTCGCATCGGGAGCTAAATCTTCTCCGTACGATTCATACTGCGCAAGAAAAACTCATGAAATCAGAGACCAAGATCGAATCAGACCTAGCTCTCAATAAAGAACGAGTGGAGCAGGTAGGCGCTTGGATTCATCTTGCGAGTATGGTTTTAAGCACCGGAATTAATCTTTTAAACCAGGAGCAAGGTCCTCTTGAGAACCCGAAGCATTTTCAAACCAAAGGTTTCTTCTAACTACAAATCGATCCATGCGCCTACTTACGGATCTCTAAGTGTGATACCTTATTTAGGCTTTGGGTAATGCAACTTTTCCCACGCTTTTTCGGTGAGTAGAAAGCCCGGAGCTATCATTAAGTTTAAATAGTCATCTCCATGAGCCCCTGCAAGTCGTCGACCCCTATTGCTATTAAGAAAACTCCCGGCTTGGTGGTATAAAAGAATATTAGAAGGCAGAGAAAGCTCTACTCCGAAAGCCATTCGTGTTGCTGCGTTTAGCGGACTCCAAGTTAAAGTATTCCAAACCATTCTTAGGGGTTTTTTAGAAATTTTTTTAAGTGTGCGTGCATAAGCCTTCGGATTTTTTAGCGAAAATTCTAGCACTTTCAGATAGGGCGCTTGCTTCACCGCGGATTTAGGCGCTTGGCTCCAGAGTAAACTCGTACCTTTTGAGTCATATGCTTTCTGAAAGAATCTGCTCACAGGAGCACGCAGTAACTTGACACACCTGCCAGCAACACCTACGCCACAGTCTAAAACTATGTCTGTGCCCAAGTTATCCAGTGCTTTTTCTTTGTTGCTAGAGTCACTACCCTGAGCCACCTCAGCGAGGGTTTCTTCCATAGGCCGACCTAAAGCGAGACTAAAACCAGCTCTGAGTTTTTTTCTCCGTTCAGTTTCGGCCACACTAGAAGAGTACTTATCTAAGTGAACGAGTCCTTTCACCGCTCCGTATGCCGCCCAGCCATAAGGTCCAGCAAGCCCTAAGAAAACAGCTTCGCCCGTTCGGGTCACAGCACTTAACCAAATTTTCGCATTCTCTCTACTCAGGTTATTTTTAGCAATTCTGCACATTCTAGCCATCTCGGCCTTTATTCTACTCTGAGAGTATAGTCCGTGCTGATCAGAATCTCCTGTGATATGATATAAAATGCGCTGCGGGTACGTAAACGCTAGTTCCTCTAGGTAAACCGAAGCTTCTGAAGGTGTAGATAGTTTCTTTGCGTGTAACTTAGAGAGCGACCTGATACGATTTTCGGTCTCATTTAGTAATTTTCTCACAGCGACGAGGTCCTTAGGAGCCGACAGTTTTCTTGGTGGTTGATCATTTCCTGAATATTTTGGGATGCAGTGATTCGGAGTACTTGTGGTATAAACACCTTCAAACCCATTCTTATCATTGATACTCATTAGATAGATATTTGTGAGATTTCCAGAATAAATCGCTTTAGCAACTTGAAGGTTAACCCAGTCGCTCGAAAACCTGGTCTCTGCAGAAAACTTTTCTCTTTGTTCCAAATAGTCTTCTAGATAGGGTTGGCCTACCGAGCTGAAATCTTCTTCGAAGAGATTGTCACTAGTCGTTCCTGGCGCTGCGTAACTAGGAAACTCTATCGCTTTTGGTGATTCAGGTTCATAGCCTCCCAACACGGAGTATAACCCTCTCTTATAGTCGTTCTCTAAACGCCGATGGAGATCTAGTTTAAATCGTTCTTTGTGATCCATTTTTTTTTGCTCTTCCCTACCCCTATCTTCACTTGGAAGTTTACCTGCCTTGGATAAGGCTTGGCGTCTCAGTGACGAGCCTGATTCCTTTTTGTCGGTATTTTTTAGATCCGGAAAATAGCGTTCATATGATCTCACCTGATCCCTAAACTTTACTGTACCTGCATAAATATCAGCACATTTTTTGTTATAGAATTTTACGAACTTAGTTAGAGCCTTTAAATCTTCTTTTATCTCAGCATCTGATTTTCTTGCATACTCTTTCACATTCGATAACTGGTCTTGAATTTCTTCAGTAACTTTTTTTGCTATCTCGTTAGCTAGGAGAGCGCCCTCGTCTCTTACTTTTTGAAACCCTGGAACTCCTGCTGGTTTTATCGAAAGTATTTTCTGGACCTCTTGCTGACGAGAGGGACTAAGATGCTCTACGGCTGTTTCCGGCTCAAACGAGCAGGCTTCCAAATGAGCAGTTACTTTACTGGACCCGTCATGGTAGCCAGAAAGATTCCCAAAAATCTGCACGACAGGTCTTTTCGAAAGATCGCGAACAAGCTGTTTTTCGCACTCTGACTTAAGCTCTCCGATCAACTGATGCGCAGCCTGGCTGTCTAGCTTATCCCTATTCTGAGCCCCACAGAACTGCGCTGAGCCTCCATAAAACAGCAGGACGATACTCATCGGCCTTACCCAGGATCCTAGATCTACAAAGGCTACCGTCTTCTGTGGATATGCGAAGTATTTGTTACCCAAACCCGTCATTACCCTTCTGATCGGCATAAATTAAGGGGGACATGAGAAGTTTTTATGGGAGAAACTACGGTTTGCAAGGTTCTTATAAAAAAGCTAAATTCTCCTCATGAAAATACTACACACACTTACTTTCAGTTTTATTTTAATAGCAGTTCAGTTGAGTTTCATTTCCTACTCGGTAGCGGGCGTAGGCGGAAAAGAATCTCAGTCCAGGCGCAGGATGCAGGAAATGGACGACAATGTTAAAGACATAAAAGGTGAACTGAAGTGTGTTTTAGATCCGAACAATAACACAGGGGCGCCTTGCGAACTCACGATCAGAGACACCCGGACTAAAAAAAATTACACCCTCACTGACAACGACACTACCTCAGAGTTGAGAGGCCACTTTCAGAATGATGGCCATCGCTTTGCTCGAGTGAAAGGTACGTTACTTAGAAACGATAGAACGCGAATGAAACCCTACAAAATCGTAGAGTCTAAGAAGTAGAGGAGCGGCATCATCATGACCGAGTCTATCAAACGCTATATTCTTGATAAAAGCTTTTATAAATCTCTAGCAAAAAGCAGTGGTGCTTCTGCTGCCATCACACAGCTTCATCTCGATACAGAAAAACTCGAGATTGAATCTTTTGAGGGAGTGAAGGGCTACCAACCGGAGCTTGTAGAGTATTTAGAAGATGTGCGCGAATTCTCTCGAGAACTTTGGTCTTCTTCCATAGAAGCCTAGTATTTTAACAAATATCCCTAAACACCGGAGCCTTCCCTCTAGCACCCCATTGACGAATGGCAGGACAAAACGGATGAAGGCAATACATACAAAATCGCCCGAGTAACAAAGGTCTTACCTGAGATACTCGGGCGATTGTTCTTAAATTCAGTAGTGGCTTATTTTAAGGTAGCTTGTCCTGGCTTCCAGTTGGCAGGGCAGAGTTCGCCAGTCTGAAGGGCCTGGAGAGTCCTAAGTGTCTCTTCGACGGAACGCCCGACTCCTAGAGCATTCACGGTCATATGCTGTAAGACGCCTTTGGGGTCGATCAAAAAAGTCCCGCGAAGCGCTATTCCCTCTTGTTCTAAGAGCACTCCAAAGGCACGTGAGATCTCGTGGTTCGTATCTGCTAGAACAGGATGTTTCACTTCTTTAAGATCTCTCTCGAACCAAGCTTTATGAGAATAAACAGAGTCGGTCGAACAACCAATCACCTGACATTTTGATTCATGGAAAGCAGTTTCGCTTTTTCCAAAATCTCTAATCTCTGTTGGACACACAAATGTAAAATCAAGCGGATAGAAATACAAACATACCCACTTACCTTGGCTGGTATAGTCCTTGAGAGAAACTTGTTTAGTTTCGCCGCCGACATAAGCGTTTGCTTTAAAATCTGGAACCATTTGGCCTACTCGAACTGTTGACATAAACTGATACTCCTATCGAAGAATGAAGTTAAAAACACAATAAATCTTGTGAGATTTTGGCGACACCTTGAAGGATTACACGCTAACGATCAAGAGGTTTTTATCGACTAAGAAGCGTGCTAGCTTCTAATCGCTGTAGATACTCGCTGGAACTATTTTGAGAACCATTACCGCCTCGCTCTTGAATCACAGCCTTGATCGCTTTATCGATGCCCAAGCTTTCAGGCGGTTTATCGCTCGCGTAGGCAGAAGCCTCAGCTTTTTTCTCCGCATCCGTGTCGGCTAGAACATTCGGTCCAAGGCTTGCGACATAGTGAGAAAGTGCCCAGCGGTCCTCGGCATTTGGGAGTACGGTGACATACGAAGCCATAGCGCCTCCAGCAATTCCTTCCTTCAGTGTTCTAAAAATCTGAGAAGGCTTACGTCCATTCTTCCAACCCGCATCGGCGGTGAAGTTTCTCGGGTGTGGATTTAACGCAGCAGCTGCAGGACCGTTACCCGCTCCTTCTGCGCCATGACAGGAAACACAATTGTTTGCGTAAATCGCTTTACCGTGGAGAACGAGCCCTGGAGATGGCTCCCATGGATTCTGAAATTTCGATTCCACTACTGCCCCATCTACTTTCTGAAAAAGTGGTTTATTATCAGAGAATTTCTCTGGACGAAAAAGTATGTCCGTCGCCGTCAAAACAATAAAAATAGCTAAAAAGAGAAACCCCATCAGAAAGATCACAAGATTGGACCTGTGATCTTTGGCAAGGTTCATAAAAACTCCGGCCACTAATCCTGCCTTTACGGTAGCGACTAACATTCCGATGATAAAATTCCACTGACCAAAATTAATATATGAAATACCGACCGTGAGTGCCGTTAAGACAAGCAAACTTCCTCCGGTCTTAAAAATTAAGCTATCTGGGATGACATAATGATGTGTGGGTGCGGTGGAACCTTGGGACGGTGTGTGATGTTGACTCATAAACTCGATCTTCCCCTCTTTCTGGATTAGCCTAATAAATAAAGGAGTGGAAAAAGATAAATCCACACCAGATCAACAAAGTGCCAGTAAAAACCAACTAACTCCACAGGGGTATAAAACCCACCGTGAATTTCACCTTTTCGTAACCGCAAAATAACCCAACCAATCAAGAGCATGCCCACCACAACGTGAAAAGCGTGAACACCCGTCAGCATAAAATACATCGAAAAAAACAAGGGTGCTTTCGGTACATTCGCTAAACCTTCATAGGTGAATTTCCCTGCTGGCAAAATACCCTCATGAAACTTATGGGAGTACTCGAAATACTTCACAATCAGAAACCCAAAGCCTAATAGGATCGTAAGACTAAGCATCTGAATTGCTTTTTTTCGCTGACTTCTCTGAGCAGCCGTCACCCCTAGAACCATGGTCACCGAACTCGTGATCAGAATAACCGTGTTTAAGGCACCTAACTTTACGTTAAGAAGCTTGTGCGCAGCCGCAAACGCCTCTGGATATAGATTTCTAAGTAGGAGATAGCCTACAAAAATTGCGCCGACCATCAGCACTTCGGTGACAAGAAAAATCCACATTCCTTCTTTCGACGCCTCAAACTCATGGTCAGCGTCGTTAAAATGATGAGCATGATGGTAGGGTAATAATCCCTTGTCATCTTGCCCTGTAGTGTCATGTGCGAGTTGAGACATACTTCGTGTTCCCCTTACCAAATGCGTTGTTCGATCGTACTATTCACTAGGCCTTCACAGATTTATAGTCATAAGGCCATTCATTTACCACCGGTGTCACCTCGAAATTCTCGTGATGAGGAGGCGAGGTCGTTTTCCACTCTAAAGTCATAGCCTCCCACGGATTATCGCCTGCCTTGACGCCGCTGCGAGCATCCCGAATCAAGTAATAGGCAGTCCAGAAAAACCCAGCCGCTAGAAACCAAGAGCCCACCGTGGACATCTGATTATAGAATTGAAATTCTGGTAGATAAGACCAGTACCGACGCGGCATTCCTTCAGCTCCTACGATGAACTGAGGGAAGAACGTAAGGTTGAATCCAAGAAGTACCAACCAGAATGCCACCGCTGCTGATGATTCGCGGTACATTCTTCCTGTCACTTTTGGAAACCAGTAGTGCATTCCACCCAAGAAGGCCATCAAGGTCCCCCCCACCATGACATAATGAAAGTGTGCGATGACAAAATAAGTGTCTGTGAGGTGAACGTTTACAGAAAGAGTGGCTAGAAAAACACCGGTCAGTCCGCCAATGGTAAACAACTCTAAAAAACCAAACGCGTACAACATCGGCGCATTAAATCTGAGCGCACCTTTATACATGGTTGCGACCCAGCTAAACACCTTCACCCCGGTCGGCACTGCCACGAACATTGTAATTAAAGAAAAAACAAAATTCGCTAATTCAGACTGACCGGTGACAAACATGTGATGACCCCAGACTACAAAGGCCACAAGCGCGATCCCAAAGGTGGCGCCTGCGATCGCCTTATATCCAAAGATTGGTTTCCTGGAGAAGACCGGAATAATCTCTGAAATAACGCCCATAGCTGGTAAAATCATAATGTAGACAGCAGGGTGAGAGTAAAACCAGAAAAAGTGCTGAAACAAAACCGCGTCACCACCAAGCGCTGGATCAAAAATTCCTATTCCAGTCACACGCTCAAACATCAAGAGCACTAGCGTTATCGCAAGCACTGGAGTCGCCAGTACTTGAATGATGGATGTTGCATAAAGCGCCCAGCACATGAGTGGCAAACGATCCCACGTGAGCCCCGGGGCTCTCAGGCGGTGAATAGACACAATGAAATTCAAACCCGTTAAAATAGACGCAAACCCCGCTACAAACGCCCCAAACAAAACGGCGATAACTCCGCCAGAGGTGCGAATGGAGTAAGGCGTATAGAACGTCCAACCTGTATCGGCGCCACCTAGGAAAAGCGATGCGATCGCAAACAATGCACCCACCATATACACATAGTAAGAGGCTAAATTTAACCTTGGGAACGCAACGTCTTTTGCTCCCAACATCATGGGGAGCACGAAATTACCAATAGATCCTGGAATTGCAGGGATAATCACTAGGAAAACCATGATGGCCCCGTGATAAGTCATGACCTTATTATAGGTCGCTGCCTCCATAATGGTTTTTCCTGGAGTAAAGAGTTCTAACCTAATAAGAATTGCCGCTAGTCCACCGATGAGAAAAAACGTCAGAACAGACGCCAAGTACATGAGTCCAATGCGTTTGTGATCTAGCGTTTTAAGCCAAGACATCAGTCCGTGACCATGATTCAGATAATTCGTTCCTGGATGTGAGCTCATTTTTAAATCTCTCCTTTAAACACGTCTATTAACCTAAGTGGGTATCTAGTTTGCACTCTGAGCGGGTTCTCTCACTTCACTTGACTTTAAACTTTTTAAGTAAGCTAAAATCGCATTCAACTCAGACTCACTCACCTGTCCTTGATAAGGCGGCATGACTGGATTGTACCCTTTAACAATCTTCTTCTGAGAAACTAAGATTGACTCACGGATATAGTTATCATCCGCTACCGCACTGGAACCGTCTTGAAAATATCGAGTAGAACCATAGAGCCCCCTGTAGCTTGGTCCAATCGCATTTACCCCGACTTCGGCGTTATGACAGGCAGTGCAGCCCTTAGACTCTGTGATCTTCTTTCCTTGTTCTGCGAGCGTTAATGCGACTGCAGGCATGGCATCCTTAGATGAGCCTTTTCCTAAGCGCTCGGTGACTTGCACTTCTTGGCCCGCATACCATTTCGCCCATTTATCAGGTTCTAACACAAACAGTTTAGCTAGCATTAACGAGTGCGAAGCGCCGCAATACTCTGTGCAGAACACATGATGTTCACCTGGTACTTTAGCTTCAAACCATACCGAAGTGTACAGTCCTGGAACCACGTCGCTCTTTACCCTGAAGTTAGGCACGAAAAAAGAATGCAGCACATCTTCTGAAGTCATAATGAGCTTCACGGGTTGATTCTGCGGCACATAGATTTCATTCGTAAGCGTCTTGCCATTATCATACTGGAACGACCATGCCCACTGCTTACCTAAAACACGAATTTCCATCGCGTTGTAAGGCGCTCTTGTCATGCTTTTATATACTTGCCAGCCCCAAACAAAAATCACCATGAGAAGCACCGTAGGGACAAGAGTCCAAAAAATTTCAAGCGCGTGATTATCTAAAATATATTTAGTTTTATGTCCTGCGCCTTGTTTATGCGTAAATGCGATATAAAGCATCCCACCTACGACAAGAACAAAGAAAAAAACACTAAGCCAGAATAAGAAAATATACAGCCCATCCCATGCAACCGCTACGTCGGTTCCCTGAATGGGCAGGCCATAGCCAAATATACCACTTAGTGCTTTCATTAAAGTTGATCTCCCTTACTGTTCATTTTGAAGCCGTAACCTCGCGCTCGTTAGAACCGCGCCATAAAAAACCTAGTCCTATTGCCATCGCAAGCACCATAAGAAATGCAGCTAACTGCATGACACGTGAAAGCACCATGGAATATTTTCTTAGCTCTGGATTGTACTGATAACAAAATAAAATAATCCTATCTACGATTGTTCCAATTTTTCCCTCGGAAGCCTCCAGAAGCGCCAACTTCAACTGACTTGGCGGATACTCGATGCCATAGAAAATTCTTGAGACAATTCCGCTTGAGGTCAAAACATAGACCGCCGAAGCATGAGCAAACTCCTGCTCTTCTTCAATCCACTTATAACCATAGCCGATCGCTTGAGCTAAACCTCGCACAGAGCTTTCATCACCCACTAAAAAATGCCAATCAAAGGAATCTTTCTTCATTTGCTTTAGAAAATTCGCTTTCTTTTCTGCGGCAAGCTCCGGAGTCTCCTTAGAGTTAATACTCACGTTCACGAGAGAATAATCTTGGCCTGCTACATAAGAAAGTTCACTAGTGCCGCGGATGATACCATTAAAAATAAGCCCACAAAGGCCGGGGCATTTATAATACCCAAACGAAAGAATGACTGGCTTTCCCGGCACAAGCAACTTTTCTAGAGTCACTTGTTGTCCGCCTTCGTCTCTGAAAGTGTACTTCGAAAAATCAATCTTTCGACCGGTGGACTCTTCCACTGTGATTCCTTCAGTCCCAGGCATCGTAACGTTTGATGCTTTTGTTCCCGCCGAATGCACCGAAGCGCTTGATGTAGAAAACAGGCTCACGCTAGCCATGATAGCAAGCGATGAAAAAAACCTGAGTTTAGCGCAAATCCTAAAACGTGTACTCAATTAAACCTCGTGTCTCGCAGTTGTTTCATAGCCATTTGCTCAAGCCAAGAATAAATCTAACTGTATATGCAGAAGATACTGTATTTGTGAGAGCAATGAAACCCAAAGTCACAAGTCAGAGTGAGAGGCTGAAGTTCTTTAACTACTCTCACTACATGACGCTTTCAAAATCACGAATCGTTTTTCTGGTCGGCATCACTGCGGCATGCGGCTACTTTATAGGATATCGCCCTGAGGAGTCTTGGAGTTGGGCCAGGTTCTTAGGAACCGTACTTGGAACTTCGCTGGTGGCAGCGGGCTCCAGTGCACTTAATCAAGTACAAGAACGTGCGCTTGATGGCCTCATGCCCCGGACAAAAAAACGCCCTCTTGTTACGGGAGCACTCTCATTAGCCCAAGCTTTAGCATTTATTAGCCTAGTTACTGCCATAGGCTTAGCGCTTCTCGCATGGACAGAGCCCAAAGCGCTCTGGTTGGGAATTTTAGCAATTGTGTCTTACAACGGCTTTTACACAACCCTATGGAAGCGGAAACTTCCATTTGCTGCAATTCCAGGCGCGCTGCCCGGAGCGCTGCCCGTCTGGATGGGTTATGTGTCAGCAAACCCAGACTACTTAGATCCTATGGGTGTGTTCGTGTTTCTGGTTCTTTTTTATTGGCAGATGCCTCACTTCTGGGTTTTGGCTTTCCGCTATCAAGAAGACTATGCTCTTGGAAATATCCCAACTCTGCCCGTCGCGCGCACCAGAGAAACCACAATGAGGCATATCCAGCTTTGGCTTCTTGGATACATTGCGCTTTTCGTAGGGGCACCCACGTTTTTAAAACTTGGAATACCGTATTTAGTAACAGCGCTCGTAACCGCTGTTTGGCTCCTGTTCATGTGGCGCAGATATGTAAAGCACCCAGAAGGCAGTGCTTGGATTTCGTTTTTCTTAGCGATCAATCTTTCGCTGCTACTGATTTATGTCGGTATGATTACCGATCTGTGGAGTACGCCGCTTATTGTCTATTTTACGAGCTAAAATCGCTCCGATTCACGCGAGAATAACCCCTACTGCTGATGTTCAAAAACAGATTCTGCCAATTTCGGGTCATGAATCGCAACCACGGAATGCTTCTCCAAGAAGCGAAACACCGCCCCAAAAAAGATCGAACCAAAAGCAAGAAGTCCGCCAATCTCAGCTAAAAATCTAGGCCCAGTCTTCTCGAAAATACTTGGCTGAACTAACCACAAGAGATCTAGCCAGTGCGCAAACAGCATGACAGATCCGACCACAACAAGCCTTTTTCCACTTCGTTTAGCGGATCTCGGAAGAAGCGCAAAAAATGGAAAAAGGAACTTCAAGAAAAACACACTTAACGTAAGTGAGAGCCATTCAGGGTTAAGTCTTAAAATAAAATAGCCCGTTTCTTCAGGCAAGTTTGCGTACCAGATCAGCATGAACTGCGAAAACGCGATGTAAGCCCAGAAAATACTAAACGCAAACATGAACTTACCTAGATCATGATAGTGATTGTCGTTCACAAATTTTGAAAGAATCCCCTGCTTTCTTAAAGTCACAGCCAAAATTGCTGTTAAAGCTAACGCGGAAGAAAAAAGTCCTGCAAAACAATATACCCCAAACATCGTGCTAAAAAACAAAGGGTCTAAAGACATCAACTGGTCAAAGCTCGCCATCGTAAACGAGAGCGCAAAAACCATCAGGAACAGAGGTGCCAGCGCTTTGTTTTTCAGGGTGAGAGCCACGTCGCCTGACTTGTCTTGTGCAAGAGATCTACCGATGATCAGCTTGCCAAACCAAACCCATAGCCCAATGGCGACTAAATTTCTAATCACAAAAAATGTGACATTTAAGTATCCAGCTTTATGTTCTAAGACGATGTTTCCCGCCACGATTGCAGGATCACTCCAAATATAAAGAGCAGGAACACCCACGCACACCAGAATGAATCCCAGAAAAACTACCGGCAAATAACCCGTAAAAGCTTCAGCCAATCTCCTGACCGGAGCACTCCACATCGCACTCGTTAAAAACTGAATGGCTGAGATAAACAAGCCTCCTAGCGCGATTGAAAAAAAGAAAAAATGATTCTGTAAAACTGCTGCAAAGGCTCTCTTGGGTTCTTGGAAAAATGTTACGCCCAGGATTGCAACTCCAAGAATAAAGCACCCTATGAGTATCCAGGTGCGTGTCTGTGATTTCGGCAATGAACCCGGGTCTTTAAGCTCTGTATGACTGTGTCCCATATATCAATCGTCCTTCATGTCTATTCTTCTGTTTGTAAAGTCTGTGCCATTTCCGTAACCGCATGGCCGCTATTTTTTTGCCTGTAAATCTTGTGGCGTTGGATTTTTAGCCCGCTGAATAGCTCTGATATAGTGAATAATCGACCAGCGATCTTCAGGGGTAATCTGCGCTTTATATGAAGGCATAATATTCTGCCCCATCGTGATCACGTAAAATATATTTCCGTCTTTATAGTTCCTAACCTTCTCACTCTGTAAGGAGGGAGGCATCGGATACTTAGGAACCACGGTCCCATTTCCTTCGCCGTAAGGACCATGACAAACCAAGCAGTTGTTTTGAAACATATGCTTTCCACGAGCCATTGTCTTTTCGTTTAACGGCACTGGGTTTACGAGTTTTGTGCCCGCATCCTCGATCGTCACCTGTTCTGAGAGCCGGGTAAAATTCACTGGGTTTGTGCCCGGTGGGGGCATTCTCATACCGGGTTCCTGCGCTTTTAACGCTGGCGAGTAAAACATATCCGGATTGACCTCATTAAACGGTAGATCTAACGAGTAGAGTCGATTCGGTTTATCGTGTTTCATCGCGCAACTGGATAAAAACCCCAGCAGAAAAGCCATAAATACGGTGTAAGTTTTCATTTATTCAAACCACCCTTTTGCTTCAACGGCTCTCACTTCAACGGCGCCTAGACCTTTTAAAAAGCTCTCCACCTCTGAGGCGTTAAATTTTTTAAACTTATTTTTTTTAGCTTCATAGGCTAGGCGCTCAGAATCATCTAAGGCGTCTAATTCCTCCCGACTTAGTTCGTCTGGTGCATCGACCATGATCGCAAGCCGATCGACGGTTATGTTCGGATCAAAGGCTCTTTTTGTCACGTTCGGAAACCCATTTAAAAGAAACATCCCCCCCACGGTTGCAAGCCCTGCAAAAAGCACGGTGAGCTCAAAGAAAATAGGAACAAACGCTGGCCAAGACCACATTGGCTTACCGCCTACGTTGAGCGGCCAATCCACCACGGAAGTCCATCCTTGAAGCGCAAAAGCGCACATGAGTCCAGTGAGCCCCGCGCCCATTGTGATAAAAGGAAGAGGAGACCTCTTTAACCCCTGAGCGTGCTCTAAGCCATGCACCGGGTAAGGGGTGTAGCAATCAAAACTCTGGTAATTTGCGTCGCGCACTTTTGCTGCGGCAGCTACTAGAGCTTTTGGAGTCTCAAAAAAACCAACCACGCCTGCAAGTTTAGCCATGATTTCCAGTCTCCTTATGTTTTGAGTCTTTGCTTGATTTAGTGTCGTGGTCCCCTGCGTGCGAAAGTGCACTCTCTTCGCGGTTTCTGACCTTACTCAAGTACGTCACCATCGGAACCGTATTTAAAACTTCAAGCGACCTAAATCCGTGAGATTGTACGCGAAGCTTTGAGACCTGTGAATTTGGATCGTTTACGTTTCCAAAGGTGATGGCCTGGGACGGGCACGTCTCTTGACACGCGGTTTTTAGCTCGCCGTCTCGAACGCTTCGACCCAGATCCTTGGCCTTGTCTTTGACATCATGGATACGCTGCACACAGAACGTGCACTTCTCCATGATCCCCCGACTTCTGACGGTGACGTCTGGATTCCAAGATAAATTCATATTTCCTTCGTAGCTCTTCCAATGATCAAAGAAATTAAATCTACGCGTTTTATACGGACAGTTGTTCTGACAGTAGCGCGTTCCTACACAGCGGTTATAGATCTGCGAGTTTAACCCTTCATCATCATGCACGGTGGCGAGCACGGGACACACCGTCTCACAAGGCGCGTTCTCGCAGTGCTGACACATCATGGGTTGAAAAATGACATCTGGTTTCGTAGGGCTTCCACTGAAGTAACGATCAATTCGCATCCAGTGCATCTCGCGTGATTTTCTAACATTATCGCGACCTACTACTGGAATATTGTTCTCTGCTTGGCAAGCAACCACGCAGGCGCCGCAGCCAGAGCAACTTGTCAGATCCACTGACATTCCCCATCTGTAGCCTTTATACTCGTGTTTCTTCCACATCGTAGGAACAGGATCTAATCTCAAGTGCGGATCCGTATGCGCAGCAGATGCGGGATCACGCTTAAAATCTACGATGGAAATATCGTTGATGATGGGGCGATTTTCGCTCGCGTTATGCCACTGGGTGATTGCGATCTGGTAACGCTTTCCAGTTTTAGAAACTTTAATCGGAAAGCCAGACCAGTCCCATTCACCTTGTGGACCTACTTTATAAAGATTTTTTACATCTTTCCCAACCAACGAACCCACTTCACCCACAGCCTGACGGCCATAGCCCAAGGCTCCAGCAATGACACCTTTAGCGACTCCCGGCATTACAAGCACTGGAAGCTCAATATCAGAACCATTCTGGCCTGAGATTTTTAAGACATCATTCGTGAGCAACTTTAAGGTCTGCGCTGTTTCCGGTCCAACGACCGCGTAATTATCCCACGTAGCGGTCGTCACAGGATCAGGAAGTTCTTGAAGCCATGGGTTATTGGCCCTGGATCCATTTCCCATGGAAACTTTCTCGTATGAGACCCAAGTCCATTCGGAGGCTTCTGGTTTTTTTGCCGATACTCCTGCTAAGCCAAATGCAGGCATGAGACTAGACTTGCTACCCACCGAGCGCGATTCAAAAGAACCTTCGCGTAGCAGCCCTTCCCAAGCCGCGGTCTTATCAAGAGCCATTTCCGAGCCTGACTGTGCCTTCAAAGCTTCGTAAGCATTGCTGCCTTTTAACTTCATCACCTTAGGCTTTAGTTCGGCTTTTGCAATGAGCGCTAAGAGTGCGTCGGTGAAACTTTCAGTGGCGTAAAGCGGGGAAATCGTGGGTTGTTGAATGAGTACTTTTCCGGAAGCCACATCAACTACATCGCCCCACGACTCTAAGAAGTGAGATTCCGCTAGGAGATAGTCACTTTGAATCGCTGTCTCATCGATACGATCATTAACCCTCACTACAAGAGGTACCTGTGAGAGGACTTTTAAAAACCCGTAATCCGCTGGCAAATCATAGAGTGGATTCCACCCCTGAATTACAACTGCATCTACGCTTTGTTGAGCCATTTGTCTGGTCAACGCATAGAGCCCAGCAGAGTTTAAAATCTCTGAAGGAGAGTTCACGCCAGAAATCAAGGACACTGTTTTTCCGTAGTTTCCTAAGGTTTCGTTTAGGTAGCTTGCGATTTTTGCGAGCGCCTCAGAGTCCGCACGATTTGTAGAATAGGCGCCTGAGAGAATCGCGCTTTTGCCGGCGTTTTCTGCAAGAGCCTTACCTATTTTCTGAATATCCCGATCTGCAACACCGATCTCTAGTCCACCGGAACGCGCTATCAAAGCTTCGATCTCACTAGGCAGTGCGAGACCTTTTGCCTTTAGCGTCGCACTCGCTACACGCGCTAAGAAAGTAAGCATCTGGTTCGGATGAACTGTGAACCTCTCGTCGGCGTTAGAACCGGTGAGAGACAGTGTGGGCTCAGCCACGATCCATTTTGAAAGTTTAGCACTACCTGCTTGGGTAGCATCTAACTTCCGGGTTCGGCTCCACTGATTTAAGTACTTAGCCGACTCTGGATGAGCACCTAAAATATCGTCACCCACTGACAAAACGAAATCTGCTTTTGTAAAATCGTACTCAAAACAACTGTTCGTCACTCGCTGAGTTTGGGCGAGTCCGGTAGCACACTCTGGAGCCCACACATGATAGGCGCCTTGAGGGAAAGAAGATGCAAAAGCTCTAGCAGCGTCTGCTTGAATCTCACTTCTTGTAGGAGCTGATAGAACCACTACGCGCCCACGTCCTGATTTCAACGGGGCTAACCGAGCTGCGATCTCAGTATGCGCTTCATCTAAGGAGAGCGCTTTTTCTGAGCCCTTTACTCCTCTTTTTAATCGATACGAGGACTTCGCTCGCGCTGGATCATAGAGGTCTAGAATATGAGCTTGATCGCGTGCGCTTAGAAAAGGTCTGCCTTCTAGTTTAATGGGTCTGCCTTCACGAACTTTTGCAAGAAGTGCAACTCCCGTTTCTGGGCAGGCGGTTGCGTAGTAATTTGCAACTCCGGCCGTTATCTCTTCTGGTTTTACTACGTAAGGGATAATTTTATGCACGGGTCGCCTTGCACAGGCCATTCCAGCAAGAGCCATCGAAGCGCCCATGACGGTTAGAAAATCTCGCCTCGCCATGCCTTTTGTGTCTAGCTTCTCGATCAACTCTAAGGTTTCTATCGGTTTATCGTAAAATTCCTGTGAGCGCTTCGTTTTAATCGCCTCATCGCTCCAGTAGTCAGGGGATAACTCTTCCATTCCTAACCAATGCCTTGGCGCTACAAATTCGGTCCCAGCGGTAGTGTTTTGCGAGTTCTCAGAAGTGTTAGACATGAAGATTAAATCTCCTTTTTTTTTGGCTTAGGCTAAAATATTTTTTTGTAAATTTCACAAATATCCTTTGTCTGCTCTATTGGTGACAGGTCGAGCACTGAATCGGAGCCACGAGTCCCTGAGGATCCTTAGACGCAGCATCCTTAAGAAGCTGAGAGGCTTTCACGTCGCTAGGAGTAGATCTCCCGCGGTGACACTCCATGCACCAACCCATAGTCAACGGAGCGTGCTGGTAGACTTTGTCCATCTGATCAATCGGCCCGTGGCATTCTTTACAGTTCAGTCCAGCAGCGACGTGCCGTTTATGAGGAAAGTTCACGAAATCTGGTAACTCGTGCACGCGGATCCATTCGATGGGTTTCTGCTCATTATAAGCAGTCTGGATTTTCTGAATCCACGGTGAGTCTGTTTTCACCACAAGATGACAATTCATACACACAGCCACAGCAGGAACCGAGGCGTGCTTGGACCTCTCGACATCTGCATGACAATACTTGCACTGCATCTGATGAGTGCCCGCGTGAAGCTTGTGGCTAAACGGAATGGGCTGTTCAGGATTGTAGCCTTGATTGGATGGACTTGGAAAAAGGGAGACTCCTAGGGCTGCTATTCCAATTAGCAGCCCAATTCCTATCATAATTCTCACGGATTTTGACATGCGCTCAGTTACACCTCATCAAATATTGCTCTTCTCTTACGAAGGTATGACCGTATCTGACAAGCTTTGATTGGGCCTTGCAAGAAAAAGATCAAAAGTTTTTAGGTTTCTTTCTCTTTCATGTCACATCGAATTGACGAGAGAAACATGAAAAGCATATATCCCAGCCATGTTTGGATTATCTCTTGAACACATTGTTATCTTACTCGTCATTCTCATCGTCGTGGGCCCGCGCAAATTGCCACAACTGGGCAATACGCTTGGTCGAACCTATAAAAATTTTAGAGACGCGCTCACCGGGGTCGAAGAGGCTAAGTTCAGAAAATTAGACGACACCGATTCTTTAACAGAAGGCGCAGTGGCAAGCGCTGGTGAGTCTCAGTCTCAAACTCAAGGGAAGAAGGAGTCTTAGGTTATGATGTTAGACGAACGACATTTTTCGCGGTTCTTAAGTACTCACGAAATTCAAGCTACTGTGGAGTCGCTTGCTGAAGTTTTAAACAAAGACTACGAGGGAAAGCACGTGGTTTTTGTTTGTGTGTTAAAGGGCGGATTCATGTTCTGCGCCGATTTGATTCGTAAACTGAAGATGCCTTTTGAAATTGAGTTTGTCCGCCTTTCAAGTATCCGGTCAGAGCGCGTTCAAGGAGGCACTGTTACCATCCTAAAGGATATCGCCACCGACATACGCGGTAAGCACGTGGTGATTTTAGAGGAGATCATTGATAGCGGCAGAAAACTCCGGTTCTTACGGGACCGATTGAAAGCAAGTCAGCCTGCGAGTGTTGAGGTGCTGACTTTTCTAGATAAGGCTAAAAAACGCGTCGTCGATGTACCCGTAAAATACGTAGGTCGCGCGATCGAAGACCATTTTCTTGTCGGGTACGGCCTTGACCTAGAAGAGCGGGCTAGGAATCTGCCTGAGATTCATTACCTGAAGTACCCTAATTAATATGAGTTTTTTTCGAAGGATTCTCCTCTGCAGTCTTGTGATCTCGCTTAGCTACGGGGTTCTTAGCGGCCAGCGCGTCTGGGGTAGCAGTATTGATGAGGTTTTAGGTAAAAAGACCTTACGGCCAAAGGTCGTCGTGTTTATGTCCTCTCAATGTCCATGCTCGAAATCTCATGCCCTTCATTTGAAAGATTTAGCGGCGCGGTTTAAATCAAACTTTGATTTTTATTTTGTATTTTCAAACGCGGACGAAACCCACGAGCAGAATTTATCTTATGCTAAAGAATTAGGACTGAATGCTTGGCCAGTGGTACCTGACCCTCATCAGAAACTAGCTGACAAGCTAGGGGCGCTTAGAACTCCGCATGCTTTTGTCTTAAAGCCTGATCAGAGTGTGGCCTTTCAAGGCGGTGTCTCAGATAGCCATGTCTTTGAAAAGTCCAAAGTTCATACCTTAGAAAACGCGCTCTTAGAAGTTCGTGATCAGAAACCCATTACGGTAAAGGAATCTAGGCTCTTAGGATGTGAGATTGCACGGGAGTGAGGAGGTCGTGAAGTTTAGGGTTTTCGTTTCACTTGCAGCTTTCGTTTTTTTTTCCTGTGCTAAATCTCCTGCGCGCTACCACAGGTATGCTAGAGACTCTGCACCGTCGCTAGGTTCAAAAACAGCAACTCCAGGCTCAGCGAATTTAAGAAAAGATATAGATTTCGGGTCACAGGTGTATGCGGAAATCACCTGGATCACAGGGCCAAAAGTCAGTAGCCGTAATCAATTTACTCTTACGTTCTTTGAAGAAGTAGCTGATGGGTCACAAGCGGATCTCGTTCTTGAGTCCTTGCCTAGTCTTAAACTTTGGATGCCTTCGATGGGTCATGGGTCCACGGAAGACTGGAGCGTTGAGATCGCCCCTCCATCGCCGTCTGACACTCGCGTTGTTTATCAGTTCAACGATGTGAATTTATTTATGGCAGGCGTTTGGGAACTTAAGTTGACCGCTCTTTTAAAGGGCAAAGAAATGAAAGCCGCCCCAGAGGTAAAAATTTAAAAAAGAGTAGTGCAGAAAAATGCGCTCCGAACCGGACAGCAATGAGATCTTGTTCATATTCAACGGCGCTCAATCGTCCAATCTGTTTCTAAAAGCATCCGCAAAAAATCGATTCAGCTTAAGCTTAAGAACATCTTCCCTTTTATGCCCTTTGGCAGCTGCTGAAAGCGCTATTGGCAAGTCCTTATAAAAATTTGAGTCGGCAGAAATCAGCCCTTGATCCAGAAGTTCTCTAAAAACATAAGTTCGCTCTCTGCCTAAAACCCGGGCTACCTGCCAAAGCATTTGAAACCCATATGAAGCTTGAGCAAAGTCCGGGTGTTCAAACTTCGGGTGATACTCCGGCATGCGTGAAGAGCCTAAGTGACTCGCGCTCCCGCTTGAAAATTTTTTAGTAGGTTTCGCAATATTTTCGGAGCCAGAAATTTCAGAAGCAAAGTAATTTGCGAGCGCTTCAACCATGGGGGAATCCTGAGAGATATCTAGACGATCGGAAAGTGCGAAGTGAGCGACTTCATGATAAATTATTTCTGGGTAGGCGCTGCTCTCTCGGTATTTTTTTGTTTTAAAGAGCTTACTGACTTTATAACTCCCATGCACTAAAGCCTCCACTGCGATTAGAGTTACGGCACCGTCAACGCCGTTTATCGTAAGACTCGAAGCTAAATCTCCACTGAATGCGTACATTCTCGCTGCGCGCAGAGCCGAAGTCGCAGCAATCGCAGAATATAAACTGACCCGGTATCCCTGGTGGATATACATTTTTAAGGATCGGGTGAACTGACTGGGTACTTTAAGTATTTTTTTGGGGCGAAACCAAATTTCAGCATCCCAGGGCTGCACCTCATCGTATCGGAGGGAAGTCGAGGCTGGAACGGTAAGTGCGGAATTGTGTTTTTCGAGATCCTCCGCTTCACTCCAATGGGAGTTTTCGCTAAATCCTTGAGCCATATCGAGGCGAATGATTAAGGGTTTATGCAAGCTGTGGTTCTTAGTGTGCCTAAACTCTTGAAACCACTCGAGTGCTAGAGTCGCGTGATAAAAAACGTTTTGAGCCCGCAGCGAGATATCGCTTTTATCTATGGAAATAGGATCCGCGCTCGAACCAAGAACGATTTTCAATATGGGACTTTCTAGTTTTTTCGCCTCATTTAAGTTTCTGAGGTTGACCGGGACCAAAATGAGCTTCGTATGTTTTTTATTCCATTGGTACGCCTGACCCACGACATCGATAGCGTTCGATTCACTACAAATATTAAGGAGAATAAGAAGAATGATTTTTACGATTTTTCGCATAAATAATCTCTCCTGCACTTAACAATAAATAAATCCAAGGTCCATAGACCGGCACGAACAAAGAACCTTGCGTGCCTATTTTATACGCGATCGAAAGCCGTCTGCGCTGTTTGTGTTCTTTAGCAAGTTCTTCTTTTCGAAACTGAGGAAGTTTTTTTAACTCTGTATATATTGCACTAGAAATGACTCCGGTTTCTAAGGCCGAAGCAAAAACGTCCCCGTATGAGGGTATGCGAGTCAGTCTATTTTCTTTCAATCCATTTCTTAAATCTTCGTCGAGAAAAGATTTTGCGAGAAATGTTTTTTGTTCAAGACTAAGCACTCGATTTTTTTCGCCCTTTGAAGAGCTGGAAAAGGTCGCCGTAGCTTTTTCGGAGTTCATTTCGAACATCACTGCATCGGCAAGTTTGCCCATATACACGATTTCGCTTGGTGAATAGGTTTCATAGAGATGAACGCGAGCTGTTTTATTTTTTCCACCCACAAAGACGAAGTCTGTTTCATGTGATGGCCGGGAGATTTTATTCTGACTAAGGGCTCTCACAATATTTAAGTCTGATTCATATTGTTCGAGGCTGTTTTCTAGCTCGGGGTTCTTCTCAAACTCTAGGCGATGCTTTTTTCGACTTGCAGTCATCAACCTTAGAAACACAAAGTCATCGAATACCGCGGAAATTCGGCCTAATATCCATATAGATTTTAAAGTACGTACCTCACAGGACAATCTGCTCCAGCCTAGTCGCCTAGAGAAGCATTGTTTTACGTTTTCCTGATAGCCTCTCGTAGAACGAATATTTTTAAACAAACTTGATAGTCTCAAATCTGAGGAAGAGTCTTCAGAAAACATATCCGAAAGCAGTTGCTTCCATTTTTCAGCGTCGAGATCTTTTAAGACCTGACGCTCTTCGGCTTTAGAAATATAAACTGATTTTCCAGTGTACTCCGGTGGAAACCTAGAAAACGCAAAAACGCTCGAAATACACGTTATGAGAACGGAGAGGGCGAAAATACTTGGGAAAATATGCACTGTTCCTACGGCCCGTACTATCCTTAGCCGCACTGTGCTCCAAGTATTCCTCCGAGAACAGATCCGAATACAGCTCCGACGCCGGCCGTATTCCAGAAGTTTGCGTTCTTTTTAAGTTCGGTAACTCTGGCATCTACCTGGCTTTGTTCTGTGTGATAAACGGATTCGCTATCGGCTAAATCTCTTGCATAGTTTTCTGCGATTATTAGGAGTTGTTCTTGGTTTTGAATGAGGCCAGTAGCAACTTGAGAAAGCTCGGTTGTTCTAGAATTAATAAAAACATCTATTGCAATAGGCGTCCCATTTATATTGATGATGGTAGCACCTTCAAGTTTCAACTGGTTTGCCCTCTCTAAATCTGCGAGCAATACTTGCTGCCGAGCGCTGAGCCCAGTCTCGGAGTTTTTTAAAGCATTTCGGTCATCATTGTATTTATTATTTATATCTTGTTCACGAGATCTTCTGCCTTCACTCGGGTCATTTCTGGCTTCATTCACAAGTTTTCCCAGTCGCAACTGTTGCACGATAAACACGATGAAACCAATTCCGAAGCCTACCCCTGCAACCGCTCCAAAGATTGAGAGGAAACACCCACCATCGAAACGAGAGCCCGTCTGAGTTAATTTGCGTAATTCTTCTGGGATTGGTTGTGCCCAACTTATGAAAGTTTTTTCCCATCGGTTTCGAATGACTTGTCGCGCTTCTTCAGTCGGAGCAGCATTTACCTGCTCAGTCATGCGAGCAATTAATGCACTACGCTCGACGTTTAACTCCGTAAATCTTTCAAGGAGTTTTTCTGTACCCGCAACGTCGCGATGTTGCTCTAAGGAACGGATGATTTCTCCAATCACGTCGCCGTTTGTGCGTACAGAGAGATCAATCCAATAGGATTGGAATTCTTTCTCTGCCTGTTCCGTCGTAATCAGGTTCGCATCTCTTTTGTGTTTAATGCGTCCGTAGACTTGAATAAAATCTTCATTGTTTCCTGAATTTACAGCACCCAGAGAACTCACCGGCTGGAAAACCATTGCAAAAATCAGAAGAAGACTCAGGCATCGCGATAAAAACATAGACATCCCTCCGGTACAACCCGGGCTTCAGTAGCATAACCGAGAAGCGAAAGTATAGTGCTTTTCACTGCTGTCCGGTTCGGAGCGTAGCATAAGCATTCAAAATACCTGAACCCTCGGGTTAAAAGACGTTTACTACAACGTTTTTTAGCCCAGAAGGATTTCAAGCCCATGGCCCTCCTGCGTAAAGAGCCTCTGTCACGGCTCTTGGGCGCCGACCCTCCCTCGCTCGTGTGACCCGCCACCCGTGTGGCTCTCAGATGGTCCTCAACCTATGAAATGAACCGGACATGAGTGGGAATAACCTGATGGATCTTTAATCGATTTATACATGAACTTCATGTAACCTGCGCCTCATGCTCTTCGTTAGACAGTTATATACTTTCATATCAGTTTTCGTTTTTTTTCAAAGTTTCATCAGCCACGCAGTGGCCAGTGACTTAATAGGTATAAACTTTGACACAAAGTCTAAGCTCACAGCTGTGATGGCCTGGGCCCAAGGCGGGCCAAAGCTTCTAACGTCGAAGAATGTTTTTGAGATCAAGTTTTATCGTGAAAATAAGCCCGTTCAGTTAGATTCTCATCCTCGTTTGCAGCTTGCGATGCCTGGCTGCACGAAGCCTGGTATGGACCAAGAAGAGGTTGTCCCTCAAGAATATGTGACCGAGTACATGGGCAAAGGCCTCTATAAGTTCACTCGAGTTTCGCTGCCCATGTGGGGTAAATATCGTTTTAAATTTGAAATCTCACTAAACGATAAACAGTACCAGGGGTTCTACGAACTCAAACCTAAACGTAACTAGATTCCATGCGACTTTCTCATCTCCTACTTGCCTGCTGCTGTGCTCCCACCCTCCTGCACTCCTACTTGGCTGAAGCGCTTCCCTGCTGCTCGGGCGGCTCCTCGACTGCGACCCTGATGACGGGCGGTGAGCGCGCACAATTCTCGCTCACAAGCCTAGGTATCACCACAATGGGAGACGCGCCTTCCTCTGGTCCTGCGGTTTATAGAGACGAAACTGATTATGAAACGAGCCAAAGCTTTATCTTAAACGCTGGCACCCTTCTCAATGATCGATGGCAAGTGGGAGTGAGGGTCCCTTGGGTATGGACCGAGAGCGGCGCAAGCAGGTTAGGTGATCTGGGGGCTACTGTCGGTTATGAGCTTATTTCTGAGACGCGCTACAAGCAGGTTCCGACAAAAGCATTTACCTATATCATTGGACAAGTTCCAACAGGAGCAAGCATCTTTGAGAATACGGGCTCTAGCGCCCAGGTGACAGGTACGGGTTACTACTCGTTAGGAACAGGACTAACATTCCAGCAGCGCCTGGGCCTGAGATTAGACCTCCTTGCAAACGGAGAAATGAGAAAACCACTCCCAAGGTTTGAAAGGGACCCGGGCTTAGAATTCTCTGGCTCGCTAGGTCTGGGGTTCATGGCTATCAAGAATTTCTTTCGAATCGGTGCGAGACTCACTCCTAATCTCAGATCGGGTTCAGAGACAGTGGACGGAAGTCTTGTGTGGGATAGTGCGTTTGAGGCTTCGTTGTTTCTGGGCTTACACACCATGAGAGCCGCTTACGTGGATCAGACCCTGATGGGCCCGGCTTACAACACTACGCTTAATCGCTCGTTTCTTCTGACCTATCAGTTTTCATGGGAGCGGTAGCGGGGCTCCTAGAATTGCGCCCTGCTAGGCGCATAATCAAAAAGCCCCGCACTTGTATGAAGTGCGGGGCTTTTCACCAGAGAAAATGGGTTTTAATTTTATCTACAAACTAAGCCGCCCAGCGACCTCCTAAGCATTTTGCGTTAAGGTCATCTGCCTTACTATTCACGTCTCCAATGTTGCACGTACTGGTTGAACATTTCTTCCGGAGACCATCAATACCTTCCATATCGCCTTTCTTCACAAGGCGCGCATGAATCCTATGAAACTCCTCTTCAGTTGTAGCACTCAAAAGTCTTAAAAGGTTTCTATACTGAACTTCATTCTCAAACCTACAAGGGATTTTTGAGAAACCTGACAATAGGCCTTTGTCATTCATGTCGTCTAGCTTCGCGTTTAATTCCACTCTAGCTGCAGGTGATAGATCTGCTTCTGCAAGACCTGCCTTCAGGTCCCCGTAAACAGCTTCAGGAGAGACGATGGTATCGCCGCCTGTTTTAGCGCCTGAATCAATGCCTACAACTTTTGTCTTAGAACGCTTTAATCCAAGGTTCTCGGTATCCCTTTTCAGAAGTCCGCCCTCGGTCTTTTCCATTTGAACGACCTCGCTGCTACCCGTGATTGATTTCACGACGGCTTCACCTGTGTTTACAGAATCCGCAGTCTTAGCATTCTTAACCGTTTTCTTAAGCTTGTTGGAAGTGCCACCTAGTTCTGCGTTCTTTGCAGCGGTCAGGGGATTTTCTCCTTTTGTAACTTCTCTTATTGTATCTAATGTTTTCACTCCAGGAACGGCGAATGCGCCCCCGCTTACTAATCCCGCTAATGCCACTAATCCTACCAGATAACTCATTTTCTTCATAAACTCCCTAATCCTTCCATTTCTCATTCGTTCTTAAGGGATCACTCCCCCGTTTATTTAGGCTTCCACACGAAAACCCACATTAAAAAAATCAATCACACACACCACAAAACTTTTCGGCTCGCCCATCCCTAACGCTACTTGTCAACTCCTGTCAACCCCAATCTACACCCCTTCTTCTGGTATTTTACTAGGGTGCGCTAGCTGGGGGTTTAACACCTGCTTAAGCCCGTCCAAAGCGCTTTCAGCAGCCACAAAGGAAATCATCGTGTTCTCAAATCCTACCCCAGCTTTAGACCTTGCGTCCCCTTCTAGAAGAGCTGGCATCAAGAGATCGTTCGTGTCGTACGCACGTGTCCACTTCGGGCTCGTAGCCAAGCTTGCTTTACTCTCGCCGTAAGACCTCACGTCTACGGTCCCAAGGCTCGAGATAGATAGTTGGGCCTCACGAAGGTCATTCTCTAGCGTCGCCACGACATTATGAAAGGGCTCTAGATCGGTGGGATGGTCTTTTTCGATAGCAGCTTTCGCCCTCAAGGCTTTCAGCTCAATCGACATCAGCATGTTACTCACTAAGTATTTCGCAAGCTCGGTAGGATCATCGCGGTCTGGGATACTTTGCTCATGGTGTCTTACCGCTAACGCAAGGGCTGGGCCTGTAAGTGATGCGCCTGAGTACTTCGCAAATCGTTTCCAGAAAGGCTTGTTGCTGATTCGAGAGGTTAGTGCGATCCGCCACTCGGCTCTGGTCAGTTTTGACATTTCTTTCAGGTCTTTTACTCTCTGCACGGCTGCGTTCCAAACTGCTTTAGGGACATTGGTGAGACTGGGTGCTGTAATTGGGCCTTGCTGCGTAGCCTCTCGTTTCATGCCATTGATTGCAAACCGGTACAAATAACGAACGTCGTTTGTTAGAGCGCGCCAGGCAGAGGGCGAGCCTTTTACGATCATGCTTCCTACGCCTAGAATGGCCATCGTGGTCACAAAGGTCCCCACGTAGGTGCCGGCGGCGTCTGGGTTTAAGTACCCGCGAGAGATCATCGGGTCAGCGGCATAATGGCCCGCCATGGAGGCTAAGAGCAGAAACACAGCACCGCGCTCTTCGGGGTGCTGATTAAATCGTTTGACGAGAAACGCAAGCACATCGCGGTATTCGCTGTGATCTAATCTGATCCAAACTTTCACGATACCTTGCAAGAGTGGCGGTAAGTGCTTGTCGATGGGATTGATTTTCGAATCGCTCAAGGTTCCCATGAAGCCTGCAAGCGCGGCGTTATAGCTATTATGCTCGATCTGGACTTCTTCTAAGGGACGGACCTCTATTTCTGGAGCCGCTTGTTGTTCTGAGGCCGCTTCTTGGGAGCTGTTGTCTAGACCTTTATTTATCTCCGGCAAGGCGTTAGATCGTTTTTTAGCGAGATCGTATTCTTTACGAAGTTTCACGAGCTCAAAATAGGCCGCCTCGATCTGCTTCGTTCTTTTTGAAGCGGTATCCGTAGCTTTCATTAACGCTTCTTGATGAGGGGCTCCTGTCTGAGCGCGTGCTGACGACAATCCAAGCGAGAGTAAAAAAAACAGAGCTAAACCTAAATTATGTAATTTAATTCGTGTCATTTTAAAGTCCTCTTTAGTTGATAGAGCCTATGAAATTTAAGGAGCTCGGATTCGATGTGTGCCCTTAAGGATTCATTGGAAGATGGAGCGCCCACTCGTAACTCGATTTCGTTGATCCAGTGGAGGGCCACAACATAATGCTCTGGCATAGAGAGCTCTTCCTTATTTAAGATCTTTTTTTCGAGTTTCTTAGCTCTTAAGGCTAGGTGTTTATTAAAAAATTTCCGCCAGTCGCTAGAGACTGTGTCTTTAGTAAACTTGGCCGCAGCTGAATTTAGGTCGATGGCTCGGTAACCCACTTTAGGTTTAAAAGTGTCTGAGATATTTTGTACAAACTGGAGCGGGACAAATTCTGTGGCGGAAGCTGGACTTGTTTCACTATCCACTACACCTAGGGCATTTTCTAAATCGCTCAGAGGGTCATTCTCCGCTCCGTAAAGAGTTAGCGTTTGGAGTCCTGACAAGCGGTGCGCAAGATCATGTTCCGGAGCGTCCATTCGAAAGTGCCGCCTAAAGTCTGCAGACTCGAAATAGGTCTTCGTCCCTGGCATCGTTGCCCTAAACGCGCGCGAAGGGTCAGGAGCATAAAACCCAACAGACTGTAACGAAGAAAACCAGTCATAGAGACCTTTAAGCCAGTCTTCTGCGTAGAGCGTGTGAACCGCGCTTAGGTGGTTTAAGTAACGGTTCATGAGTTGCCTTAAACTCTTTGGATAGACAGTTACCAGCCCACCGGGAGGAGTTTGTAGTTCAGACGCTAGCGCGTGCGCGGCACTCTTCAACTCGTAAGACTCTTGATATTCGCGGTGCTTTTGTAGCGCATACGGAACCGCAAACGATACACCTTCATACACAACCGTCACCACGGCCGCTTGCTTTATCACCCGCGGTAATTTCGTTACAGCAAAGCGGGCTATGCTCCCATACTGAGATACCTTGGACACTGCACTAGCCCACCTTGTGGACTGTCTAAACAACTTCGCTATAGACACTTCTGATGCTACGTGCGCACCGAATGCAGAGATCAAACTTCCAGACAATATACCCACCATTTCATCGCGTTTCTGTAACCTGGCTAACGTGTTCTTCTGCTCTTCCTCTGAGACTGGAGCGAGCAGTAGCGCTACGGTAGGGGGAGGCGGTAGTGTAGGATTTTCCTGCATGAAACGATAACCTAAATAGAGATCAAATGCAGTAATGCCGCCTGCAAGTGCACCCAGCTTCCATAAACTAGCTCTGGGTAGTGTGCTAAGTTTTCGTAAATTTGCGCTTGGAGAAAGTAGCACGGTGGTTAGCGATGCAAACTCTGCCAATTTACTCGTACGCTCGGCCGTGGTCGCCGCGTGCTCCATCCCTTTCTTAGAATGAAGTACATCCGCTACACTAAGCTCTTTTTTAAACCAAACCTGATACTCGCCGTCTAATTCTCTCATTAATTCCATGAATAGTGCTTCTTGGCCTGGTAGCAGAAGCATACTCTCGGTAGCCTTAATCAGATTGTCTGGATATTTAGAACCGAACAGCTCTGCAAGCTCCTGTTTTGAGAGGTTAAGCTTTCCTTTATAGAGCGAGTTTAAAAGTGTCTTTGAAAGATCTGGTACTTCCGAATCAGCAGAGAATCTTGAAAATGAGTGAATGCCTACTAGTTCCGCATAAGCAGAGAATCTTGAAAATGAGCTTAAAATGATCAGAGTCCAAAATAAATATTTCATAAATGTGCTCTATTTAAATAAGAAGCGATCCGCTTGTAATGATCATTGAGCGCTAAAATTTTCTGCTTTAAGGCGTCATTGTTATCACCCGAACGCAAGTTCAACAGAGTTATTTCTCTGATCTTTGCTTCGTGCGCTTTATCTAATTGCTTCAGTGTCAGAACACCGGGTTTAACGCCTAAGGCTTTGTATGCTTCCGAGAGTTCGTGTATTTTTGCCGGATCCTGATGCGGCTGGTACTTCACGTACATAGCATAAGTGTCATGCCTGAGCCTCATCTGTGGAGTTTGAGTAGGTGTGATGCTCTTTAGGTTGAAATGAAATTCATTCGTACGAGAGCGCGTCCCGAAGGGTTTACGATTAATAAAAGAATCTCCGTACGCGTAAAACATCTCCCCATCGATAGACCTAATGATTCGTTCCTGTAAGTAGCGTTCGATTCTTGTAAACGCGATGATCTCTTCTGGTGTGACAGTTTTTCCTGTTTTCACTTTATTCATGAGTCTTTTCTCAAGTTTTTCTAAATCAAGCGCGTGGTGATCGAGTTTTTTCACCCCTAGTACAGCGAGTTCTTTTTTAAAGTAGCGGGCCAACTGGGTGATGTGCGCTCTTTCAACTGCTAGCGCTCGTTCCATGGTTTTTAGCGCACTTGCAACTTGAGGCGTCATGTTTGCTTGGGCAAATGTTCTAATGTTATCGATGTCGTGGTAGTTAGCAGGCATGGTGATATCTGTGATCACACCTTCTTCTTTCAGTGTCTTAAGCGATTTATTGTAGGCAACCGTCGGATCAAACCTCACCCGAGGTGCTACCGCTTTATAAATCGCGGGAGCTAACATTGCGCCCGCTAAAAATCCCACCATCATGAACGACGAATTCACTTCACCGCTCATCTCATTAACAAGTACGCCGTCTTCTAGCTGCTCAAGGATCATCGCTTCGCTCTGCTTGTTTGTGGCTGCTGAGGTACCGATAGAAAAATCCACTAAATGATCCCTTCCACGAGTGGCTCTCTGATAAATAGTTCGCGCGGGCTCAATCGCCATGAGCGCAAACGTCAACACAAAATACGGATCCAGCCCCCTGTTAAACGCATAGCTAAAGGATTTGAGTCTTTGAAAAATGGGATAGGTTCCGGGGAGAAGAAGATCAATCACCATCGTACTCATATAACCGCCTATGAGCACCTGATCTTGAATCCCAGTCATGTTTTGTACGGCCTGACTCGCGTAACCGTATGAACCGCCTTGAATCTTGGCTGCTTTCTCCCACTCGTTGTAAGCACCTCTAAGCGCTTGAAGCGTCGGAGAGGATGCGGCGTTGTAGTCATTTAGGAGTTCCTTTACAACGCGCGATGAAACCACAAAATCCATGAAATCATCCAAATTCGTAGAACTAGAAAGTAGCGAAATCAATTCATCAAAATGCGCCGTCTGTTTTGAGAGACCCTCTGCAAAAATATTAAGCTCATCTCCCGGTGAGTCTACGATGTCATGGAACATCATGCGGGGAACGCCGAATTTGAGAGAATCGATCTTCATTCCGAGAAACGATCCACCCATTGGGATAAAATACTTCGTATCTAAGCCCAGACGAGAAATGCGATTTAGAATATATTTTTCATAAACTTTAGCCTGACCACCCACTATCGCTAAAGAGTCAAGGCCTTCTAGGTCGGTAAGCTTTGGTGCTGCGTCTGCGAACTTGACGTCATCGAATCTGACAATTCTTCCAAAACGATTTAAATCTTGGATCGCTCGCTCCCACATGGCGACATAGATCAATGAAGTTTGCCCGCCTTCTTTTGCACTTAGAAACTTCTCTTCTAGTTTCGCCTGGGCCGAGCGAAACTGTACTCTTGCGCCTTTATAAACTTCCTCGGGAGTAAGTTTCGCCGTGTTCTGCCCAAAGTTTAGCGCCACCTCAATGACCATATCTTTAGAGGCCTGCTCTGAAAAAATTTCAGGCACTGCGGCTACAAGTGTCCTTAGGTCTAGGACTTCGTCCTTTGGCTCTTCGATAGAAGAGTATAGCTTATGGATAGTCTTCGCTTCGGTTGCGACTATTTTTTTGAACTTAAGAAAACCGTCCTCACCAAGCGAGCATCCCCAGTCTCCTAATTTCTTAGGCACAAAGTAGTCTGTGATCTTTAGAACCCTCATGGAATTTGAGACTTTTAAAGCGTGGGACTCCGTGATTCCCCAGAGGTTCTCGAACTCTGGTGATTCGGGCTTGAGGCCTGACTTTACGCTCAGTTGAGTGGCCAGGTTCGCTTTAAAAATATCCATCACCATGGACCGAGTATCTGTTCCGAACTTTGGCGAGAGCGCTACCGAGAGACTCTTTAGATCCACATCACTTGGCTTAAGTTTGGCCCTATCGAAGTGTCCGGCCACTGCAACCGCGCTCAATGCCTGCTCACCCACTAAATCATAAGAACTCTCTAGAAATTTCGTGAGGTTCGCGACTGGTATACCTAAAGCGGTGGACATCTCGTCTAGGGCGAAGCGAGTTTTGATGGATTCTAGTGAACTCTTTTTTAGACCACTAAGTTCTTTCTGTAGTTTATATGCAATCGCAAGCGAACAAGTCGTATTCAAATGTTCCTGGACGGCGTCGTAAACATCAGAAGCATTAATGACCTGTGAGGTAGAGAAGCTTTTGACTTCTTGTTTTAGGGTGGTTGCAGGTGCTTTGTTTGTAGCCATTGCAATATAGATCTGGTTACTTAATTTTTCGCTCTTTAGTTTTTTCAGTAGGTCGGATTTAAACAGTTGCAACAGTTTGTCTTTAGGCGAAATCGTAGGCATATTAAGCGCCTGAAGTTTTTTTAAAACCCGTTCGCTAGACCCGATCGTAACGTGCGTGCTTGAGGTTTTTTCGAAATAAAGAATCTCTGTTGCCCCGTTCGACGAAACGCTTGAAAGTATACTGCCCTTGCGGGAAAGACTCTCCAAGTCGCTTGATTTGTCTGCTAAAATGAGCTGCTGTCTTTGGTCACTAGGATTCTCTGGATCCTCGGTCGTAAAGGCGTCTTTACCATGAAGCGGGAATTTTGTGAGGTATGTATCTAGGAGCGCAAATGGAACTTGGACTGCAAAAGATCTGGCCCATTCTGGAAGGCTTTTTACGTTTGGGTCAAAAAGAACAAGAGCACTGCCTAAAACAACAAAGCGTTGATAGTCTAGAAGGTCTCCGAGCAGTTTTTTTAGGGTCACTTTCTGATCAACCGCAGGCGCATTATTCTGACTCGCAAACTTAAACTCTAAGTCAGCTCTCACCCTCTGAAGCTCAGCTTCAAACTCGGCGCGTGCTGCGTTAGGGTTCTGAACCGCTTGATTGATTTTCTGCGTATAGGAACCCCAGAACTGCGTGTTTAAAAGATAGTTTCTGTAAGCGATGTCGAGCGCTTCTTTAAAGGTATAAGGGCTTCTCCCCGCAGGTTGTGCGACTGTTGCGGGAGGAGTTGGATCCGGAATAAAGGGAGCATCATCACCGGTAGCCTCTGAAGTAGTGGCGCTCTCTACTTGCTGAGCTGGTGCTTGCGGTACTTGTTGAGCTGGCGCTTGTGTGACGGGTGCTTTCTGTTTGGGTTTTCTAACTGGTTTCTTTTTCTCTTCGATCTCAAATCCGCCGCCTCTTGAATTAAAAAAATCTATGTCCTCTTGGGTCTGAGCGAGGACTAAGGATGAGCCAAAAGTCATTGCGACAACAAAGCCTATAAAAACCCGCAAACCCTTTGCCAGAGCCGAAAATGAAGTACAACCGTATCGATACATAGTGCACCGAGTTATATTTCATTGATGTAATAAGTCAACTATTTTCAAACTAACCAAAAGTGTGCGACAGGCAGGGTAGCTGCTGACGCCAGACTCTAAGGTTTTTCTGACCTAAAGGGATACACCTGACCAATCTTTAGTCGCTTGCTCCAAGGATGCCCTACTTTTAACTCCAAGATGGAGCGACAACGCATGGTCTTTCCTACCGGAATTTTCGGTGGCTCGCTATGACCAGGGTGTTTTTTTAGTCCTAAAATCCTATCGGTAAGCTTACCTCGTTCGTCGAAGCAGTAGAGATCCAGATCAAAGTAGGTGTTTGGCATCCACATCGTGCGCTTACCCATGTTACCAAAATCAAAATACACCCCTAAGGATAGCGGCATCTCAAAATCCAAAACACCACTTACCCCCTGAGTAAGCTCGTCTTCAGACCTAGCTACTCTTAGCGGGATGCGATCGTTATCGCCGACCTCTAAATACCCTTCACTAAAACCCTGAAGCAGGCGTGGGACCTTAACAGAAGGTGTTTCTGCTAAGGCCCCTAGGAGACAACTGATATTCAGACAAGTGACCAGAAATACTTTAGAAAGAGTCACTAAAGTTAACAGCAGCTTCCGTGGTATTGAAGCCCTTCTGATATTCGGTTACACGTTTTTCAAAAAAGTTCGTAAGCGGCTGTACGTCTTGAAGGACCATGAAAGAGAACGGATTCTTTGCGTTGTACTTGCGCTTGAATCCTAACTGAGTGAGCCTCTGATCCGCGCAGTACTGTAGGTACTCACGCATCATCACTGGAGAGAGTCCTGTCACTCCAAAAGTAAGTGCGTCTTCACAGAAGAACATTTCTACTTCGATAGCCTCTTCGATCATCTGGTCCACCTGATGATTTAAAGCGTCATCAAACAAGTGGGGGTATTCCTCACGTATCGCACACACCGCAAGCGTTGCCCCTTCGATGTGAAGCGACTCGTCTCTAAAGACCCAGTTAGTGGCTGCAGAGAGCCCTGGAAGTAGCCCTTTATTGCGGAGGAAGTAGACGTAAGCAAATGCGCCAAAAAAGAATAGACCCTCCACACAACCCGCAAAACAAATGAGGTTCAAAATAAACTGTCGTCGCTTATCGTCGTTATCGAGGACATCTAATTTTTCTATAGAATCCATGTATTTAAAGCAAAAATCCGCTTTCATTTTAATGGATGGAATCGTTTGAAAAGCTGAAAACGCAGCCGTCCGCTCATCCGGATCTGGTATGTAGGCATCCACTAGCAGCAGGTAGGTTTCGACATGTAGCATTTCATCAAACAGCTGTTTGCCTAAAAACATCCTGTACTCGGGCGAATTGATATGTTTGTAGAAATTTAAAACTAAATTATGAGCGACCAAATTATCGGCGGTCGCAAAAAAAGCAACTAGCCGCTTGATGAGGTGAGCTTCTTTCGGACTGATTTTATCCCTCAGATGTTCATAATCGATAGAAAAATCTAGCTCGTCAGTAGTCCAAATGTTTTTGATGGAATTCTTATATAACTCAAAAAACTGAGGATACTGCATCGGTCGTAACGTCAGATTTAGATTCGGATTTAAGAGTTTACTCATGGTGTTTATGCCTTCCTGGTTTTATTTTCAGTTTACGATTATTTGTGTTCGCAACGCGGGCCTTCTCATTGGCACGCCTCGCAAGATTCGGGGTTCTCAAGACTGCAAACTACAGCATCAGTCGCACTGATTTCATCTGCTGGCGCCGCTGCCTCATTTGTGGTTGTTTTACGGATGGAAGTCTTGGCCCGAGATCTTAGGTAATAAGTAGTCTTAATCCCCTGCTTCCAAGCGTACATATACATAGAGGACAGCTTACCAATGGTCGGATTCTCCAAGAATAGATTGAGCGACTGACTCTGACAAACAAACGCTCCTCGTTCAGCCGCCATATCAATCAACGATTTCTGAGAAATCTCCCAGGTCGTTTTATACAGCGCCCGCAAGTCGGCTGGAATCTCTAAAATGTCTTGAATAGAGCCTTCGTTCTCAATGATCCGAGTACGAATATAGCCGTTCCACAGTTTACGCGCTTTAAGATCCGCCACTAAATAGCGATTCACCTGCAAGAATTCGCCACTCAAGGTCTCTCTTTTAAAGATATTTGAGATCTGAGGCTCAATACTCTCATAGCTCCCCACGATCGAAGCGATCGTAGCGGTAGGAGCAATCGCAATCAGGAGACTGTTACGAAGCCCGTGCTCTGCGACTTCCGCTGCTAACTTATCCCAATCGTAATTGAGTTTCGGCATTGCAGCTTGATACTTACGTGCGAGCTGCACTTGAAGCTCGCGGTCTTTGTACCGAGAATCATCAAACGCCCTGAATGCTCCTTTTTCTTTGGCTATATCCATGCTCGTTCTGACCGCATGATAGTAAATGGCCTCTGAAATTTTATTCGACAAAGCCTTGGCCGCGTCGGTTCCGTATGGAATACGCATTTTAAACAAGACATCTTGTAAGCCCATGATGCCTAAACCTACTGGGCGCCACTTCTGATTGGAGTTTCTGGATTCACTGGTCGGGTAGAAGTTAATATCGACCACCCGGTCTAGAAATCTTGTTGCTGTCACTACGACCTTGCTTAGGTAGTCAAAATCAAATGACTGCCCATCAGCGTTGACAAACGTAGAAAGGTTCACGCTACCCAAGTTACAAACCGCAGTCTCCTTACCAGAGGTCACCTCTAGGATCTCCGTACAAAGGTTTGAGCTTCGAATAACATTACCAGGCACCTTCGTCTGAGCAGAGCGATTGTTAGCCGGATCTTTAAAGCACATCCACCCGTTACCTGTTTCGGCAAGCGTCTGCATCATTCTCGCATAAAGTGCGCGAGCAGAAACTTCTCGGAGCGCCGCTCCTGCTTTTTCATATTTGAGGTAATTTTCTTCAAACTCTTCTCCGAAAGTCTGAACAAGCTCTGGAACTTCGAGCGGAGAAAATAAACTCCACATGCCGTCTTCTTCCACCCGCTTCATGAACAAATCTGGCACCCATAGGGCCAAGTTCAGGTGATGCGTTCTGCGCTCCTCGGCGCCTGTGTTGTTTCGTAACTCTAGGAAGGACTCTATGTCTGCGTGCCATGGCTCTAAATAGACCGCAGCCGCTCCCTTTCTCTTCCCACCTTGGTTAACTGCATGCACCGAAGAATCAAAGACTTTCAAAAAAGGTATGATCCCGTTGCTGAGTCCGTTTGTGCCTTTGATCAACGAGCCTGAAGCTCGCACTGGGGTCCAATCGATGCCAAGTCCGCCTGAAAATTTCGAGAGGCGAGCGCAGTCTGTGATGGATTTATAAATGCCATCTAAACTGTCTTCAGCAATGGTGAGCAGATAACAGCTGCTCATCTGTGGATGCATCGTGCCTGAATTAAACAACGTCGGCGTAGATGGCATATAGTAGAACTGGCTTACAATATCGTAAAACTGAATGGCCTCTTCCACCGTCTCCGCGAGTCCTAGCGCCACTCGCATAAACATCCACTGGGGTCTCTCAATGAGTTTCCTTGTTTTTGGGTGTCTTAAAAGATAGCGATCTGCGACTGTTTTTAACCCAAAGTATTCAAAATGATCATCTCTTTCGTGCCTAATAGCTGCCTCGATAGAGGGCAAAGCTTCGTAGGCCAAATCCTCTACGCCTAGATTCACAAGGGCAGCAGACCTTGCTGTTTTTAAATAGTCTGAGAAGGTGTCATCCCGGCCCACTTCCTTGCGAATGCTCTCTGCTAGCATGCGGGCCGCGACTTTAGAATAATTTGGCTCTTCGGCCATAAGCATCACTGCATTTGAGATACTAAGTTGGTCTAATTCTTCAGTGGTACTGCCTTGGTTAAGACCGTTAATCGTGCGCTTGGCTACTTCGATAGCCTCCACACCCGGTATACCGACACAGGCTCGACTTACCGCCTGTATGATCTTTTCAATTCTAACGTCTTCTCGTGTTCCATCTCTTTTGACAACTTCCATGGCTCTCATTCCCTTCGCTGTTTCTTTTACGTGGCCGCCTAATACGTCCACTCTTTAGACATACGAAGAAAGAACACCAATACGCAATTAGTTGTGGTGCGTTAGTTTTATGACCACTACAGGTAGTTGTGTGAGGTTATTATTTCGCCAACGAGTAGAAAAAATATAAACCCTGATAACTGAAGAACTTTTTCGGATTTTGATCAATTTTATCAGAAAATCTGTGGGCAAAAAAGTATTTGCTAACGCTATGCGTTATGGATCGCAAAGCGGCAATTCTAGCCTGGTGCGCTACACCCAGTTTTTAAGACCGCCCTCTTTATCGAGTTTTTCAAGATCGCTATAACCGCCAATGAGCGTCTCGCCTTTAAATATCTGAGGCATGGTTTTTAACCCGGAAAGTTTCTCGAGACGATCCCACTCTGCATCATCGTCGTAGCTGACTTTATTCTCTGTATATTTTATCCCTCGCGCCGTAAGTAGGCGCTTTGCTTTTTCGCAATACGGGCAGTGATCCATAGTAAAAATCTTAATCTCTGTGACACTCATTGACTGACGCTCCTGTTTTATTTTGTGAGTATTCCTACTCCTACGCTTTTTCTTAGTTCCGAATCTAAATGTTGCAAGAGTTCGATGGATTGATCTTTATCATCCACCCAACCGCCAGACTGTGGATTGAAGTTAAAATGATATGCTTTTCCAAGTGACGCCATTGCGAGCCAGATTTGCTGCACGGATGGCTGCGCACTTAAAACCCACTTCTGTTTCTCTCGAATCTGAAGAGTCATTGCCCCAAATTGTCCCTGACATTCGACCAAGTCCGGATCTACCTCTGATAGAGATTTCTCGACATAATCTAGAATTTTTTTTACCTCTGCCCGAAATATGCTTTCCGACTTAAATGCATTCATACTTTGAGATTATACACGAAACAACTCTACTTGAGAGGAGATTCTTAAGCCCAATTGTCCGGAGCTAAACTCGAACAACTCTTGTCCTAACACGACTAAAATTTCCTCTGGAATCAGCTTAGAGGCTACTAATTCTTCGTAAGTTTCAGGCTTTAGTTTTATGATTTTCGTGAGTGTTAAAACTGTAAAAAATTGTTTCAACCCCATCCCAAGGCGCTCGCTTTTAAAGGCTACATAGGTCTTCAAACACTCTAAAATCAAAGCCTCTTCCGCACTTAAGATCTCTCGTCTTTCAGTCTGTGGTGCACGATATGGAGGAGCTTTACTGTAGTCCTTGTGGGTGAGTTCGAGCAAAATACGCCCTTGGTGTTTAAGCTCCCCTCGTCCTAGTCCCCTGAAGCTCGCTAGTTCTTCTATTGTTCGTGGTCGGGTGCGCGCAATATCCACTAACACTTGATCATCGGCAACCCACCGTCTTGGAAGATTTAGCTCACGCACGCGATGCTCGCGCCAGATCGTGAGCTCCACGAGTCTAGAAAAATCAGCATCCGTCCAGCGGCCTGTTCTAGCGGTTTTTATAGCAAGATCAAGGGGGCTCACTTCAAAATAGCTAACATCTGAATACTTTGCGGAGACCTGCATCGCAAGGTCCACCCGTTTTGTCAGCTGCAGTCTCGTAACTAATAAATCACACAGTTCAACGAGATAAATAACATCCAAATGAGCGTATTCGATCACCTGGGGAGATAGAGGTCGCTTGGACCAGTTCGTCCGTGTAAGCCCTTTAGGAATATTCACCTGGAGAGCAGACTCTAGGAGGGCCCTCAGTCCAATAGACTCACCAAATCCAGCAAGCGAGGCTGCTACCGCTGTGTCTAGCACCGGGGTAGCAAGGATTTGGTAAGCTCTAAGCAAGCACTCTTGATCCCCTTGCGCGGCATGCATGACTTTTAGAACGCTCTGATCTTGAAAGATCTCTATGAGCGGATTTAGGTGTTTTAGTTTTTCTTCTTTGAAAGCTTGCACGTCGATGACGTACGAGCGCGCCCAAGTCGCAACCTGCAGCACTTCTACAATGGGATAAAAGCTGCTCTCGCGTATAAACTCTGTATCTACAGCTAGCTTCTTTGCTCCAAATGGATCGCCATCAGAGGATGGATAATCCGGGGAGGTGAAGTCTGCATAGATTTCAGCCATCATCGCCGCGATTTGATCGGGGTGTGAGAGCATCGTGTGAATGCCTGAGGGTGAGGTGCTTTCTGTCTGTGTGAGAGCCATGATTTCTGGCGGAAGTTAAGCTGCTTGGGTGGAACGTTGCAAAGAGAAAATGAGGACTCTGACTTGCGCCTTCTCTGCTTGAAGCACGAAATCCGTAAGTTCGGGTTGCTTCTTATAGACATCATACGCAAATTGCCCAATCGTTTGAGCGGCGCTATACTCGTCTTTTCTAAAAGATTCCATTTTGAGCGCCGACTTCATCCATTCCATGGCGTGAAACTTGGCTTCTGGCGGAGAAGAAAGGGATACCAAGATTTCTTCGACCTGATCCCCGACCCGCTCCTCAAGCGCTCGGTTGGCCTGTCTATAGTGCTTTACGAGCTTTAAAACATCCTCGAGGTTGGTGTCTTTCTCGATCTGCTTCACAAGATCAATCTCTCCGCTATCGGTGAGGGTTTCGACAAGACGGTTATCTGAGATAAGAAGAGCGACAGTTCCCATCATATACAAATACTTTTTCGGCTGATTTTTGAGGAAGACTGACGCCATTAACAATTGTAAAGGGATAGGACGATGAAACTCACGATACTCGACTTTGAAACCACGGGCCTAGATCCTAGGCAATCTGAGATCTTAGAAGTGGGCGCGATAAAAATCGTGGTCGATCCTGACACGTGTGACTGGAAAATAGACACTTCGTTAAGTTTTTTAGTGAAACCCTCTAAACCCATTCCGCGCGAAATCGTAGATCTTACAAAAATCACTGACGAGATGGTTATAGACAAAAAACCATGGGATGAAGAGTGGCGGCGTTTAGCTGATTTTCTGGGAACTGATCCCATCGTAGCCCACCACTCGAAACTAGAATCTGCGTTCTTAGAGGAACATTTAACGCCACGAGTGGGCGGTACCACTTACGATGTCTATAACTCGATTGATGCTTTTGCCTTTGCACTGCCCGAATATGCGAGCCACTCGTTAGAATCGATCCGCTCCTATGCGCAGATCAATAACGAAAGCGCTCATCGGGCCTACCAAGACGTCCTAGACCTTGAGGCTGGGCTTAGGTGGTTGAAAACCTCGGTCGTACCTGAAAGACCCTGGTTGCAAACGCTCTCTGGCGCCGCTTTGGACGCTTGGTGGTGGAACTGGTTGTTTAAGAGTCCTCAGAGTGACGTAAAATATTCGAGTTCATCTAGTAGGTGTGGTGCGCTCAAGAAACTTTTCGATATCCCATTCCAGGGTACTTTAGGCGGAAATAAAGAATCATCCGCGCAACCCCAAGCTGCGCCCGATTTTGAACGTCCACGTGCGACGGACATCGAGGAAGTGTTTCAAGAATCTAGGCGCGAGGCTCAGATTGACATGGCTACACACATTTCAGCCACGCTCTTTGAAGGTGGATCGCTAGCCATCGAGGCGCCTACTGGAACCGGAAAATCTTTAGGTTATTTGATTCCGGCCATGCTAGCGGCACCCACGCACGAACATCCGATCGTGATCGCAACCCACACGAGATCCCTTCAGGACCAACTCATGCAGAAGGATCTGCCGCGAGCAAGATCCATGGTCGAATCCATGAAAGGGCCTTTAGCCGCACCAAAAAGTGCTTTTCTAAAAGGTCAGAATAACTATCCCTGCCTAAGAAAGCTGTGGCTCAACTTAGAGAGCGCCATGAGTTTTGCGCTATCAGAGCCTAGCGGAGAGGCGCGCGAACGCGTATTTTCATTTGCGCTGATTACCTCTTTTGTCTGCGCCACCAGAGGGGAGGCTCAGTCTACTGCAAAGCCAACGGATCTTAGTAGAATGTCTGCGTACTTGCAGTACGAAATTCCAGGAATGCAAAACGCTCTTGAAGCCATCACCTCCATGAAATCCACGACGATTGGAGAAAAGTGCGAGTTCTTTAAAAGTTGCCATTATTTTGGTGCTTATAGAGAGGCATCGAGATCTGGACTGCTCATTACAAACCACGCGCTACTAGTCAGATGGCCCGAACTACTCCCCAAGCCTAGGCACATGATTATCGACGAAGCTCATCACCTGGAGCGCGAGCTAACAGAAACACTTACGCACGAAATCTCAGAAGAAAATCTCTACCGATGGCTTGGACAAATTCAAAAAGAAGCATCCCTGTTCATCAGAGATTCAGAAAAAATGAAGCCACTCCTAGAAGAAGTACAGTCTACTCAAAGGGCTTTAAAGGAACTTCACCTCTGGGTTCAGAGATTTGTTCCCTCTGGAAGAGATCATTTTGTTCTCACCCAAGCGCATGCAGAGAGTGTTATCCAACTGAAGAATCCATTACAAAATTCTATTCGAAATATTTATGAAATTCTGAAATCTAATCCATACACTTCAGACTCGCTCAGGGGCGTGCAGGAAAAATTTGAGGCTGTCTTAGAAAGTTTGACAAAGCTAGACACACTTTCTGATGAGTTCTCTTTCAAACAAGACCTTAGAACCATGCAGTGGAATCAGCGTGAGCGAACATTTACACTAAAAATCGAGCCTATTTTACTAGATATGGCGGGCCAGGATTTATTTAAAGATGTTAGAAGTTTTGTTCTGACCTCAGCCACTTTCGAGAAGTCGAGAAATGAGGTTCCTCTATTTAAACGACTGGGATTGAAAAACTCAGTACTCTTAAAAACCCTCCCCTCCCCTTTTCAGTTAGAAAAACAAGCTCAGGTATGGATTCCTAGGGATTTCCCACCTCCGAACTCCCAGCTCCATTTAGACAGACTTATTGAAGTGTCTTCTGAAATAGCGGCTACGCTTGGCGGACGCACGCTACTTCTTATGGCGGCTCGTTCACGCATTGATTACGCCGTTCCTAGATTGAGCGAAAGACTGTCATCTCGCGGTATCAAGGTGCTTAATGGAACGAGAGACCGTCTCGCACAGGAGCGGTTTCGAGAAAATCCAAAAGCCCTTCTAGTAGGGAGCGAAGCGTACGGCGAGGGACTTGATTTACCCGGTAGTCAGCTTGTGTGTTTGATTCTAGAAAAAATAAACGAAGCGATGGTGAGGGGACCGCTTCACGATGCGAGGCGTGCTCTCTATAAGAACCCGTTATTTGAGTATGATTTTCCAAAACGCATGAATTGGTTGAAACAGCGCATGGGAAGGCTTATTCGTACCCCTAGCGACAGAGGTGTTATCGTGCTTTTAGATTCCAGATACTACCAATGGTCGCAGGGCTCACAAGAGTTTGTACATCAAACGGTTTTTCCAATGGCGCTTAAAGATATTCCGTCACAAGAAATCCCGCTTGAGATCGAGCGGTTAAAGCTATAATTACGAGACAAACATGAACACAAATCTCAACAAAGAAGTGAGTAAACGTCGCACGTTTGCAATTATCTCCCATCCCGATGCTGGTAAGACCACGCTCACAGAGAAGCTTCTCCTTTACGGCGGCGCGATTCACTTAGCTGGCGCAGTCAGAGCGAAAGCCAATCAAAGGAACACGACTTCAGATTGGATGGAGATCGAGAAGCAACGTGGAATTTCAATTTCCACCTCGGTGCTACAATTTAGTTATGGAGACTACCATATCAATCTCCTTGATACGCCTGGGCACAAAGACTTCAGTGAAGACACTTACCGCACGTTAACCGCTGCCGATGCGGCAGTGATGCTTATTGACGCTGGAAAAGGTGTCGAGCCTCAGACGCGCAAGCTTTTTGAAGTGTGCAGAATGCGCGGCATTCCTATTTTTACCTTCATGAATAAACTGGATCGCCCCTCGCGGGATCCACTAGAGCTGATTGAAGAGTTAGAAAATGTCCTAGGAATTCGTTCTTGTCCGATGAGTTGGCCGTTAGGCTCTGGAGATCGATTTAAAGGGGTTTATGATCGCTACTCAGATGAGTTCTTACTCTTTCAAACCGACGGGACTGCTAATCAGACGGGTAAGCTTGGTTCCGTTTCAGTGAAAGGCCCTGAAGACCCGGAGTTTTTGCGTATTTTATCTCGCTCTAGGGGCGGGGAAGATGAAGCCACCGAGCTTTACACTAAGTTTAAAGAAGAATGTGATCTCTTAAATTTAGCAGGCGATAAATTCGATCAAGACAAAGTAAACCGCGGTCAACTTTCGCCGGTGTTTTTTGGTTCGGCGATGAATAATTTTGGCGTCGAGAGGTTTCTTCAGAACTTTCTAAAACTAGCGCCTGAGCCTGCGCCAAGGGAAACCGCGACCGATATTATCTCACCTCGCGATGAGGCGTTCTCAGGGTTTATTTTTAAAATTCAAGCAAACATGGACCCTATGCACCGTGACCGAGTGGCTTTCATGCGAGTCGTATCTGGCAAGTTCGAGCGCAGCATGGAAGTGACACATGTAAGGCTAGAGAAAAAAATTAAACTCTCAAAACCATTACAATTCTTCGCTCAAGAACGTGTCATGATTGAAGAAGCCTGGCCTGGGGATATTTTAGGACTCCTAGACACTTCGGGCGAGCTTAGGATTGGCGATACGTTAAGTAAGAACCCTAAGTCGGGAGCGTTTCAAGGAGTTCCAAGGTTCTCGCCCGAGTACTTCTGCTCAGTGACCATCAAAGACCCGATGAAGAGAAAACAACTGCAAAAAGGCCTAGAGCAGCTATCGGAAGAAGGTGTGGTACAGATCTATTCGCAGCGTGGGTTCGGAGACAGAGATCCTATCTTAGGTGCCGTAGGCGCGCTTCAGTTTGAGGTCCTCCAACACCGTTTGATCGCAGAGTACCGTGTCGACATTAAGATCGAACGACTGCCTTTTGTGCACGCGCGCTGGGTTGTGGGCGCTCATCTTGATCCTGCAAAATTCGAAGGACGAGAAGATTCAAAATGTGTTTTAGACCGCGATGAACTGCCTGTTGTTCTCTTTAAATCCGACTGGGGTCTTAAGTATGCGACTGAAACTTATAAGGATCTAAAATTTCTCACATCGTCTCCTCTAGGTGTGCAGTAGAGATTTTTTTACTAGAGGCTTGCGAGAAACATTTTTCTGCGATAAGGCCTGCGCCTGAAAGTGGAGGGTGTTTGATATGCGTTTTTCTTTAACTCATCTAGGAACTGTAAGCATGAGCGTGGGGCTCTGCCTCATGACCCAATCTGGCTTAGCCCAGACGACTCCTTGTACGAGCGTTAAAGACGCCACACCTAGTAACATCGCCTCATGTACGTTTTCAAACGAAGAGAAAGCTATACTCCTAGTAGATTGGATGAGAGATCCGAACGTACAGAAAGATGCGTGGTCTGATTTTCAGAAATTGGCAAAGTACTTGAGATCTTTAAATGACCCGAGAACGGGCGAGTTCGTAGTCAGTCTATACAAGGAAGCCACGCTGTCGGATGTCTGTAAACTAGTGTTGCTGCAAACGTTTGGTAACTTGCCGGACCTTAGAATCAAAGAATGGGTGTTAAACACGATAGATACTGCAGATATGTGGTTTTTATCAGTAGCCTACAAAGCACTTCCAGTAAGTTCCGGTCCCTTTGACCCTAGAATCACAAAGGCCACAATACGAATCCTGAGTAATTACCCAGCCTATGATTGGCAGACTACCGAGGTTGCCTATAAGTGGATTGCAATGGGGTTGAAAGCAGCGGTGCTCCCAGGGATCGATCATTTAAGAGAACTCGAACGAGAAACAATGAGCGGCACATATTCAAGCTATTTCTGCACTCAAAAGGAGGCAGCTAATGGAGGAAATGGAGGAACTTACTTCTACCCCTCGTATCTCGACTACATTGGAAACGCCATTGGGTCCATGGGTGCTCTGAAAGAAGTTCGCGCTAAAGAAATAGTCACACTATTTGCAAAGCACCGATGCGTGACCTTACAGAAAGCCGCCCAATCCGCTCTCGGTCAGATCGAACTAGGCGAAAAAATTACTGCGATTCGGAAAGTTACGAAAACCTATGCTCCGGACCTCTCGTGGGCATTTGAGTACATTCGCACCCATGATGGTAATTATCATAGCACCCTTATGGAAATACTAGGATCGCTTGAATTTGCAGCGGCTAAAAATTTAACCGCTAAGACTCAAGTGATCGCATTTGCGAAAAAGGAATATAGTGAGGGCTATCACATCGGAGATGAAGAGGTGCAGGCTTACCTGAAGAAGCTAAGCGGGATTTAGACAAGACGCGGGAGAACAGGTTCGCCCTCTCTCATCCCGTCTCTCTCATCCCGTCTCTCTCATCCCGTCTCTCTCATCCCGTCTCTCTCATCCCGTCTCTCTCATCCCGTCTCTCTCATCCCGTCTCTCTCATCC
>Ga0247843_1000333_pt1 | contig 113458 bp, 93 predicted proteins | sample LaCruzMarch2017__FD_192420 | JGI IMG/M metagenome (GOLD analysis project Ga0247843, IMG submission 192420) | Freshwater microbial communities from meromictic Lake La Cruz, Castile-La Mancha, Spain - LaCruzMarch2017_8m | ecosystem: Environmental > Aquatic > Freshwater > Lake | place: Spain...
GGGAGCCCTACTGGGTGGGGCCGAGGAAGGGGGCCTCGATGGCGCGGGCCTCGCCTCCGCCGAGGGGACGGACGATCACTCGCACCCGCGAGTCGCCCAGCCCTTGGCGTGGCGTGGTCACGAACACCGGGACGTGCGATCCAGCGAGGGGTTCGAGGGTCACCCGGGAAATCGGGATGACGAACACGAAGGGAGGGCCCGTGACCGGCTCGATGGTGAAGGTCATCCGCCGGCTGGCCTTGTTGACCAGGTGGATGTCGAAGGCGTTGCGGACGTTGCCCTCGTCGAGGGTGTACGGGAGTCCGTTGAGGCGCAGCAGGTTGGCCTCGAAGGCGGTGTGGCTGCGCAGCGCGAGCGTCGTAGCCGCGAGGCCCAGCGCGCCGAGCAGCGCGTAGAGGGCGAGCCGCGGCCGGAGGAAGCGCCGGGGGTTGTGCTGCAGGCCCTGGAGGGAGTCGTACCGGATGAGCCCGCGCGGTCGCTCGAGGCGGTCCATCACGTCGTCGCAGGCGTCGATGCAGCGGGTGCACGCGATGCAGTCGAGCTGCAGGCCGTTGCGGATGTCGATGCCCGTCGGGCACACCACCACGCAGCGGTTGCAGTCGACGCAGTCGCCCGTGCCCTCGCGCTTGACCTTGCCGCGGGTGCGCGGCTCGCCGCGCTGGGTGTCGTAGCCGATGACGAGGGAGTCCGGATCGGTGAGCACCGACTGCAGCCGACCGTAGGGGCAGATCGCCACGCAGGTCTGCTCGCGGAACCACGCGAAGTTGAAGAACATCACCCCGGTCATCGCGACCATCCAGGCGAAGGCCTCGGGGCTCTGGGCGGGCCCGGCGACGATCATCGCCCAGAGGCCGCGGATCGGCGTGAAGTAGCCGAGGAAGACGTGCGCGACCGCGGCGGCCAGCGCGAGGTAGATGCTCCAGAGCAGCGCACGGCGACACGCGCGGTCGAGGGTCCAGCCGGCGTCCTCACGCCGGTGGCGCTGCGCCGCGGGGCCCTCGATGAGCCGCTGGAGCGGACGGAACAGCGCCTCCAGGAACACCGTCTGCGGGCAGGCCCAGCCGCACCACATCCGGCCAGCGACGGCGGCGAGAGCGACCAGCCCGAAGCCGATGCCCGACAGGAGGAAGAACGCCAGCCAGAAGTCCTGGGCGTTGAACACCGAGCCGAAGAGGAAGAAGCGGCGCTGCGCGACATCGAGCAGCACCGCCGGCTTGCCGCCCACCGTCAGCCACGGGACGACCACGTATACGGCGAGGAGCACCGCGAAGACCGCGGTGCGCCCGGTGTTGAAGCGCCCGCGTACGTCGGCCGGGTGGACGGTGGCGCGCGATCCGTCGCTGCGGATCGAGCTGCGCACCTCGACGATGGGGAGGTGGACGGCCATCGCCTCTACCGTACCCCTGCCGTGCCTTGCGGGGCCCGGCCGCCCGCGACGTTGGTGTCCTGGAGCGTGAGCACGAACGCGACGACGGACTGCACCCGGTCGAGCCCGAGCTGCGGCCCCCACGCGGGCATGCCCTTCGCCAGCACGCCCTCGTTGATGGTGCGCAGGATGGTGGTCGGGCGGCTGCCGTGGATCCACGCGCCGTCGGTGAGGTTGGGGCCGATGCCCCCGCCGCCGCTGGCCGCGTGGCAGGCCACGCAGCTCTGCGCGAACACGCCGCGGCCGGCCTGCACCGTCGCGGGGTCGCGGGAGAGGCTGATCAGCGCGTCGTCGGTCATGGCGCCGGCGCGGCGGGCGCGATCTGCGGCGGCGCGGCGGTCGGCAGCGACGGAGGTCTCGTAGCTCTGCGCGAGCGACGGCCCGGTGCGCAGCACCTCGTAGTGGAACCAGTAGAACACCGCGAACACCACGGCGCCGTAGAGGGTGACCAGCCACCAGTTGGGCAGGTGGTTGTCGTACTCCTCGATGCCGTCGTACTCGTGGACGACGCGGTCCTCGTACTGGGACTTCTGCGACTCAGCGGCCATGGGTCACCTCCGCCGCGCCGTCGAGCGGGAGCGCCGCCAGGGCGTCGAACTGCGACGGCCGACGTCGCATGGTGCGCACCACGATCATCGCAAACACCGCGATGAACAGCAGGAGCGAGATCACGGGCAGCGCCAGCATGGGGTGGTTGGCGAAGAATTCTCGGTACATCGAACAGTGCTCCTAGTGCGCCGGGGTGGCGGCCTGGACGACCGCGGCGGTGTCGGGGTTGCCCTGCATCCGGCCGAGCCGCTGCAGGTACGCGATGAGGGCCACGGCCTCGCTGTCGGCGGCGACGCGGGCGCCGTTGGCGCGGAGGTCCTCGGCGATGGCGTTCGCCTCGGCGGTCGCGATCTGGCGCGCGGCGTTGATCTGCGCGGCGGGGTAGGGGACGCCCACCGTGCGCATCGCCTCGAGCTTGCCGGCCGTCGCCGAGAGGTCGACGCGCGCCGTGGCGAGGTGCGTGTACGCCGGCATGTTGGAGCCCGGCGAGGTCGAGCGGGGGTCGGCCAGGTGGCGCAGGTGCCAGAGGTTCGGGTAGCGCCCTCCCTCGCGGGCGAGGTCCGGCCCGGTGCGCTTCGAGCCCCACTGGAAGGGGTGGTCGAAGATGGACTCCTCCAGGCGCGAGGGCTCGCCGTAGCGGATCGTCTCGGCCCGCATCGGCCGGATCATCTGCGAGTGGCAGTTGTAGCAACCCTCGCGGATGTAGATGTCCCGGCCCTCGAGCTCGAGCGGGGTGTACGGCCGCGTGCGGACGGTGCGCGCCTCCTCGCGGTTGATCACCAGCGACGGGATGAGCTCCGCCACGCCGCCGACGAAGACCGCCAGCACGGTGAGCACGGTGAAGACCACCGCGCGCCCCTCGACCAGGCGGTGCCAGCTCGGGCCCTTGTCGTCGCTCGAGAGCTGCACCGCGATGACGCCCGCGACGGCCACGAAGAGCCCGATGCAGGCGAACAGCATGCTCGCGACGTTGGACATCACCGCGAGCGACATGAAGATCGTCACCACGATGGCGGTGAGCACCACCGGGGTGCCGAAGGCCACGCGCCACCAGGGCACGGTGTCCGGCGCGGGGACGGCGTCGACGACCATCGCCTCGCCGTCGGTGGCCTCGCCCGAGCGGGCGGTGCGCCAGAGGTTCCAGGCCATGAGGCAGAAGCCGCCGAGGTACATCGTCCCGCCGACGAGGCGGGTCCAGTACATCGGGCGGATCGCGATGAGGGTCTCGACGAAGTTGGGGTACGCGAGCGAGCCCTGGTCGTTGACCGCGCGCCACATGAGGCCCTGCGTGATGCCGCCGACCCACATCGAGATCACGTAGAGGAGGATCCCGACGGTGCCGACCCAGAAGTGGATGTCCGCGGCGGCCTTGGAGTGGAGCCTGGTGTTGTAGAGCCTCGGCACGAGCCAGTAGAAGAGCCCGGCGGCCATGAAGCCGTTCCAGCCGAGGGCGCCCTCGTGGACGTGGCCGACGATCCAGTCGGTGTAGTGGGCGAGGCCGTTGACCGACTTGATCGAGAGCAGCGGGCCCTCGAACGTCGCCATGCCGTAGAAGGTCACGGCGGCCACGAAGAACTTCAGCACCGGGTCGACGCGGACCTTGTCCCAGGCGCCGCGGAGCGTGAGCAGGCCGTTGAGCATGCCGCCCCAGCTCGGGGCCCAGAGCATGACCGAGAAGACCATCCCGAGGGTCTGCGCCCACTCCGGCAGGGCCGTGTAGAGCAGGTGGTGCGGCCCGGCCCAGATGTACACGAACACCAGCGCCCAGAAGTGGATCACCGAGAGGCGGTACGAGTAGACAGGCCTCCCCGCGGCCTTCGGGAGGAAGTAGTACATGATCCCGAGGACCGGGGTCGTGAGGAAGAACGCGACGGCGTTGTGGCCGTACCACCACTGGGTGAGCGCGTCCTGCACGCCGCCGAAGAGCGAGTAGCTCTTGAGCGGGCTCCACGGCATCGCGAGGTTGTTGACGATGTAGAGCATCGCCACGGTCACGATGGTCGCGATGTAGAACCACAGCGCGACGTAGAGGTGCTTCTCTCGCCGCTTCGCGAGGGTCCAGAAGAAGTTGATCGCGAAGACCACCCAGATGAGGGTGACCGCGATGTCGATGGGCCACTCGAGCTCCGCGTACTCCTTGCCCTGGGTGTACCCGAGCGGGAGCGTGATCGCGGCGGCCACGATGATGGCCTGCCAGCCCCAGAAGTGCACCGCGCCGAGCAGGTCGGACGCGACCCGGGTCTTCAGCAGGCGCTGCGTGGAGTAGTAGATGCCCGCGAAGAGCATGTTGCCCACGAACGCGAAGATCACCGCGTTGGTGTGCAGCGGCCGCAGCCGGCCGAAGGTGAGGTACGGCGCGATGTTCGCTCCGTAGTGGGCGAGCTGCAGGGCCGCGATGAAGCCCACGAGCATCCCGACGATGCCCCAGACGACGGAGGCCGCGACGAACTGTCGGGTCAGCCGGTCGTTGTAGGTGATGCGGATGAGGGAGGGCTGTGCGGTCGATGGGCGCTCGGGTTCGTGGCTCATGGGTTCCTGTGTGCGTCGCCCGACTCCGGGGGCGCGTCGTCCTGGATGGGGAAGAGGCTCATGCGATCGACGTGCTGCCAGTCGCGGTCGGCGAGGCTCCGGGTGAAGAGCACCAGCGCGCCGCCCGTGAGCAGCAGGCCGATGAACGCCAGCAGGATCACGACCTCCACAGCGACCTCCCCGGGGAGAGCGCCGCGATGGTCGCCAGCAGGATCGAGAGGGACGTGAGGGGCATCAGCACCGCACAGAGCAGCGGGGACATCAGCCCCGCGAAGGCGAGCGACACCGTGCCGACGTTGTAGACGGTGGCCACCGCGAGGTTGCGGCGGTTGACCCGTGCGAGCGCCGCGGCCGCGATGAGCGCGAGGCGCACCGGGCGCAGCCCCGCGGTGACGAACCACGCGTCGGTGCGCGACGGCATGAAGGGCCGGTCGATGGTGGGCGTCGCCGAGCAGAAGGCGCGCTCGACCGCCGGGCCGTCGTTGATGCCGTCGCCGATCATCCAGGTGTCCTGGCGGTCGTGCGCGGTGATCCAGCGGGCCTTGTCGTCGGGCGAGCAGCCGCCGACGGCGCGGTCAGTCGGCAGGTCGAGGGAGCGCGCCATCGCGGCGACGCGAGCGGGCGCGTCGCCGCTGAGGATCCACACCTCGCGCCCGGTGGCGGCGAGCGCGGCGACCTCGTCCCTCGCGTCGGGGCGCAGGGCCTCGGTGGTCTCCAGCGTCGCGACCGCCACGCCCTTGCGCCCGAGCACCAGGTCGCCCGCCGTCGACGCCGCCCAGGACCCTCGTCCGAGGCGCCACGCGACGCCCTCCGCGACGAGCTCGACGCCCGCGCCGGGGGTCTCCCGGGTGGTGAGCGACGGGTCGAACGCGGGCGTCGCGCCGGCCGCCTCGAGCGCCCGCCGGACGGCGACGCTCTTCGGGTGGGTGCTACGGACGACGAGGTTGTAGAGCGCGCCTCGGGCCTCGTCGGAGAGCGCCGCGAGCGCCTCCGGGCGCAGCAGCTCGAGCGACCCCGTGGTGAGGGTGCCGGTCTTGTCGAAGACCACCCGACGCACGTCCGTGAGCCGGTCGAGGAAGCTGGATGAGCGCACGAAGAGCCCCGCGCGGCGCAGGCCCGCGAGCACCATCTCGTACGCGGTCGGGGTCGCGAGGCCGAAGGCGCACGGGCAGGTGACCACGAGCACCGCCGTGGTGGCCTGCAGCGCGCGGGCCGCGTCGTGGCGCAGCCCGAACCAGTACGCGAAGCAGAGCGCGGCGACCGCGAGGACGGCGACCACGTAGACGCGGGTGAGGCGCTGCCACCACGCGGTGGAGCGCGAGGTGTCGGCGGCGTCGGCGCGCGTCGAGCGCAGCAGCTCGCGCAGCGACGAGGCGGTGAAGTCCTCCTCGGCGCGCACCGTCACGGCCTCGGCGCCGAGGTTGGAGGCGCCCGCGGGGACGGTCTCGCCGCGCGCGAAGGCGGCGGGGACGCTCTCGCCGGTGATCCAGTCCAGGGAGAGGCTCGCGGCGGCGGAGGCGAGCGTCGCGCGCACCGGCACGAGGTCACCGGGGGCCACCAGCAGCTCGTCGCCGGTGGCGAGCTCGGCGCAGCGCACCACGTCGACCCGCCCGTCGCGGACGCGCCGCGCCAGGAGCCCGTCGGCGCCGTCGGAGGCGAGGAGCATCGCGCGGTTGCGCTCGACGACCCGCTCCTGGAGCCAGCGCCCGGTGAGCATGAGCGCGATGAAGGTGCAGAGCGTGTCGAAGAAGGCCCCGCCGTCACGGCCTGCGGCGAAGCTCCAGAGCGAGCCCGCGAACGCGAGCACGACGCCGAGGGCGATGGGCACGTCGAGGTGGAGCACCCCGCGCCGGACGCAGCGCCACGCCGAGCGGATGAAGACGCTCCCGCCGACGGCGACGCTCGCGAGCGCGAGGAGCATCGAGGCCCAGCGGAAGGCGACGTGCACGGCGCCGTCGCGCAGGCCGAGGTGCACCGGGATCGAGAAGATCATCGCGTTCATGGCGAACGCGGCGCAGAGGCCGATGCGCCAGAGGAGCGCCGAGGAGCGCGGGGCCTCCTCCTTCAGCGCCGGCCCGAGCGCGTAGCCGAAGCGCTCGACGTCCTCCACGAAGGCCCGCAGGGGGAAGCCTCGCGTGACCAGGAGCTCGACCCGACCGAGCGCGGGGTTGACCATGACGGACAGCCGCGAGGCGCGCTCGCCGTGGCGCACGAAGAGCGAGTCGAGCAGCCAGACGCAGGCGGCGCACTGCACCCCCTGCAGGTCGAGGTCGACGCGCCGCGGGCCGTCGCTCGACGTCAGCGCCGACTCCAGCGCGTCGAGCCATTTCAGGTCGCGCGCCGCGGAGGCCGGAGACGCCGGCCCGATGACGCCACCGCGGAGGTCGTAGTACCGAAGCAGACCCCCCGAGGCGATCAGCCCATGCACGACCTTGCAGCCCGTACAGCAGAACCCTCCCGCCGCTCCCGCTCCGAGATCACCGCCGCAGTGCAGGCACGCATGCTCCGCGCTCTGCGTCTCGTCGAGTACCTCGGTCGTCATCGCGCCAGCCCAATGAGCAACCCTGGTGCCATGCTGCGCGCACCGCGTGCGAGTGCGCAGCGCATGCAGCCCCTGCATCGGCGACGCAGCGACTGCGCCGGGGCTGCGGTGGGTCGACGGCACGAGCGTTGCGCCCGGGCGGCGACATGACCGTCGCCGCCGCCCTCGTCGCCGCCGCCGCCGCGGGGCTCGTCTCGTCGCCGCACTGCGCCGCGATGTGTGGTCCGCTCGCGCTCGCCGCTTGTGAGGCTCCGGGGCGGGAGGAGTCCCTCCGCGCGGGCGTCCGCTACGGGTCGGGTCGCCTCGCGTCCTACGTGATCGGGGGCGCGCTCGCCGGCGCGCTCGGCGCCGGGCTCGTGCGCTTGTTGCGCGGGGAGGGCCTTCAGCGCGCGGTCTCCCTGGCGATGGCCATGGGCCTCGCGCTCGCCGCGTGGCGGGTGCTGCGCGGGCGCACCTCGCCGCTGGTGCAGCTGCGCCGCGGGCGCTCGCCGAGGCGCATCCCCGCGGCGCTGATGGGGCTGGCGACCGGGCTCCTCCCGTGCGGCGCCCTCGCGTCGGGGCTGCTCATCGCCGCAGGGTCGGGATCTTGGTGGGGCGGCTCGACCGCCATGGCGGTGTTCGCGCTCGCGAGCGCGCCGGGGCTGCTCGCGGTGGTGCTGCCGGCCTCGGGCCTGCGGGCGACGCTCACCCGCGCGGCGACGCCCGCCCGACGGAGGGTCGGCGCCGCGGTGCTCCTCGCCGCGGCTTGCTGGGTCGCCGCGCGACCGTGGCTCATGCCCGAGCGCCAGTGCCACTGCCCCGGCGCCGCGGCCTCGACGATCGACGGCTGACGCAGGCACTGCACGTCGCACGCAGGTCATGCACTTCGTCCGGGCTCGGGCGGGGCGCGCTGCGCCCGGGGTCCCGTGGCTCCGCGCTTGCTCCGAGCGGCGCATGGTAGCGTCGCGACAGAGAGCCTCGATGAAACGCCCCACCGTCGAGACGACCTTCGCAGAGATGAGGCGCTATGTGCGCTTCTCCGCCAATGACGAGGCCGCGCTGGCCGTGTTCGGTGACGTCGCGACGGCGCACTTCCCACGCATCGCAGCGGAGTTCTACGACCGCATCCGGGAGCACGAGGAAGCCCACGCCGTGTTCACCGGCGAGGCGCAGATCGAGCGGCTGCAGCGCTCGCTGGTGCGTTGGATGGACCGGCTCTGCCGGGGCCCCTTCGACGAGGCCTACTACGACGAGCGCGCGAAGATCGGGCGCGTGCACGTGAAGATCGGCTTGCCGCAGCGGTACATGTTCACCGCCATGGCGCTCATCCGCATGGCCTTCGACGAGCTCGCGGGCGAGCTCCCGGCCGCGAGCGCGTTGGCGGTGCGCGGCGCGCTGTCGCGCGTGCTCGACCTCGAGCTGGCCATCATGCTGGAGACCTACCGCGACGACTTCGTGGCGCGCATCCAGCGCGTCGAGCGGGTGGAGAACGAGCGGCTGCGGCGCGAGCTGGCGCGCAGCGAGCACCGTTATACGAGCGCGGTCGAACTGGCGCGGGTGCTCGTGGTGGGCCTGGACGCCGCGGGGCACATCGCGCTCTTCAACTACGAGGCCGAGAGGGTGACCGGGTACGCGCGGGACGAGGCGATCGGGCAGGCCTTCGTGGCGCTGCTGCTACCCGAGCCGCTGCGCGAGGAGGAGGGGGCGCGGCTACTGAGCGCGGCGTCGGGCGAGGTCCCCGTGGAGGCGATCTGGGAGGTCCCGTTGCGGGCGCGCTCGGGGCGCGAGCGCATGGTGCGGTGGCAGCTCGCCTACGCGGCGCCGACGCCGGATGAGTCCGTCGCGCTGTACGCCATCGGGCAGGACGTGACGGAGGAGCGCGCGCTGCAGGAGCGCACCCGGCAGAGCGAGCGCCTCGCGGCGGTGGGCACGCTGGCGGCGGGGCTGGCGCACGAGATCCGCAACCCACTCAACGGCGCGCTGCTCCACGTGACGTACCTCGAGCGGGCGCTCAAGCGCTCGGCGGGGAGCGACGACGCGCTGGAGACCACCCGCTTCATCGGGACGGAGATCCAGCGGCTGTCGGCGCTGGTGCGCGACTTCCTGGTGTTCGCGAGACCGTCGCCGCCCAACCGCCGCCCGGCCTCGCTGCGGGCGCTATGCCTGCGCGCGGCGACGGTGGTGGCCGACGACGCGCGCCGGGCGAAGGCGGAGGTCCGCACCGACTTCACCGCGTCCGACGTGGTGATCGATGTCGACGCCGACAAGATCGAGCAGGTGCTGCTCAACCTCCTGCGCAACGCGATCGACGCGGTGGAGGGAGCCGGCGGCGGGCACGTGGTGCTGCGGCTGCGGCGCCAGCCCCGGAGCGCGATGATCGAGGTCGAGGACGACGGTCCGGGTTTGCCCTCCGCGGACGCGCCCATCTTCGATGCGTTCTACTCGACGAAGGCGCAGGGCACCGGCCTCGGGCTGGCCATCGTTCACCGCGTGGTGAGCGACCACGGTGGTAGCGTCGAGGTCGAGAGCCATCCTGGCGAGACTGTGTTTCGCGTGCTGCTCCCGGTCGGGAGCGGCGTTTCGGAGGTGCCGTGATTTCGAGCCCGAAGGTCCGCGTGCTGGTGGTCGACGATGAAGAGGGGGCCCGCTCGGGCCTCGAGAAGCTGCTCCGGCTGGAGGGCTATGAGGTCGAGACGGCCGCCGATGGGGTCGCGGCGCTCGAGCGCGCGGCCGACCAGCTCCCCGACGTGGTGGTGACCGACCTGAAGATGCCCAGGATGGACGGGCTCGAGCTGATGAAGCAGCTGCGCTCGCTGTACATCGGGCTGCCGGTGATCGTGGTGACCGCCTTCGGCGACGTGGGCTCCGCGGTCGCGGCGATGCGCCTCGGCGCCGAGCACTACCTCGTCAAGCCGGTGGACTTCGACGAGCTCCAGGTGGCCGTCGACCGGGCGATCGAGCACCGCGACGTGCGCGCCGAGGCCGACCTGCTGCGCCGGCAGCTTCGCGAGCGAGACTCCCGGGGCCTGGAGGGCCTGGTCGGGGCCTCGTCGGCGATGCAGAAGGTCTACAAGATCGCGGCGCAGATCGCGCCCGCCCGGGCCACGGTGCTCATCACCGGCGAGAGCGGTACGGGCAAGGGTGAGCTGGCCCGGGCGATCCACGCGAAGGGCCCGAGGGTGGGCAAGGCCTTCGTGACGCTGCACTGCGCGGCGCTCGCCGAGACGCTCCTGGAGAGCGAGCTCTTCGGGCACGAGAAGGGGAGCTTCACCGGGGCCGACCGGCGGCGCGTCGGGCGCTTCGAGCAGGCGCACGGCGGCACCCTCTTCCTCGATGAAATCGGCGAGATACCCCCGTCCATCCAGGTGAAGCTCCTGCGGGTGCTGCAGGAGCGAACCTTCGAGCGCGTGGGCGGAAACGATTCGGTGAAGGTCGATGTGCGGCTGATCGCGGCGACCAACAAAGACCTCGCCGCCGAGGTGGAGGCCGGGCGCTTCCGCGAGGACCTCTACTACCGCCTCAACGTGGTGCACGTCGCGATGCCGCCGTTGCGCGCCCGGGAGAACGACGTGCTCACGCTCGCGCGGCACTTCCTCGACCGCTTCGCGCGCGAGAACGAAAAGGTCCTGGAGGGCTTCAGCGAGCGGGCTGCGGCGAAGCTCATCGCCCACCGCTGGCCGGGCAACGTGCGCGAGCTGGAGAACGCCGTCGAGCGGGCGACGGTGCTCGCGGAGGGCAGCGTCATCGAGGAGGGTGACCTGCCCATCGAGGTCTCGTCGGCGGGGCGCCAGGGCGTGCAGATCCCGGGGTCTACGATGGCGGAGATCGAGCGGCACGCGATCGAGGCGACCCTCGACGCCGTCGGGGGATCGACCGCGCGGGCGGCGGAGATGCTCGACCTCAGCATCCGTACGATCCAGTACCGCCTCCACGAGTACGGGCGCGCGGCCCTGAAGGACCGTCGACCGGGCTGACACTCACCTCGGCACATCGCTTGAAACAGCGGTGGACCATGGCGGCGGCGGTCGACTCGAAGCGCAGCATCCTCGTGGTGGAAGACGACGTCCCGGCGGGGCGCACCCTCGCGCAACTCCTGCGCGAGGATGGCTACTCGGTCGAGGTCATCCTCGACGGCGAGGCGGCGATCGCGAGGCTGTCGCAGGCGCCCGCGCCCGACGTGCTCCTGGTGGACTACCGGCTCCCTCGCGCCTCGGGTCTGGAGGTGGTCGACGCCGGGCGACGGCTGTACCCCGGCCTGCCGGTGGTGATGGTGACGAGCTATCCCGAGGTCATCGCGAGACTCGATCGGCGCGCGGGCGTGCCCACGGTGATCCTCTCGAAGCCGCTCGTGTACGCCGACCTCACCCGGGAGCTCGAGCAGATGGGCTGCGGCCCCCCGGTGGGCCCGTAGCCGGTCACCATGGCGGCACGAGCCGTGCTCGATGCCGGGCATCGGCCGCGACCTTCCGTGCGGTCGCAGGAGGCGACGACCATGTCCTCGAACGACACGCTGGACACGATGGAGTGCGGCATCGGCGTGCGGGAGATTCTCTCGGGCGACGGCGGCGTGAAGCGTCGGCTGGTGGTGCACTGCGAGCCGCAGCACGAGGCGATCTACGTCGCCACGTGCACCGTATGCGCGCGCTGCGTGGGCATCCGGCCGCCGGCTGAAGGCTTGCCGGGGGCCGTCATCTGCCGATCGTCGGACGCCGACGGGCCCGCTTCGGTCGAAGGCCAGGGCATGCGGACGCCCGTGCGGGCAGTCATGGAGCGCGACGTCGCCTGCGTGACGGCAGATGTGCCCGTCGATGCGCTGGTTGCGCTGCTGGTCCAGCGCGGCGCGAGCGCAGCGGCGGTGGTCGACGAGGACGGCCACCCCATCGGCATCGTCTCGTGGTCGGACTGCCTGTGCATCCGCGCTGGCAGCGCGGGGGCCGGGGCCGGGCGCACCGCCGCCGACGTGATGACCCCGCTGGTGTTCTCGGTCATGGAGACGACCGAGCTGTCCCGCGCCATCGGGATGATGTCTGACGGGGGCTTCCACCAGGTGCCGGTGGTGATGGGCGACGGCACCGTCGGTGGCATGCTGTCGACCCGGGAGGTGGTTCGCTGGATGGCGCGTCTCCAGCAGGCCCCTGTTCCGTGAGCTGGCGCATCGCCGGGCGGGCTGGCTTCGCCCCGTCGTCGGGCACCTGGTGTATGCGCGGCGCCATGACGGCCCTGTCGCTGCGTCCCAGCCTGACCATCACGGCCCCCCGAGGCGCGCCTACAGCTGCGGCTCCAGGGCGATGCTCAGCCGGACCTCGTACTCGGTGTCCTCCGCCTGCGGGAGGTCTCCGTGGAAGGCCCCCAGCACGGCGTCGCGGCAGCCGCCGACGATCGACCCGCCGCCGCTCAGGCGCACCTCGTCTGCGCGGCGGTCGCGCACCCCGATGACCGCGTTCACCGTCGCGGGCGCGCTGAAGGCCGCCGCGCCGCCGCGCGACTCCGCCGCTCGCATCACGCAGCGAGCGAGGGCCTCGGCGGCCTGCGATCCACGCCCCTGGATCGCCCCCCTCGTGATGCCGCCGGTCACCTGCATGGAAGCGAGCGATCCGCGCACGCCGCGCAAGGTCGGCGCAGCGACGGGCGTTGGCGCGACGACCACGGCGGCCGCGGCGACGGGGACCACGACGGGTGTGGGAGCCACTGGCGCGACCACCGTAGCGGCCTCGACGACAGGCGTCGGAGCGATCGCGACGGGCTCGGCTGCGACCGTCTCCGCGCCGACCCCGCGCGACCCGGCGGTGCTTCGGCTCCTCGCTTGCGCGCGCGCCTCGGGCCCGACCGTCGGAGCCGCCGGCGTCCCCGCGTCGACCTCCACGAGGGCGGGCGAGACGAGCGACGGCGCCGCCCGGGGGGCCTCTGCGACGATGGCGCTCCCCGCGTCGACGACCGCCGGAGGGGCGGCGAGCGGTCGTGACGGGGCCACCGGGGCCGGCGCCTCGGCCCGCGGGAAGCGCCACACCACCACGGCCGCGAGCGCAACGGCGACGCCCACCGCGGCCGCGACCGGGAGCCAGCGGGCCTTCACGGCGGGCCCGGGTCGGGCGGCGGGAGGGTCGAGGGTGGAGGTGTCCTGGCGGGTCGCCGCGATGCCGGGGGCCGCGCCGGGTTTCGGCGCCACCAGCGATCTCGGCGGGCTGCGCCACGCGACGTTGGCGGTGGGCGTGACCTGATCGGGCGCGATGAGCTTCAGCGCCTGGCGCATGGCGCGCGCATTGGAGAAGCGCCGCTCCGGATCCTTCGCCATGGCCTTCGCGATGACGGAGTCGAGCGCCTCGGGGCAGCGGGGGTTGCGCAGCCTCGCCGAGGGCGCGGGCTGGGTGATGTGCAGCATGATCACCGCGATCGCGTTGTCCGCGATGAAGGGGATCTCGCCCGTGATCATCTCGTACAGGATCACCCCGCACTGATACACGTCGCTCCGCCCGTCGACGGCCTTGGCCTGCGCCTGCTCTGGCGACATGTACGCGGGCGATCCTGACGTGATTCCCGTCGCGGTGAGCTTCGCAGCGGCCCGCGAATCACCGGGGTCATCGAGCATCTTGGCGATACCGAAGTCCGCGACCTTCACGGTCTCGCCGACGACGTCTTCGCCGCCGCGCGACACCAGCATGATGTTCTCGGGCTTCACGTCCCGGTGCACGATCCCGGCCTCGTGGGCCTCGGAGAGCGCCGCCAGGACCTGCGACATGATCGCGACGCAGCGGGGGGCCGAGAGCGTGCCCTCGCGCTGGATGAGGTCGCCGAGGCTCTCGCCGCGGAGGTACTCCATCACGATGTACGCGGTGCCGTCGGGCTCGATGCCGAAGTCGAACACCGCGACGGAGTTGGGGTGGTCGAAGCGGCTCGCGGCCTTCGCCTCCCGCAAGAAGCGCTGGAGCGTCCCCTGGTCGGCGCCGAGGTTGGCGTGCAGGAGCTTCACCGCCACGACCTTGTCGAGCGGCCGCTGGATCGCGCGGTACACCCGCCCCATCGCTCCCGCGCCGAGGAAGCCGTCGATGAGGTACTTCCCGGCCATCACCCTTCCGAGGAAGGGGTCACGCGCTTGGAGGAGGGAGACGTCGTCCGACACGGCCCTGATGCTAACAGAGGCCGCGTCCCGCGCTCCTACGGCTCACCCGCCGCCCGCGCGCACGATACGGTGGATCACGAAGCCGTCGGTGCCGTCGAGGTCGGGCCGTAGCACCGTGCGCTCGTGTCCAGCAGCCCAGCCCGGCCGCGCCGCGAGCAGAGCCTCCACGGGCGCGTCACCCTCCTCGGCCGTAAGGGTACAGACCGCGTACAGCAGCACACCGCCCGGCCGCACCCACTTCGCCGCGCGCTCGAGCACCGCGGTCTGTACCGCCGTCAGCGTCCTCCACGCGGAGGCGTCGCGCAGCCGAAGCATCAGGTCGGGCCGGTGCGCCAGCGTACCGAGGCCCGAGCACGGCGCGTCGACCATCACGACGTCATAGCCCCCCGCGGGCGCGGCGCGCGCGAGGTCTCCGTCGCCCACCGTGAGGTCGACCGCAAAGGTCTCCAGCGCGAGGTGCTCGCGCAGGCCGAGGCGCGCGAGGTTGGTCCGAAGCGTCTCGAGCTTGGCCGGGTGCTGATCGACCGCGTGCAGCGTGCCCCTCCCGGCCATCTGCGTGGCGAGCACGGCGCTCTTCCCGCCGCGGCCCGCGCAGAGGTCGAGCACGCTCATCCCCGGCCGCGCGCCCGCCATGAGCGCGACCACCTGGGCGCCCTCCTCCTGGATGTCGAAGAGGCCCTCCTTCCACGCTGCGGTGTAGCTCAGGTCGCCCGCGTGCTCGACCGACAGCGCCAGCGGCGATCGCTTGCCCGGCGTGATGGCCGCCCCCGCGCGCTCGCGCAGCAGGCGCTCCATCAGGGCGTCGCGATCGATGCGCAGCGGGTTGACCCGCACCGACGACACCGCGCTTCGCTCGAGCGCCGCGCGCAGGACGGACTCGACGGCCTCCTGACCGAGCAGCGACCCGATGCGAACCCGCACCGCCACAGGGATGGCCCGCAGCGCGAGCGTCACCCTCCGGTCGGCGGGGAGGGGCTCGGGGCGCTCGCCCGCGACCCGGCGGAGCACGGCGTTGGCGAAGCCGGCGAGCCCCTTGGAGCGCCAGCGCTTGAGGGCGTCGACGGCGGCGTCGACGGCGGCCGATGGGGGAATTCGGTCGAGTGCGAGGACCTGGTAGACCGCCACCCGGAGCACGTTGCGTGACCACGGGTCGAGCAGGTCGATGGACTTCGCGCCGTTCTTGGCGAAGCGGGCGAGCTCGGCGTCCAGCACCGGGAGGGTGCGCAGGGCGCCGTAGACGAGCTCGGTGGCGAGGCCCCGGTCGCGAGCGCCCAGGGCTGGAGTGCGAGCGATGGCTGCGTCGAGGGCGGCAGCTGCAAAGGCGCCGTCGGCCTCGGTGCGGGTGAGCACCTCGGCGGCTCGGAGCCTGGCATCACCGCGGAGCGCCTCTCGGGGAACCTGTCCAGACATGGTCGGCGCTTTACCACGAGTGGGCTGCGCCGCGCGGGTCAACGCAGGGCTTTACCCCGAACGGTAATCCCTCAGGCCCCGGGGCGGTTGTAGTTGTTCGTCTCGAGCAGGATGACGTTGGTGCGGCTGCGCGACTCGCCGACGGAGGTCACGTACACCGCCGGGCGGTCTTGCACCGGGCAGACCTTCTCGCAGGCGCCGCAGCCGATGCAGAGCTGCGGGTCGACGTGCGGACGCTGGACGTGGACCATCTGCCCGTTGCGGTCCGGGACGTCGATCTCCTCGACCCAGATGGATTTCGGGGAGGTCGGGCAGAACTCCTCGCAGACGATGCAGGGCGTGGCCATCGACCAGGGGAGGCAGCGCCCGTGGTCGTAGAACGCCGTCCCGATCTTGATGGGCTCGACGTGCCGCACGGGGTTTCCGAGCTTCTGCTCCTCGGTGATCTTCTGGATCGCGCCGGTCGGGCACACCTGCCCACACAGCACGCAGGTGGGCTCGCAGTACCCGATGCGGGGAATGAGGATCGGCGTCCAGAATCCCTCGATGCCGCTCTCCAGGAAGGCCGGGTGGAGGGCGTTGTTGGGGCAGACCTTCATGCACTCCGCGCAGCGGATGCATCGCTCCATGAAGTCCCGCTCGGGCACCGACCCTGGCGGTCGGATGAGCCGGTCATAGTAGTTGCTGTCGATGGTGTCGCTGGTGCGGGCAAGCGGCAGCGCCGCGGCGCCGACCGCGGCCGCGACGATGACCTTCCGGCGGTCCAGGCCATCCTGCGCGAGCGCCGCGCTACGGCGATTGGGCAGAAAGCGGAACTTGATCACGTCCTCGGGGCACGCGGTCTCGCAGTTGAGGCACATGTGACACTCGTCCTGCTTCCACTTCACGCCGCCCTGCGGGCTATCGGCCCCCTGGCAGTCCACCAGGCAGAGGTTGCAGTCGGTGCACTTGGAGTGATCCTTCTCCATGCCGAAGAGGGCGTTTCGTGCAATGAGCCCGAGCGTCGCGCCCAACGGGCACAGCGCGCGGCACCAGAAGCGCGGAATCCAGCGGTTGGCGAGGAGCACCGCGAAGAGCAGCCCCCCGATGACCCAGGTCTGATGGAAGAAGTACTGCCGCGGTTGGAGCACCGTCGCGACGAGCGCATCGCGGGTCACATCACTCCCTTGTTGGAAGAGATGGATGTTGGTCTGCGACACCTGGTCGAGCCCGCGGCCGGCGATGTAGCTCACGGCCGGGAGCACCCCGAGGCCGATGGCCCGAACGCAGATGCAGATGGGGTCGAAGAGCCCTCCGATGGCGCTGCCGCACACCGCCGCCACGAGGAACGCCCCGAGCAGGTAGTACTTCACGTTCTGGTAGGGGTGGGTCATGTTGGCGCGGACGCGCCGACCACCCCCGGTGCCGCTCTTCGGGTTGGGGAAGAGCCAGGCGAAGAAATGGTGGAGGGTGCCAAAGGGGCAGATCCACCCGCAGAACACCCGGCCGAAGACGACCGTGACCGCGACCATCCCGACGCTCCACCAGAGCGCGCGGTAGACGGTGTGCGATGACAGGAAGGTCATCAGGGCGACGAAGGGGTCCGCGAGGAGGAAGGCCTCGACGGGGTACGGCATCCGCACCGTGGCGCCGCCGCTGAAGCTCCCGCGAAACTCCGTGCGCACGAGCAGGAAAAGAAACAGGAAGAGGAAGAAGGCCTGTGACACCCGTCGCGAGTTGCGCAGCGCCACGATGATCTTGCGTGCAGGCAGACCTGACCCGGGGCGCTTGCGGGGTTTCGTCCGGGCGCGCAGCCAGTCTCGCGCGCGAGCGACGAGACCGGGCTTCGCGGTGACCGCCCCCGCCGGAACCGGGCTCGCCACGCTCGCCACGGCGGGCGCCGCCGCGACCGCGGGCACCACGAGGTCCTTGGCGATGAGCACCGCCGCCGAGGGGGCTGCGACACCGTCGAGCGAGGGCACCTCGCCGACCACGCCGAGCCAGGGGATGGGCATCGGGAGCCCCGCTCCGCTCATACGATCACCTGGGTGCGGCGCCCGTGGTTGAGCGCAAACGCGACCGCTGCCGGGTCTTCGCCCTCGGGCACCACCAGCGCCCTGCGCTCGATGCTCCCGTCCACGAGGACCGCCACCTCCCGGGGCCGCAGGGTCTGCCAGTTCATCGTACCGAGGTGCCGCTCCTGGCCCATCCGCAGGTACGGTAGATTCTCCGGGCGTTGCCCGATGAGCGTGCAGCCAAAGGCATCGGCCGCGACCTGATCGATGGTGGCGATCACCGTGTTCATTCGCTGGGTGTCGTCGACATTGCCGCCCTGCGGGCCGTTTCTCATCATCACGCGGATGCCGTCGACCACGGTCAGGGTCGGCCGCATGAACGTCGCGAGGTCGGCAATGGACACATCAATGGACTGGTGGAGCCGGTTGCGCCGCCCGCCCAGCGTGCCGTACCAGTTCTTCATCGCGGCGGTGTATTTGGCGAGGTTATGGTGCTTGGCGACTGGGCAGTTGATGACCTTGTCGGCTTCGATGAGGGTGCGATAGACCGGCCACTCATCGAGCACCTCGCCGCCCAGGCGCATCGAGCGAAACCGATGCTCGGCTGGCAACACGACCTCGGCGCCGACCCGGTGGGCTCGGGCCCAGATTCCGCTGCGCTGGAAGCAGCGCCCGGGGTCGTTGCAGCTCGCGTCGGTGACGATCACCTTGCGGGCGCCAGCGTCGAGGACCATTCGCACGACGGCCGCGACCGCCTCGGGGTTGGTGTTCGCAGCCTGCATGGGAGTTCGGTCCCAACCGATGTTCGGCTTGACCACGACGATGTCGCCGCGGGAGATGAAGCGCGCCATGCCTCCCAGCGCAGCGAGCGCCTGCTCGACCAGGAGGGTTGGCGCGGTGCCGGTGGTGCCTCGGGCGACGACAAAGTCGCTCGGTCCCCCCCGGTCGGCGCGGTGGTAGTCACGAACCTCCCGGACCCCGGTGGCGCCACCGAGATTCCATCCCCCGCGATCGAACGCGAGCCTGGCGGAGAGCCCCGCCCCGCCGAGGACGGCGATGGCCTTCCCTCCTCGCAACAAGAGCTCTCGGCGCGTTGGTCTTGGATCGGCACTCATGGAGTCCCCGCAATCTACCCGCGCGACCCGGCTGCCAGCAACTCACCGGCCTCAGTTCAACGCGCGGAGTCGGCGGAGCGGCCCGAGAAATCGGCCCTGCGTCCAAGGTCGCGCGTCGTCGGGAGCGCACGTTTCGTCGGCTGATCGCGACCGTCGCCAGTGCACGCAGGGCCGTGGGGACGTCGATCCAGGCCGACGGCAAGGCCGCTTGCTGACGCAGCGCCTCGGCACTCTCCTGCAAGGCTGCACGCACCTCGCGGCCCCTCTGCTGGGTCGCTTCAAGGGCGAGGTACAGGCCCGGAATCAGCGCCGTCCTCAGGCTCGCGAGCGCTGCGGTGAACAGCCCGAGCGTCGCCGTGCGGGCGACGATCAAGCCCTGCACGAAGGCGAGCATCGCGATCATCGCCGGGACGACCGCCTCGGCTTTGTGCAGGGTCACCTCCGGGGGATTCGGGCAGCGCCGCGTCTGCCTCGATGGACCAGATCTCTGCCAGGGTGGCCTTGAGGTCCGCCTTGTCCAAGGCCGGCTCGCGCGCCGCGCCCAAGGCCGGACGCGTCACGGAAGATCTCGAGTGACGCGAAGGTGCCTTCCACGAGCGGCGCGATGACGCCGTGGCCCATCCCCCGGACCCACGTCGCGAGCAGCGTGAATGGGTGGAGCAACTGCCGCCCGAAGGGCACGAGGTGCCGCACGCCAGCACCGCCGCGGCGGCCACCGGGAGCGCGCCGCGCACGCTCGGGAGCTCACCGGCGGCGACGGTCTGCGGGCGCTGGGCAGCGGTGGGTATCCGTCGACCAAACAGGCCATCGCCGACGATTCGATTCGCATCGTCGAGGGTTGGACGTTCGCCGCTCGCGGCCCGACGATGCAGGGCACGGGCGAACGTCCTCCGCCCCATCGGAAAGGCATCGTCCCATGAACACCGCCGCGCCTCTTCGGTTCGGGTAGTTGTTCGCCGTCGCGGTCCTCGCCGCGGGCTGCGGCGGCGCCACGCCGCTGACCACCACCGACGCCGGGGTGGTGATCGTGTGTCCGGCCGTCGCGCCGACGGACGGCGCCGCCTGCAACCGCAACGGCGTCGTGTGCGAGTATGGCGACGACCCGCGGGTGCAGTGCCGGACCTTCGCGAGCTGCGGGGCCGCGCGCTGGTCGACCGCTGCCGGAACGTGCGACCCGCTCCCGCCCGCGGCGTGCCCCGCTTCGCGGTCGGCGGCCGAGGGGCAGACGTGCGCCGTCTAGGCCGCGATCGCCGCGCGGCACCGCGGACGAGGAGCGTCCCGTCGCTCACACCTCGTCATTGTCTCGGGTCGAGAGGCCGCGTCCGGTCATCGAGCGGTTCTCGAAGTATGCCGCGGAGTGCGAGTGCGTTCGCGTCAGCGGATAGGATATCCAACGCCGCGTGGGCGTGAGGAGCTCCCCGCGGGTCCGGCCCTACCAGACGTCGCCGTCACCGCTTGCCCGCCGAGGAACACAAGGCGCGCGTCGGGCCGCGAGAGCGTCGCCTTCCGGGGCAACTGCTCCTGCGCGACGATCTGCCGCACGAATGCCGCGTCGTCGACGAGGTGCTGCAGCCCCTGCAGGTCGACGGTCGCACCGTGGCCGATGCCCATCAGGCTGCGCCGCGCCACCGCGCCACCGTGCAGCATCAGCCCGGGGCCGAACATCGCTTCGAGCAGGAACTAGAAATCCGTGGTGCCCGGCGGGTGCGGGGAGACGCGATCGATCATCGTGGCGATGGGCGCCGCGGCCTCGGAGCGGTCGATCGGCGCCCCGCCGGCGATCACCGCGGTCGCCGCGTCGGTCCAGTCGTGGAGCCAGACGACGGGCGACGCGAGCGCCCGGATGAGCGGGTCGACGCGCCGCGGCGGGCGCGAGAGGAAGCGAGCTTGTGCCGATCGACTGAGAGAACACCGAGTACCGACCGCGGCTCGCCGCGCTCTGCACGAAGCTCGGGGAAGACCTGAAGGGCGCCCGGCAGGACGACGACCGCGTCCGCGCGCGCTTCGTCGAGGCCGTCCAGCACTACATGCAGATCGCGAGGGCGGCGGGCGCGGGGGCCCACGAGCCAGCGGCCGACCTCGGGTGCGCCGAGACACTGCGCGAAGGCAACGGCGCGGCGATCCCGTCGCCGTTCGAACTCGCTGGCGCGACCGACTACGAGTACGAGCGCTGGCTCGACATGCTCGCACACGCCACGGACCACTGAGCTGAGCTCCGATCGCCCGCCCCGCGCTGACCACGGCATGTTCCGGCGCATCACGTCGCACCCGCCGTCGAGCGCTGCGGGTCGCACGCAACACGGCTGGTTGGTGGGTAAACCTCCCGCCGCCCGCACAGCCCGTGCGATTCGAGACCGCGGGAGATCTCCGCTTACCCCCACCGCACGAGCTTCTGCGCGTGGCCGAGAAGTCCGAGCCTACGGCAACGACGCGACGACCTCGCGCAGCCGCCCGCTGCGATCGACTGCAGCGAGGGTAGGAAGCTCCGCGGGCGCCGGGCCGGCCACCACCACCACCGCCGAGCCCTTGCGCGCCGCCGCAAAGGTAGCCGTGGTGAAGGCCTCATCGCCGACCCCCGGCACCGCCGTGGGCCCAGGTCCCCGGAACCGCTGGAGCGCCGCGCGGGCGGCCTCCGCCGAGCCGCGGCTGAGGACCGCTACCCGGTACCTCTGACCATTGGCGGTCCGATAGTGGCCTACCCATCCTGCGCCCGTCTGGTCGACGCCGAGAATGTTGTTGGCCAGATAGGTTGCACCGCCCCAGACCAGCCCCTCGGTCGGAAGAATCCGAGCCTCGGACGGCGCCGACGTTTCGCCGGGAATGGCCGCCGCGACGCGGGCGGCGAGCGCCGGGAGGATGTCCCGCGCCGACCCTGCGAGGGCAGCCTCATCGGGCTCTTCGGACTCGTCGGCGAGGTTCAACTGAACCAGGTACTGACCGCGCCAGAACACGAGCTGGCTGGTGCCGAGAAATCCTCCCCCGCCCTGGGCGACCCCGCTGGACTGCATCGATGCCGGGTCGCGCGAGTCGCTCAGCAGCATCGAGTATTGCCCGAAGGCTCCGAGCACCGAACCCATATCGTAGACCTCCGCGCTCACCACAAGCTGGGTGCCAGTCTTCCGATACTCGGTGCGCGCAAACTGCCGCACCCCGTAGCCCACATACTTCTCCGCAGCACCATCCATGATCTGGAAGAGCTCTGAGGCGCTCGCGAGGCGCACGCTACCGGATTGCGTCCATCCGGGCACCGCCGCGCCCTGGGGGAGAAACCGGGAGGTCTCGCGAAAGGCTTCCGGCCCCGCAGGCGGGTCGATGGAGGCAGCGGGCGGCGCGCCGGACGGAGCGCGCGCCGTCGCAGGGGCGGCAACCGGCGAGGCGGTGGGGGGAGCAGGGCGCCGCGCGGGCGGTGCACGCCGACAAGCGGCGGCCAACGTGAGGATCAGAACGAGGGGAGTACGGTTCATCGCCCTCGGGTGATACGGTGGGCGTCGATGAACCCGCAAGCGATCGCTCCGCCCTGGTCGTCGAAGCGCCCACCCGGGCTGCCATCCGCGCCGCTGTCGGGGCTTCAGGGTGGGGTCCGCAAGGATTGCGGGGTCACGCAAATGACTTCCGGTGAGGGGCCGCGAAGCTGGAATTTCCTGTGTGTTTTCCAGCAACAGGGTGGCAGGGCATATCCGTTGCAGCCCCGCCGACACGTGACGCGTCGCGACCACCGCTCCGGATTCTCGCTGCTCGAGCTGATGATCGTCGTGGTGATCATCGGCATCGTGACGGCGCTCGCGCTGCCGGGCGTGGCGCAGGCCTCCCGCGAGCGCAGGGTCCAGCAGGCCGCCGTGACCATCCTCGACATTGCCCGCGAGGTGCGCAGCCGCGCGATGTACCGCGGGCGCGCTCAGACGCTCGTCATCACCCAGGTCGGGGTCGCCCTTCGGCTCGACGCCTACGAGGGCAGCTCGTCGTCGTGTCGGCTGTCCAACTTCGGCGCGGGCTCGCTCGATCCCACCCAGCGCGTCGCCAACCTCGACCTGACCGAGGCGCGCTTCGTCCGCGACAACCTCGGCGCCACCATCTCGCTCCCATCGGCGACCACCTATCTTCAGATCTGCTACACGCCCCTCGGCGCAGCATTCTTCTCGACGACCCCAATCGTCACGGCGAGCCAGGCGTGGAGCAACGACACGAGCATGCTGGGCCTGGGTGGTGTCTTCCAGATCAACGTGTTCCAGACCACCGGCGGGGCTACCCGGCGAATCCTGATCCCCCTCGGGGGCATGCCGAGGATGCGGACATGAGAATTCCCCGCACCCCACAGGCGGGCTACACGATGGTCGAGGTGCTTGCGGCGATGGCCGTGCTGGGTACGGGGCTGCTTGGCATCATCGCGATGCAGAGCACCGCCGTGAACGCCAACCAGCGCGCCCAGGAGATCACGATGGCGACCAACCTCGCGCGTCGTTGGCAGGATCGCCTCCGTCGGGACTCCTATCAATGGACGTCGCCGTCGCAGACGAACCCGGTGAGCAACCTGCCCGCGACCTGGTACCTCGCGCGGCTCGGGACGAGCGTCACCACGGACTGGTATGTCCCCGATCCACCGTCGGCGACCGTCGCGGGACTCACCGAGACCGCGGCCTTTGACTACTTCGGCAACGACGTCCCCACGGTGGGTGCCAACGCCTACTACTGCACGCAGGTCCGGCTCACGTCGCTCATCCCCAACCAGCTCATTCGCGCCGAGGTGCGAATCTGGTGGTATCGCCAAGGGGGTGTGCGCCCGCCGACCTACGGCGACTGCGCGCGCGCGGCCACCGTGGCGGTGAGCTCCGACACCACCAACATTCGATCGGTGTATGTGAGCCAGACCATCCAGAGGCACGACTCATGAGGCGCGCACAGCGGGGCTACACGCTCGTCGAGCTGCTGGTGTCGATCCTCCTCACGTCCATCGTCGTCTCGGCACTTTACGCGGTATCGCGGACGGCGACCGATACCTTCAGTCAACAGCAACGCACGGCGGAGATGCAGCTCCGCCTTCGCTTTGCGATGGAGCAGCTCCGCGCCGACCTCTCGCGGGCGGGCTACATGTCGACGCCCAATAGCGTGACCGACACCCGCGTGTGTCCGCGCCCGACCACACCCTATCAGGGCCTGGAGATCTCCCGCACCACGCCCAACCCGACGCTGCTGCCTGGCGACAACGCCTTCATCAATCCCGTTACCCTCCGCATGACCGGCAACTACGCCTCGGCCGACGAGTACACGGTCGCGGGCGTCTCGGGTTCGACCGTCTCGCTCCAGAACCAGTCGCCGCAGTGGGCTCGGGTCCAGAGCCAGGGCGAGTTCGACCGGATCTTCGGGACGGCGATGTCCCCACGGCTCATTCGCATCATGAGCACCTCAGGACAGATGCAGTTTGCCGTGTCGATGGGCGGCGCCTGGGTCAACTCGAGCTCCACCGGCCTCCCGACGTTGCTCTTGACGACTGTCCCGCTGGTGCAGGGCGCTGGGGCGGGCCCGAGTTCCGCGGGAGCCGGCTGCGGCCTTGCGGGGCTCGGGGTCGGCGCCACCGTCGCCCCCATGATGATGGTCGAGTACCGGATCGGCACCCTGGCAGCGCGCCTGATCGAGCTGTACCCCACGGATACCGCAGCGCGCGCCGCGAAGACCGACCTCATCCGGCGGGAGTTCGACCTCCGCCCCGGCCCGGAGGAGATCACCGCCGCCGCCCGCCTTGTGGGCGAGTACGCCGTCGACCTCGACGCGACCATCGCCTACGACATCGGTAACCCCGCCAATGCGATCGTGGCCCAGCCCGCGATGCGCACCTTCGCGTTCGGGGACTCCAACATCACCACGCTCGCGGGCAACGTTGCGAACAGCGCTTCGCGGCCCCAGCAGGTGCGGTCGGTCATCGTGCGACTGTCGGTTCGCGATCGCGACCAGGAGCCGACCTTCGGCTGGGTGGCGCGGGGCGCGACGGCGCCACTCACCCGCTTCCGGGTGTTCGACAACCGCACCGGGGCCGCGCGGGTGCGCTCGCTCATCACGGAGATCGCGGTCCCCAACCTCGCGATCCGCAACCTCCGTTGATTTCAATGCACAGGAGTTTGATGACACACACGACGAGAAAGAGGCAGGGAGGGGCGCGGCGCCGGGAGCGCGGCGTTGCCATGTTCGTCGTGATGATGTTGCTAATGATGGTGAGCGCCGCGGGGGTGTTCGTCACCCGCTCCTCGGCGATGGAGATCCGGTCGTCCGGGTACGTTCGCCAGTCGGCGCAGACCCACTACGTCGCCGAGGCTGGCGCTTCATCGGTGATGACCCGCCTTCGCACCGCGTGCGGTGCGTACTTCAGCTCCAACATGAGGGTGCAGGCGCTCACCGGGTTGCCCGGCTGCCCGACCATCACCACCTCGCGGGGGCCGATCACCCCGCCCTGCTACATCTTCTACCTGACGGACTTCGACGTCATCACGAGCCCGCAGACCTTGTTCTCCGGGGCCACGGGCACCGGTGTCAGCCGCACGGCGGGTTCATTCGGCGCGGGCGGCCTGTCACCCCGCTTCCAGGTGCGCGTGACCGAACTCGGCGCCGACACGTCCCCGCAGCGCGGCACCGACGTCAGTGACCCCAGCCTCACCGTGCTCCCCGTCCGCCTGTTGGTGGAGTCCGAGGGGACCACCGAGCTTGATTCGACCCTCTACGGTACCGACACCACCAACGTCGCGCGCGGAACGGAGACGCTCCGCGCTATCACGGTGATCCCATGCAACTGAACCGCAAGCGACTCGGAGCCATTGCCTTCCTGGCCTCGGGTTGGCTCCTCTCTCCGTACGCCGCCCACGCCCAGGGGGTCCCGGGCGACGTCCGGCTCATCCGCCCGAACATCATGGTGCTGCTCGACACCTCCGGGTCGATGGAGTTTCGCACCAACATCGCCAACAACTTCTGCACGGGTGCCAACGGCGGCGCCTGCAGCCGTTGCTCCAATGGCGCGTCGATGTGCGACCCGACCTGCCCGGCCAACGAGCGGCAGAACCGCTGGACGACGGCGATCGAGGTGCTCACCGGATCGATCAACACGCCGATCAATACGCCGAACTGCGTCGAGATCGATCGTGTAACGTCGGACTTCAATTACGACTACCTGTATCCCTATACACACCACCAGCCGCTCTCCAATGGCGTCCCCCTGCACCGCATGGGTGCATCGCAGCAGAACAACGGCATCCTCGACGTCTATTACGACCGTGTCCGTTTTGGTCTGATGACCTTTGACAACGACATTCGACTGGGCACCTTCGCCTACGACGGTATGTTCTCGTATGGCGACAACCGGCTCTATCGCCCGGTCCCGGCCTGCGCCCCGACGTCGGTGAACCTCGGCGCCAAGCGCGCCTCGTCCGACAACAACGTCGCCGACATTGTCCCGGGCGGTCTCATCTCGGTCGGTCCCCCGGGCGCCGACACCGCGACCCTCGGGCTCATCAACCGCCGCGTCCAGGAGACCGTCACGGGTCGACCCGCCGGACCCGGACCGGTCACCGAGGTGCCGGGCGTGCGCCCCTTCGGCACCACGCCGATCGCCGCCTTCCTCGACGACGCCCTCAATTACTGGCGTACCCATCCCGACGTCGTCGACGGATCGTCCGGCGGCACGGGCGACCCCTACTTCAACTGTCGCACCCGGGCGAACATCCTCATCACCGACGGCGCGCCGACGGACTTCCGCCCCTCGTGCGTGATGGGTACCTGCCCGTACCTCCCGGCCTCGGAGACCGCGATGACCATGGCCATGCCGAGCCCCGCCGGGCCCGGCGTGAAGACCTACGTCCTCGCGTTCAACGGGAGTGACCCGGAGGCCGTGAGCACGCTGGAGCCCATCGCGGTCGCCGGCAACACCCCGCGCGTCTATTACGCCAACGATCGCCCGGCCTTCGCGGCGGCCCTCTCGTCAATCATCGACACGATCACGTCGCAGACCTCCACCCGCACGCCTCCGGTGTTCGGCGAGGCCGGGACGACTTCCCCCAGCGGAACCTCGCAGTATCAGTTCAATGCCTCCTTCAACGTCGTGCCGGGCCAGCCCTGGGCGGGTGGTCTGGCGCGCACCCGCACGGTCTGCCAGGCACCTTCCGGCGGCGGCGCTCCGGTGCCGACGCAGGTCGACTCCGACCCGGCGGCGGGCGACGACTTCGCGTTCAACCTCCGTCGCGCGACCCGCGACAGCAACGGTTGGGGCTCGCGCTACCTCTGGACCTATGTTCCCGCCGGGGCCACGACCTCAACCGTGATGCGGGGCACCCTCATCAACGGCATGACCTCGGGCCTCGGCTCGTCGACCGAGCTCACGCCCAGCATGACTCCGGCGCTCTTCAACTACGGGACCTCGGGCGAGGTCACGACCCTGCTCGCGTGGCTCCGTGGCGACATCGGCACCATCCGTGAGACCCGTCCCCTCGGTGACATCTTCCGCTCGACGCCGGCCTACGTTCCGGCTCCGCGGGTCAACCTCCCCGATCAGACCTTCCTCGCATATCGCCAGCGAACACTGCCGATCGCGGGGCGTCGGCGCTCGGCCGTCACCGTGGGCACCCGCGAGTCGATGATCTACGTCGGCAGCAACGACGGCGTGCTCCACGCCTTCAACGCCGACACCGGTGAAGAGGCCTGGGGCTTCGTGCCTCCGTACCTCGTGCCCAACCTCCGCAACGGGTATCCGAACACGCGCACCCAGGGCGTCGACGGCACTCCGGTCGTGAAGGAGATCTATTACGAGCGCTCGAACGCTTCGCTGACCGACGACACCAACTGGCACACCGTGCTGGTCGTCGGCCTGCGGGCGGGCGGCGGCGCCTACGTCGGCCTCGATGTCACCGACCCGTACAACCCTCGGTTCCTCTGGCAGTTCACCGATCACGACCTCCAGGTCTCCTCGGGGACGCCCGCCATCGGTACGATCTTCTACGCGCCGAACGGTGGCACGCCGGTCGAGCGCGCCGTCGCCTTCCTCCCGGGCGGGACGGGTGTGCTGGCCGGAAGCTGCTCGCCCACCGCGGCGCCGCGGCGGGTCCGCCCCAACACCCTGATGGGTGGCTGGACGAGCGGACGCGGCGCCCGTCGCCCGTACGTCCGCTGCTGGCAGGGCAACCAGGGCCGCTTCTTCTACGTAGTCGACCTCAAGACCGGCGCGCTCATCCGCAAGATCGGCGCGGCCCCGTCGGCGATCCAGTACGACCCTTCGACTCCCATGATGGCTGCAGCGACCAGTCCGCCGCCGACCCACGCCCCGATCGTCGGTGCGCCCGCGCTCTACAACGGCCTCGCGGGGGTCGTGACCACGCGCGCGTACGTTGGCGATGCGGATGGCTCGCTCTGGCGGGTCGATATGTCGAGCACCAACCCCGCCAACTGGTGGATGGCCGACGCCTTCGACCTCTTCTGGGACCGTGGGTACAATAGCGGCCAGCCGATCATCGAGCGGCCCGTGACGAGCATCGACGAGATGGGTCGCACGGTGATCGCGTTCGGCTCGGGCGACACCGACCTCCTCGAGGGCACCGACGAGAACCGCGTGGAGTCGATCATTGAGACGACGCAGACCGACGCGGCGGGCACGTCGACCGGCATCAACATCGAGGAGGCCTGGGGCATCCGCCCTGGTCCCCAGACGGTTGATCGCGATTTCCTGGGGGGCGAGCGTCTCACTGGCGCCATGACCCTCTTCAACAACGTTCTCTACTTCGGCACCTTCGCGCCGCGCGTTGGCACCGATCCGTGCGAGATCGGCGCGGCTCGCCTCTGGGGCGTCGACCTGACGCGCAACGACCCCTCCGGCTCGTCCTACCCTCAGGGCAGGCTCGACCGCGACGGTGATCCGATGACCACCGCGGACGTCGTGCGGGTCACCCGCGACCTCAACAACAACGGCAGCGAGGCCGACGATGCGAACAGCCTGCTGTTTGGGGTGGCCGTCGCCCGTCGGCCGAACTGCAATGTGAGCGCTACGGTGGTCGATCCCCTCACGGGTTCACCCCGCACCTTCGTCAGCTCGACCTCGGGCGGCGAGTATCGCCTCGTGCTCCAGATCGCGCAGACCGGCATGACGGGTGGGACGCGCACCGCGATCTTCACGCGCTCGCTGCCGGCCCCGATCATCCCCTCGCGCATCGACTCGGTCGCGACCGTCTTCGAGTGATGCGCTCGCGGTTCTCGAGGGTTCTTCCCCTGCTCGCGCTGGCGGCTTGTCACCGTCGTCAGCGTGTGCCCCAGCCGCCAGCGCCGCAGGCCCCACAGCCGGCCGCGATCGAGGCCCAGGCGACCGCGGACGTGCCTGCGCCGACCGACGACCTTCTCCCGGGCTCGCTCAACGCGTTCGGCCTCCCGATGCCGACGGTGGCCCGCGAGCGGCTGCGTACCGACGACATGAAGATGTTCCGCGTCGACGCGCCGATGTCGCGGGTCATGCGCTACCTCGAGCAACGCCTGGAGGTGCACGAGACGGACATCCACCCCCTCGCGGCGGTCATCCATCGCGCCATCGTGCGCGGCGTACAGTCGAACCTCGTCATCGACGTCGGCGTCCGCGACGAGGGTGACCGCACCCTCGTCACGGTGTGGAACCGCACTCCGCCGGCCCCGCCCGCCAGGCCCCCCACCCTCGACGAGGGCCTCCGTGCGGTCGGCGTCGACCCCGCGACCGGGCAGTACGCGCCAGAGTTCAACCGCTGATTCCGACGCCTGCCGTGCGATGATCCGGCCATGTCGGACGCGCTTCGTGTGGTGGTTCCGGACGCCGTGATCGGGGGTCGTGGGCTCTCGACGGGGCAGCGAGCCGTCGCGCTCGCGCTCGCGGAGACCTTGTTCTCGACGGAGGTAGGGCCACCCCCCGCCGATCGTCTCCGGTGGCTGGCGGACGACCTCGACGACTTCTTCGCCCACTCCGGCGCCCGATCGCGGTCCGTGTTCGTGCTCTGCATCACCGCCATCGACCTGCTCGCGCCGGTCTTCATCGGCCGCCTCGGGCGCTTCTCCAGGCTGACGCTCGGCGACCGCTTCACCGCCCTCACGCGCTTCGAGGCCAGCCCGATGGGGCTCGCGTTCTTCGGCGCGAAGGCGGCGCTCTGCATCGTCTGGTACGAGCACCCCGCGGCCGCGCGGGAGGTGGGCTTCGACGGCAACTGCCTGAAGAGGTCGGCATGAGCGGCGGGTACTTCTCCGCGCGAGATCTTCGCGGCCCGCTCACCCTCGACTGCGACGTCGTCGTCGTCGGCTCCGGCGCCGGCGGCTCGGTGATCGCGACCGAGCTGGCGGCCAGCGGACTGCGCGTGATCGTCCTGGAGGAGGGGCCTCGCGTCGAGGGCCCGCTCCACGGCCAGATGCGCCCGAGCGAGTCGATGCGGCACGCGTGGCGCGACGGGGCCTTCAGCGCCGCGGTGGGTATCGGTGACAGCCCCACGATCAACGTGACCATGGGTCGGTGCGTCGGCGGCTCGTCGGTGCTCACGGGGGGCGTGTGCTTCCGTGTGCCCGGGGCGGTGCTGCACGAGTGGCAGCGCGAGCTCGGGCTCGAGGACTACTCCGAGGAGGGCCTCGACCCGTACGTGCGCCACGTCGAGCGGGCGATCCACGTCGAGGAGGTGCCCGCGTCGATGCGGTCGCGGTCGACCGCGCTCTTCGTCGAGGGCGCCGAGCGGCTGGGCGTGCCGATCAAGCCGATCCGTCGGAATACCAAGGACTGTAACGGCTGCGGGCGCTGCAACTTCGGCTGCCCACACGGCGCGAAGATGAGCGTCGACCTGAGCTACCTCCCGCGAGCGGTCGCGCACGGCGCCGAGGTGTGGTCCCACGCGCTCGTCGACCGGGTGGTCACGCGCAACGGCCGGGCGGTCGGGGTGGTGGGGCGGGTGCTCAACCGCGACGCCGGCGCACCGGGAGATCGGCTGGTGGTGCGCGCGCGCCGGGTCGTGATCGCCGCCGGCGCGTGGCATACGCCGCTGCTGCTACTGCGAAGCGGTCTCGGTCACCCGCGCTGGGTGGGGCAGCAGATGACGCTGCACCCCGGGTTCAGGGTGCTCGCGCGCTTCGCGCGGCCGGTGCGAGGGTGGCAGGGCGCCCTCCAGAGCGCGTACACCGACGCGTTCGAGCACGAGGGCATCACGCTCATGGGGCTCTTCGTGCCCACCGGGGTCCTCGGCGCCACCATGCCGGGCGTCGGGGCGGAGCACGTCGCGGCTGCGAGCCACATCGATCACCTCGCGATGTTCGGCGGGATCATTCATGACGCCGGAGGGGGAACGGTGCGCCGCGGCCCGGGGCGCGAACCCCTGGTCACCTACCGGATGGCGCCCGAAGACCGCGCGAAGATCCCACGGGTCATCTCGCTGCTCGCCGAGACCTTCTTCGCCGCGGGCGCGGAGGAGGTGTTCATTCCGGTGCTCGGGATGCGCGGACTGGACGCCGACGCGTTCCGGCAGGCCGACCTCGCCCGGGTCCCCTCGTCGCGCATCGAGTGTGCTTCGCAGCACCCGCTCGGCAGCGCGCGGATGGGCTGCTCGCGGGAGAACTCCGTGGTCGACCCCGACGGGCGCGTGTGGGGCACGCAGGAGCTCTACGTCGCCGATGGCAGCATCCTGCCGACCAGTCTCGGCGTAAACCCGCAGCTGTCGATCATGACGGTCGCGACGCGCATCGCGTGGCGGATGCGCGACCGGCCGCTGCCCCCGCTGGATTGACTCAGCGTGCCGCGCCGCCCTGCTGGGGCATGGCGACCGTCCAGGTGGTGTCGCCGAGCCGCCAGCGCTGTCCGTCGACGAGCTCGACGGGCTGCTCCGTCTCGTCGCGGAGGGCCACCAGGCGCCCGTTGCGCGCCCGCATGATGAGCGTGGCGTCGTGGGCGTCGCGCGGCGCCACGATGGCGGCGTCGTGTGCGCGGGAGACCGTCGCCTCCGTGAGCACCAGCACGTGCGAGACGCCGAGCGCGTGGCGATCGAGCCGCGTGAGGCGGGCCCAGGCGGGGAGGGCGCCCGGGCCGTTGAGCGAGGTGCCGCTGGCGCTGCGGAGGTCGGCGATGGTCGCGTAGCCGCCGTGCCAGTCGACGCGCGCGTGGCGACGGGACACCGAGCGCGCGCGGCGGTCGTTTTCGTCGGACGGCGGGAAGCACCGGGCCACGATGTGTCCCGTGCGACCCAGGAAGAGCCGCGGGGTGGCGAGCACCTGCACCGGGCCGACCCCCGCGTCGCTCATGAGCTCGACGCGATGGAGGGCGTCGAGCACGTCGTCGTCGGGGATGAGGGCGCGGACCGTCGGCGGCGTCGGCAGGCGCACCCCGCTCGCGGTCTCGATGGCCGCCCGCATCGCGACGGCGTCGGGCCAGCGCTGGGCGGGGCGCCTGGCGAGGGCGCGGCGGACGATGGGCTCGAGCGCGGAGACCATCGGCGCCGCGTCGGCCGGCAAGGGAGTGACCTCGGCGTGACAGTGCATCGCGGCGAGCGCGGGCAGCGTGGTCGCCTCGAAGGGGGGGCGGCCGAGGAGCATCTCGTAGAGCATGATCCCGACGGCGTAGAGGTCGGCGCGCCCATCGAGCGCCGCGCCCGCCCACTGCTCGGGGGACATGTAGTCCGGCGTTCCCATCACCACGCCGACGGCGGTGTGCACCGCCACGGATCCTTCGCGGGTGTGCGTGAGGCGGTCGCACGCGAGGTAGACCGTGCTTCACGGACCCGCGGCCCAGCAGGCGCACGACAGCGTCGCGTCCGGCGTAGAGGGTGCCCGAGGCGAGGTCGTCCACGGGCGTGGCGATAGCGCGGGCGGTCAGTCCTGGTCGAAGGGCACCACGCGGGTGTCGCGCAGCCGGGGGATGGCGGCCTCGAGGGGCGCCCGCAGGGTCTCGGCGGTGGCGACCACGGTGATGAGCAGGTCGTCGGCGGAGAGGCGGCGCCGTAGGGCCTCGTTGACGTCGTCGACGGTCACGGCGTTCACGCGCTCGACGTACTCCGTGTAGTAGGACTTCGGCAGGTCGAGCAGGCCGACGTCGAGGTGCTGCCAGAGGCGCTTGGAGGCGGTGTCGCGCTCGAACGCGAAGCCGCGCGTGAGGTAGGAGCGGGCGAAGGAGACCTCCCGCGCGGTGGCGCCCTTGTCCAGCAGGCGCTCGAGCAGCGAGAGCTGGATGCCCACGCAACGCGCGGCGTCGGCGGCCGCGGGGAAGGTCCACATCGACCAGCTCTCGCGGGCGCGGTCACGGCCCAGCCGCGACGACGCCCCGTAGGAGAGCCCGCGCTTCGAGCGGATCTCGCGCATGAGGCGCGCGGTGAAGGTTCCACCGAAGAGGGTGTTGCCGACCATCAGCGCGAAGTGGTCGCGGTCGCGGGGCTGCGATCCGAGGTTGCCGATGTAGATCTGGGTCTGCGTGCGGTCGGGCTTGTCGACGATGAGGAGCCGACGACCGCGCACGGGCTTCGGTGCGTCGACCTTCGGGGAGGGGGCGGGCTGACCGGAGAGACCTGGCAGGATGCGCGCGGCGAAGCCTGCGAGCTCCTCACGGGAGATGTCGCCTGCGGCGGCGACGACGAGGTTGTCTCGACAGAACGTGCGACGGTACGCGCCGAGCGCGGCGTCGCGGTCGACCGCGTCGAGGCCCCGCAGCGTGCCTGCGGCGGGCCGACCGTACGGGTGCCCGGTGAAGAGCGCGCGACGGAAATGGCGACCGGCGAGCGAGCGGTCGTCGTCGCGGCCGTCGACGATGTCCGCCTGCACCTCGCGCCGGACCTGGGCGATCTCCGCGTCGGGTAGCGTCGCGTCGGTGAGCAGGTCGGTGAGCAGGTCGAGCAGCGCGGGCAGGTTGCGGCGGATCACCGCCGCGTGGAGCATCGAGGAGCTCGCGTCGACGGAGGTGCTCAGCTCGGCGCCGAGGCGGTCGATCAGCGCATCGATCTCCCTGGCGGAGCGGGTGCGGGTGCCGCGTCGGAGGGTGCGGAGCGCCAGGTTGAGCCCGCCCTCCTTTCCGTCGGGGTCGTGCTGCGCGCCGGTGCGCGCGACGAGGTACAGGTCGACCAGCGGGAGGTCGCGGGCGGGCTCGCAGACGACCGAGGCAGAGGCGGGCATCACGCGGCTCCCGTCGCGAGGTTGGAGCGCACGAGCACCGCGGTGCACGGGCGATCGAAGATGTAGCGGCGCGCGACCTCCTGGAGGTCGGCGGCGGTGAGGGTGCGGATGGCCTCCATGCGGGCCACGCTGCCGATCGGGTTGTCGATGACGACGGCGTGGAACCCGATGCTCTCGGCGCGGCCGCCCACGGTCTCGAGGCCGCGGAGGAAGCCGAGCTCGAGGCGGGCCACGGCGCGGTCGCGCTCGTCGTCGCTGATCGGGTCGGCGGCGACGGACACGAGGCAGCGCGCGATGGCGTCGCGCAGGGCCTCGGGCTGCACCGGGCCGCGGCCGGTCGCGCTGATCTCCACGAGGCCCGGGTCGCGGAAGGTCGACGCCCAGCCGGAGATGTCGGTGGCGATCTCCTGCTCGGTCACGAGCTCACGGTAGAGCCTGGACGAGCGGCCGCCGGTGAGCGCCTCGACGAGCACCGAGAGCGCCGCGTGGTCGGCGTGGGAGAACTCGGGGCACCGGAACCCCAAGGCGACCTTCGCGGTCGGCGTCGGGCGCTCGAGCACGGCGAGCCGGTGGCCGACCTGCTCGGGCTCCACGGGGATGGCCAGCTCGGGCAGCTTCGCGGGGCGCATCGCGCCGTAGTGTCGTTGGATGAGCCGCAGGGCCTTCGCGCGGTCGAGATCGCCCACCAGGACGATCGTCGCGTTGTTGGGCGCATACCAGGTCTTGTAAAATTCGCGGCAGTCGGCGGGGGTGAAGTTCTCGATGTCCGCCATCCAGCCGATGGTCGGGTGGTGGTACGGGTGCTCGGTGAACGCCAGCGACCAGAGCGTCTCCGAGACGGCGCCGTCGACGTCGTCTTCCACGCGGTAGCGTCGCTCGTTCGCGACGACCTCCTTCTCGCTCGCGACGGGCTTCGCCCGAAGCACGAGGTTGCGCATCCGGTCGGACTCGAGCCGCACGACCAGCGGGAGCTGATCGGCCGGGATGTTCTCGTAATAGAAGGTCCAGTCCGTCCAGGTGGCGGCGTTGGTCTCCGCGCCGGCGCGCTCGAGCAGCTGGTCGAAGCGTCCCGCGGGCAGGTGCTTCGTCTCGTTGAACATCAGGTGCTCGAAGAGGTGCGCGAGGCCCGTCTTGCCTTCGTGCTCGTTGCGCGAGCCGACGCGGAACCAGACGTTGTACGAGAGCACGGGCGCGCGACCGTCGACCTGGAGGAGCACCTGGAGTCCGTTGCCCAGCCGGTACGACTCGACCGCGCCGCCCGGGAAGTCCGGGTGCACGGGCCCGGCCGTGATGACCGCGAAGCGGTCGGCGTTGCGGTTGAGGCGTCGGAGGAGCGCTGGGACGGCGTCGGTGTCGGCGGGCTGGGTGGTGGCGTTGGGCATCTGCTCGTGGCGATCGGTGGGGGTGCGAGGCGACCGTGGGGAGGGGGGGAGTGCCCAGCGGAGGGGAAGGCCTCGCCGGGGAAGGGGAAGCCTAGAAGGTGCCGGCGACGGAGAGGCCGCCGGGAGCGAGGCCGAAATCGAGACGGGCGACCGGGGCCGCGGCGCGACGCTCTTGCGGATGGGTGAACATCCACACGGCGCCGACCGCCGCGCCCACGCCCAGCGCGAGGCCCACGATGCCGATGGTGCGGTAAGTCTCCCCCTGGTCGCGAATGCGGGTCTGAAGGTCGAGGCTGGCGCCTGCGTCGAGATAGGTTGACGAGTTGTCGATCGCCACGCCCAGGAAGCCGGCGCCGACTGCGGACAACACCAGGGCCGCGCCGCCCAGGGCCCAGGCGCCGCCGCCGATGCGGGTGGTGACCACCTCGGGCGGAGGCGGGGGCGGACACGACGGAGCCTCCGGGCAGGTGGGGCAGGTGGGGCAGGGGGCGCGCTCGACCCGGGCTACAGCGGGTTGGAGGTCGCGCTCCCCCATCTGTCCGGCGAGGTTGCGGGCCCGGGTTGAAAGGTCGGCGTCGGGGGCGGGGCTGGTCATGCCCAGGAGCTCTCGCAGCTGGTTGAGGGCCCCCTCGTTGTCGCCCGCCCGCATCCGAGCCTCGGCGGCGTTGTAGAGCGTCGCCGGGTGCGGGCGCGCGCGGAACGAGCGCTCGAAGGCGACGGTGGCCTCCCCGAAGCGGTTGCGCTGGAAGGCCTGAACACCGTTGCGGTACTGGGTGCGGGCCTCCTCCAGTCGAGGTTCATCGGGGGCGGGCTGCGCGAAAGCCTGCGTCGAGAGAAGGAGGAGAGAGAGAGAGAGGGAACCGATGGTCGCTTGACGCTGCACGGTCGGATGTTCGTCCTGCCCCGACCCGAGCGTCAAGCCGAAGAGCGCCGTGTGTCTCAGAACGGAAGGTCGGTGATCACACCTCGCCCGCCGCGTCGACCCGGGCGCGCCGGGCGGGTGGTGGTCGGCGTGCTGGTCGCGACTGGCGGGGTGCGCACCGGTCGTGTGGTGGCGGGGTTGGCCGCCGCGCGCGGCGCGGTGGGCGCGCGGTCGCGGTGGATGGCTGTGCGGATCGTCGCCGGCTCCGCGGCCGGGGGCGCCGGGGGCGCTGGGACGACTGCCGCGGGCGCTGCCGCGGGGGTGACCGGTGGGGGCGTCGGCTCGGCGGCAGCGACAGGCGGCGCGGCGGCCGGCGCCGGAGGAGTGGGCGTCGGCTCGGCGATCGGCGTCGGGGGCATCGTGGGAGGGACTGCCGCGACGGGCGCCGCGGCGGCGATGGGCTGCGCGACCGGGGGCGCGGCTTCGGGTACGGCAGCGGGCGCCAGCGCGGGTGACCTCACGGGCTCGATGCCGGCAGCGGTCGGCGGGTTGTTGCGTCCGTCCATCGCGACCTTGCCTGCGAGACCGACGAGGACGACCGCGACGAGGGCCGCGGCGCCGAGGACGAACACCAGCGGCGAGCGCCGCGGGACGGGCGCGGCGGGGGCCGCGGTGAAGGGAGGTGGTGCGAAGGGTGAGCCCCCCGCGAGGGGACCGAAGGGGTTGGTGGCGGGGGGCGGGCCCATCGCCGGCTGCGGCGGCTGCATACCCGGGACACCGAAGGCGCCGAAGGGGTTGGCGGTCGGCGGGTCGGCGATCATCGTCGACTCCCCCGGCGGCTGCGCATACATCTCGGCGGCGTTGGAGTTGGGGAGACCGGTCGGCGCGATGGTCGCCGCGCGCATGGGCGTTCCGGAGGCCTGGGCCGGGATCGAGTGATCGGGCGGCGGGCCGAGCCGACGGCCGGCGGCTGGAAGCACGGAGGGCGCCTCATTCGGCGATGAATGGGGCGCACGCACGACGGTCTTGCCCTCCTCCTCGTCGTCATCGAAGGAGGGGAGCATCACGGGGCTCGGAGCCGGGTCGTGTCCGTTGCGCGCGATGACGCCGGACGGCGTCGCGTTGGGCAGCGAGCTGTCGAAGCGGGGGGCCTCGCACATGATCGTGGAGTTGACCTCCAGGACCTCTTCGACGTCCGAGCTGGCCACGGAGGCGGGCGCGCTTACCGCCGAGAGTAAAGCGTCGCGCATCTCGATGGCGTTCTGGAAGCGCCTCGCGGAGTCCTTCTGGAGGGCCTTGGCGACGAAGGCCTCGAGCGCCGGCGGAAACTCCACGCCGCAGGCCTGCTGCAACGTCAGCGGCGGCTTCTCCAGGACCGCCTGCAGGAGTTGCACGGTGTCGTCGGCGTCGATGGGCCGCTTCGCGGTGAGCATGAGGAAGAGCGACACGCCCGCGGCATACAGGTCGATGCGGGGGTCGTTGCCCTTCACGGTGCCGCGAATCTGCTCGGGCGCCATGTACGCGAGGGTGCCGAGGGTCTGCCCGGCCCGGGTGAGCTCTTGCGACGACGCTTCGGCCAACTTCGAGATACCGAAGTCGAGGACCTTCAGCTTCTCGGCGCCCGCGGGCATGCGCTCGATGAACAGGTTGGCCGGCTTGAGGTCACGGTGGATGACGCCGCACTCGTGCGCGGCCGCGAGGCCCTCGCAGAGGTGCCGGCCGAGGTGACCGATGCGGGGGATGGGCAGCCGACCATTGCGGAGCGCCTGCTGTACGGTCTGCCCCTCCAGGTACTCCATCACGAGCACCAGGGTGCCGCTCTCGTCCGTGCCGAGGTCGTAGATGGCCACCACGTGGTCGCTGCGGATGCGCCCGGCGGCGCGGGCCTCGCGCCGGAAACGCTCGACGTAGCTCGGGTCGCTGGAGATCTCGGGATCGAGGATCTTCAACGCCACGAGGCGCTCGGTCTCCTGGTTTCTGGCGAGGTAGACGGTGGCCATCCCCCCCCGCCCGATGACCTTCTGGATGGTATAACGCCCCAGCGCGACCGACCCTGGGGAGAGGGATCGGGCTGGCCCCGTCATCATCGCGGAGGATGGCGGCGGTGGCGGGGCGCCGATGGGCTCGACGCCTGGCGCGCGGAGGTTCGTTGAGCGGGGCTTGTAGGGATTAGCCGTCACGACTCAACACCCTACCACCGACCGCCGACCAGCGGCCACCTCCCCATCGCGACCGAATTCACGTCTCGTCGATGATCGTGATGGTCCGTCGGATGGTCGCGGTGGCGTCCGATCCGGTGGGCGTGACGTTGGCCTCGAGAACGAAGCTGCGGCCGACGACCTCAGAGGGAGCTCGCACCCGCACGAGGATGACCAGCAGTGCGCTGGCCGATTCCCAGCCCTGCGCGGTGCGGATGAGCCCGCGGCCTTCGAGCACCCGGATGCGGTCAGTGGGGTCGTTGATGGCTTCGCCGCCGTCGACAGGGACGACCCGGAAGGTCACCCGCACGTCGCCGCCGAGCTGACGCTCACGGAACCTCGCGAAGAGGTGGTAGCCGCCTTGCGGCCCGTGGATGAGCTCGACGCGCGCGCCCTCCGGAAGCGACTCCCAGGAAGACTGCCCGGTGCCGAGCTCGAGGGTAGGGTCGACGATCACCCCTCCCTCGGACCCCGGGAGGTCGGCGGAGGCGTCCGCCGGGGTGGGGGCGGGATTCCCGCATCCCGAGGCCCCGAGCGAGAGCAACAGAACGAGCGCTGGAAGAAGGGAGCGGCACCTTGGGTTCACGGCGATCGCAAGCTATCACGTTGCGGGTTCACCGTCGGCCCGAGCGAGGTTGACCCCGTATCGAAGTGCGTGTTAGCAGCGCCCTCCGCCCAGCGCCGACCCGGGAAGATGGTCTTCGCGCGCGGTCCGACGAGTGCTGTCGCGACCCGTTAAGATGGGCTCCGAAAGAGTGACCCGATGACACCCACGGCGATCGACTCCCTGGTCTTCTACGCAGCGCGCGGCGCCGAGGCGCTGCTGGCGTTCCAGCCAACGATGACGCCCGGCGGGGCCGGGCCCGCGGGGCCCGCGGGGCCCACGGGCGGGGCGGGCGGCGGCGCCGGGCTGGTGAACTTCATCATGCTCCCGGCGATCTTCCTGTTCGTGTGGTTCTTCATGCTGCGCCCGATGCGGCAGCAGCAGAAGGAGCAGGAGACCCTCCAGAAGGGGCTCCGGAAGGGTGACCGCGTGGTCACCGACAGCAAGATGATCGGCACGGTCCACGAGGTCTTCGAGAAGGAGATCGTCATCGAGATCGCTGACAAGGTGCGGGTTCGATTCCTGCGCGAGAGCGTGACGAAGAAGTACGACACCACCGCGGACGCGAAGCCCGCAGACGCCGAGAAGAAGTGAAGCACCGGAGGCCCGAGGGATGAATCGCGGTTGGTACTGGCGACTGGGGACGGTGCTCTTCGTGATCGTCGCGGCTTTCGTGGTGCTCTGGCCGAGCATTCCGAAGCTATCGACGCCGTGGGTTCGGGCGCACATCCCGTTCCGGCTTAACGAGGGGCTGGACATCCGTGGGGGCGCACGCCTCTCGTATGATGTGCAGATCGGTCAGGCGATCGCCGACCGGCGCGCCCGTTCGATGGAGGACTTCCGGGGTCAGCTTGCGAGCGACTTCGGCATCCATCACGGCGAGGGTCGGCTGACCCCGGACGAGATCACCCGCCTCGCCGAGCGGGTGACCGTCGTGGCGGGCTCGACCAACCGTGAGTTCGTCGCGCGCTTCCGCAACGTGGCGGACGTCGCGCGGGTGAACGATCGCATGGTCAGCAACCGCGGCCTGCGCCGGCTCGGCACGAGCGGGAGCTCCGTCACGCTGGGGCTCGACCCGCGTGAGGTGACCGCGCTCGAGGACAGCGCTGTGCAGCAGGCGATCCAGACGATCACCAATCGCATCGACGAGCTGGCCGTAAAGGAGACCTCCATCACCGCCCGCGGCGAGACGATCGTGGTGGAGGTGCCGGGTCAGGACCAGGCGTACTTCCAGCAGATCCGGGACATCATCCGGCGCACCGCGCGGCTGGAGTTCAAGATCCTCGACGACGAGAGCCCCGCGCTCGCGGCGATCATCGCGGGCCAGGCCATCCCGGGCGCGCCGCCTGCTGCCGAGGGGTCGCCGGCGCCGACGGCGCACGCGCTTCCGGCGGGAATCACCCAGGAGACCGAGCTCGCGCCGGTGGGACCGGGTCGCAACGCGCAGTCGACCTACCTGCGCTCGACGGGGCCCAACGCCCGGCAGCAACTCCAGGACTACCTTGACTCGATCCGGTCGCTCATCCCCGAGGGGCGCCAGGTGCTCATCGGCAAGTCCGATCGCTCCGACGGCGTGGCGGCGGCGGGCGAGACGTGGCGCACCTACACGGTGTTCAGCGTGGCGCAGGTCGACGGCTCGATGATCGACGACGCGCGGGTGTCGGTCGATCCGCAGGAGAACCGCCCCTTCGTGTCGCTGACCTTCAACCGCCGCGGCGGCGAAGTCTTCGCGCGCGTCACCGAGGAGAACGTCAAGAAGCGCTTCGCCATCGTGCTCGACGACCGGGTGAACTCCGCGCCGCAGATCCAGCAGCGCATCGGCGGCGGCTCGGCGCGCATCACCCTCGGTGGTGACAGCGACTACCGCATCGTGATGCGCGAGGCCAACGACCTCGTGATCGTGCTGCGCGCGGGCGCTCTCCCGGCGCCGCTCTCCGAAGGCAAGCAGGACTACGTCGGCCCGACGCTCGGCCACGACACCATCCGCCACGCGCGCAACGCGATGCTCGTGTCCATCTCGTTGGTGCTGCTCTTCATGGCCGTCTACTACGGCGTGGCGGGCTGGATCGCCAACGGCGCGGTGATCGCCAACCTCGCGATCCAGCTCGCGATCCTGGTGTTCATCGGTGCCACCATCACGCTGCCGGGCCTCGTGGGCTTCGCGCTCACGGTGGGCATGAGCGTTGACAACAACGTGCTCATCAACGAGCGCATCCGCGAAGAGCTTCGCGGGGGCAAGACCCTGCGTGCGGCGGTCGACGCGGGCTACGGCCACGCGTTCTCGGCGATCTTCGACGGCCACGTCACGACCCTGATCTCGGGCGTGGTGCTCCTCCAGTACGGCACCGGGCCGGTGAAGGGCTTCGCCGTGACGCTGCTCATCGGCGTGCTCGCCAACCTCTTCACGGGCGTGTTCGCCACGCGTGTGGTGTTCGACTGGCTGGTGCGCGGCCTGAAGGTCAAGTCCCTCCTCGGGGCGAAGTAGGAGCGACCATGGAGTTCAACAGGAGCCACCGCGTCTATGATTTCATGTCGGTCCGGAAGTACTGGATCGCCTTATCGATCGCGTTGACGGTGATCTCGACGATCCTGCTCTTCAAGCCGGGGCCCAAGTACGGCATCGACTTCTTGGGCGGCACCGAGCTCACCGTGCAGTTCGACGGCAACGTCGACGCGGCCCGCGTGCGCGCGGTGCTCGACCGCATGGGCCACGACCACTCCGAGGTGGTCCCCACGCAGCGGACCAACGAATACATCATCCGGGTGGAGAAGAGCTCGCCCATCACGGCGGCTCGCCGCGAGCAGATCCGCCGCGCCGTCAACGAGCGCCTCCCGACCACCACGGGCGGCGGCACCCTCGGTGACTTCCGCCTGTCACCGGGCGGGGACCACATCGTCGTGCAGTTCAACGACAGCACGCTCAACGCCCAGCAGGTCGCGGAGCTCGTCCGCGCCTCCGGGGCCAACGTGCGCGGCGACGTGGCGCTTCAGATGGGCGCCCTCGACGAGCACCGCTGGCAGGTGCCGCTCGTGGGCATCGGCGACGAGATCTTCCGCGGCCTCGTAGGCTCGGACGGCGTCGGCGCCCAGGGCACCCTCACCGCCAGCGTCTGGGTGTCACCGAAGGCAGGCGCCGAACTCCGGTACGCGGCCCTCCGCGCGGTGCTCTACTCGATCGTCTTCATCATGATCTACGTGGCGTTCCGCTTCGACCTGCGCTTCGCGCCGGGGGGCATCCTCGCGCTCGTGCATGACTCGCTGGTCACGCTTGGGTTCTTCGTGGTCACCCGCAAGGAGGTCACCATCTCGACAGTGGCGGCCATCCTCACGGTGGTGGGCTACTCGATGAACGACACCATCATCGTGTACGACCGCATCCGCGAGAACCTCGCCAAGAAGCGCAATTCGCGGATGCTCGACGTCATCAACCTCTCGGTCAGCGAGATGCTCTCGCGCACCATCCTGACGTCGCTGACGGTGGTGCTGTCGGTGTCGGCCTTCGCGGTCATAGGCACCGGCGTGATCCGAGACTTCGCGTGGGCGATGATCATCGGCGTGCTTGCGGGTACCTACAGCTCGATCTACGTCGCCGCGCCCTTCACCGAGTGGATCGACTCGCGCTTCTTCCACGACGCCTCCGCCCCGGCGGCTCCCTCCGCGTCGACGGCCGCTGACGCTTGACCGTTCGGTCCGGCGCCCCCCCCCCGGAGCTTCAGCTCCAGCCTCCCCCTTTCCAATACACCTTCGCTCTCCGTCAGTAGGCGGCCGACACGATGGCGTGTGCGCCCTCGAGCGTCGCGCCCAGGATCGCTGGTCGCGCGCGAAGGGCGGCCGTCTGGCCGCGCGCGATGGTCACGCCGCCGATATGTACGACCCCGTCCAGCACGGTCACCGCGCGGAGCGAGTCCCAGTCGGGCAGTTCGATCGTGCCGGTGCCGTGCAGGCGCGACACATGGAGGTGCTCGCTGCGCAGCCCGTCGTCGCGCCCACAGAGGGAGGTCCACGTCGGGGCGCCGCGGAGCTCGGGCGCGCCGGCGCGGAGGCGACACCCGTCGAGGAGCGCCGACCCTCGCGGTGCGTCCCAGCGCGTGACGGAGAGCGCCTCGTCGACATGCAGGGCGCGGGGCTGGCCGCGAGGGTCGGCCCTCCCGTCGGCGTCGTAGCGGCGGTTCCAGTCCCAGTAGCGATAGGTGAGGCCACGGCAGCCGGGGAGCACGCGCTGCGGCTCGACGAGGGTCAGCCCGCGGCCGATGGCGTGGGCGGTGCCCGCTTCGATGAGCAGGAAGTCACCGACCGTGACCGGGACGAAGCCCAGCATGGGGGAGATGTCGGCTCCGGCGCGGAGCGCGCCGGCGAGGGCCTCGCGGGTGACCCCCTCGGCGAGCCCGAGATACACGCCCGCGCCAGGCTGCGCGTCGACCGCGTACCAGCACTCGGGCTTGCCGGACTCGCCGTGCCTGAGCAGCGGATCGTCGTCGGCCGGATGGATCTGCACGGAGAGTTCGTCGGAGGTGTCGAGGAGCTTCACGAGCAGGGCGGTGCTCGGTCGCCCGTCGTCGCCCTCGCAGCCCAGGACCGCCGCTCGCTCGCTCGCGATCCACGACGCGAGGGTGCCGGGCCCGTCGCGGAGCTGGCTCGGGAAGTCGGGCTCGACGGAGAACTCCCAGCTCTCGCCGACGACGCGGTCGGCAACGCCGTGGAGGAGATCGCGCTTCAGTGCGCCTGCGATGCGGGAGCCGCCCCAGGGGGTGCGGCGGGTCGGGGTGAAGTTGTCGACCTGGAGGAGTCTCGGTGTCACCCGCACGAGTGTAGTGCCGGGCTGCGCGGGTGGCGCAACGCGCCGGCGTCCGTGCAGGAAATTCCAGGCCCGGCGCCACGCCCTGCTACGCGCCTTGTCGGTGCGCTGGTCTCAGGTGTTGATTGCGGCGGTGCTGATCGCGGGCGTGTCGCCGGCGTGTCGCAGCGCGGGCGCGTCGGCGGCGAGCGTGGATCCCCCGGAGGCGCCCGTCGTGCCGAGCGATCCGCTGGTCGAGGCGGGCGCGGCGGTGACGGCGCTGCGCGCGGGAGGCCCGGTGCCGGGCGTGGACGACCTGGTGCAGCGACTGTCGCTGGTGGGGTCGGAGGACCCGGTGCGACGGCGGCGTGCGATGCGACTGGCGGGCGCCCTGCTGCTGGAGCAGGGCGATCGTCTGCGGGACGGGCGCGATCGGTCGCGCGCCAGGGACTTCCTCATCACGGCGCTGCCGACGACGGGGGAGAGGCCGTCGTGTGAGGACGCGACCGCGCTGGCGGCGCTGCTCGGCCGGGTGGGGGAGCAGGTGCGAGCCCAGGTCGCGCTCGCGCCCGCGCTCGCAGGGTGCCGCGCCGTGGTCGCGCCAGCGCCGCGGGGCGTCGAGGCGAGGCACCGGAGGATCGTGATCGACGCCGGGCACGGCGGGAGCGACCCGGGGGCGATCGGTCCGACGGGCCTCCGCGAGGCCGACGTCAACCTGGACGTCGCGCGTCGCCTCGCCGAGCGCCTCGCCACGCGATACGGGTTCCAGGTCGCGCTCACCCGGGACCGGGACGTCTTCGTGCCGCTGGAGCAGCGCGCGTCGCACGCCAACGGCACCACCGCCGACCTCTTCGTGTCGATTCACTGCAACGCGGCGACGAACCGTGACGCGCGAGGCATCGCCACCTTCGCGCTCGAGGACAGCCCTCGCGTCGCGGCGCGCCTGACCGCGCGCGAGGGCGAGCTCGTCGAGGGCGACACGGGCGGCTCCTGGGACGTGTCGCGGATCCTCGCGGACCTCAATCTGTCGCGGCACGGGCGTGACTCGCTGGGCTTCGCGTCGACGATCCAGCGCGCACTGCTCCACGACGCGCGGCTGTTGTACTCGCCGGTCGAGGACATGGGCGTGCACCCCGCGCGCTTCCACGTGCTGGTCACCACGCGGATGCCCGCGGTGCTGGTCGAGCTCTCGTTCATCTCCAACCTCTCCGACGAGCAGCGACTCCGCTCGGACGGGTATCGCGACCTGCTCGCCGGCGCGATCGCGCGCGCCATCGACGAACACCTGCCCGGCAGCACCTGACGGTTGTCGGGGCTGCCGCGCCCGTCCATGCTGCGTGGGTCGTGAGCGCCCAGGGTTCCCATCCGCCGTTGCCAGGCGACGTGCTCGCGGCGTTTCGAGCTCGGATGGGCGCGCTTCGCGCCGACGCCCTCGCGGGCCTCGGCGGGCGCGATCACGCCCGGGCCGTGGCGGACGCCTACGACGCGCTGCTCGAGGTCCACGTCGGCGGGTGCCTCGCGCGGTGGCCGAGGGCGCGCGCCCGAGGGCGCGTCGCGCTGATGGCGGTCGGCGGCTACGGGCGCCGGCAGCTCTCGCCCGGGAGCGACCTCGACCTCGTGCTGCTCGCCGAGCGCCCCGAGGCGCCACCGGTGCGGGCGCTCGCGGAGGCGATCCTGTACCCGCTCTGGGATGCGAAGGTCACCGTCGGGCACTCGGTGCACGACGTCGACGGGCTCATCAGCGAGGCGCGGGGCGACCTGCGCACGCGCACCATGCTGCTCGACCTGCGGTTCCTGGCGGGCGACGCGGGGCTCGCCGGGTCGCTGCGGGACCGCTCCGCGGCCTTGCGCGGCGAGCGCGAGCTCGCGAGCTTCATCGACGCGCTGGCCGCGGAGCTGCGCGAGCGGCACGAGCGCTTCGGCGCGACGGTGTACCTCCTCGAACCCGACGTGAAGCTCGGTCGCGGCGGGCTGCGCGACCTGGACATCATCCGCTGGGCGCTGCGCGCGCGGGTGCGCGCCGACGACTTCGGCGGCGCCCTCGGCTCCGGCGCGCTGTCGCAGCCGGAGCACGACGCGCTGGAGGCGGCGCGGGAGTTTCACCTGCGCCTGCGCGCGGCGCTGCACGCCCGGGCGGGGCGCCGGAGCGACCGGGTGACCTTCGACGCGCAGGAGGAGTGCGCGCAGTCGCTCGGGTTCTTCGACGAGGCGGCGGCGGCGGTCGACCCCGCGCGCGCCGTGGCGGCCTCGGCCGAGCGGCTCATGTCCGAGTTCTACCGGCACGCCCGGGGCGTGGCCTCGATGCTCCCGCACGTCCTTGCCCGGTGCCGTCCCGCGCGCCATCCCGATCACCCGCGCCGCGCGCTCCCCCTGGCGGACGGCGTCACCCGCTTCGACGGCGCGGCGTGCCTTGCGTCGGCGGACGGCCTCCAGCGCGATCCCGCCCTCGCGCTGCGCCTTGTCGAGACCGCGCTCCTCCACGACCTCCCGGTGGTCGCCTCGTCCCGCGCCAGCATCGCGAGCGCGGCTGCGGACGAGGGGTGGTGCGCGCGGCTCCGGGCGTCCCCCGAGGCGGGCCGCGGCTTCCTCCGGCTGCTCGACCGCGCCCACCGCGTGTCGTCGCGCACCGACGGGCCGTCGGTGTCCGGCACCGCCGACAACGCGCGCAGCGTGCTCGCCGACCTCCACGACCTCGGGCTCGTGCTCGCCCTCATCCCCGAGTTCGCGGCGGTCACGGCGCGGGTGCAGCACGACGTCTACCACGTGTACACGGTCGACGTTCACTCGGTGGCCGCGGTCGACCGCCTCCACGCGCTGAGCCGCGGGGACCTCGGGCCCGACTTCGCGCTGGCCTCGCGGCTCATGGCGAGCATCGACCGCCGCGAGGTGTTGCTGCTCGCGACGCTCCTCCACGACATCGGCAAGAGCCACGGGCGCGCCCACAGCCGGGTGGGCGCGGAGATGGCGCCGGCGATCGCGGCGCGCCTCGGGCTCGACCGCGAAGACGCGGCGACCGTGGCATGGCTCGTCCTGGAGCACCTCACGCTCTACCACCTCGCGACCCGGCGCGACCTGGGCGACCCGTCCACCATCGCGCAGGTCAACGCCCTTGTCGGCGACCCGTGGCGGCTCCAGGCGCTCTTCCTCCTGACCGTGGCTGACCTCTCGACGACCTCGCCGACCGCGATGACCGCCTGGAAGGCCCGCCTGCTCGACGAGCTGTACATGCGCGCCGCCGACACGCTGCAGGGCGAGGGGACCAGCGCGGTGCGCCACCGCGACGGCCTCGTCGCGCGCGTGCTCGAGCTCGCCGGGGAGGCCGCGCCGGGCGTCGCGCGCTGGGTGCGTGCGATGCCCACCCGCTATCTCCAAGCGTCGGCGCCGCGGGAGGTGCTGCGGCACGCGCTCGCCCTGCACGACGTCGCGCCGGGCGGGTCGCGGCTGCGCCTCCAGCCCGTGGACGACGCCGTGGGCGCGGGCCTCTACGAGCTGCTCGTCCACGCGCCCGACCGGCCGGGGCTGCTCTCCGACCTCACGGCGCTCCTCTTCGCGCACCGGCTGGACATCCAGCGGGCGGAGATCCACTCCGTGGGCACCGACGTGGTTGACGTGTTCGTGGTGCGGCACCCCGACCCGACCTCGCGCGAGCTCGTCGGGCTCGAGGCGCGCCTGTCGCAGCAGCTGCAGGGCGTCGTCGAGGGGCGTCTCGACGCCGAGTCGGTGGTCTCGGTGATGCGCGGGCAGGGCGGCCTGCCGCGGCCCGAGCCGTCCGTCGAGGCGCGGGTGTCTTTACACAATGACGTAAGCGACGATGCCACGGTGATCGAGGTGTTCGGGCGCGACCGGCCGGGCTTCCTGCACACCGTGGCGCGGGCGCACCACCGGCTGGGGCTGGAGATCCGGGTGGCCAAGGTCAACACCGAGGGGCGCCGCGCGGCGGACGTCTTCTATGTGACGACCGATGAGGGCGCGAAGGTGCCGCGGTCGCGCTTCGACGACGTGCGCGCGGCGCTGTTGCAGGCGGTGGAGGCGACATGACCAGGGCGACGAGGGCGGCGTTGGTGGCGGCGGTGGCGATCGCGCTCGGGGCGGCGACGGCGGGGGCGCAGCGGCCGCGGCTGCCGTTTCCGATGCGCGGGGCGAGCGCCGACCCGACGCCGGCGGAGCGTGAGTACACCGCGGGCGAGGCGCTGCTTCGGGGCGGCGACGTGACGGGGGCCGAGGCGCGCTTCGTGGCCGCGCAGGGCCTCGACCCTCGCGATGCTCGCCCGGTGTTCTACCGGGGCGAGGTGGCGCGCGCGCGCGCTCAGTGGCTCGCGGCGGAGGCCCGCTACGGTGAGGCGATCGCGCTGGACGCGACGATGGTCGAAGCGATGGTGCAGCGGGCGGTGGCGCTGCGGGAGCTCGGCCGACAGCGGGAGGCCGTGGGCTGGCTGCGCCGCGCCCTGCAGCGCGCGCCGATGCTGGGCGAGGCGCAGCTCGACCTGGGGCTGTGCCTCGAAGACCTCGGCGACGTGCCGGGCGCCATCGCGGCCCTTCGCTCGGCGTCGGCGCGGCTGCACTCCGACGCCCGGGCGCCGCTGAGCCTGGGGCTCCTGCTGGCGGGTCCGGCGGGGGGGGCTTCGGGCGCCGAGCGCACCGAGGCGGTGGGGGTGCTGCGCGAGGCGATGCGCCGGGCGCCCTCGGACGCTGCGGTGCTGGGCCTTGCGGGGCCCGCGCTGCGACGCCTCGGCGAGGCGCGTCTGGCGGTCGATGCGCTGCGGCGGGCGACGCAGCTCACGCCGACGGCGGCGCTGCGCGTCGAGCTCGCGCAGGCGCTCTGGGCCGCGGGCGATCGACCCGGCGCGGTGCAGCAGGCGACGGCCGCGACCCGACAGAGCCCAGATGACCTGTCGGCGCGCTATGCGCTGGGGCTGATGCTCGCCGAGCAGGAGGACCTCGCGGGCGCGCGGGCCGCGCTCCAGGCGGTGTCCAGCGGGGCCTCGGACGCCTCGCTGCGCGATCGCGCGGGTGCGGCCCTCCGGATGCTGCAGCGTCGGCAGGGGTCAGCTCCGTCACGCTGAAGCCGCTGTTGATTCGCTGCGCGCTTGTTTCGGAGCGGCGAAAGCGCTACCTGTGACCTGGAAGCCGACGGTGTTCGGGGTTCAGGTCACCCACCGGGCGGCACAGGGCGATGCGACAGTGTCCCAAATGCGGTAAGCGGTTCCTCGAAACCAACGCGCGCATCTGCGACGTCGATGGTGCCGTGCTCGACCTCCTCGTGGTCGCCTCGGAGCGCGACCGGCTGGTGGGCACGACCATCCTCGGTCGATACGCCGTCGACGGCGTGCTCGGCGACGGCGGCATGGGCGTGGTCTACAGCGCGCGCGACACCGAGAGCGGCGGCCGGTACGCGGTGAAGGTGCTCCGCGCGGAGTACAGCGCGGAGGAAGACCTCGTCGTGCGCTTCGAGCAGGAGGCGCGGGCCGCGGCCTCGATCAACAACCCCCACATCGTCGAGATCTACGACTGGGGTTCGCTGCCCGACAACTCGCGGTTCTTCGTGATGGAGTACCTGGAGGGGCGCTCGCTCGGCGACGTGCTCGCGCGCATGCCCAAGCCCGCGGGCAGCGACCGGCGTCAGCCGATGTCCGAGGAGTTCACCATCCACCTCGCGCTGCAGATCTGCGAGGGGCTCGGGGCCGCGCACGCCATCGGCATCGTCCACCGCGACATCAAGCCCGACAACTTCCACGTCGTGCGCAAGCCCGATGAACCGTACTTCGTGAAGATCCTCGATTTCGGGATCGCGAAGGTCCAGAACTCCAAGGCCGCGCGCACCCGCACGGGCTCGGTGTTCGGGACGCCCCACTACATGTCCCCGGAGCAGGCCTCGGGTGATCGCAACATCGATCACAAGACGGACATCTACGGCCTCGGGGTGCTCATGTACGAGATGGCCTCGGGGAAGGTGCCCTTCGACGCCGACAACCTTATGGGCATCCTGACGGCGCACCTCTATCACACGCCCGTGCACCCCCGGGTGTTCCCCGAGTGCGCGCGCATGTCACCGGCCTTCGAGGCGGTGATCCTGAAGTGCCTCGCGAAGACCAAGGAGGCCCGCTACGACTCGCTCGAGGAGGTGGCCGCCGACCTCGAGCGGGTGCGCATGGGCGAGAGTTCGCAGGCCCTCGACGACTCCGACCAGGCCACGGCGGAGTTCAGCCGTGACATGCTCCCGGGGCTGCACGCGATGGGAGCGTCCCCCATCGCGCGCAAGCCCGGGCTGGACACCGTTCCTCCTGCGCTGGACGGCGAAACCTGGGTGCGTCCTTCGCCCATCCTCGAGAGCACGACCGATCGCTCGTCGTCGCCGACCATGGGTCCACCGTCGACGCGCCCCGGCCCCGTCGACACCGCCCCCGGCGTGGGCGTTGCGCCTGCGCAGCGTCCGACGGCGTCGGCGCGGCGCTGGGGCTGGGTGCTCGCGGGCGCCGTGGTGAGCGCCGGGGTGATGCTCGGCGTCGGGGGCTACGCGCTGGTGGGTCGCTCTCCGCAGGGGCCCGACGGGCCTCCGCCCGGGCTCACTGTCACGGTCGCTCCGCGCCCGGTCGCTCCGCCGTCGGCGGTCCCGGGGGTCGTCCCGCCGCTCGCCCCGTCGCAGGTCGCTGCGCCGGTGCGCACGGAGATCCAGCTGCGCACCAACGTCACCGAGCGCGGTCGCGTGCTGCGCGGGCGCAGCGGGGCTGAGGTGGTGGGCGAGATCAACCCGCAGCCGCTGGTGCTGCCCCGACCGCAGGGGGCCCCGGAGGCGTATCGCATCGAGGTCGACGGCTACGAGACCGTCGTGGTGGAGCTGCACCGGGGCGACCCCGCGGTGATGTTCGTGCCGCTCAGCGAGGCGCAGCGCCGTCGGCACCACCGCCCGGATGCCTCGGAGGTCGGCGCGCACGCCCGCCCCGCGCCGCCGTTGGTTCCGTCCGCGCCGCCCGTCGCGCCGCCGGCCCACCACGATGGGCTGCGCGACCCGTGGAACAACTGACGCCTCGCGCTCGTCACGGGCCTCGCTTGAATTCGCGGGTTTGCTCCACTAGCGTGCGCACCCCGATGACCGCCCGCCCACACTGGTCTCTTCCGCCGCGGGCGCTCCTGGCCGCCTGCCTCGCGCTGGGCGTCGCGGGCGTCGGTTGCCCCGCCAACGAGGGCGTCGACCCTCCGGCCGACGCGTTCTTCTACCCCGTCAGCCTCGCGGCCTCGCCGTCGGGCAACTGGCTCTACGTCACGAGCTCCGACTTCGACCTCCGTTTCAACGGCGGCACCGTCGCCCCGGTCGACCTCGCGTGCGTCCGCGCCCGCGTCGCCGACCCGGCCCATGCTCGCTGCCAGGCCCTGCCCGCCGCGCCCGCGGTCCGCTGCGTGGCAGACCGCGACCAGCCCGGCGCCGCGGTCTGCGAGGCCCGCGCGTTCATCCGCACCGAGCAGGTGCGCCGCATCAGCGCGTACGCCATCGACAGCGCCGTCGCGCAGTACCCCGACCGCACGCGACTGTACGTCGCGGTGCGCGGCGACGGGTCGGTCACCTGGTTCGACCTCGACGACGCCGGCAGCCTCGACTGCGGCGCCTCGGGCTCGCTCGCCCGCTGCGGCGACGACCACCGGGTCGGCGCCGACGCCGCGCAGAGCCCGACGTCGGCGCGCCTCCCGCCAGATCCGTCTTCCATCTCGCTCGACCCCGCCCGCGGCTGGGTGCTCATCACCCACCAGAGCAACGAGGCCGGCCTCGCGCGCGTTTCGCTCATCCGCGACGGCGCCGTCAACGGCGGCGGCGGCGCCCCGGTGCTCCTGAGCGCCCTCGGCAACGTCTCCCCCGGGCTCAGCGACGCGGCGCTTCTGCCCCGCGCGCCGGGTAGCGAAGAGCGCTCCACCTGGGTGGTCACCAGCCGCGCCGAGGCGTCGTTCTCATTCTTCCAGGCCTACCCAGGCAACGCCGCCCTGCGCGACGCCAACCCCTTTCTCTACCGCAGCGCCATCATCGGCGTCCGCGGCCTCGCGGGCGGCAACAACAACCGCGCCATCGCCGTCGATCCCGACGCATCGCGGCACCGCGCGTTCGTCATCTCGCGCGCTCCGGAGGCGCTGCTCTCGGTCTCCCTCGACCCCGCCAACCCGACCGCGGCCACCGTGGTGGATGTCCTCCCGGTACCGACCGGCCCGTCGCGCCTCGTGGTGCGCTCGGTCGGCGGGCGCACCCAGGTGCTCGTGGTCTCCTTCGACGCGCGGCGCGTGACGGTGATCGACCCTGACGAGCGCCGGGTCATCGGCCAGGTGGTGACCCGCCGCGGCCCCCACCAGGCCCTGCTCGACCCGTCGCCGTCGCAGCCCTTCCTCTACCTGGTCGACTTCCTCGACGGCGCGCTCGAAGTCATCGACCTCCGCCCGCCTGCCGACCCCGCGAACCCAGGCACCTACCTGCGCCGCGTGCTCACCCTCGCCCCGCAGCTCCCGCAGGAGTAACGCCCGTTGCGACCCCTCTCCCTCCGCGCCGCCGCACTCGTGGGCGCCACGCTCGCCGCGGCCTGCAGCACCACGCCCGCCATCAGCAACACCAACAACATCATCCGCGCGACGGACGTGGAGCTCATCTGCCTGGAGGTGGTCGGCGCCACGGTGAGGCCCCACCCCACCACGCGCTGCACCCTGTCGGACACCGACAACGGGCCGGGCGCCAACACCACCTTCCACCTCCACGCGGTGGTGCCCCAGTTCGACCGGGGTGAGCTCGCGGTCATCGACCTGGCCACCACGTCGGGCATCGCCCTCGTCGACAACAGCCCCGCCACGCCGGGGTACAGCTTCCTGCCGGTGGGTGAGTTTCCGATCGCGATCGCCTCGGACATCGGCGAGGGCACTGGATTCCTGTACGTCGCCAGCGGACGCAGCGATCGCGTGCTGCGCCTCGACGCCGCGGCGCTCCGCTCTGACCCGCGGCGCGCGGACTTCGCGGCCCGCCGCGTGGAGCTCCCGGTCGGCGGGATGCCCCGCGACCTCGCCGTCGTGCTCTCGGGCGACCGCCACCTTCTGGTCGCGACCCTGCCCGAGTCGCGCGCCGTCTCGATCGTCGATGTCACCGATCCCGCCGCGCCGGGCGCGCCGCGCATCCTCGCCCTCCGGGGCGCAGTGGCCGCCGGCGACGCCGGGGTCGCCGACGCTGGGGCGATGGCGCTCCCGCACCCGGTGGCGCTGGCCGTCGACGAGGAGGGCGGGCGCATCTACGTGACCGACGACGCCCTCGATCGCGTGCACGTCATCGACGTGGCGTCGGGGGTCGAGCTCGAGGCGCTCGCGGTGGGCGAGCGCACCCGCGTCGCGGCGGTCACCGGCCTCGCCCGGGGGCGCCGGTACAACTGCGACCCGGCGCTCGACGCCGACCACTGCGCCCGCTCGCGGTACCTCTACCTGACCACCGCGGACCAGGGCGACGTGATCGTGTGGGACCTCACCCGCGGCGCCCGCGTGCGCCCCAACGTCCTGCCGCTGCCCAACGCGCGCGGCAGCCGCATCGAGCCCGGCATCGCCGCCGACCGGGTTCCGCTGCTGGTTCCTACGACGGCGCTCGTGGCCATCAACACCAGCGCGTACGACCCCATGGCCCGCGACATCCCCGTGTCGCCCGCGCCAGACCCCGCCACCTGCACCCAGGGCTACACCCCGACCGCCGCCGGGAGCTTCAGCGGCGTCTTCGTCGGCGCCGTGCTGCGCAGCGGGCAGCTCGCGGTCATCGACGTCGACGACTACAACGTCGACGCCTGGGAGGCCCAGTGCCAGGTCGGCGCGGGCAGCACCCCCAACGGCCCCTACCGCTTCGTGCGCCACGCGCCGCACGCGCAGACCCAGCTCAGCCTGGCACCCGCGCTGAGCGGCGCGCCGACGACCACCGCCGTCCTGCGGGGCAGCACGCGCGGCCAGACGCTCGAGGGCGTTGGTGCGCCGGTGTTCGCGTGCGGCGCCGCCCGCACCATCGACGCCACGCCGGCGTGCGCGGAGGCCAACAACTACGGTGTCGCCCTCCCTCGGCGGCAGATCGGCGCCACCGCCTCGGGGCCGGTGTACGGCCCGGCAGACCCCTTCACCTCGCGCAACGAGCCGTGGTCGTTCGCCTTCGAGGGCATCATCCCGGGCCTCGACCAGACCGGCGGCGCCCTCACGCTCGACCCCTCCGGGGCGCTGGCGCTCGACGCGCCCGGTGGGTTCTTCTGCACCCGGGGCGCGCTCGCCCTCGACAGCGTCGCGCGCGACCTGCTCAGCATCGTCAGCGACCCGACTCCCCTCGCGGCCGACGCCGAACTGTGCGCGCAGACCTTCGGCGCGGGCGGGGCGCCCCTCAACCGCGACCTCGTCATCGAGCGCGCCTTCGAAGACCGGCTGCAACTCCGCGCCGGCAACGGCGCCGACTTCGCCGCCCTGGTGGTGCGCTGCTACCCGCAGGCGATCCGCTTCCAGGTGCGCGCGGGCCAGCAGTGGATCGCGCAGGGCGCCCGCTCGGGCTTCCTCCACGCGGTGCGCGTCGGGGCGGGGCGCGAGTGCGAGGTCGACGCCCCGAAGCAGGCCGAGGTGCTGGCCTTCGCCGAGCGGTGCCTGCTCGACCGCGCCACGCCCGCGGCGCAGCTCCAGATGCTGCTCGCGCGGGTCTGCCCGGCCGGCCGGGCGTGCACCGGGACCGTGGTCGGCGGGATGGCGCCGCGCGACCTCGCGCCGGTGTTCGCCAACCCGTACCTGTGCACGCAGATCTTCCCGGCCCTCGTCCAGCGCGAGACGCCCGCCCGGGGGACGGAGGTCGTCGCCGCGCCGGTCGATCGCGATACGCGGATCACCTTCAACCTGGTCAACGCGTGGGACGCGTTTCGCACCGACGTGGGATCGCTGCCGGTGGCCGCGCGGCACCTGCGCGGGCTCGACCGGCTCTACGTGGTCGACACGGCCATCAACGGGCTGATGGAGTTCCGCTTCAACCCCTTCGAGCGGGGGCGGATCTTCAACTGATCGGGGCTGTCGCGGGGGGAAGTTCGAGGGCCGGCGGGGAGAGACAGCGATCAGGGAAGGCCGATCAGCGATCGACCTTCTTGATCTCCTCGTCGAGGAGCCCGAACACGTAGTTGTAGCTGACGAAGGGCGGGGTCTCCTTGATGGTGACCGTCAGGGTCTGCTCCGTCTCGATGTACTCGCAGTCGGCGACCACGCCGCGACCGCGGATCGTGGACTTGTCGCTCGAGGGGGGTACGAGCCCCTTGCTCCGAAGGTTGGACTTCAGAACATCCAGCTCGGCGCGCGTGATCTTTTCCCAGGTCTTCTGATTCGCAGGCATTGGCAGGTCCCTCCTGTAGACGGTGCGGCGGGGAGACTAACACAGCGTTTTGGGGCGCAACCTCACCGGGGGAGATTTGTCCCCCCGCCGTCAGCCACGGGCGAGGGTGCTCCGGCCGGCGGCGTACTGCGCCGGCCAGCGCTGCGCGTCCCAGCCCTGCGCCGCGGCGGCGCGGAGCGTCCAGAAGGGGTCCGCGAGGTGAGGGCGCGCGAGCACGCAGAGGTCGGCGCGGCCCGAGGCGAGGATGCTGTTCACCTGATCGGCGCTCTGGATGTTCCCCACCGCCATCGTCGCGATGCCCACTTCGTTGCGCACCAGGTCGCTCCACGGCGTCTGGAACATCCGCCCGAACACGGGCTTCCCCTCCGGCACGGTCTGCCCGCTCGACACGTCGACGATGTCGCAGCCGCGCGCCTTCAGCATCGCCGCGAGGGCGCGCAGGTCGTCGTCGGTGATGCCGTGCGGGTGCCAGTCCGTGGCCGACACGCGCACGCTCATGGGCCGCTCTTCGGGCCACCGCGCCCGCACCGCGTCGAAGACCTCCAGGGGGAAGCGCGCGCGCGCCTCGATCGACCCGCCGTACCCGTCGCTGCGCAGGTTGGTGAGCGGCGAGAGGAAGCTCGCCAGCAGGTACCCGTGGGCCATGTGCACCTCGATGAGGTCGAAGCCCGCGGCGACCGCGCGCGTCGTCGCGGCGGCGTACTGCGCGATCACCCGGTCCATGTCCGCGCGCTCCATCGGTCGCGGGCGCTGGGAGTGCGGGAAGTACGGCAGCGGGCTCGGCGCGAGGATCTCCCACGCCCCCTCGGCGAGGGGCTCATCGATGCCCTCCCACATGAGCCGCGTCGCGCCCTTGCGCCCGGCGTGACCGAGCTGGAGCCCCACCCGGGCGCCGCTCTGGTCGTGGGCGAAGTCCACGATGCGCCGCCAGGCCGCGGTGTGCGCGTCGGTGTAGATCCCCGTGCAGCCGAGGGTGATGCGCGCCTCGGCGGCGACGTCGGTCATCTCGGTCATCACGAGGCCGGCGCCGCCCTGGGCGAGCGCGCCGTAGTGCACCAGGTGGAAGTCGCCGGGCGTGCCGTCGGCGGCGGAGTACATGCACATCGGCGACACCACCACGCGGTTGGCGAGGGTCATCCCCCGCAGCGTGAGCGGCGTGAACATCGGCGGCGGCGGGGCCTCGGTCGGCGCGACGGCGACGCCTGCACTGGCGGCGAAGCGGCGCGCGACGTCGTCCGCGAAGGCCGGGTCGCGCTTGCCGAGGCTCTCGAAGGTGATGCGCTTGGAGCGGGTGAGCAGGCTGAACGCGAGCTGCCACGGCGGCAGCGCGAGGTAGCGCCGCGCCTGCTCGAACCACACGAGCGAGTCCTGCGCGGCCTTCTGGGTGCGCTCGACCACCGGGTGCCGCGAGGCCTCGTAGCGGTCGAGGGCCTCGTCGAGGGTGCCGCCCCCCGCGAAGCAGTCGGCCAGCGCGATGGCGTCCTCGAGCGCGAGCTTGGTGCCCGAACCGATGGAGAAGTGCGCCGTGTGCGCGGCGTCGCCGAGGAGCACCGCGTTGCCGTGGTGCCAGCGCTCGTTGCGCACCGTCACGAACTGGATCCACTGCGATCGGTTGGTGACCAGGGGCTCACCGCCGAGCCACGGGGCGAAGAGCTTCTCCAGGTAGGCGACGGTCTCCGCGATGGGCGCGTCGCCGAGGCCGCTGCGCGCGAAGGTCTCCTCGTCGCACTCCGCGATGAAGGTGCTCATGGAGTCGTCGAAGCGGTACGCGTGGGCCTGGAACATCCCGTGGGCGTTCTCGGCGAAGGCGAAGGTGAAGGCCTCGAAGCGCCTCGGGGTGCCGAGCCAGAGGTAGCGGCACTTGCGAACGTCGAAGCTGGGGCGAAACTCGTCGCGCCAGATGGTGCGCACGATGGAGCGCAGCCCGTCGGCGCCGAGCAGCAGGTCGCACTCGCCGCGCAGGGCGCGCACGCGCTCCGGGTCGGCAAGGTCGACGCCGTGCTCGATGGTGACGCCGAGGGCGGTGGCGCGGGCTTCCAGGATGTCGAGCAGGCGGCGGCGCGAGATGCCCGAGAAGCCATGGCCCGCGGAGCGGAAGGTCTCGCCGCGGATGTGCACGTCGATGGCGTCCCAGTGGGCGAAGCTCGCCGTGATCTCGGCGTGCGTCGGGGGGTCGGCCTCGAGCAGGTTGGAGAGCGTCTCGTCGGAGAACACCACGCCGAAGCCGAAGGTGTCGCCCCGGGCGTTGCGCTCGAGCAGGGTGATGTCCCACGACGGGAATCGCTGGCGCGCCAGGATGCTGAAGTAGAGGGCTGCGGGACCGGCGCCGATGCTGATGACCTTCACGGGGCGGCAGGGTACCGCTATCGTCCCGCGCCATGAAGATCGTTAGCTGGAACGTCAACGGCTTCCGCTCGTCGCTGAAGACTGGCTTCCTCGACTGGTTCGAGGCGGCGAGCCCGGACGTGCTCTCCCTCCAGGAGGTGCGGGTGGAGTGGGAGGAGCTCGACCTTGCGACGCGCGACGAGCTCACCCGCAAGCACGAGGTGTGCTGGTTTCCGGCGCGCTCGAAGAAGGGCTACTCCGGCTCGGCGACGCTCACCCGCAAGGGCCTCGGGTTCAAGCACACCCGCGGGCTCGGGGTGGAGGCCTACGACATCGAGGGGCGGATGATCGTCAGCGAGGGCGCGGGCTTCACCTTCATCGCGGGCTACTTCCCCAACGCCTCGACGGAGCTCGCCCGCCTCCCCTACAAGCGCGCCTTCGCGCAGGACCTCGCGAAGGTCATGCGTGACCGCGTGGCCCGGGGGGAGAACGTGGTGGTGGTGGGCGACCTGAACGTTGCGCCCGAGGAGATCGACCTCGCGAACCCGAAGAGCAACCGCACCAGCCCCGGGTTCACCGACGAGGAGCGCGAGGACTTCCGCGGGTACCTCGCGGCGGGGATGCGCGACGTGTTTCGCGAGCGGCACCCGGGCGAGAAGGGGCTCTACACCTGGTGGTCGCAGCGCGGCGCGGCGCGCGCGAAGAACGTCGGCTGGCGCATCGACATCTTCCTGGTGAGCGAAGGCTTCGTCGGGAAGGTGCAGGACGCGCAGATTCACCCCGACCAGCGGGGCAGCGACCACTGCCCGGTCTCCCTCGAGCTCGCGCTGTGACCGCGGGCCCCTACCAGCTCGAGCCGGGCAGCCTCGTCGCGGGGCGGTACCGCGTCGAGCGCAAGCTCGCGCAGGGCGGGATGGGGGCCATCTACGTGGTGATGCACGAGGGCACCGCGCGGCGGATGGCCCTCAAGCTGATGCACCCGCGCTACGTGGCCGACGCCAAGAGCCGCGAGCGCTTCGCTCAGGAGGCGCGCCTCGGGGCGATCATCGCGAGCGAGCACGTGGTGGAGGTCTTCGACGCGGGGGTCGACGACGAGCGGGGCATTCCGTACCTGGCGATGGAGCTGCTGGAGGGCGAGACGGTCGCGGCGCGGCTCTCCCGCGTCGGGCGGGGCAGGGGGCTCTCGCCCGCGGAGGTGCACGAGGTGCTGCGCCAGCTGTGCAGCGCGCTCGCGGCGGCGCACGCGCGCAACATCGTGCACCGCGACCTCAAGCCCGAGAACCTCTACCTGGTTCCGAAGGCCGACGCGCCCTTCGGGTTCACCCTCAAGGTGCTCGACTTCGGCATCGCGAAGCTGCTCGACCCGTCGCGGGCCGCGCAGAACGTCACCACCGCCATCGGCACGCCCCTGTGGATGGCGCCCGAACAGAACACCACCGCCGAGCTCACCCCGGCGACGGATGTGTGGGCCGTCGGGCTCATCGCGTTCCGGCTGCTGACGGGGCGCTTCTACTGGCGCGGCGCCCGCGGGCGCGAGCTCGACATGGCGATGCTCCTCGCCGAGCTGGAGCGCGAGCCCCTCCCGCCTGCCTCCGAGCGCGCGAGAGAGCTCGGGGTCGCCGACGACCTCCCGTCGGCCCTCGACCCGTGGTTCGTACGCTGCATCGCGCGTGACCCGGCCGCGCGCTTCACGGGCGGCGCCGAGGTGGGCAGCGCGCTCGCTTCGACCTTCGGGCCGCTGCTCCAGCGGCCGTCGCTCCCGCCGCGACCCCCGCTCGCGGAGACGATGCCCGGCGCCAGCGTCGCCCGCACCCAGACGATCTCCCAGGCCCCATCGCCACCGCATGGGGCGCACCCCACGCAGGACGTCGCGCACCCCCCGCAGGGTCCGCTGCCGCCCATCACCGTGGCGGGCCAGCCCGGGGTGCCGGCGCACTTCTCCGCGCCGCCGCCGGTGGTCGATCGCACCGTCGCGCGCCCGCGGTGGTGGATGGCCGCGGTGCCCGCGCTGGTGATCCTCGGGGGGCTCGTGATCCTCGCGGCCTGGCAGGGCGTCTTCGACGAGGAGCCGCGCGGACGCCACGCCGAGCCCGGGCCGGGGTCCGTGTCTGCGCCGGTACCCGTGCCCGCGCCGCCCGTGCCCCCTGCGGTGCCGCTGCCTGTCCAGGTGCCCGTGGTGGGCCTGCCCGACGTGCCGAGAGCGCGCTGGCCCGGCTGGAAGGATGACCGCGACGGCGGGTGAGGGCGCTGGCACCGACGCCCTCCGCGGCGCTACCGTCATCCCCATGAGACCGATCGCGTGGACCTTCCTCGGCGCCTGCTTCCTCTCGGCCGCCCCGGCGCTCGCCCTCGGCTGGGGGACCTCCGCCGTCGACATCCCGCTCGGCGACGGCATCGTCGCGCGCCGCGAGCCCATGCTCGTCCCCAACCCCTGGAACGGCTTCCTCGCCCGCTCCGTCACCTGGCGCCTCGAGGGTCTCGCGCCCCCGCCCGAGGTCGCCACCTTCGCGATCCACATGTTCGCGCGCGGCCCCGACGGGCGCATCTTCGCGGCCGTCGATGGCGGCCTGCTCTACACCGACGACCGCGGCGCCCGCTGGACCCACGCCCGCTGGGACGGCGCCCAGTCCCCGCGCGCGCTCGCCTTCGACGCCGCCACCGGCTTCGGCGCCGCCGTCGGCACCAACGGCACCGTCTGGACCAGCTCGGACCGCGGCCAGACATGGCGCACCCGCCGCGACGTGGGCGACACGCTCGTCGACGTCACCGTGCTCGGCCACGTCGTCGCATGGACCAGCATCCGGGGTCTTGTGCAGGTCTCCGCGGACGGCGGCACCTCCGTTCGAACCGTGAGCGAGCGCGCCCGCGGCCCGATGCCCGTGATGGCCACCCACGAGGCCCAGATCTGGATACGTGTCGATGGCGCGCAGTGGTGGCGGGTCGACCGCGAGGGCGCCGTCGAGCGCGCCGAGCGGTCGCCGTGGGGGGCCTGAGAGCCCTCCGCATCGCTTCGGCTGTCTCGCTCGTCGGCGTGCCTGCGCGCGCCCAGGAGCGCACCCCCACCAACGACGACCCGCCCGAGGCGACGGTGCGGGCGCGCGCGCGGGCCCGGGAGGTCCACCGCCGGGAGCTCAGCGCCGCGGAGATGCAGCGCATGCCCGGCACCCGCGGCGACGCGCTCCTCGCCGTGCAGAACCTCCCCGGCGTCGGGCGTCCCGCCTTCGGCCTCGGGGCCTTCATCCTCCGCGCGTCCGACCCGGAGGACTCCCTGGTCACCCTGGAGTCCCAGCCCTTCGGACTCCCGTTCCATTTCTACGGCCTCGCCACCACGCTCGCGACGGACCTCATCGAGCGCATCGAGGTGCTCCCGGGCAACTTCTCCGCCCGCTGGGGCCGCGCCGCGGGCGGCGTCGTCAATGTCACCCTCCGCTCGCCCGCCCGCGACCGCGTGCACGTCACGGCGGACGTCGACCTCGTCGACGCGGGCGCCTACGCCTCGGTCCCCATCGGCCGCCGGAGCGCCCTCGCCGTGGGGGTGCGCCGCAGCTACGTCGACGCGTGGCTCGGCCTCGCCAACCTCGGCGGATCGTTCTCCCGCCTGCCGCGGTACTGGGATTACCAGGCCGTGTATGACGCCGACCCCACCGCCGCGGACAACGTCCGGGTGATCGTGTCGGGCAGCGACGACGCGCTCGGCTTCTCCCTCGACGCCCCCGACGCCAACGACCCCAGCCTCCGCGGCAGCTCCGGGAGCGCGGTGTCCTTCCACGGCGCGCAGGCCCGGTGGCGTCACCGCTGGGGCGCCGGCGCGCAGCACTCGCTCTCCCTCGCCGCCTCGACCCAGGACGCCGACGTCACCGCCGGCAGCACCATCCGCTACCTCACCAGCACCCGGCAGCTCTCGCTGCGCGACGAGCTCGAGCTCCGCCTCGGGCGTCGGGCGCGCCTCTTCGCGGGCATCGACGCCGTGCTCGGCGAGACCGACGCCACGCTCGCCGCGCCGCCGCTCAGCCCGAGCGGGATCACCGACCCGACGGGTGCCACCGGCCTCGCGCGGTACCAGGGCACGCGCGGCTTCTTCAACCCCGCGGCGCACGCCGAGGTGGAGCTCGACGACGACCGCCGCTGGCGCGCGCTGCTGGGCGTGCGCGTCGACCACTTCTCCCGCTCCGACCGCTTCACCGTCGACCCTCGCGTCTCCGGGCTCTTCCGGGCGCACCCGCGGATCGGCCTGCGCGGCGCCATCGGGTCGTACAGCACCCTGCCGCGCGGGTACGCGGTGATCCCCGGCTTCGGCAACCCCGACCTCGGGCCTGAGCGATGGTGGCACGGCGCCGCCGGGCTCCAGATCGACGTCATCCCCGGGGCGCTGGAGCTCACCGCGGACGTCTTCGCGAAGTGGGGCGACGCGACCGCGGCCCCGTCGTCCCGCACGATCGTGCGCGACGGGCAGGAGGTGCCCGAGCGCTTCGCCAGCACCGGCTCGGCGCGGGTGCTCGGCGGCGAGTGGTGGCTGCGCCTCCGCCCCGGCCGGCTGCCGATCTACGGCTGGCTCTCGTACACCCACCAGCGCGCCGAGCGCCGTGACGCCGCGGGCCTCCCGTGGCACCCGTCGACCTGGGACCAGCCCCACCTGCTGTCGTTCATCCTGGGCGTGGCGCTCCCGCGGGGCTGGGAGGTGGGCGCGCGCGTGCGCTGGGCCTCCGGGCTGCCGGAGCCCGTGGTGACGGGCGCCCTCGTCGACAGCGACCACGACGTGGCGCTCACCTGGGTGGACTCGCAGCGCACGGGCCGACTGCCGGACACCTGGCAGCTCGACCTGCGGGCGGCGAAGCGCTTCCGGTGGGGCCCGCTTCGGATGCAGTTCATCGCGGAGGTGCTCAACGCGACCAGCCAGGCCAACGCCGAGTCGCGGCTCTACGCCTGGGACCGTCGCCGCAGTGCGTACATCACCGGGCTGCCGATCCTGCCGAGCGTGGGGCTGCGCGCCGAGTACTGAGCTCGCGACGAGGGCCCCGCGGGCGTGCTACTCGTCGCGGCCATGAGCGTGTTTTTTCGGACGACCGGGACGATGGGAGGCCCCGAGTTCTTCGTGCGGCCCTCGTCCCGCTCGCTGCGCGACCTGCGCATCCCGGTCATCGTGGCGGTCATCGAGCGCCCTGACGGCCTCGTGCTCATCGACACCGGCTGGAGCCGCCGCACCTGCGCCTTCCCCGACGACGACCCCGGCGTCGCGCAGCGCCTGCTCCTCGGGCTCTCGGTGAAGCCCGAAGACGCCCTCGCCTCGCAGCTCATCTCGCTCGGGTACGCCCCCGGCGACGTGCGCCACGTCGTCGCGACGCACCTCCACGCCGACCACGTGGGCGGCGTGGTCGACTTCGAGCGCGCGACGGTGCACGTCCACGACCGCGAGCTCGTCGCCTCCGCCCGCGGGCTGCGCGGCGGATACAGCTCCGCGATGCGCTCGCTCCCGCGCGTGGCGCCCTACACCCTCGACCCGACGCCCGCGCTCGGCTTCCCTTTCTCGAAGGACCTCTTCGGCGACGGCTCGGTGCTCCTGCTCGACGGCCGCGGGCACACCGCGGGCTCCGTGGTGGTCGCCGTGAAGCTACAAGAGGGCTGGACCCTGCACGCCGGCGACGCCGCCCAGTACGTCGGGGAGTACCGCGCCGATGACGCCGCGCCGTCGAGCCTCTACGCCCACGCCATGAGCTGGAACCTCGCCGAGCAGCGCCGCACCTACGGCCTGCTGCGCGGCGCCGAGGCGTCGCTCGACGCGCGCGTCGTGGTCTCGCACGACCCCGACCTCCTCGACACCCTGCCGACCACCAAGGACACGGCATGGCCGTGTGCCTGGGACAAGCGCAAGGGCAACAAGGCCAGGCGCTGAGCGTCAGCCCGCCGGGGGCTGCTCGTCGAGGAAGGCGAGCAGCGCCGCGACGAGCGCGTCCGGCGCCGTCCAGTGGATCATGTGACCCGCGTCCGGGATGCCCACGAAGCGGGCTCCGGGGTAGCGCGCGGCGCGCTCGGCGAGCTCGGGGAAATACGCGAGGCTGCCGCCGTCGACCATCAAGACGGGGCAGGTGATGCGCGGGACGAAGGCCTCGAAGGCCTCTGCGTCGTAGCGCATCGGCGAAGTGGTCATGTGCAGCGGGTCGAAGCGGAACACCAGACCCCCGTCGTCGGTCGCGCGGGTGGCGCGCGCGGCCATGGTGCGGAGGGTGTCGAGCGGCACCGAGGGGTGCGAGACGCGCATCCGGGCGACGACCTCGTCGAGCGAGCGCATCGGGCGGGGGGCGCGGCCGCGCGCGCGCTTGAGCCCGTCGAGCCAGAGGGCCGTGCGGTCGGGGGTGACCTCGGCGGGCATCGCGGGAGGACCGACGCCCTCGATGAGCGCGAGCGAGGCGACGCGTGCCGGGCGGGCTCCGGCGTAGCGGGTGGCGACGGTTCCGCCCATGGAGTGGGCGACGAGGTGGACGCGGTCGAGCGCGAGCGCGTCGAGCAGCGCGTCGAGGTCGGCGACGTAGTCCATCGCGTGGTAGTAGGCCCCCGGCGGGACCCGGTCGGTGTCGCCGTGGCCCCGGAAATCCGGGGCGATCACCCTGTAGCCCGCGGCGCCGAGCGCGGCGACGACCTCCTCGAAGGAGCGCGCGAGGTCGAGGTAACCGTGCAGCAGCACGACGGTGCCGCGCCCGCCGCCGGGGTGCTCGACGAGGTGGTGCTGGAGTCCGTTGGCGGCGACGCGCCGGTCGACGAGCGCCGTCACGCGCGGGGCCCCTGCCGGAAGCGGTCCGGCGAGAGGGCGTCGAGGTGCCGGTGGCGGCGCCCGTGCACCACGAGGTCGCGCACGATCTCCGCGGTGACGGGCGCGAACAGCACACCGCTGCGGTGGTGGCCCGCCGCGACGAAGAGCCCGTCGGTGGCGAGCGCGCCGACGTACGGCATCCCGTCGGGCGTGCGCGGCCGAAAGCTCGACCAGGCCCGTCGGAGCGGGGCGGCCGCGAGCGCCGGTACGGCGTCCGCGGCGCGTTCGCGGAGCGTCTCGAGACCCGCGGCGGTGGTGCCCCGCTCGAAGCCGACCATCTCCAGGGTGCTGCCCACGCACACGCGCCCGTCGGCGCGCGGCACGAGGTAGCCGCCGCCCGTGTACAGCACCGGCCCGAAGGGCACCGGGTCGAGGGCGTACTCGATGAGCTGGCCGCGCGCCGGAGCGACGCCCTGGGACGCGTCGAGGGCGCCCTCCACGAGGCGGCTCCAGGCGCCCGCGCAGAGCACGACGACGTCGGCGCCGCGGTGCCCCCGGGCGGTGCGCACGCCGGTGACCCGACCCCCGTGCGACGTGACCGCCAGCGCCGCCTCGTCGTGGGCGAACGCGACCCCGGACCGCGCCGCGGCCGCGAGGGCGCTGGCCATGAGCACGGGCGGGTCGACGGTGGCGTCGTCGGCGAAGAGCACCCCGCCGGTGAAGCGCGGGTGCAGCCCCGGCGCGACGGCGCGCAGGGACGCGGCATCGAGCGCGTCGACCCTCAGGCCGCGCTCGACCTGCCACGCGTGCCTCGCCACGGCCGCGCCGTGATCGGACGCGGTCGTCGGGAGCAGCGCGCCGTTGGGGCGATACCCGCTGCCGGGCGCGCCGAGCTCCGCGTGCAGGGCGGCGTGGAGCGCGCGGCTCTCCAGGCCGAGGTCGAGGCCCGGCCCGGGCGTGGTCGCCTCGGACTGCGCCGCCAGGATGCCCGCAGCCGCCGAGGAGGCCTCCGCCCCGGCCCGCCCGGCGTCGAGCACCTGGACCGTGCATCCCCCCTCCGAGAGCCGCAGCGCGAGGAGCGTACCGACCAGACCGCCACCGACCACCAGCACCGACACGCTCATCCCGGCGCTCCTCTGCGGCGCACGCTAGGGCAGCGCGGCGCGCATCGCAATCGTCCCATTGTCCCGGGGCGCACGCCGTCGCATGAACCGCCGTCCAGGAGCCGGTCGCGACCCCGGTGACGTCCCCCATGCATCTCATCGCCCGAGGGCGCCGAAGGACCCTGAAACGGCGTCAGCGCTTCGAAAGGACCACATGAGCGAGAGCCAGCACCGCCGCGCCGCACCCCGGGGCCTCCACGTCGAGGCCCAGACCCCGCTCCCTACCCGGCACGGAACCTTCGAGGTCTACGTCTTCCGCTACGACGACGACCCCGAGAAGGAGCACGTCGCGATCGTCTCGGGCGCGCTGCGCGGCGCGAGCGATGTCCCGGTGCGCATCCACTCCGAGTGCCTTACCAGCGAGGTGCTGGGCTCGTTGAAGTGCGACTGCCGCGAGCAGCTGGAGTTCGCGCTGGGGTACATCGCGCACCAGGCGCCCGGCGTGGTGCTCTACCTCCGGCAGGAGGGCAGGGGCATCGGGCTGTCCAACAAGATCCGGGCGTACGCGCTGCAGGCGCAGGGGGTCGACACCGTCGACGCCAACCGCCAGCTCGGCCTGCCGGACGACGCGCGACGCTACGATTGCGCTGCGGCGATGCTTGAGCACCTCGGCGTGCGCTCGGTGCAACTGTTGACCAACAATCCCGACAAGGTGGCAGCGCTGCGCTCGCTCGGAGTGGTGGTGCGGGGCCGCGTGCCGGTGCTCATCGAGCCCAACGTCCACTCGCGGGGCTATCTACACACCAAGGTTGTACGGATGAATCACAGCCTCCCGCAGGTCGCGGGGCAGTGGGGCGACGCGGAGTGAACGGTCACCAGCTGGCGTTGGGGGGCTGACCCTGCCAGCCATCACGGGGGATGGGCACCTGCGGCGTCGGCCCGGCGAACTGCGGCTCGTGGGTGGTGAAGGTCGCCGCCTCGTTCACGTGGAAGTCGTCGTGGCCGGCGCTGCCCCCCGCCATGCCGCCCACCCGCTCGGCAGCGTCGCCGCGCGAGAGCGCCGAGCCACCGCTGCCGCCCGGCGCCGCGCTTCCGCCGCGCGCGGGCGCTGCGCTTGCGAGATGGGTAGAGCGGGTGTTTGCGCATCCGGCCGAGAGGCACAACGACATCGCGATGAACCCGAGGGCGTAGCGGAGCTTCATGACTGATCATTGTCCTCGGGCGCCGAACCCTTGGCAAGCCCGTACTCCCGCACAAGTTGCGACAGCCTCGGGCGCTTCATCCCCAGGAGGGTCGCCGCCCGGGTGATGTTCCCGCCGGACTCCTCGAGGGCCTGCGCGATGCAGCCCCGCTCGATCTCCCGCCGCATGTCGAAGAGCGCGACGCCGCCGGCCCGGATGCGCCGGTACACCAGGTCGACCTCGTTGAACGACGAGGCGGGCGACGGCGACGGGATGCTGGGGTGGCTCGGCCCCGCCGTGACTCGGGTCAGCTCGGGCAGGCCCTGCAGGTCTTCGGGGCTGAGGTCTTCGGTCTCGGCCAGCAGCGCGCTCGCCCGGAGCACGTTCTCCAGCTCGCGCACGTTGCCGGGCCAGCCGTGCTCGGTGAGCCGGCGCAACGCCGCCGTGGTCAGCCGGCGCGGGCGCGTGCCCGACTCCACCGCCGCCCGCTCCAGGAACCACGCCGCCAGCGCCGGCAGGTCGTCCCTTCGCTCGCGCAGGGGCGGCAGCTTGATGGTCAACGAGCTCAGCCGGAAGAAGAGGTCTTCGCGGAAGGTGCGCGCGGCCACCATCGCGTCGAGGTCGCGGTTGGTCGCGGTGAGCACCCGCACGTCGACCCGCAGGGTCTCGTTGCCGCCCACCCGCTCGAACGACCGCTCCTGCAGCACCCGCAGGAGGGCGGCCTGGGTGGCGGGCGAAACGTCGCCGATCTCGTCGAGGAAGATCGTCCCCCCGTCGGCGATCTCGAAGCGCCCGCGGCGCCGCCGGTCGGCCCCGGTGAAGGCCCCGCGCTCGTGCCCGAAGAGCTCGCTCAGCAGCACGCCCTCCGCGAGCGCCGCACAGTTCACCTTTACCAGCGGGCCGTCGCGCCGCCGCGACCCGCGGTGCAGGGCCTCGGCCACCCGCTCCTTGCCGGTGCCCGACTCGCCCTGGATGAGCACCGTCACGTCCTGCGGGGCCACCCGCTGGATGCGCCGCCGCAGCTCGCGCATCGCCGCGCTGTCGCCGACGAGGCCGGTGGGCTCCAGCGCCGTCGCCGCGATGCTCGGGCGAGGGCTCAGCCCCGCCGCGACGACCGGCGCCGCGTAGGTCTCCAGCCGGGCCTCGAGCTGCGCGATGCCCGTGCGCTCCAGCTGCGCCCCGAAGCCCACCCGCAGCGCGTCGGGCACCGCCCCGAGGATCGTCGCGCGCAGCGAGGCCGCCCGCTCGACGTGCCGCCGCGCCGTGAGCACGTCGCCCCGGTGCAGCAGCGCCGTCGCCAGCAGCACCTCCCCGCGAAACTGCAGCTCCCGGTCGGCCACCGCCTCGGCGCGCTCCAGGGCCCGCCGCGCCGCGGGCAGGCCGTCGTGCCCGCGGGCGCGCTCCCACTCCGCCTCGAAGGCCGCGCGCTCGGCCCGCGTCCGCGGCGACACCTCCTCGCCGTCGGGCACCTCGCTCAGCATCTGGCCCGCCCGCGCCACGTCGCCGTCGAGCAGCGCCGCCCGCATCAGCAGCAGCCGCGCCCCCGCCAGCCGCTCGGTGTCGCCCGCCGCCGCGAAGTGCCGCGCCGCCTCGCGCGCCGCGTCCGCCGCCGCGTCCGAGCGCCCCTCGGCGAGCTCGACCAGCGCGCGCAGCATCCGCGACTCCGCCGCGAGCGACCCGGTGAGGCCGCGCGCCACCCGCGCCGCGTGCTCGCAGAGGCGCCGCGCCCGGTCGCTCGCCCCCACCTGCGCGTAGAGCTCGCCCAGGTTGTTGGCCACCCGCGCCACGAAGCGCCAGTTACCCACCCGGGTAAGAATCTCCAGGGCCTCCTGGTAGGAGCGCAGCGCGTCGCCGTAGCGGCCCTGCAGGTGCGCCACCACGGCCTCGTTCTCCCGCAGCACCCCCTGGAGCATCATCGAGCCGCCGCGCACCGCCACCGCGCGCGCCTCCGCGAAGCGCCGCGCCGCCTCGTCGAGGTCGTCGCGCCAGATCGCCACGACGCCCAGGTTGATGAGCCCCCGCAGCAGCTCGTCCTGCGAGCGGCGGGCGCGGGCGAGCACGAGAGACTCCTCGGTCCACGCCTGGCCCCGGTCGAAGTCGCGGCGCACCAGCAGTACCTTGGTGACCACGTTGCGCGCCTCGGCGATGCGCCGCGGCTCGACGGTGCGCGCGAGGGCGTCCATCGCGAGCCGCTCGGACTCCTCGAAGCGCCCCTGCTGGTACCGGAGCTCCCCGCGGCTCAGGAGCACCGCGGCCCGCTCCTCGTCGTCGCCCGGCGCGAGGTTCGCCTCCGCCTGCTCCAGCGACCGCTCGGCCCGCGGGAGGTCGCCCTCGCTCAGCGCGATCACCGCCTCCAGCCGCGCCAGCTCGGGGTCCCCAGGGTTGGCCTCCCGCGCCCGCAGCACGTGCCCACGCGCCTCGACCTCCGAGCCCGCGGCCCGCGCCGCGGCCACCGCGAGCGTGGCGACCTCCTTCAGCGCCGGCGCGTCGGCCACCAGGGCGCACGACTCCAGCAGCGCCAGCGCCGACGCCGGCGCGTGCCGCTGCAGCAGCGAGCGCGCCACCTCCAGCGACTCGCTCACCGCCCCCGCCCCTGCGCCGCCGGCCAGGCGGTGCAGCACCACCTCCTCCGGGGTCGCCCGCCCCCACTCGGCGAGCGCGACGCCCAGTCGCGCGCGGATGGCCACGCACTCCGCGTCGGCGTAGCCCGCCAGCACCCGGGCGCCGTCATCGTGGCGCGCGAGGCCCACCACCACGTCGCCCACCGTGGGGTCGAGCGTGCGTCGGGCGAGGTCGGCGCCCACCAGCGGCGGCACCGCGCGGTGCACCGACGGGGCATCGACCCCGATCGCCGCCGCGAGCACCAGCACGGGCAGCGGGCGGTCGGCGAGCGCCAGCGTAGCCACCACCCGCCGCGGCACCTCGCCGAGCTCGTCCATCCGCGAGCGCACCTCGTCGCCGCGCGACGACGGCGGCCGCCCGAGCAGGCCGAGCAGCACCGCGGGGTTGCCGTCGGTCGCCGCGTGCAGGCGCTGGAGCAGCGTGGGCTCGGTGAGCAGCCGCCCCAGCGCCTCGGCGTCGAGCCCGTGCAGCGGGAGCACCTCGGCGCGCGGGTGGTCGAAGGCCACCGCGGTCTGGCGCTCGCGCGTCGAGGCCACGAGCAGCGCCGACGCCGCCCCCGGCGTGGGCTCGCCCGCAGGGCCCGCCGAGTCGAGCAGCGCGCGCACCAGGGCCGCGGAGGCCTCGTCCATGCGCGCCGCGCCGCGGATGAGCACGAGCACCGGGCGCTGCCTCCCGACGGCCGAGAGCAGGCGCGTGACCGCCTCGGTGAAGCCCGCCGCGGCCTCGGTGGCGTCGACGTCTTCGCGGCCGCGCGGCGCGCGCGCGCTCACCAGCGGGGCGAGGGCCTCGAGGTGCGCGGGGCTCAGCAGGTGCTGCTCGTCGCGGGAGCGCAGCCACGCGAGGGCCTGCGACGCGATGGCCAGGAAGGGCGCGAAGGCCGCGTGCCGGATGCACCAGCCCTCCAGCACCGGGAACGACACGCTCCGCGCCTGGTCGCGCAGCTCGTCGAGGAGCCGCGACTTGCCGATGCCCGACGGGCCGACGACGAGCACGGCGGCGGTGCCGTTGGCGCTGGTGGCGTCGAGGCGGGCAGTGATCCAGGCGAGCTCTCGCTCGCGGCCTACACAGGCGGGCATCGGGCTCTCTCTGGAGGACGAAGCGGGCTCAGTCCTCGCCCGGGCCGCCCGGCGCGGGGCCGCCCTCTCGCTCGAGGTAGCGGAAGATGGTGCGCGGGTCGACCCCGAGGTCGCGGGCGGTCTTCGTGCGGTTGCCGTTGTTGCGCTCGAGCACCTCCAGGATGTACCCGCGCTGGAAGTCCTCCTTGGCCTTCTCCAGCGGCACGATGGTCTGGAGCGCCTCGGGGTGCAGGTCGAGGTCTTCGGGGCCGAGCAGCGAGCGGTCGCAGAGCACGAGGGCCTTCTTCACGCGGTTTTCGAGCTGCCGCACGTTGCCGGGCCAGTCGTACTTTCGGATCGCGATGAGCGCGTTGGGGGTGAATCCGCGCACCGCGGGGTTCATCTCCGGTCCGTTCTTCTGGAGCAGCAGCCGGGCGATGACCACCACGTCGTCGCCGCGCTCGCGCAGGGGCGGCAGGAAGAGGTTCACCACGTTGAGGCGGTAGTAGAGGTCTTCGCGGAAGCCCCCTTTGCGGATCTCGTCTTCGAGGTCGCGGTTGGTCGCCGCGAGCACCCGGATGTTCACCGGCTCGGGCTTGCTGTCGCCCACCTTGGTGACCACCCGCTCCTGCAGCGCGCGCAGGAGCTTCACCTGGAGGTTGAGCGGCAGCTCGCCGATCTCGTCGAGGAAGAGCGTGCCCCCGTTGGCGCTCTGGAACTTCCCCACCCGCGTGGTGACCGCGCCCGTGAAGGCGCCCTTCACGTGGCCGAACAGCTCGGACTCCATGAGGTTCTCGGGGATGGCCCCGCAGTTGATGACGATGAAGGGCCCGGTGGCGCGCGACGAGCGGTTGTGGATCTCCCGCGCGATGAGCTCCTTGCCCGTGCCGGTCTCGCCGGTGATGAGCACCGAGATGTCCGTGGGCGCCACCTTGGACACCTTGCGGTACACGTCGAGCATCGACGCGCAGCTGCCGATGATCTCCCCGAAGCGCTGGCTCTTGAGCTTCTTCTCCAGCTCGGCGTTGTCGGTGCGCAGCGTCTCCAGCAGCAGGGCGTTTTGCAGGATGAGCGAGGCCTGCGAGGCGAAGACCGAGAGCACGTCCATGGTGCGCGGCTCGAAGAGGTTGGCCACGCGGTCGTTGCCCAGGTAGATGAGCCCGAGCAGGTCGCCGCCGGCGATGAGGGGCGCGCACATCACCGAGCAGAGGCGGAGGTTCATCACCGACGCGGCGCCCTTGAACATCGTGTCGTGCGCGGCGTCGTGCACGATGAGCGGGCGCTTCGACTCGATGACCCGCGCGATGATGCTGTCGGAGAGGTGGCGCACGGCGTCGGGGAGGTTCTCCTGCCGGAGGTTGCGGGCCGCGCGCACCTCGGTCTTGGAGTCGCGCAGCAGCACCACGAAGCCCTTGTCGGCCCCGGTGGCCTCGATGGCGCCGTCGAGCAGGGCCTCCAGCAGCGCCTGCACATCGCGGGTCACCAGCAGCCGCTCGCTGAACTGGAACAGCTTACGCAGCCCCGTATACTCCGCGGTCGCCCCGTCGGCCCCGCCGGGCTGCCCCGGCGCGTCGGACTCCTCCAGCAGCGAGAACACCAGCTCGGCGTCGCCGACCATCAGCCGGTCGTTGTGGGCGAGCCGGGCGCGCCGCTTGCGCTTGCCGTTGATCTGGATCTCCGCCACGGGGTCGCTCTCGTCGAGGGCGAAGTCGCGGCCGTCGAAGACGATCTGGGCGTGCCACGAGGCGACGCCGGGCGCGGGCAGCAGCACGTCGTTGCCCCCCGCGCTGCCGAGGGTGGTGATGGACTTGTAGATCGGGAAGAGCTGGCCGCGACCGTTCGCGCCGATCCATCGCAGACAGGGCATCAGGACCTCACTGTACGCACGCGGCGCAGCATACTCCGCCGGGCGCCCACCGGCGACGCGATGTGCGCGCTGCGAAAGTTGTCGCCCCCTGCGCTCCGCGGCCATGCTGCGGGCAGTGCGCCACTTCACGGCCTTGCTCCCGCTCTGCGCTCTGCTCGCCTGCGCCTCGGCGCCGCGAACCTTCGCCGACTCGATGACGGTCCCGGTCCGGGTGGTCAACCGCACCCGAGACACGATCTGCTTCCTCTACCTCTCGCCCATCAGCGACGACTCGTGGTCCGACGACGTGCTCGGGAGCTCGACGGTCTCCGAGGGCGCGAGCCGCACGGTGCGGGTGCCCCCCGGAAACTGGGACATCCGCATCGAGAATTGTCAGCACGAGGGCTCGAGCATCCTGCGCGGGGCGCGCATCGCCCGCGGGAGCACGCTGGTGTTGCAGTGAACTGAAGCTCAGCGCACGGCGTGGAGCGTGCGGAGGAAGGTCATCACGCGGGCGAGGTCGGCGTCGGTGAGCTTCGTCGGGGAGATGGGCCGCATGCGCTTGGTGCCCTGGCGGATCACCTTGGTCATGGCCTCGACGGAGAGGTTCTTGTTGTGGAGGTCGGGGCCCGTGTCCTCGTCGCCGTTGGGGTGGCATCGGCCGCACGCGCGGTTGAACTGCGGCACCCCCACGGCGGCTTGCGCCTGCACCGGCGGGGCGGTGGCGGCCATGAGCGCCACGACCAGGGACATCGAGCCGAGGGCGCTCGCGACGAGGATCCAACGACGGGGGGAGCGGGTGGTTTTCTGCACGGTGAGCCTTTCTGCCTCCATGGATGGCCGCTGTGACGCGCAGCCTTCGCGCGATGATTCACCCGCGGCGCAAAGTTTCAGAGCGTGAAATGCAACGAGGCACCCATCGCCCCGGGCTGCGCGGAGATCTGGACGCCCTGGAGCGCCGGGGGGACGGGCCGCGGCACCCGGTCGATGACCCGCTGCGGGATGTAGGCGCCGTTCGCCTGCACGATGCCGATGACGGTCGTCGCCACGAAGGCGCTGAGCAAGGTCCAGTTGAGGACGCGCATCGTGAACGCGACGTTGGCGCGCTGGTCGTCGGCACCCTGCTCGTAGACGCCGTCGGACTGTGTGGGCGACCGCACCGCCTGGTCGACGACGGCCGCGGCCACACTCCCGAGGAGGAAGGTGGTCTCGAGCGACAGGAAGAGCACGCCGAGGCCGGTCTGGCGGTTGGCGAACTGCCCGATGCCGAAGGGGATGAAGGTCTGCCAGCGGGGCACGACCTGGACGCGCGCCTCGGAGCCGAGCAGGTCGAGGGTGAGGGCGCGGCGGGCGTCGCGGGCGTTCTCCTCGGCGCGGCGGGCCTGCGCGCGCTGCACGAGGATGCGATCGAGTTCGGCCTCCATGGAGCGGACGACGTCGTCGAAGAGTCGGGTGAAGCCCACCTCGAACTGGCCGGGCTCGAGGCGCGTGCGGGGTTCGGCGCGGAGGAGGTCACCGATGACCACCCGGGCCTCTGCCTCGTGGCGATCGGCGAAGAGGGAGGCTGCGAGGAACTTCCGCGCGTTGGGCCGCACGACCGCGAGGCGAGGCGTGTCGACGCGTCCCGCGAGCTCCTGCAACTCGCGCACTGCGCGGGAGTATTCGCCGTTGATGTAGGCGTCTCGGGCGCGGATGAAATCGTCGAGCTCGTCGGCGTGCGCCTCGGTCGCGAGCGCTGCGACCGACAGACCGACCGCGATCAGGGGCGCCCGGCGCGGGTGCTGGTGTCGCCCTCGGGCGAGGACTCCCGAAGGCGCGGGCGAATCCAGAGGTCCGCGTTGTCGTCCTCGACTACCCCATTCCATGTGAAGTCCTGGTAGCCACCGAGGAAGAACAGGATGGTCGCGCGTTGTCCCACCGGTAGGTGCAGCGGCATCTCACGGGGGTTGAACTCGCGCGGCGGGTCACCGTTTATGGAGTACCAGACCGAGGGCGGGAAAGGGGCGATTCTCACGTCGCGCATGCGCGCTGGCGCCACCGGACCGGTGGTCTGCGGCGGGTGTCGGTCGGCGTTGCGCGCCGTCGCCCGCGCGATCGGCGCGGAGGGCACCGCCACCGCGGGCACGTCGGCGGCGAAGGCGGGGCGCGCCCGCTCGGTGATCCGTGCCCGCGCAGCCTCGACGGGCGTCCGGATGCGATCAACCGTCGGCATCGCCACCTGGGGCCGGGGCGGCTCGGGGATGAGGACCGTGAGCGCGATGCCCGCCAGCGCCGAGCAGCACGCCGCGATGGCCACGATGGCCGCCGAGCGGAGGTTGCGCCGACGACGGTGGGCGCGGGCCGCGCTCCGCACCAGGGACAACACCTTCGGGTTGCCCGGATCGATGGCGAGCGCGCGGTTGAAGTACCCCATGGCCTCGGGGAGCTCGCCGCGGTCGCGCGCCGCGACGCCTCGCGCCGGCAGCCGCGCGATGAGGGCCTCCTGCGCCTTCGCGGTCACCCCATCGGGGTCGGCGAAGTAGCGGTCGAGCTCGCGCACCGGGTCGTCCCACCCGATCTCGGCGCAGAACGCGAGGAGGTCGTGCCGGAGGGCGGCGGCGCTGGCGTAGCGGTCGTCGGGGATGCGCGACATCGCGCGACGGATGATGGCGGCGAAGCGGTGGCCGATCTTCGGCGACGAGCGCAGCGGGTCGGGGTAGTCGCCGTCCAGGATCTTGCGCAGCAGGCTGTGGGGGTTGGGCCCGTCGAAGGGGAGGCGCCCGGTGGAGAGGAGGTAGAGCACCGTGCCGGCCGCGAAGATGTCGGTGCGCGCGTCGACGAGGGTGCCCTCGATCTGCTCGGGCGCCATGTGCGCGGGCGAGCCGAGCACCTGGCCCGTGGCGGTCATCTCGCGCTGGTCGGCGACGTGGGCGATGCCGAAGTCCGTGAGCTTCAGCTTGCCCTTGGAGAGCATGAGGTTGTCGGGCTTCACGTCGCGGTGCACCACGCCCTGCGCGTGGGCGCAGGAGAGCGCCTCGCAGAGCACCACCCCGATGGCCGCGGCGAACTCCGCGGGGATCTCCCGGTGTCGGTCGAGGAAGCGCCGGAGCGTCGGGCCCTCCAGCAGCTCGGTGACCATGAACGACGCGGCGTCGCCGTCGCCAGAGAACTCGTACACCTCGACGATGTTGGGGTGTCGCAGCCGCGCGGCGGCCTTGGCCTCGCGCTCGAAGCGCATGCGGCTCTCGGGGTCCTGCGCGAGGTGCGGGTGCAGCACCTTGATGGCCACCTCGCGGTCGAGGGTGGGGTCGTGCGCCCGGTAGACCACCGCCATGCCGCCGTGGCCCAGCTCGCCGCGGACCTCGTACTTGCCGATGAAGCGAGGAGGCTTCTCGGATGCTTGTTCCACGTCGCGCGTCACTCTAGGCGTCGGCGATCCCATCCCGCAAGCGTGCGATCGCCCGCGCTGGGATCAGGGTTCGATGTCTTCGGAGGGGCGAGGGGGCGAGCCGTAGCGCGTGGACACGCTGCCGCGGCGGTCGTCCGGGGGCACCTGCGGCGAAGGCGCGATGCCGTACGCGGGAACCGGAACGGCGGGGTTGGGTCGGTGGTCGCCGTGCGGCGAGGGCCGCACCGACGGCGGCGCGGGCGGCGCGGGCGGCGCGGGTGGCGGCGCGGGTGGCGGCGTGGGCGGCGGCGTGAGCTGGGACGGGGGCAGGCCGTACACGGGCGCAGGCATGTCGTTGGGGCCGGGGTTGGGCGTGGGCGTCGGGGGATTGAGCGGCGTGGGCGGTCCGCCGTAGATCGTCTGCATCATCCCGGAGTCGGCGGTGTTGGGCGTCGGCGGCGTCGGCCCGGTCGGGTCGCACGCGCTCGTCGACAGGAAGGCTGCGGCGAAGGCCAGCATGCCCGCGCGGCTCAGGCGCTGGGAGGGCTCCGGCACGATTCCGTCTCCCGCACTCGCGGAGATTGGCTGCGCGCAGAAGGGGCACGACGGTTCAGAGGCGCGGACGTGCCGACGACATCCTCCACACGGGACGAGCGCTGCAGTGGTCATGCGATGGATGACACCACGGGGTCAGACTTCCTTGGTAGGGGAGCGCCTCCAGGACCTTCGCCGCGGGTGACCCGTGGCGGCGACGCGTGGTAGTGGCATCGGTCATGGCGATGGAGGAGAGCTTCCTCAAGTCGGTCTTCCACGGGGTGATCCCCGAGGAGATGGTGTTTCCGTACCCCGAGCCGGGCCGGGAGCAGCGCGAGCACATCGGGCTCATCCTCGACGGCGTGCGCGGCTTCGCGCGCAAGCACGTCGACGCGGGGGCCATCGACCAGGCCGCGGAGATCCCCGAGCAGGTCTTCCAGGGCATGCGAGACCTCGGGCTCTTCGGCCTCGGGGTGCCCGCCGAGTACGGCGGCGCGGGCCTCGGCGCCACCGGGGTCGCGCGGGTCATCCAGGAGCTCGCCGGCTACGACGCCTCCCTCGCGGTCACCGTCGGCGCCCACCTCTCGCTCGGCACCTCCGGGCTGCTGCTCTTCGGCACCGAGTCGCAGCGGCGCCGGCTGCTCCCGGCGATGGCGCGCGGCGAGCGCCTCGGCGGCTTCGCCCTCTCCGAGGCGGGCGCGGGGAGCGACGCGGCGGGCATCCAGACCCGGGCGGCGCTCGATCGCAGCGGCGAGACCTGGGCCATCGACGGCACCAAGGCCTGGGTGACCAACGGCGGGCGCGCCGAGGTGATCACGGTGTTCGCGCGCACGACGGCCTTCGACATGCGCTCCAAGCCGCGGCTCACGGCCTTCCTCGTGGAGACCGGCGAGGGCACGGTGCGCGGCCCCAATGACCTGAAGCTCGGCCTGCGCGCGACGTCGACCCCGTGGATCCGCTTCGAGGGCGCGAAGGTGCCGTCGGAGAACGTCCTCGGCGAGGCGGGTCGAGGGTTTCGCGTGGCGATGGAGGTGCTCAACGGGGGGAGGCTGTCGCTCTCGGCAGGCTGCGTCGGCATGGCGCGCCGGCTCATCCGGCTGACGGTCGACCGGGCCCAGGAGCGCCGCGCGTTCGGGCGCTCCATCGGCGAGTTCGGGATGATCAAGGACAAGTTCTCCCGGATGATGGCGGAGACCTTCGCGCTGGAGTCGATGGTCTACCTGACGACGGGGATGGTCGACGCCAAGGTGCCCGACTGGTCGCTGGAGAGCGCCATCTGCAAGGTGTTCGGGAGCGAGGTGCTCTGGCGGGTGGCCGACGACGCGTTGCAGATCGCCGCGGGCGTCGGGTACCAGCAGCCGCACCCCTGCGAGCGGGCGCTGCGCGACGCGCGGGCCAACCCGATCTTCGAGGGCACCAACGAGGTGCTGCGGGCCTTCGTGGCGCTGAGCGGGATGCAGGGCCCGGGGCGCAAACTCTCGGAGGTGGTGCGCGCCATCCGTGAGCCCATCAAGGGCATGGGGCTGATGTACGAGTTCGCGATGCAGCGGGCCCGCACCACCTTCGGGCGCGAGCGGATGAACCGCGCGCACAACACCCTGCGCAGAGAGGTGGTGATCTTCGAGGAGTACGTCGCGCACTTCCAGAAGAGCGTCGACAAGGTGCTCCGCAAGCACGGGAAGGACATCGCGGAGATGCAGTTCACCCAGCGGAGGGTGGCCGACCTCGCGACGGACCTCTACGCGCTCACGGCGGTGCTCTCGCGCACGACGCGGGCCATCGAGCGGAAGGGCGAGGAGGGCGCGCGCCGCGAGGTCGACCTCACGATGACCTTCGCCAACATGGCCGAGCGGCGCATGCAGGCCAACCTCGCGGCCTTCGACGACAACGACGACGAGCTCCGCAAGGGCGTCGCCGCCCAGGCGTACATCGACGGCGGGTACAGCTTCGACGTCGTCTGATGCCCCCGCGCACGCTCGACGTCGGCGTCATCGGATGCGGCACCGCGGGCGCCGCCGCGGCCCTCCTGCTCTGCCGCGCGGGGCACAAGGTGACCGTGTACGAGCGCGTCGAGGGACCCGGCGCGGTGGGCGCGGGGATCATGCTCCAGCCGACCGGGCAGGCGGTGCTGCGGGCGCTCGGGCTCCTCGACGCGGTGATCGCGCGCGCCGAGCCGCTGGAGTCTCTGCGCTGCGAGACCATCCGACGACGGCAGCTCTTCAAGCTCGACTACAGCGCGCTGCCGGGCGGGCACCGGGGGTATGGGCTGCACCGGGGCGCGCTCTTCGAGCGACTCTTCGCGGCGGTGAAGTCGTGCGGCGCGACGCTGCGGACGGGGGTGGAGATCGACGACCTCGCGGCGACGGACGACAACGCGGGCCTGTGGTTCGTGCAGCCCGACCGCACGAGGTTGGGGCCGCACGAGCTGTGCGTGGTGGCCGATGGCGCCCGCTCGCGGCTGCGCGACGACACCAGCATTCGCAAGGCCGTGCGCCCGTACCCGTGGGGCGCGGTGTGGTGCGTGCTCGACGACCCGGAGGCGCGCTTCACCCGCTCGCTGTATCAGGTGCTCGACGGCACCCGACGGATGGTGGGCGCGCTGCCCTCGGGGCTGGGGCCCGGGGAGGCGGCGGGGCCGCGCAAGGTGAGCGTCTTCTACTCCGTGCGCCACGACCGCGCGGAGGCATGGAAGGCCCGCGGACTCGACCGGTGCAAGAGCGAGCTGCGGGAGTTCATCCCGGCGCTCGACGGGGTGCTCGACCAGGTCGTCGATGCGCAGCAGCTGGTGTTCACCCGCTACCAGGACGTCGCGATGTACCCCTGGAACACCGACCGCGTCGTGTACCTCGGCGACGCCGCGCACGCGATGAGCCCGCAGCTCGGCCAGGGGGCCAACCTCGCGCTGCTCGACGCGATGGTGCTCGCGCAGTCGCTCGCCGCCGAGGAGGGCGTCGCCGCCGGGCTGGCGCGCTACTCCCGCGCGCGGCGCTCGAACCTCGCGTTCTACTCCTTCGCGACGCGCTGGCTGACGCCGTGGTTCCAGAGCGACCACACGGCGCTGGGCTGGCTGCGCGACGTCGGGTTCCCCCTGGGGATGCGGTTGCCGGGGGTCGAGCCGTTGATGGTCAAGGTGATGACCGGCCTCGCGCAGGGCACCGGGCTCGGTCGTCCGCTCGCGCTGCCGGGCGGATAGCCTCGCGGACGCGTCGCGGACTGATCCCCGTCGCCCCCCGTCACGGCACATGCGCCGTGCGGTCCGCACTTCGCGGCGTGAGGGCGCTGCGCTAGCGTGCCGACGTGAACCTCCGACGGACCCTCTTCGGCCTCCTGCTCTCGACTGGCGCGATCGCCGGGTGTGACGACGGCGCCGCCACGCCGCCCTTCGACGCGGGCTCCCTCGACGCGGGCGCGGTGGACGCAGGCGCCGGCGATGCACCGGAGGTCGGCGCTGACGTCCCGGTCGCGGTCGACGCGGGCCCCGTCGCGCCCGTCGCCGATCGGCGCGCGGGCGAGCGCCTGGCCCTCGCGCTCGGGTGCGATCCGACGGACCCGACGCGCTGCCTCATGCCGTGGCCGTCGAGCTCGTACATGCAGGCCGACGAGAGCCAGGTGACGCGGCTGCGGCTGCGCATCCCGCCCGCCGGTCTGGTGAGCGGCGACCGCGTGGCGGGCCTCGAGCGCGCCGACGGGTTCTCCCGGGCGTCGCCGCTGGTGGTGGCCTTCCCCGCGGCGCTCGACCCGGCGACGGTCGGGGACGGCGCGACCGGCGCGGTGCGGCTCATCGTCGCCGAGGGGCCGACCCGCGGCACGGTGCTTCCGGTGCGCCCGGTAGTGATCGATCCGCAGGATCTCCGCGACCCGGAGACCGGCATCGTGGCGTACCCCCGCACCCTGCTCGCGCCCGCCACCGAGCACGTCGCGGTGGTGCTCGACAGCCTGCGCGCGACGGGTGGGGCGACGCTCCAGGCCAACGACGAGACCCGCGCCGCCCTCGGGCTGCAAGCCCCGCGCACGCCCGCCCAGGAGCGGCTGCGCGCATGGCACGCGCCGACCCGGGCGCTGCTCGCGCAGGCGGGCATCGACCCCGCGCGGGTGCTGCGGGTGTGGGGCTTCGTGACCCGCTCGCGCGAGCAGCCCCTGGTGGCGCTGCGGGCGATGCGCGCGCGCTCCATCGAGGCGCTGCGCGACGGCTCGGCGACGGTGCAGGTCGACTCGGTGTCGGTGCCCTCGACGGCGTCCGCGGCGCTGGTGGTCAACGGTCGCATCCGGGGACTGCCCCGGTGGGTCGACGGCGAGCGGCTGTTGACGCGCCAGGCGACGGGCCCGGTGCCCCTCGCGGGGATGACCTACGACGCGCCCTTCCGGGTGCTGCTCCCGGCGGGAGGGTCCGGCCCGTACCCCGCGGTGGTCTTCGGGCACGGGATGGGCGGCGAGGTGACCGATGGCTCCTTCGACGACCTGCTCTCGAGCGCTGGGGCGGCGAAGATCAACATACGCTTCGACGGGCTCACCGAGACGGAGATGGCCAACACCTTCCTCGGCTTCCTGAAGATGAACCTCGGCGTCGAGCAGGCGTCGAGCGTGCTGCTCCAGGCCCTGGCCGGGGGGATGGCGGTGATCCACTCGATGCGCGGCGCGACCCCCGAGGGCGTGGCGCTCCCGGCGGCGTCCAACCTGCGGGACATCCTCGCGGCGCCGATGGTGGGCGCCAGGCCGAACCCCCTCGCCGGGCGGCGGGCCAACCCCGACACGCTCACCTGGGCGGGCGGCTCGCTCGGCGGCACCACGGGGATCACCATGGTCAACGCCGAGCCCGCGTTCATCGCAGGCGTGGCCAACGTGCCGGGCGTGGCGTGGTCGCACTTCCTCATCCGCTCGGTGCTCTTCGACATCGTGCGCACCGGCCTCCAGCGCGTGTACGGCAGCACCATGGACATCCAGCTCCAGGCGGCGATCAGCCAGACGCTCTGGGACGAGGTCGACGGCGCGGCCTGGGCCGACGCGCAGGACAACCCCCGCCCGCAGCTCATCCAGGAGGTGATGGGCGACCCCGTGCTGCCCAACCTGGGCACCGAGTTCGCGGCGTCGGCGCTGGGCGCGGTGCAGGTCGGCGCGGTGCTCACGCCCATCGCGGGGGTGAGCACCGCGGCGTCGGCCGAGGGGCGCACCGCGATCACGCAGTACCGGGTGCCCGCGTCGGTCACGAGCGCGGCGGACATCCACGGATTCGCGGCGCGCAGCGGCGTGGCCTCCGAGGCTGCGCTGGAGCAGATCAGGGTCTTCCTGGCGGGCGCGTGGATGGGGCAGACGCGGGTGGTGCTGCCGCAGAATTGCGTGAACAACACGCCCGCCGGGAGCTGCGATTTCAGCGCCTCGCGCTGAGCGTTTCGAGTCCATACGAAGGAGCGATGGTGACCCGATGAGGCTTGCGTGGTGCGCGGTGGTGGCGGCGGCGTTGACGGGGTGCACGGACGACGCCGCGCCGGCGCTCGACGCGGCGGTGGCGGACGCCCCGGCGGTCGACGACGGACCTGTTGACGCCGGGACGCCCGACGCGGCCACGGCGGCGGACGTCCCGCCGCCGATCGCCTACGGGGGCCCGGACGACTGGTGCCCGGGGCGGGACCACTGCCGTGCGACGGGGGACGGACGGCTGCGGGTGGGCGTGGCGCGCGAGCTGATCAACCCCGAGATCGTCGAGCGGGAGTGGACCGACACCAACCGCAACAACGCCTACGACATGGGCGAGGCCTTCGTCGACGTGAACGGCAACGGCACCTTCGACGCCACCTGGGTGGCAGGCTTCGGCAACGGACGACCCGCGGTCGGCTCGCACGACGACCTGGAGGTGCGGGCGATCGCGTTCCGCTACAACGAGACGACCGTAGCGCTCGCGGTCATCGACTGCGTCGGCTACTTCATCAACCACATGGACCAGGTGCGCGCCGAGCCCGCGCTCCAGGGCGTCGACGTCGACCGGGTGATCATCGCGTCGACCCACGACCACGAGGGCGTCGACACCGTCGGGCTCTGGGGCCCGCGCGCCGCGGTCTCGGGGCTCAACCCGGCGTACATGGCCCTGGTGCGACAGCGGACCGCGCTCGCGGTGCGGCGGGCGGTGGAGGCGGTGCGCCCGGCCCGGATGCGGGTGGCGCAGGTGCTCACGGTCGACCCGACGACGGGATCGACGATGGCGTACGTCAACGACACCCGCGACCCGGTGCTCTTCGACCCGACGGTGACCATCGCGCACTTCGTCGACGACGCCGAGCCGACGCGCACCATCGGAGCCTGGGTCAACTGGTCGTCGCACCCGGAGTACGGCGGGTCGCGCAACAACCTGCTCTCGGCGGACTACGTCCACGCGCTGCGCCAGACCATCGAGGAGGGCGTCGCGGCGGACAGCCTGCCGGGCCTCGGCGGGGTCACGGTCTTCCAGAACGGCGCCCTCGGAGGGCAGGTCGGCCCTGGCGGTGGCGTGGCGCCGCGCGGCGCCGACGGGATGCCCATCGCCGAGTCCGGGCTCCCGAAGGCCATCGCCGCGGGCCGCAGCGTCGGCGCGCTGGCGCTGCGGGCGCTCGCGAGCGACGGCGTCGAGGCGAGCGTGACGGCGGTGAGCTACCGCACGGCGCCCATCCACTGCCGCACGGAGAATACCCTGTACGGTATTCTGTACTCCCAGCGCACCATCGAGCGGGAGCTGTTCAACTACAACGAGCGGCGCGCCATCGGGGCGGGCAACTACCCGTGGGTGCGCTCGCGGGTGACCTACCTCCAGGTGGGCCCCGTGGCGATGATCTCCGCGCCCGGCGAGCTGCACCCCGAGCTCTGGATCGGCACCGACCCGCGCTGGTCCTGGGGCCGACCGACGCTCACCGAGACGGTCAACCGACCGGACCTCGCGATGGGCCCGCCGACGCCGTACCTCCGCGACCTGATGCTGATGAACCCCGACGTCCGCTACGCCTTCGTGGGCGGGCTCACGGAGGACTTCCTCGGGTACATCGTCCCTGCGTACAACTTCGTGGTGAACCCGATCGTGCCGTACCTCGCCGAGGCGATGGGGCAGCACTACGAGGAGACCAACTCCGTCGGCCCGGAGGTGGAGCGCTACCTCAACGGCCCGATGCGGGAGCTGGCCCGGTGGCGTCCGCCCGCGGACTGAGCGCGGCGATCACCGCGGCCGCCGTGGCGTCGGGCGCGTCGACATGCACCCAGTGACCCGCCCCGGGGACCACCACCACCTCGCAGCCGCCGCGCGCGGCGACGGCGTCGAGGCGGGCGAGCTCCGGCGGGTCCATCACCCCGGAGGCGCCGCCCAGGAGGAAGGTCGTGCGCCGGCCCGCGGGCGCGCCCTCGACGACCGACCAGAGGTCCGCGGTGAAGTACCCGTCGAGCAGCGAGCGCACCGCGCGGACGTCGATGCGCAGCCGGAAGCCCGCGTCGGCGTGCTCGAGGTTCATCGCGAGCCACGCGGCCATCGAGCGCTCGTGCCCATCACCGATCACCGCGTCGACGAAGGCCTCGCGGCCAGGCCAGGCCGGGCCGATGGCCTCGAGGGTGTCGAGCGCTCGCAGGGAGGCCTCGGAGCCCCGGCGGTCGGGGCGGGCACCCGGGTTGGCGTCGACCACCACGAGGTGCGTGAGCGAGGGTGTGACGCCCGCGTAGCTGAGCGCGACCTTGGCGCCGAAGCTGTGCCCGAGCACGGCGCGCACCGGGAGGGGGAGGGCGGCGGCCAGCTCGGTGAGGTCGTGCGCCGCGGCGGCCAGGGTGTGCGGCGGAGCGAGGTCACGCGAGGCGCCGTGCTCGCGCAGGTCGACGAGCACGAATGCCCAGTCAGGGAGCGCCTCGGCGAAGCGACGCGCAAGGGTGCGCCAGTTGGTCTTCGAGCCGAGGATGCCGTGGAGCACGAGGCACGCGCGGCTGGGCGCCGACCCCGGGGCGGTGACGATGGCGTAGGACAGCATCGGTGGGTGCTCCCCGCGTAGCACAATGCCTCACCCGTGAGGCGCCGGGAGGCGTGATAGAACCCGCGCCGTGACCCGCCTGGCCCAACGATTCGCGCTCGCCTTGTCCGTGCTTGCCCCGCTGTCCTGCGCGACCACCGGCGCTCCCGCGGTCGTCGCCGCGTCGTCGCCGCGGCCGCCGGACGTGCACGGCGAGCTGCTCGCGCTGCTCCCCCCGGGGGCGGTCGCGTGGGGGCGCTTCGAGCTCGCGGAGGCCCGGCGCTCGCCGCACTTCGAGGGCGCCCTCGAGCTCGCCACGTCGCTCGGGGCCGAGGTCGCCTCGGTGCAGCGAGAGCTCGGCTTCGACGCGCTCCACCAGGCCGAGAAGATGGTCTTTGGGGTGTACCTCCCGCCCGGCACCGGCGGCAACGCGGGGTGGCCGGTCATCATCGCGCGCGGGGCGTACGACCGCGCGGCGGTGCTCGCGGCGGCGCGGGTGGCGGCGCGCGACGCGGCCCCGGAGGAGGGCGCCGAGCGCGCGGTGGCGTACACCATCGTCGGGCAGCGGGCGTACATGTTCCCCGCCGCGGACGTAGTGATCGTGATGGAGCGATCGCTCGTACGCCGGGTGGCCGCGCGCCTCGCTGGAGAAGAGCGGCGCTCGGTGCGGGACGACGATCGCTTCAACGACCTCTGGGCGCTCGTCGACGGGCAGCAGGGCCCGCTCCAGGTGGCGGCCGACCTGGCGGCCATCCGCGCGCGGGTGAACGTGCGGCTGCGCGGCGTCGGGCGCACGGGCGAGGGGCTCGACCGGCTGGTGGCGTGGGCCGAGGTGCCGGGCGATGTGCGCGTGCGCGCCGCGGGGCAGGCGCACACCGAGGCGGCGGCGTTGGAGATCACCCGGCTCGTCGACGCCTCCACGCGGCAGCTCGCGGGGCAGGTGATGGTGCGGCTGCTCGGGCTTGGGCGGCTCCTGCGCGAAGGCGTCGTGGCCCGCGCCGAGGGCGACCGCGTGACGCTCACCGTGCAGGCAAACGCCACCGAGGCGGGGCGGGTGCTGCGCATCAGCTCGGCCCTGCAGGAGCTCGGCGCCGCGGAGTAGTGCGCGGTCGGTCGGCGAACGCGGCCCGGGCGGTGATAGGCTCCGGCGAGACACCTTGGAGCGATCTCGCGACGCAGCCCAGAAGGTCCAACTCGTGGACGCGTCGTCGTCGACGGACGACGACCTCCCGCCGGGCACGCTCTTCGGCGGCTACGAGGTCATCCGCAAGCTGGGCACCGGGGCCTTCGGGGCGGTGTACGAGGCGCTGCGGCTGCCGCTGCGCAAGCGCACGGCGCTCAAGGTGCTGCACCGGGAGTTCGTGCGGTACCCCGAAGTGCTCAAGCGCTTCCTGCGCGAGGCGGAGATCGTCGCGCAGATGGAGCATCCCCACATCGTCGGGGTGTTCGACCTCGGCGTGCACGATGGGCGGCCGTACATCGCGATGGAGTTCCTCGACGGGGAGACGCTGGCCGAGCGGCTCGACCGCGAGGGGGTGATCCCCGCGGCGGAGGCCGTCGATGTGATGCTGGCGGTGATGTCCGCGGCCGCCTCGGTGCACGAGAAGGGCGTGGTGCACCGCGACCTCAAGCCCGACAACATCTTCCTCGCGCGGACCGCGACCCGGGCCATCCAGCCGAAGCTGCTCGACTTCGGCGTGGTGAAGGTGCGCGAGGCCGGCGGCTCGATGACCATGACCCGCGCGATGGTCGGGACGCCCTCGTACATGTCCCCCGAGCAGGCCCGCGAGGCGCGCGACGTCGACGCGCCGAGCGACCAGTGGTCGCTGGCCGTGATCCTCTTCGAGTGCCTCACCGGCAAGTGCCCCTTCGACGGCGACAACCTCCTCGACATCCTCAACGCCATCACGACGGGCCCGGTGCCCCGGCTGCGCGAGTTGAGCCCCACCCTGTCGGCGGGCCTGGAGGCCGTGCTGCTGCGGGCGATGGAGCGCGAGCCCTCCGCCCGCTGGCCCTCGGTGCGGACCTTCGGCGAGGCGCTGCGTCCCTTCGCGTCCGTGGGGGGACAGGCGGTCTGGGAGGCCTTCTACACCAACGAGGTCGCGTACGTTCCGACGCTCCACCAGTGGGGCACGAGCCCGGCGTCCGCGCCCGCGCCCGCCCTCGAGCTGCGCCACGTCGAGGAGACCTTCACCATCCCCGCGCCCGCCGCGCCGACGCCCCCCGCGCCGATGTACCCCGCGCCGATGTACCCCGGGGTCGCGGTGCCTCCGCCGGCGCGCTCGTCGCTCGGGCGCGTGCTGCTCGTGGCGAGCGGTGCCGTCTTCATGGGCCTGCTCCTCGGGGCGGGAGTCCTCGCGTACATGTGGCAACAGGGCACGGTGCCCGCGCTGACGGCCGTCGTGGCGCCGGTGCAGGCGCCGATGCCACCGCCGGTGACGGTGCTGCGTCCGGCGCCTCCTGCGCCGGCGCCTGCCGCTCCGGCGCCTGCTGCGGTCCGCGTGTTCGTTCCGCCGCCGAGTGCAGTGCCCGCTCCGGAGCCAGCGCCCGCCGTCGTCGCTGCGCCGCCCGCGCTAACGGTCGCCCCGGAGGCCCTGCCCACCCCCCGCGCGCCCTCGCGGCGGCATCCCCAGGGCCGCGCGAGCGACTTCACCACGCTCGGATACTGAGGCCCGTCTCTGGCGGATCCCGCCGGGCCCCAGGGTTCTGGTAGCGTCATGGGATGGACGTTCGCATCGAGATGATCGACGAGGCTGATGGCGGGGTGATCGCGGACTCGGAGGTTCCACTCGAGAGCCTGCCCGAGCGCTTCGCGGGCAACGAGGCGACGCTCACCTTCGGCGACGCGGAGTACCTCGTGGTGCGCGCCGAGCCCGCGACGCGCGACACCATCGCGTCGCTCGGGTCGGCCCGGCTGACGCTTCGCAAGCTCGGCGCCTTCCAGCCCAAGGCGATCCTGTTCAGCCTGCCCTCGATCGAGAACGCGATGCCCCGCTCGGTGCCGGTGCCGGCGGGCGTCGAGGTGACGGTTCGCATCCCCGATGACGCCTGGCGCCAGATCGAGCTGGTGCACGCATCGGCGACCGAGGCGCTCGACGCCGAGCTCGTCGACGTGCAGCGGGTGCTCGCCGAGCGACGGCTGGGCCCGGGCTTCGTCGAGTGCCACCTGCGACACCGTCTCCCGGAGCCCCTGGCGGGCGCCCGGGTGACGCTGCCGGCGCTGTCCGCGGCGCTGGGCGTCGAGGCGCGACCCCTGGGCTTCCGCGGCGACGCGGGCATGGTGGAGGGCGGCTTCTCGTTTCCATACTCCGACGCGGTGGTCTACGGGGTGGCGCGCGAGGGCGCGGTCGTCGCGCTCGGGGTGCACGGCATCCTGGAGGACATCATCGGCACGCTGCACCCCATCGCCCTCGAGCAGGGGCTGCTGGTGGTCGACTGGCGCAAGGCCGAGAGGCTCCGCGCGGTGGAAGAGGGCTTCGCGCGCTGACGCTCAGCGCGACAGCACGAGGTAGCTGCTGAGCACGACGTTGCCGTAGCCCGCCATCGAGGTGATGGCCCGGCCGTCGACGGTGACGCCGTAGCTCAGCTCGTTCTCGGCGCCCATGCGCAGCTCGGAGGTGAGGTCGACGACCACGGGGCGCACGTCGAGGCCCGGGCACCACCCGCCGCGACCGAAGTACCAGGTGCCGTGCTGGTTGGGCACGACGCCCTCGCCGACGCGCGCGGCGCAGCCGTCGGGCGAGCGTGCCTCGGGAAAGTCCACCACGTGCTCGTGGCCGTTGAAGGTGAAGCGGTGCCCGTGGTTGCAGAACTCCGCGCACTGGCTGGTCTCCGAGCCGTGGCCGGTGACGAGCACGTAGAGCTCCGCGCGGCGGGTGTCGGCGGGCACGGTGAAGCGCTGCGCCGGGTGCCGCGACGCCCAGGTCGCGTTGAGGGCTCCGCCCTGGAAGATCGGTCGCGTCTCGAAGGGTCGCAGCGCGCGGCTGCGGTTGCCGAAGCGCAGCGCGAGGCTGGCGACGTAGGGGGCGGGGCGCGGGTCGAACTGCCGCGAGGCGTACCAGCGGAGGCGCTGCCGCCCGCCGTCGCGCAGCAGCGGGAGCACGCCGGAGATGTCCGTCACCCAGCGGCCCTCGCGCCAGTAGGTGGTGATCCATCGGGCCAGCTCGACGTCGCAGCGCAGCGCGGGGCCGGCGTCCGGGGCGCCCGCGTCGGCCGAGGGCGGCACCTCGGCGCAGAGCCAGAGGTGCGAGAGGTAGTCCCACGCGCCGCAGTCGCCGTCGCGGTGGTTGACGCAGTCCGTGCGGAGGTCGACCTCCAGGGTGTCGAAGCCCGCCATGGCCGCGCGGTCGGGCAGGGTGACGTCGATGTCGATGTTGTCGATGACCGTCGCGCGGTCGAGGAGGGGGACGGTGGTGGCCGGGTGGGCGGCGAGCTCCTGCTCCCGGGCATACTCGAAGTTGTAATACCGGGCCTCGTTGGCGAGCAGCGGGAGCTCGAGGCGCAGGCCCGTGCTGGCGAGTCGACCGAGCATGCCGACCTCGCGGATGCGCTGGAAGCGGTCGACCGCCCACTGCGCGGCCTCGTAGCGCGGGACCATGTTCATGCTCGCGCGGCGCGAGCGATACAGCTCGCCGAGCCACGACCGCGCCGAGGTGAGGTCGTCGGTGACGAAGTGGACACGCGGCGCCCAGTGGGCGCGGTCGTCCTCGCCGAGGCCGCCGAGCTCCTCCTCGGCGCGCTGGCGCAGGGCCGCGAGCTGCGTCGAGCCCGCGGCCGGGAGGAAGAAGTAGTGCACGTTGCGGGGCGACTGCTCCAGCAGCGTGGCGAGGCTGCCGGCGAGGAGCGTGGTCGAGTAGCTCGACGCGTTGACCACCACGAAGACGTAGCTGTCCTCCCCCGTGAAGTGCTCCGCGAAGGACCACGGCCCCTCCTGGGTCATCACCGTGAAGGGGCCCGCGAGGTCGCGCGGGCGCACCCCGTAGGGGCCCGGCGCGAATCGGCTCGCGTCCGGGGCGTCCGCGGGGGCGTCGACGGCCGCGTCGGTCGGGTCCGCGTCCGCCGGTCGGGTCAGGTCGCTGGCGACATCCGCGACGGCGGCGTCTGCCGCGGGCGCCGCGGCCTCGTCACAGCCCACCGCTCCGAGCGCCGCCCCGACCGTCATCCAATGAAACCATCGCATCGTCAGCCTCCGTGGCGACTGTTGTATCAGCCCCGGCCCGCGGTCGTGACGCCGCCGGGTCGATCGTGTATGCCGCCGCGCATGCGCCGTTGGATCGTCCGCCCCGCGACCCGTCCCCTGCGCGGCGCGTTCCGCGTGCCGGGGGACAAGTCTATCTCTCACCGGGCGTGGATCCTCGCGTCGCTGGCCGAGGGCACGAGCCACCTGCGCGGTATGTCGCCGGGCGATGACGTGGCGCGCACCCGGGGCATCATGGCCGCGCTCGGGGTCGAGATCGAAGACCTCGACGAGCGCGTGGTCCGGGTCGTAGGCCGCGGGCTCGGAGGATTGTGCGCTCCCGCCCACGGCACCCTCGACTGCGGCAACGCCGGCACCACGATGCGCCTCGTCGCGGGGGTGCTCGCGGCCCAGGGCTTCGACACGACGCTGGTCGGCGACGCCTCGCTCACGCGCCGCCCGATGGGGCGCATCGCGCGGCCGCTGCGGGCCCGCGGCGCCAGCATCGAGGGCGCCATCGACCCGGTGCGCCGCGACGAGACCGCGCCGCTGGTCATCCGCGGGCTCAGGCAGGGCCGGCGCCTCTTCGCGAGCGAGGAGTCGCTCTCCGTGGCCAGCGCGCAGGTGAAGTCGTGCCTGCTGCTCTCCGGGCTCTTCGCCGACGGCGAGACCTCCGTGCGCGAGCCCACGCTGTCGCGCGACCACACCGAGCGCATGCTGTCCGCGATGGGCGCGCCGCTTCGCACGATGGGCCCCGTGAGCCAGCTCGACCCGCGGGGCTGGGACGGGGTGCTGGCGCCGCTCGACCTCGACGTGCCCGGCGACGCCTCCGCGGCGGCGTTCTGGGTGGTGGCGGCGCACGTGGTGGAGGGCTCGCGGGTGCAGGTGCGCGGCGTGGGCATCAACCCGACGCGCACGGGCTTCCTGGAGGCCCTGCGCGACCAGGGCGGCGGCGCGGCGGTGGTGCCGAAGGGCGAGGCGGGCGGCGAGCCCGTCGGGGACCTCCACGTGGGCGTCGGGCCCACCGGGGCGCTGCGCCGCGGCGCGAGGGTGGCGGGCGAGCTCACGGCGCGGTGCATCGACGAGATCCCCGCGCTGGTGGCGGCGGCGGCGGTGTCGCCGGGCGAGAGCCGCTTCGACGACCTGGCCGAGCTGCGGGTGAAGGAGAGCGACCGGGTGGCGGCGCTCGCGGCGATGCTCGCGGCCTTCGGCATCGGGCACGCGGTCACGGGCGACGGGCTCACCGTGGCGGGGGGGAGGCCCCGGGGCGGGGCGGTCGTGGAGACGCACGGCGACCACCGCATCGCGATGGCCGCGGCGGTGCTGGCGCTGGCGGCGGAGGGCGAGACGACCATCGACGACGTGGCGTGCGTCGACACGAGCGACCCGGGCTTCGCGGCGATCCTGCGGGGACTGGGCGGCGACATCGAGGTGAGGGAATGAGCGGAGCGCGGGGCATCGTGGTGGCGATCGACGGGCCTGCGGGCGCGGGCAAGAGCACCGTGGCGAGGGAGGTTGCGGGGGCGCTGGGCTACACGCTGGTGGACACGGGCTCGCTCTACCGGGCCTCGGCGCTGGTGGCCGAGCGGGCGGGGGTGGCCATCGACGACCGCGCGGCGGTGGAGGAGGCGGTGCGGGCGGCGGTGGCGGCGGGCACGCTGCGGCTCGACGCGGGCGACGCGGGGCTCACCCGGGTGCTCATCGGCGGGGTCGACCCGGCGGAGGCGCTGCGGACGCCGGCGATGTCCATGGGGGCGAGCGCGGTGGCGGCGTACCCGGGGGTGCGCGAGGCCCTGCTCGACGCGCAGCGGGCCTTCGGGCAGCGCGGGGCGGTGGTGCTGGAGGGCCGGGACATCGGGACGGTGGTGTTCCCGGGGGCCGAGCTGAAGGTCTTCCTGACGGCGACGGCGGAGGAGCGGGCGCGGCGGCGGTGCGACGAACTCCGGGGCAAGGGCGTCGACGCGGACTATGGGGTCACCCTGGCCGAGGTGCGGCAGCGCGACCACCAGGACGCCAGCCGGGACATCGCCCCGCTCCGGGAGGCTCCCGACGCTGTTCGGGTGGACAGCAGCGCGATGGAGCCCCAGGCGGTGGTCGACGCGATCGTCGCGCTGGCCCGCTCGCGCGGCGCCGTTTGACAGGTTTTGGGGATTGCTCTAACAGACCCGGCACTAGGCCCCAAAGGGTTTCACCGACCCAGTACGTTCCTCGGGCTCAGTTTACAGCGCTTCGTAACCCGGGTGGTCACGCGTGACGATGGTCGTCGCTGCGAGCCAGCCGGGTGTCAGTCCGCGGGGCGCGCGAGGGGCAGGTCAGAGAACGACTGCATGACAACCAACGAGACGCAGGCTACCGGCACGATGGACATGGAGAGCTTCGCGGCGCTGTTCGAGGCGACGAGCGCGGCCAGCGAGGTCAAGGAGGGCGAGATCGTCCAGGGGACGGTCCTCCGGGTCAGCAAGGAGACGGTCGTCGTCGACATCGGGTTCAAGTCCGAAGGGGTCATCCCCCTGTCGGAGTTCACCGGCGCCAACGGCGAGGTCACCGTGAAGGCGGGCGACCGCGTCGACGTGCTCGTGGAGAGCCGCGAAGACGAGAACGGCCTCGTGCTCCTCTCCAAGGAGAAGGCCGACAAGATGAAGGTGTGGGACGAGATCTCCGCCGCGTGCGAGCGCGACGAGATCATCGAAGGCACCATCAGCGCCCGCGTGAAGGGCGGCCTGTCGGTCACCATCCGCGGCGGCGTGAAGGCGTTCCTGCCGGGCTCGCAGGTTGACCTCCGCCCCATCCGCAACCTCGACAAGATGATCGGCCAAGGCTTCCAGTTCAAGGTCATCAAGTTCAACAAGAAGCGCGGCAACATCGTCCTCTCGCGGCGCGTGCTGCTCGAGAAGGAGCGCGACGAGCTGAAGCGCGACACCCTCGAGAAGCTCTCCGAGGGCATGGTCACCAAGGGCGTCATCAAGAACATCACCGAGTACGGTGCGTTCGTGGACCTCGGGGGCATCGACGGCCTCCTGCACATCACCGACATGAGCTGGGGCCGGGTGCAGCACCCGAGCGAGCTCTTCCAGGTGGGCGACGAGGTCACCGTCAAGGTGCTCAAGTACAACGCCGAGACCGAGCGGGTCTCCCTCGGCCTCAAGCAGACCATGGAGGATCCCTGGTCGCACGCCGAGGAGGCCTTCCCCCAGGGCAAGAAGGTCCAGGGCAAGGTCGTCTCGATCACCGACTACGGCGCGTTCATCGAGCTCGAGCCGGGCGTCGAGGGCCTCGTGCACGTCTCGGAGATGTCCTGGACGCGCCGCGTGAAGCACCCGAAGAACCTGCTCAACGTCGGCGACGACATCGAGTGCCAGGTGCTCGAGGTCGACGCCAAGGCGAAGCGCATCTCGCTCTCCATCAAGGAGCTCGAGCCCGATCCCTGGACGCTCTTCGTCAACGAGTTCAACCCCGGCGACAAGGTCGAGGGCAAGGTCCGCTCGATCACGGACTACGGCATCTTCATCGGCATCCGCGACGGCGTGGACGGCATGGTGCACAAGTCCGACCTGTCGTGGACCCTCCGCGTGGTGAACCCGTCGGACCTCTACCAGAAGAACGACGACGTCGAGGCCGTCATCCTCTCGATCAACCACGACGAGAAGAAGGTCTCCCTCGGCATCAAGCAGCTGTTCGATGACCCGTGGTCGCACATCCCGAACGACTTCCCCCAGGGCAAGCCGGTCGAGGGCAAGATCATCAACATCTTCGACGGCGGCTTGTTCATCTCGATCACGCCGGGCATCGACGGCTTCGTGGCCAGCCACGACTACCCCGCCGACGTCACCGACGGCACGCGCAAGCTCAAGCGCGGCGAGACCATCCGCACCGAGGTCGCAGGCCTCGACATCGGCGACAAGCGCATCCTCCTCTCCATGCGCGGCGGCTCCTCGTCGACCCGCAGCGAGAGCGCGGCCACCAGCGCCAGCAGCAGCTCCGGCGAGCCCAGCGCCGCCCCCGAGCGGATGAGCGGCGGCTCCCCGAGCGTCGCCCCGAAGGAGGCCCGCCGCGGGTCGACCCTCGGCGACCTCATCAAGGAGAAGCTCGGCGACCTCGGCGATCTCCCGTCGAAGTCCTGATCGCGCCCCTCCGGCCCTGAGCCTCCCGCTCCCCTCCGCTCCCTAAGACCCCTCCGATCACACCCCCGCGCAGTCCTCCCGCTCTCTCCGAGCGGGAGGATCGCCGCGATGCCGGGTTGCGTCCCGGCCCGACGCGGGCGAACCTGCGCTCCGCGACCGTGAGCACCCAAGACGACAAGCCTGGACGGCTCTGGGCCCCATGGCGGATGGAGTACATCCGCGGCCCCAAGGAGCCTGGATGCATCTTCTGCCGCTACCCCTCCGAGGAGCCGACGAGGTTCGCCGAGCGGCTGATCCTGTGCGTGCGCGCCGACGCCTTCGTGATGCTCAACAAGTACCCCTTCGCGTCGGGGCACCTGATGGTGGTGCCCACGCGGCATGCGAGCGACCTCGGCGAGCTCACCGCCGCGGAGCACGCCGCGCTCTTCGAGCTGGTTCGGGCGTCGGCCTCGGCGCTCAAGATCGCGGTCAACGCCGAGGGGGTGAACATCGGCATCAACGTCGGCGCCGCGGCGGGCGCTGGCATCGCCGAGCACCTGCACGTGCACATCGTCCCGCGGTGGCGCGGTGACATGAACTTCATGCCCGTCGTGGCCGACCTCCGGGTGATGCCCGAGGCGCTCGACGCCACCTGGAGCCGCCTCGCGCCGTACTTCCGGCCCCTCGGCGAGCCGCTCGCAGAGCCGCCTCCGGCGCGCCGCCCCCCCGCCCGGAAGGCCCGCTGACCCCGATGGTGGACGTCGTACGCCGCCGCCGGGTGCTCTTCGCCGTGGTCTCGCTCGCGGTCGTCGGGGCGGTCGTCGTGGCGTCTCGCGCGGTGCTGCTGCCCTTCGTGCTCGGGGTGCTCCTCGCCTACGTGCTTCACCCCGTGGTGGGCGCCCTCACGCGGGTGCGGCTGGGTGGCCGCTCGGTGCCCCGCTGGGTCGCGGTGCTCGGCATCTACGTCACGCTCATCACGACCCTCGTGGTGACGCTCCTCGCAGTGACGCCGCGGGTGGTCTCCGAGGGGCGATCGTTCGCGCTCCACGAGGTGCCGGCGCTGCGCCAGCGCTTCGAGCGCGACTGGATGCCGCGGGTGCGCTCGGCGGTCGCGCGGGTGCAGGGCACGGTGGTCGCGACGCCGCCCCGGGAAGAGGCCGAGTCCCCGGGCGGCGAGGCGCGGGTGCCCGACGACGGCGCGGTGCGGGTGAGCCCCGAGCCAGGGGGCGCGTTTCGGGTGACGCTCCCGGCGGAGGGCGTGGTGATCGAGCGCGTCGACGACGCCCACTGGACGCTGCACCCGCGGCGGCACCAGCCGAGCGAGGGCGACACCATCCAGCGGGAGCTCCGGAAGCTGAGTCAGGGCCACGCGGCGGACGTGCTGCGGGTCGGCCGCGGCATCATCGGCGGCGTCATCGGCGGCATCTTCAATTTCTTCATGACCCTGATGGTCAGCGCGTACCTGCTCGTGACCGAGGCGCGCGTGCTGGGCTTCTTCCGCTCGCTGGTGCGCCCGGAGTCGCGCGATGGCTTCGACCATCTGCTGCGTCGGCTCGATCGCGGGCTCTCCGGGGTCGTGCGGGGGCAGCTCATCATCTGCCTCGTCAACGGGTCGCTGAGCGCCTTGGGCTTCGCGCTCGCAGACCTCAAGTACTGGCCCACCCTCGCCGTGGTGGCGACGGTGTTCTCGCTCGTCCCCATCTTCGGCACCGTGTTGAGCTCGGTGCCCGCGGTCGCCATCGGGCTCACGCAGGGCTTCGGCACCGCCCTCTTCGTCCTGCTCTGGATCATCGGCATCCACCAGCTCGAGGCCAACCTGCTCAACCCCAAGATCATGGGCGACCAGGCGAAGATCCACCCGGTGCTGGTGGTGTTCTCGCTGCTCGCGGGCGAGCACGCGTTCGGCATCCTGGGCGCGCTGCTCGCGGTGCCGGTGATGTCCGTCGCGCAGACGCTGTTCCTGCACTGGCGAAGCTACGCGTTGGGCTACGGCGAGCCCGCCACGGACTCGGTGAGCTGAGGTGCCGCGCCATGACTGACCGCGCGGTCGTCGCGTTGATCGGGCTCCTGGCGACGGCGCTCTGGTCCTGCGGCGCGCGCACCGGCCTCCGGGTCGACGCCAGCGTCGATCGGGTCGACGCCGCGCCGGACGCACCCCCGTCCGACGTCTGCGTCCCGCGGGTGGCGGTGGCCACACCCTCCTCGGTGGAGGTGCTGCTCCTGGCCGACCGCTCGACCTCGATGGAGCGCGACCTGCTCGGCGGCTCCGGGAGCCCTCGCCGCTGGGACGTCCTGCGCGACGCCCTCTCGTCGACGCTCCCGCGCTACCAGGACCGCATCGCGATGGGGCTACAGTTCTTCCCTGGCGTCGGGGTCACGGGCATCTGCGCGGTCGCCGCATCGCCCGACCTCAACCCCGCGCCCGGCCAGGCCATGGCGGTCCTGCTGCGCTTCGGGCGCACCGAGCCCAACGGGCGCACGCCCACCTGGCTCGGCGTGCAGTCCGCGGGGCGCTACCTGCTCGGGCGCGCGGCGCCTGGGCGATTTCGCGCCATCCTGCTGGCCACGGACGGCGCGCCCAACTGCAACGGCGCCCTCGACGGCGCGCGGTGCGCCTGCACCGCCCTCGGCGGCACCGGCCAGCAGCAGTGCGAGGACGACCCCTCCCTCTGCCTCGACGACGACCGAACGGTGTCGGAGGTCTCCCGCCTCGCCGCCCAGGGCGTGCCCACCTACGTCGTGGGCATCGACGGCGACAATCAGCCCGAGCTCATCACGGTGCTCTCGCAGCTCGCGGTGGCCGGGGGTCGACCCAACCCCGCCTCGGCGGCGCGGCCGTACTACAGCGTCCGTCGGCGAGAAGACCTCACCAGCGCCTTCGAGCAGATCCAACGGCAGGTGTCGCGGTGCGTGTTCAGCGTGTCGCCCGGGGTGGCCGCAGGCGCGACGGTGAACGTGACCCTCGACGGGCAGCTGATCGCGCGCGACCCGATGCGCCAGGGCGGCTGGGACTGGTCCGACGCAGAGCGCACGACCGTGGCGCTCGCGGGCGAGGCGTGTGACCGGGCCTCGGCGGCGGCGGTGACCGTCCGCATCGCCGTCGCCTGCGGCGGCTGATCAGACGGTCGCGGCGGCGTCGCGCGGGCGGAACACCAGCCCCGCGATGGCGCCCGTGAGCGCGCCGCCGAGGTGGGCGGAGAGGGCGACCCCGGGGTCGGCGAGGTCGGCGAGCAGGTGGAGCGCGACGAAGACCGCGAGGGCGTCGCGGGCGCGCGAGGCCGTACCCACGAGCTGCGCGAGCGTGAACCCGAGGAGACCGAAGCTGCCCCCGGAGGCGCCGACGATGAGCGCGCCGGAGGGCGCCATGGCGGTCGCGAGCACGCCGCCGGAGACCGTGGCGAGTCCCCAGGTGGTGGCGAGGCGGCGGCGGCCGACGCGCTGCTCGACCCAGGGCCCTAGCAGGAGCAGCGGGACGAGGTTGAGGGCGAGGTGGATCGCGTGGACGTGGAGCCAGCCGTGGGCGGCGAGGCGCCAGCCGTCGGCGAGGCCGTACTCGCCGGATCGGATCGCGCCCCAGCGCATGAGGGCGTCGGGCCCGGCGTGGTGGGCGAGGCGTCGGGCCAGGTGGGCGGCGACGAGCGCGGCGCCGAGCGACCAGGTGACCGGAGCAGGGGTGGTGAGCGGGGGCCGCATGCGGGAGGTCTTCGGTTGCACCGTAGCGGGGGCGGCGAGCGGGGGCGGAACTTCGGTGCATCGAAGCCATGGGAGGCGAAGGCGGACGGAGCTCTTGCGGCTACGCGGCGAGGGCCGCGGGGTTGCAGCGCTGTCGGACCTGCGAGCGGATGCGGTGGGCGCGGGTGTAGACGGTCTTCTCCGATCCGCCGCACGCGGAGGCGATCTCGTCGACGGAGGCCTCCTCGACGTGGAGCATCAGCAGGAGGCGCTGGTCCTGCGAGGGGAAGGAGCGGAGCGCGTCGAGGGCGCGGCCGCAGCGCTCGCGCTGGGCGGTGTCCTCGAAGAGGTCGCGCTCGTCGACGCGGTCGACCTCGCCGGTGGGGCTCAGCGTCGCGGGGCGCCGGCGGTGGGCGCGAAGGAAGTCCCGCGCGGCGTTGCTCGCGAGCAGCGCGACCCAACTGGAGAGCTTCAGCCCGCGGGTGGGGTCGAAGAGCCGGAGCTTGCGCATCTCCCGGTCGACCAGCGAGAGGTAGAACTCCGCGCGGATCTCCTCCATCTCGTCGCTGCCGAGGGCCCGCGCGAAGCCCCGGCACACTCGCTCGACCTGCCGGCGGACGAGCCGGTCGAAGCGCGTCTGGAACTCCCGCCAGCTCCCGCCGTCGCCGCGCAGCAATCGGGTGATGAGCTCGCGGTCGCACTGCGTAGTCTCGTTGGTCTGTTGGGTCATGTCGCTCGTTGCCTCCGAGGGAAGCCCAGAGCAGCCGTCGTACCAAGCCCGCGGCGCTCGAAGAATTCACCCGGGGAGCGAAGAAGACGGGCGGCGCGTACGTTCCATCCGCCGCTGGGGCGGGAAACGCGCTGCGTGCACGCGCGTTCACACGGCGGTGTGAGCGTCAGCACCGCAAGCGCGCCGACACTCCCCGGGCGTCAATCGCGGTTCACGCCGACCGCGCGGCGACGGCGGCGGGCGAGCGTGGCGAGCGCGAGCGCTGCGAGGCCGAGGGACCGGGCTCCTCCGCGCGGCGCGCGACCGGCCGTGCAGGAGACGTTGTTGGGGCCGACGACGGTGGCGCCGCCCGGGGTGGTCGCGAGGCCGCCGTACGGGAGCCCGAGGCAGCGGCCCGCGGGCGTCGCGCGCTCGGGGTAGATGGCGCAGATGCCCGCGGAGTCGTCGCTGTTGAGGTCGCTGCGAATCTCGCCGAGGCCCGCGGTCGGGTACATCACCGCGCGGGTGATGTTGGAGTGCGCGAGGCCCAGGAAGTGGCCGAACTCGTGGGTGAGGATCGTCTGCAGGTCGCACTCGTCGGGCTCGGGCATGCGCGCCGAGGCGAACACGAAGCCCCCGGGGTTGGCCACGGCGCGGCTGTTGAGCTCGATGTCCGCGTCGAAGATCTCGCCGGTGAGCGAGTCGAAGGTGACGACGGTGATGGCGATGGTGCCTGGCCGGTGGAGCGCGTCGTCCTCCCACTTCGGGCGGAAGGCCACGGTGTTGGAGTTCGACCCGTAGGGGGTGTAGCCCGTGGGGTTGGAGGTCTGCCCGTTGGGAATGACGCGGTAGTACTGCGGCTCGCGGCCGTTGTCGTCGCAGGCGACGCGGCCCCAGGCGCCGGTGGACGAGGCGGTGATGCGGTCCATGTCCGGCAGCGTGAGGCCCGCGGGGAGGTTGGCGCGGTAGAGGGAGTAGCCGGTGCAGAGGTTTCGCCACGAGAGGGCGACGCCGTACATGGGGCACTCGCCCTCCTGCGCGCGGACCCGCGAGGTCATGGTGCGGCAGTAGGCCTGCGCGGGCCCTGCGGCCGTGAGCCCGAGGAGCCCGACCGCGAGGGCGAGGGCGATGGGCCTCAACGGGGCACCGAGCGCACCCGGTCGAGCATCGCGGGCAGCGGCATCGGCGGCGGCGCCGCGGCGGTAGCGTGGGAGCGGTCGACCAGGAGGGCCGTCGGCGGCTGCGCGACGAGCCCGCCCTGGGCGCTGGTCTCGACCGGGACCACCGCGGCCGTGAGGTGCGCGAGGAATCGCACCGGCCCGACGCCGCCCGACAGGAAGAACACGTAGGTGCGGCCGACCTCGAGCGTCGGCGCATCGGGGACGGCCTGCGCGATGCGACCCACCACGCCGCCGGGCGTGCGGACGAAGACCGTGGCGTGGACGAGCGCGCGACCCCGGATGGACGCGTCGACGACGAGCTCGTGGTCGGTGACGATGAGCCCGCGCTCCCAGCGGGAGGACGAGGCGCGCACCGTGGCGACGATGACCTCGTCGGAGCGCTGGGTGAGCTCCTCGGTGGTGACCGGGACGATGGTGGTGGCGGCCGCGGGGACGGGCGCGAGGGCGGCGAGCAGCGCGGCGACGCCGACGAGGCGGGACCAGCGGGTCATGCGTCCTCCAGGGCGTTGGGGTCGAGGTCGAGGCGGAAGACCTCGGTGGACTCGGCGGCGAAGCGCCCGGGGACGGCCGGTGCGGCGAGCGAGGGGTGTGGGTCGTAGGCGACGGCGACCGGGAGCATCGACGGGAGCGCCGGCTCCGGAGCGCTGGTGTTGACCCAGGCGCTGGCGAGGTAGGTGTCGACGAAGCGCAGCACGCGCTCGGCGGGCTGTTCGGCGCCCGCGAGGCAAAGCTTGTGGCAGACGAGGAGCTCGCTGCGGGCGAGGGAGGCGACGACGGTGCGGAGGGCGCCCGCGACCTTCGTGGCTTCGTGGCGGGTGGCCTGATCGCCGCGCTCGAGGGCCATGCGCAGTGGGTCGAGGTCGACGTCGATGGACACGGGGCACGCCACGAGGTGGAAGGCGCCGTCGACGTCCGAGAAGCGCGACTGCGGCGTGCGGTTGATGGTCGCAACCGCGTGGTTTTCGAGGCACTCGTAGCCCATGCCGAGGTCGCGCACGACGGGCTCCAGGCGCTCCATTTCCTCGTCGACCGCGAGCGCGAGGCCGCCGGAGAGGTGCGAGGGCCAGCGTTGCACCTCGGCCGCAGCGTGGATGCGGAGCAGCCCGAGGAGGGCGTCGCAGGCTTCGATGTCGATCTCCAGGGCGCGTCTCATGCTGCGCGCCAGTCTAGCCCGGACCGCCCGGCGCGCGCGAACGGGGCGCCGACCAACTACGGGCCCCCGGTCACGCCCACCCCAAAGTCGACCCCCAGCTTGCGCTCGAGGTCGTTGCGGAACGCGACGATCATCACGGCGACCACCAGGAGCAGGCCGAGCACCGAGGCGACCTGGCGCACGCGCAGGGGCACCGGGCGGCGCATGACGGCCTCCATGCCGAAGAACAACAGGTGTCCGCCGTCGAGGGTGGGCACCGGGAGGAGGTTGAGCAGTCCGAGGTTGAGGCTGATGAGGGCCATCAGCCGGAAGAAGCCCCACACGCCGTCGACGGCGACGCTGCGGGAGGCGTCGTAGATCGCGATGGGCCCGCCGACGCTGGCCACGGGCACCCGGCCCTGGAGCATTCGGACGATGCCGAGCCCGAGGAAGCGCATCGCCTCGGCGGTCTCGGAGACCGCGCCGGTGAGGGCGTAGCGGATGGGCGAGGGGTTGGCGATGGCGGGCTCGGCGACGATGGGGCGCCACCGGTCCAGCCCCGTGCGGAGGTGCACCGAGCGGTCGCCGAACTCGTTGGTGAGCACCACCGGGCGGAGCGAAAACCCGCCGACGGCCTCGTGCCGGTCGAGGGCGAAGCGCAGCGTGCGGAGCCGCGCGGGGCCCTCGGTGAGCGCCGCGATGAAGCGCTCCCAGGAGGGCGGCGCCACGCCGTCGAGGGAGATGACCCGGGCGCTGCGGCGCAGGCCCATGAGGGCCTCGGGGCTGTCGGGCGCGACGTCCGAGAGGTAGAGGTCGGAGCCCTCGATGCCGGTGCGGGTGGTCATCTCGCCGGTGCCGGGCTCCGGGGCGATCTGCGCGAGTCCGGGGTCGAAGACCTCCAGGTCGAGCAGGCCCCCGAGCGCGCCCTCGATGGCCCGCGGACGGAGGAAGGCCAGCGGCACCGTCGCGCCGCGCGAGCGGGTGAGCGAGGCCTCGAGGTCGGCCCAGCGGCGCACGGGCGCACCGCGGTACATCGTGACCACGTCGAAGGTCCGCAGGCCGGCGGTGTCGGCAGGCGACGGGGCGCGCACGCCGACCACGGGCAGGGGGAAGCCGGGCGCGATGCCGAGGAAGCCGGTGGTCACCTGCTCCTCGAAGGGCAGGGCGGTGGTGACCGCCTCCGGGGTGACGCGCACCGTGACGGCCTGGCCGGCCCGCTCGAGGTCGAAGCGGATCGAGCGGCGCGGCGAGCGCGCGATGGCCACGCGCACCTCCTCGAAGGAGCTGACGGCGCTGCCGTCGATGGCGGTCACCCGATCGCCCGGGAGCAGCAGGCCCGCGGCGGCGTAGCCCGGGGCGACGGTGCCGATGAGCGGCGGCGTGAGGTCGCTGCGGCCGAGCAGCGCCACGAAGTAGAGCAGCACCGGGAAGAGCAGGGACATCACCGGCCCGGCCAGGACGACCACGAAGCGCCGCGAGAGCGACTGGGCGTGGAAGGCGCGGGGCAGGTCTTCGTGGGGGATCTCGTCGCTCGGGTCTTCGCCGAGCATCTTCACGAAGCCGCCGAAGGGGACCAGGCCGATGCAGTAGTCGGTCTCGCCGTAGCGGATGCCGATGACGCGCGGGCCGAAGCCGAGCGAGAACTTCAGCACCTTGATGCCGTACAGCTTCGCCCACGCGAAGTGACCGAGCTCGTGCACGAACACCAGCGCGCCGATGAGCGCGAGGAACCTCACCACATTGCTGAGCACAGGCGTCGGCGCGCACGCTAGCACGCGCCCCCGGCACCTGTGCGATGGTACGGCCCACGATGGCCGACGAGACTGGCAGACCGACGCACGTCGACGCCTCCGGGGCGGTGCACATGGTGGCGGTGGGGGCGAAGCCCGAGACGGCGCGCCGGGCCGTCGCGAGGGCGCGGGTGCGGATGCTCCCCGCCACCGTCGCCGCGGCGCGCTCGGGGGACGGCCCGAAGGGGGACGTGGGCGCCACCGTGCGCCTCGCCGGGATCATGGGGGCGAAGCGCACGCCGGAGGTGATCCCGCTCTGTCACCACGTGGCGCTGTCCGGGGTGACCGTGGCGCTGTCGTGGGTCGACGACGGGGCGGAGATCGTGGTGACGGCGGACGCCTTCGACCGGACGGGCGTGGAGATGGAGGCCATGACCGGGGCCACCGTCGCGGCGCTCGCGCTCTACGACATGGTGAAGGGTCTCGAGCGAGGCGTCGCGATCACCGAGGTGGCGCTGCTGGAGAAATCCGGCGGGCGCACCGGCACCTGGCGCCGGGGGGAGTGAGGGGCGGTGTTCGAGCTGTCGGCTGAGCCCCTCTCCGTCGAGCGCGTGATCGCGGCCGTGGCGCACCCGAGCGCCGGCGGCATCGACGTCTTCGTGGGCGTGGTGCGCGACCACAACGAGGGCAGGCCCGTCACGCGCCTCGACTACGAGGCCTACGCGACGATGGCGGTGGCGGAGATGAAGCGCATCGCAGACGAGATCGGCGCGGAGACGCCGGGCGTGCGACTCGCGGCGGCGCACCGCGTGGGCCCGCTGGGCGTCGGCGACGCGGCGATCATCTGCGCGGCGAGCGCGGTGCACCGGGGCGAGGCGTTCCGCGCGTGCAAGGCGCTCATCGACGCCATCAAGGCGCGGGCGCCGATCTGGAAGCGCGAGCACGGCCCCGACGGACCGTACTGGGTGGGTTGGGTCGACGCGCGCTGCCAGGACCACGACGAGCACGGTCACGGCCACGGGGAGGGCGCTCTGGGATGATCGCCGAGCTGTTGATCGTCGTCGTGCTGATGATGCTCAACGGAGTCTTCGCGGCGGCGGAGATCTCGGTGCTCTCGGTGCGCAAGACGCGCCTCGCCGAGCTGTCGGCGGAGGGCCGCGCCGGGGCGGCGGCGGTGCGCTGGCTGCGCGACGAGCCCGAGCGCTTCCTGGCGACGGTGCAGGTCGGGCTGACGGTCATCGGGACGACGGCGGCGGCCTTCGGCGGCGAGGCGCTGGCGCACGATGTCGGCCGGGCGCTCCGGGGTGTGCCGGTGATCGGCGCGTACGCGTCCTCGCTGGGGTTGGTGACGGTCATCGCGGGCATCTTGTTCCTGGAGATCGTGGTGGGCGAGCTGGTGCCCAAGTCGCTCGCGCTACGCTCGGCCGAGCGGTACGCCCTGGTGCTGGGCCCCGGCCTGCGGGCGATGTCGTCCGTGGCCCGTCCGCTGGTGTGGGTGCTCACCGGGGCGTCGAACCTGGTGCTGCGGCTCTTCGGCGACCGCACCAGCTTCACCGAGACGCGGCTCTCGCCGGAGGAGATCCAGGAGCTGGTGGAGGAGGCCGCGCGGGTGGGTTCCCTCGACCGCGGGGCGAGCGAGATCGCGTCGCGCGCCATCGACTTCCAGGAGCTGCGCGCGGTCGACGTGATGGTCCCCCGGGCGGCGGTGGTGGCCGTCTCGCGGGCGGCGACCCGGGAGGCGATCGCGCTCCTCACGCGCGAGGCGAGGTTCGCGCGGCTGCCCGTGTACGACGGCTCGGAGGAGAACATCGTCGGGTACGTGACGCTCCGCGACCTGCTCGGCCCGGCGCTGCGGGGCGACGAGTTCACGCTCGAGGCCCACCTCCGGCCGATCAAGTTCGTGCCCGGCAGCGTCCACGCCGTGGCCCTCCTCAGGGAGCTTCAGTCGGACCGCACCCCGCTCGCGATGCTGGTCGACGAGGTGGGCACGGTCATCGGGCTCATCACGGTGGAAGACCTCGTCGAAGAGCTCGTCGGGGAGATCCTGAGCGAGAACGACCCCGCGCCCGTGCAGGTGCGGCGCGAGGACGACGGCAGCTACCTGGTGCACGGCGGGATGCCCGTGCACGCGGTCAACCGCGCGATCGACTTCGACCTGCCGGAGAGCGAGCGGTACTCGACGCTCGCGGGGCTGTGCATCGTGCTCGCGGGGCACATCCCGAAGCCCGGCGAGGTGATCGCCGTGCCCGGCGGGGCGTCGCTGGAGGTGGTCGAGGCGAGCGCCCGGAGGGTGAAGCTGGTGCGGGTGCGGCGGCCGAGCGCGTAGGTGCGCGCGGCGGCGGTCAGCGTCCCCGGGCGTGCTCCGCGGGGGTGAGCGTGGTCAGGGCGAGCGCGTGAACCTTGGTCTTCATCTCCTCGGCCAGCGCGGCGTACACCTGCCGATGGCGCGCCACGGGCCCTACCCCCTCGAAGGCGGGGCTGACGACGGTCACCCGGTAGTGCCCTCCGCCGTGGGCCTTCGCCCCGGCGTGGCCGGCGTGCAGGTGCCCCTCGTCTTCGATGTCCAGGCGCTCGGGGGCGAGGGCCGCGGTCAGCTTCATCCGGATCGTCTCGATGGTGTCGGTCATCTTCGCGGGGAGCATAGGGCACCCTCGCCGGGAGGGTGTTGGGATACCCTCCGGCATCATGGGACGTCCTTTCCTGCTCTCGCTTGGGGTTTCAGTTCTCGTGGCCTGTAGCGAAGACCCGCCGTCGGTCCTCGACCCGGATGCGGGCGCCAAGGACGCGGGCGAGGTGGTGAACGACATGGGCGCACCGCCGTCGGACGTGGTCGACGCGGGCCCGGTGGACGTGGCGCGAGACGTGGCCGTGGCGGACGCCGAGGCCGACGCCGGGCGCGCCTGCCGCACCGCGGACGACTGTACCTCGCCCGACCTCTGTGACAACGCCCAGGCCTGCCGCTTCGGGCGCTGCGTGGCGGTGGGCGGCCCGGCGGCCTGCGACGACGCGGTGGCCTGCACCGACGACGCCTGCGACCGCACGATGGGTCGCTGCACCCACGTGCCCAACGACATGCGCTGCCCGGGCGACAACTTCTGCGCGGTGGGCACCGGCTGCGTGCGCGAGCTGCCGTGCGAGGTCGGCGACACCACCTGCGCGCGGCTCAACGGCGACCCGTGCACGGGCACCTGGAGCTGCGAGCCCGCGCGGCTGCGGTGCGTGCGAAGCGCGGCCTACAACTGCGCGGACATGGACGCCTGCACCATGGACGTCTGCATGGTCGTGGGCACGGCCCCGATGTGCGTGCACAACGGCCCGAACTACATGACCGACCTCGCCAATTGCGGCGCGTGCGGGCGCGCTTGCTCGGCGGGGCCCAACCAGACCGCGGCGTGCGCCGCGGGTGCCTGTACCGCGACGTGCGCCGCGGGCTTCGTCGACGCGGACGGCATGGCGGCGAACGGCTGCGAGTGCAACGCCGCGGCGCCCGACGCGCCGGACCTCATGTTCCGCGACAGCAACTGCGACGGCATCGACGGCGACGCGAGCCGCGCGGTGTTCGTCTCACCCCGCGGCGACGACGCCAACCCTGGGACGATGGCGATGCCCAAGCGCACGATGCCCGCAGCGATCACCGCCGCGGCGGCCGGGGCGCCGGTGCGCGCGGTGTACGCCGCTGCGGGGCTCTACCCGGGCTCGGTGCAGCTGCGGTCGGGCATCCACATCTACGGCGGCTACGACGACGCCGCGGCCTGGTCGCGGGCGCGCACCAACGCGACGGTCATCCAGGGTGACGCCACCGCCGTGCTCGCGCAGGACCTCACCGTCGCCACGGAGCTGCAGCTCGTGACGGTGCAGTCGGCGAGCGCGGCGGTTTCGGGCGAGACCAGCTACGGCGTCCGGGCGCTCAACGCGCTGCTCACGCTGCGCGGGTGCACCATCACCTCGGGCAACGGGGCCAGCGGCGCCAACGGCGCGGACGGGGCCGTTGGGGCCGACGGCGACAACGGCACCAACGGCGGAACGCCCGGGGCGGGCGCGTCCGGCGGGTCGCGCTGCGGCGCGGGCGGCGGGCGGGGCGGCGAGTCGGCCCGCGGCGGCAACAACGGCGCGCCGGGCTCCGTCGGGTCGGTGGCGCCGGGCGGTGCGGCGGCGGGCAACGGCGGCGCGGCGGCGACGCGCAGCGGCACCTGCGTGGGCTGCGTGGGCGCGTGCGGGGGCAGCGCGGCGGCCAACCCGCCGAGCGCGGGCGCGGCGACCGCCGGGTCGGCCGGGCGCAACGGCGCCAACGGCGGCAGCGCGCCGACGATGGGCACGGTCAACGGCGCGACGGGCGTGTACTCCGGCCCGCGCGGCGTGGCGGGCACCGCGGGCGCGGCGGGCGGCGGCGGCGGCGGCGGCGGCGCGGGCACCGGGGGGCGGACGTACTCCTTCCCGGTCTCGTGCTCGGACCACTTCGGCGGCGGCGGCGGCGGCGGCGGTGGCGGCGGCTGCGGCGGCGGCGCGGGGCAAGGGGGGAACGGCGGCGGCGGGTCCTTCGCGGTGATGAGCGTGTCGTCGACGGTGCGCGTCGACGATTGCCAGATGAACGCGGGCCGCGGCGGTCGCGGCGGCGCCGGCGGCGACGGCGGCGACGGCGGATCGGGCGGCAACCCCGGCAGCGGCGGCGGGGCCAACGGCAACGCGGGCAGCGGCGGCGCGGGCGCGCGCGGCGGGGCGGGCGGTGACGCGGGCAGCGGATCGGGCGGCCCGGGCGGCCCGTCGGTGTGCGTGTACTACCTCGGCTCGGCGCCGATGATCACCGGGCTCACCTGCGTGCGCGGCGGCGGCGGCACCGGCGGCGGCGGCGGTCGCGGCGGCGCGGGCGACGCGCCGGACGGCGCGACGGGCTTCTCGGAGGACGTGCGCGCGGGGATGTGACAGGGAGCGCGGGGGGGGGGGGGGGGCTCAGCGCTTGACGCGGGCCTTGAGCAGGTCGCCGAGGGTCGCGCCGGTCTTACCGGGGCCCTTGGTGCTGCGCTGGTAGCCGTCGTAGGCGGCGCGCTCCTCGTCGGCGCCGATGGCGCGGATGGAGAGGCGCAGGCGGCCTTCGCCGGTCTCCAACACCTTGGCGGTGACCGCGCCGCCCTCGGGGAAGAGCTTGCGGAGGTCGGCGCCGCGGGGCACGCCGAGCTCGGACATCGGGATGAGCCCGCGACCCGCGCGCCCGCGTGAGCCCTCGACCTGCACGAAGACCCCGAAGGTCTCGATGCGGTCGACGGTGGCCTTCACGATGGTGCCCACCGGGAGGGACATCGCCTGCGCGGCGGTGCCCGCGGCGGCGCCGTCGGGGGCGAGCGCGAGGGAGATCTTCTTGGCGCCGCGGTCGACCGAGCGCACGACCACCAGGATCGCCTGACCCTCGGCGAGCACCTTGGAGGGATGATCGACGCGGCCCGGGAGCTCCGAGACGTGGAGCAGCCCCTCGATGCCGTTGCCGAGGCGCACGAAGGCGCCGAAGTCGGCGAGGCGGGTGACCGCGCCGGCCACGACACGACCCACCGGCGCGACGACCTCGATGGCGTCCCAGGGATCGCCCGAGAGGGCCTTGAGCGACAGGGTGATCTTGGTGTCGCGCCCGGCGCCGCGGATCTCCTTGACCTGCACCTCCATGGCGTCGCCCACGTTGACGATGTCGCTCGGGCGCACGTGGCTGTCGTGGGACAGCTCGCTCGCGGGCACGAGGCCCTCCACGCCGCCGAGGTCGACGAAGGCGCCGAACTCCCGCACGCCGGTGACCGTGCCCTTCACGATGGCGCCGGGGGCGAGGGTGGTCATGAGGCGGTCCATCGCCTCGCGGGACTCCACCTCGAGGTGGGCGCGGCGCGACAGCACGATGCTGCGCCCGCCCTCGCGGATCTCCGTGACCTTGAACTGCAGGGTCTTGCCGACGAAGGTCGACGGGTCTTGCACGAAGCGGTTGTCGAGCTGCGAAGTCGGGCAGAAGGCCCGCACGCCGTTGAGCTCCACCTCGGCGCCGCCCTTGTTGATGGTGACGACCTTGCCCTCGACGGAGATGCCCTGCTCGCGGGCGAGCTCGAGGCCGCCGATGTCGCCGCCCTTGCCGAGCGTGCGGCCGAGGCGCACGGAGCCCGACTTGCCGTCCATCTCCAGGACGTGGGCGACGAGCTTGTCGCCGACCTTCATGGTGGGCTGACCGTCGGGGCCGAGGATCTCCGCCCGGTCCATGTACGCCTGGCGCTTCTGGTCGAGGTCGACGAAGACGGCGTCGCGGGTGATCTGCACGATCACGGCCTCGACGCGGGCCCCCACCTTCACGGCGGGGCCGCTGCGCTTCTGCACGCCTCCGGACTGTTCGAAGAGGGCGGCGAAGTTGTCGGTGGGGTTGGAGGGGTCGCTCATGGGAGCGCCGCTCTTATCACACTCCCAGGATCCCGGAAGTCGGTCGGGTGAGCCAACGCGCGGTCGGTTCGAACACCCGCGCCTCGGCCTCGCGGGAGAGGAAGAGGTCGGCGTGGGCGTGGGGCAGCGCGTCGTCGCCCACCTCCAGCAGCGCCTTCACCGCGGCGCCCGAGTGCACGTAGGGGGAGCGGGCGGTCTCCACCGGCACGATGCCGTCCTGCCGGGCGACCACGCAGAGCAGGTCGTTGCCGAGGCCCTCGACGGCGCGGGTGATGTTGGTGCCGTGCAGGGTGAGGTCGCGGTCGAGGATCCACTGCGCGATTTCGCCGTTGATCTGGGGGATGGGGTCTTCGACCGTGGCGAGCATCTCGCGCCAGCGGGTCATGTCCGAGCTCTTCGGGTTGAGGTAGATCGACAGCAGCCGGGTGTTGAGCAGCAGCGGCAGGGCGAGGCCCGCGAGGCGCCGGGTGCCGCGGAAGGGCAGCGCGGCGGCGAGGCGCGGCGAGCGGAAGGCCACGGAGACCAGCGGGTGCACGCGGGACCAGCGGAGCGGTCCCCCGAAGGCCACGAGGGACCCGAGGCGCGCGCGGTCGTCGAGCACGGCGTGGGCCAGCATGATGGTCGTGCCGAGGGAGCAGCCCACGAGGTCGACCCGGGGCGAGCGGGTGGCGGTGCGGTCGCGCACGTGGGCGACGGCGGCGGCGGTGTCGATGGCGGCGAGCTCGCCGAGGCCCCAGCCGCTCAGCGCGCCGCCGGTGGAGCGCGAGCGGCCCTGGGCGCGGAAGTCCACGCTCCACACCTCGAAGCCGCGCCACGCGAGGTGGTGCTCCAGCGAGCGCCCGCTCGGGTGGAACCCGAAGATGAACGAGTTCATCCCGTAGCCCGGGACGATGAGCACCGGGCGCCGCGGGGCCTCGTCGCCCAGCAGCTGCGGGCGCCGGGCGACGGTCTTGCGGAGCGAGAGCGCCCAGCCGTCGCGGTTGTCCGTGGTCTCGTGGCTGATCTCGAGGGCGTCGTCCGAGGCCATGGCTGGCTCCACCTTTGGGGGCGCGAGGGTTTACTTGTGCATGTATGCCGCGGCCGCCTCGCCGAGCTCTTTCGAGCGCCGCGTGGCGGTCTCGACGGCGGTGATGAGCGTCGTGCGCAGCCCGCCCGCCTCGAGGGTGTGCAGCCCCGCGATGGCGGTGCCGCCGGGGGAGGTCACCTGGTCCTTGAGCTTGCCGGGGTGCTCGCCGGTCTGGAGCAGAAGCTGCGCCGAGCCCATCACGGTCTGCGCCGCGAGCTCGAGGGCGATGTCGCGCGAGAGGCCCACCTTCACGCCCGCGTCGGCGAGGGCGTCGATGATCAGGAAGATGTACGCCGGGCCGCTGCCCGAGAGCCCGGTGACGGCGTCGAGGTGCACCTCGTCGACCACCACGGTGCGCCCCACGCGGTCGAAGATCTCCTTGGCGACGGCGAGGTCGTTCTCGGTGGCGCTTGCGCCCGCGGCGATGGCCGTGGCGCTCTGCCGCACGATGGCGCCGGTGTTGGGCATCGCGCGCACCACGCGCTGGCCGGGCGCGAGCTGGGCCTCCATGGCGGCGGTGCCGATGCCCGCGGCGACGCTGATGACCAGGGCGTCGCGGGGGATGTCCCGGCCGACCTGATCGAGCACCGGGCGCAGCACCTGGGGCTTCACGCAGAGCATCACGACGTCGGCGCCCGCGACGCAGCGGGCGTTGTCCGGGGCGGCGGTGATGCCGAGGCGCTCGGCGGTGCGCTCGATGCGCTCGCGGCGGCGACCCGAGGCGGTGATGTGGTCGGCGGGGACGGCGCCGGAGGCGATGAGGCCGCGGATGAGCGCCTCGGCCATGTTGCCCGCGCCCACAAAGGCGAAGCGACGATCAGTGAGCATCGCGCGGAGTGGAACCCCATTGCGCGCGATGGGTCAACGCGCGTCTCCGCCGCACGAGGGCTGACGGGTCGAGCAGAGCGCCCGCCCACACCCGCGATCACCGGCCTCGCCGATCGAGGGGCGCGGGCGGGTGCGCCTCTCGGAGGGCGAGGCCTATGACCGCAGCGTGGGTGGGCGCTCTGCTCGACCCGTCAGCCTTTGTGCGGCGAGCCTAGAACTCGCCTGATCCCCCGGTGCCGCACGCGGCGCACTCGGGCAGGGTCGGGGTGGTGGCGCAGCGCAGCGGGCAGTAGGTCACCCGGTTGAACACGTAGGGCTGTCCCCCGTCGTCGATGCGCTGGCACTCGCTGCTCTGGCCGACGACGGTCATCTCGCCGTAGCCGCCGCCGTCGGCGAAGCGTCGCGCGCAGGCGGGGTCGGTGCCGTTCCAGGCCGGGAGCGGCGGCAGGCGCTGGCGCTCGCCCGCGGTGGGGTACCAGGCCGAGGTGCACACGCGCGCCACCACGCAGTCGGTGGGCATCGGGCGGGTCGGGTCGCCCGCGCGGATCGCGTAGCAGAGCTCGAACTGCCCGGTGCAATCGACCGTGAGGAAGTCGTCGCTGAAGGTGGTCCCGGACATCGGGCGAGGGGGAGGGGAGGAGCCCATCACCTGCGTCGGGCACTGGGCCCTGCCCATCGCGTCGAGGTAGGTCGACACGGCGTACACCGGGTCGGTGGGCGCGCCGCGGCCGTAGGTGACGAAGCAGGGTGAGGTGTTGGTGAGCTCCCAGCGACCGCGGGAGAAACACTGGCACGCGCCCGGGCCCAGGCGCGCCGCGGGGTCGGGGAGGACATAGCCCTGGCACGGACCCCACCGACCGGAGAGCTCGTCGTAGGGCTCGCAGCGGGTCATGCCGTCGCGGCAGATGCCGCGGTTGCGGTTCACCCGGAGCCCGGGCCAGCACTCGCGCATCGCGCCCTGCTCGGTGCAGGGACAGCCCTCGCGGGTGAGGTCATCGGGGCACTCGGGCGATCCGCCGGGAAGCTCCGGGGTAGGGCCCGCGTCGGCGCTGCTGCCGTCGGGGCCGCAGTACCGGGGCAGCGGGTTGTCCGCGAAGAAGGCGTCGTAGTTGGGCTGGACGTCGCGCGGGGGCACGTCCCGGGGCTGCACGTCGAAGGTCGGGATTCCGCCGGTGTCGGAGCGTCCCGCGTCGAGGCCCCCGGTGTCTCGTGGAGGGGTCCGGCCGACGTCGCGGGGCGCGACCGACGCGTCGATGGTGTCGATCACCTCCACCACCTCGCCGCCCGACGTGCAGGCCGAGAGCGCGACGGTCACGAGAGCGAGGATCGACCGACGCGGGGTGTAGGGCATGGAGGTCCTTCCGTTCCGTCCGTTGGGCTTCGATGGTTGCCCCACGGCGACCCTCGGTGCAACCCGGCGGGACGGCGGTACCTCAGACCTGGCGCTTGCCTGCGCGCATCGGGCTCGGGAAGGGCTCCCGGTCGGCTCCGGGGATGTTGGGGGCTTCGTCGTCGCGCGCGTACTCCGTGCGCCCGGTGGTCTCGACGAAGGGACCGCCGGAGTCCTCGGGCACCTCGCGGTCGAAGTCGTCCGGGGCCGACTCTTCGGCCGAGGTCGCCGACGTCAGGAACTGCTCTGCCAGGTTCTCCGCGAGCTCGTCCCGGGTGCGCGCGGGGCCGCTCCCGGGGTCGCGGATGAACGCGTTGCCATCGTCCATCCGGTGGCCGACATGCAACGGCGCCGTCTTGGTCTTCGCTGACTTCATGATCACCTCTCCCGGAGGGCGTGCACCGCGCACGCCAGAGCGAATCTACTCCCTCCCTCGCGCGTGGCTGCCTGCGGGGGGGGCTGCAACGAAGGTCCATCCCGCCCCACCCTGGGGCGCGCCTGGAGGGCTGTCCGGCACCTCCCGAACGCAACCGGTCACCGCCTGATCCGTCACCGACCCGCCATGCCACCGACCCCGCCTCCGTGGTACCCGATGAAGCGTGCCGCGACCTTTCGTCTTCGCGCTGGGCGTCCTCGCCCTCCTCCCCGCGTGCGGGGAGCCCTCTCCCGGGCGCCCCTTCGTCCCCCGTCCGGACGCCGGTGCGCTCGACGCCGCGCGTGGTGACGTCCCCGCGGCCGACCTCGGCGCGCCCGAGGCGCCCGCCCCGGTCGACGTCCGGGTGGACGTTCCCGACGTGCCGCGGGACATCACCCTCGCGCCCGACGCCGCGTGCTCGCGCACCAGCGTCGCCGCCCGGGTGGAGCGCCTCCCGGTGGACATCGTCTGGGTGGTCGACAACTCCATCAGCATGGCGCCCGCGATCGACGAGGTCATCCGCGGGCTCAACACCTTCGCGTCCCTCGTGGGCTCGCGCGGGCTCGACTACCGGGTCGTGATGCTCTCCCTGCGCAACGTCCAGCGAAACATCACCGTGCCCGACGGACGCCGCTACGCGGTGTGCATCCCGGCCCCGCTCGCGGGCGACGACCGCTGCGGCAACGGCCCACGCTTCCTGCACTCCTCGGTGGACGTCCGGAGCACGCAGCCCCTGGAGCAGCTGCTCGGCACCCTCGGGCAGACCATGGGTTACACCGCCAGCGACCCGCGGGGCGGAGAGCCCTGGCGGGAGTTCCTGCGGCCGGAGGCGAGCAAGAGCTTCGTGGTGGTGACCGACGACCAGTCGCGCCTCACGGCCGACCAGTTCGAGACCTTCCGCGGCGGCACCAACCCCAACTCCCGCACCTTCGACCTGCCGCCCGGACTGATCGACCCCTCGTGGGACGGCCTCTTCAACAACTACACCTTCAGCGGCATCTACGGCTGGGGCGACGAGCGCGACCCCGCCGTGCGCTGCACATACCCCACCGGCGGCTCGGCCCCGGCCTCGGGCGCCGTGTACACCACCCTCGTCCGCCGCCGCGGCGGCGTGCGCGCGCGCCTTTGTGACGGCTCCTCCGCGTGGGCGCCCTTCTTCGATCGCATCGCCACCGCGGTCGAGCGCAGCAGCCGCATCGCGTGCGACCTGGCCCTCCCGGCGCCGCCCGGCGGCTCGGTGCTCGATCCGCGGCTCGTCAACGTCGTCGTGCGCGGCGCGTCGGAGACCGTCATCGGGAAGGTGGCCAACGCCGCGGCGTGCCGCGCCACCGGCGGCTGGTACTACGACCGCGAGACCAGGCCCACGCGGGTCAACCTCTGCCCCGCGTCGTGCGACCGTGCGAACGAAGAACTCCGCGCCGGCAGCGCCTCCATCGAAGTGCAGTTCGGCTGCATCACCATCCCGGGCTGATCGCCCGCGCGGTGCGAGCGAGCGCTACCGGCCCGCGTCGGGGCACACCCACTCGCCCGCCGCGCAGGTGCACGCGCTCCCGGGCGGCCGCCCGCTGCACGCGCACGCCGTCACGGGGATGGTCCCCGCGGGGCAGCGCCAGCTCCCGCCCTCGCAGAGCGGCGGGGTGACCGTGTCGCCGCAGATGCCGCCGGGCGTGCCCATGATGCAGGACGACGGGCGGCCGATGCACTCCGCCGCGGCGTCGTCGGCGGTCGCCGAGTCCGCAGGGACAGCGTCGGCGACGATGGCGTCGGTGAGGGCTTCAGCGTCAGCGGCGCTGGCGTCAGCCGCGTCGCTGCGTGCGGGCGCGTCGGCCGTCGGCTGATCGGGCGAGAGCAGCGGACCGGCGTCGGCAGCGCCCGCGTCGGCGGTGCCCGCATCCGTTGCGGGGCGGTCGATCGCGACGGCGTCGCTCGCCCCGGCGTCGGGGACGTCGCTGGGGGCGGTCGCCGGGTCGGCGTCGAAGCAGCCGGAGAGGAGCGTGAACAGCGGG